>Ga0172377_10007103_pt1 | contig 11533 bp, 7 predicted proteins | sample Pumphouse3metaG_FD_119749 | JGI IMG/M metagenome (GOLD analysis project Ga0172377, IMG submission 119749) | Leachate microbial communities from a municipal landfill in Southern Ontario, Canada - Pumphouse #3 metaG | ecosystem: Engineered > Solid waste > Landfill > Unclassified | place: Canada... | reverse complement strand
TTCTCTGTCAATTCATTTTCAGTGTCGAAACGTTCTTGCAGGAAAACACCTAGGAAAGGCAAATAAATCTGCTTATCTTCCACTACAAAAGAATATGGGCATTGAGAAAATTCTGCCGTCTTTGTCTGGTCATCTTATCAAGGATTACTACCACCGGTAGTTTTTCAATTCCCTGTATTCTTAGTATGTGTTTTTTTAACGTTGCAATCTGATCAAGTTCTGTTTTTGGGTAGAGAAACAATGTCTTGACGGAATCGAGCAATATACATTCGATTCGATATCTAGCCAGGATAAAAAATGGTACCTGTATTTTCTTGTCCCACTCTTGCTGTTTCACCGTTATTCCCAATGTATTGTGGATAACGTTAAAAAGGAATGAACAAAAAGTTCATAGGCAGCTATAGAGAAATCCACAAGAAAGGAAAACTCCACGCCAAAAACTCATGACCACTCAAGAACTGTGGTTTTTGAGACTAAATTGATCAAACGACCTTACAGATAACCAGGCCCCTTGCCAGTACAGTGGTTTGCCCATGAAAAGGGCTTCACCCCCAAATCATAGCTGCTTGGATATTGACAGAGTGTGAAGATACCTCTTGATCAAGAAAGAAGTAAAGTAAGGAAACGTCAATATCCCATTCGCATTACCGATATTTCCTGCTGAAAGCTTAATCCCCTTATGAATGTCAGAATATTTGTCTCCTTTGATAAGTGCCTGCAAAGACTTTGAGCAATTGGAATTTGACTTCACTTCTACAGGTATCAATTCGTCAGCTGTCCTGACAAAGAAATCTTCTTCTAGGGTCGAGTCTTCGCGCTTGTAGTAATAGAGTCCCAGCCCCTGCTTCACAAAAGCCTCTGCTACAAAATTCTCGTATAAAGCCCCTTTGTATACACCAAGATTCTTGTTTGCCCTAAGATTTTCTTGTGCTTCTTCGTCTAGAGACGCTACCAACAGTCCTGTGTCTGCATAATATAGCTTATATTTGGTCTCATCATAGTTGCCTTTTAGCGGTAGTTCAGGGAAATTAAGACAGTAACAGATATGTATTACCCCTGCATCATAAAGCCAGTCGATGCATCCGGTGTATTCTCTGCTTCTGGCAGATTTTGCTATGATACTGTACTGGAACTTCTTGTTCTCCTTTGCCAATTGGGCAGGAATATTTCTATAAACACTGAGTATTTTTGCCTTATCAAGGCTTTTTGCATAATTTTTAACGTCTTCTTCGTAATCCAAAAGTATCTGTCTCTGAATATCGAGGGTTTTGGAGAAAGTACCTTTTTCGATATAGCTGGCTACAACGGCAGGCATCCCCCCAAGTATGCAGTAATCTAAAAACAGGGCTTGATAGACACTCATTTCAGTCTCGCTAAAACTTTTACACTCAATCATATGGAGGAGCATTTCATCTGCAGTCCCTTCATACCTCTTGGCCCAAAGAAATTCTTCAAAATCCATCGAACGCATTTCGTAGTCAGTCTTGTACCCCACGCTGATACTATGAATTTTCTCATAATGGAGGCCTAGCAATGAACCACTGCAGATTACATCAAATCTTCCATCCAAACAGAAGGACTTCAGGGAGGTTGCTATATCAGGCATTTGCTGAAGCTCATCAAACACTATGAGCGTCTCATGCGGAATAAAGTCTTTTGAAGGATCTATCAGAGATATGTTCTTGATAATGGAATCAACTTCATATCCATCTGACAAAATTGTCTTGTATTTTTTTTCCAATACAAAATTTATATATACGACGTTTTTGTAGTTTTCCAAGCCGAACTTCTGGATTGACTCGGTCTTGCCTGTCTGTCTTGCACCTTTAACAACGAGAGGCTTTTTATCCATATCGTTCTTCCAATCAATTAAATAAGCATCAATCTTCCGTTTCAGATACATAAGCGCCTCCGTTTCAATCATTATAACCCAAACAAGAATATCAGCAACTTGTCATCACGAATAATTAGGCAGTTTTTACAATTTTGTCACGTTATTTTAGCCAGTTTTAAAAGTTTTCTCACATTTTCATACACATTCAAGGCAATATTGGAAAACAAAAGAAAGACTTCAGCAAAGACTGAGCCTCGCGAACCTTCACTCTACACTGTATCTTTGGAGCCATTGCAACCGGTTCAAGCCGTCTTAATGCTATTGCACAAAAGATTCCACCAAGAAGACTGTCTACCAGATCTATTGAAATATTGCGACTACTATTCGAATTAGCCCTCTATTTGCAGGTTTTGCTGATTTTCTACCAACTCACAATAAAAGAGAATTTTTTTACACAGAATGAAAAGATCTAGATTATTACGGAGATTGCAACATTGATGTTGCAATCTCCGTAATTTGTGCTAAAATAAAATCAAGAGATATAAATGTACATACAAAGAAAACTTGAACCACAGATACTGCTTCTTGCAAAAGAATATCCTGTCATAACCCTTGTTGGACCAAGACAATCAGGAAAAACAACGTTAGCTAGACATCTTTTTCCTGACTATTCGTATATAAACCTTGAAGATCCCCAGACAAGAACATTCGCCACGGAAGACATCAACGGATTTTTCAAAAGCTACGGGAGTCATTTGATTCTTGATGAAATACAAAATGTACCAACCCTCCTGAGCAAAATACAGGTAATCGTTGATGAAAATGAACAGGAACCCGCACAATTCATCCTGACAGGTAGTCAAGAGTTGAAAGTCGGGGATTCCATTGCTCAAAGCTTGGCAGGAAGAACTTCACTTTTTACAATACTTCCCTTCTCCATGGCAGAACTGACTGAGGCAGGCATTGCCATACAAACAAGGGACAAACAAATCCTCCACGGCTTCATGCCACGAGTTTATCAGACAAAAACCTTGAATACATATGATTATTACAGGAACTATATTGCCACCTATGTAGAAAAGGATGTGAAGCAAATTACAGCAATCCAGGATGAATTGGTTTTCCACAAGTTTCTGACACTCTTGGCAGGAAGAGTCGGAAATCTCTTGAATTACAGTTCCTTGTCCAATGATTTGGGAGTAGCAAAAAAGACCATCGAACGATGGATTTCCCTACTCAAAGCCTCTCACATCATTTACCTACTCCAGCCTTGGTTTCCCAGTAGGACCAGCACTATTGTAAAGACCCCAAAGCTCTATTTTCATGATACTGGGGTTGTCTCGGTACTTCTTGGAATCGAGACCGAGAACCAAATGCTCCGAGATCCATTAAGAGGCAATCTATTTGAGAACATGGTGGTCATGGAGGCACTGAAACAAAGAGTAAATATCAATAGACCGGAGAACCTCTATTTCTTCAAAAACAGCAATGGTCTTGAAGTAGATCTCCTCTTCCAGGACCAACGATTGTTGGTTCCCTATGAAATAAAGAGTTCTGAAACCTTCAGCAAGGACCAGTTTGCAAACATAGCAAAATTCAGAAAAACATATCCGAATTATTTGGATACAGAAAAATCCGGAGGCTTGATATATGCAGGCAACGAAGCATGCACCTTCCTTGGCAACAGCGTAACGCCCTTCCAAAACACAGCAGGCTTATTCTTGGGAACAACCTAAGCAAGAAGGGATTCATCTTCCTCCATATCAGCAAACGGCCAACCAAGCATACATGGTCAGAACCAAGCGCAAAGACCTCCCATGCACAGAAAAACCTTCCGAGGAAGGCTTTTCAATATATATAAAACTTTTGAAAAAGTTTGATTTGAACGGAAAAAGGCAAGTACCCCCAATTCCCTGGTATGTGTCCTAGATGGAATCCCCGTACCCTACGTAAGGGAGAAACGACCTTGTCTGCTTCTGTATCCCTCTTTGGTACAAAGGTCCTGTCTTTCAGAACCATTACCAAACAAACCCTTGGAAGGAAGAGGCTTCTCAGTGAAAGCCTTCCTTCTGCTCTTTGGCTTGTTACGCTTATGTAACCATCAAACCATGAAGAAGGTATGCATGGATCATAAGAAAAGCATGAAATACCGAACACTCCCGCTACCGGATTCGCTTAGGGAGCATCAAAGCTTGGATGTGTCAGCCTCCAGATCCGAAAGAAATTTTTGGAGCACCACGTTCTTGTTGTCACGTATCCAATAGGCATTCACGGCAAAGGGAACATCCTCTACCTTCTGATCGATGAAAATGATCTTCTCTTGGTTTACAAAGCTTTTCACCTCAGGCAAGAAACAAATTCCCGCGTTTATGCTTACCAACATGATTGCATCATCCATATTCTCGACCAAGAAAGACTTGTTCGAGAGTTGTCCTGGATTCTCCTCTGAATGGTGCGTTTCATAGCAGGCAAGTTGCTCCCTATTCTTGATATACGAAATTACTTGCGCTCCTTTTAGGTCTTTTTTCTCTATCAATGTTTTACTGGCAAGATGATGATCTTTATGTACGCACAATTTAGGATAGGTTTCCCGTACTTTCAATTCCTCGATCTCCTCGGAATCGATGCAAAACGAAAATCCTACGTCAATCGTATCATTGAGGATATTCGTCTTCATATCACGAAAATTGCATTGGACGATACTGATCTTTACCTTGGGCCAAGCCGCATGGAAAGTTGCAAGTATGGGAGCTATGACTTCCCTGTCGAACATGCTGAAAAACCCGATCCTCAAAATCCCTTGGTACCCTTTCTCCACTTCACGGGCCTTGAGAATTGCATTTTCGTATTGCCGCAAAAGGCGTTGGGACTCTGTGAGGAAAACCTCCCCCGCCGCTGTCAATTGCACGGTTTTCTTGTCCCGGTTGAACAACTTGGCTCCGACTTCATCCTCCAAAACGGCAATTTGCTGACTTACTGCCGTCTGGGAAACATACAGGACCAGAGCAGCCTTCGAAAAACTCTTGAGACGGGCGACCTCGACAAAATAGGTAATCTTTCGTAGTTCCAAGAAAACCTCCTATGGGTTTGTACTCCTTCAATACTAACAGGCTCTCTCTGTATTTTATAGTCCTTCTCTCGTTATCCGTATTCAAAGATATATCTATATCATTTTAATGAAAGGAATAATTTTCTTTGCATAAGTTTTTGTTGTTGGGCAAGAACTATTCTGTGTTGGACACGGACATTCGGTATCTATACGATAATATCGATAATAAAAGATCTTAATATGCATAGTAAGTGAAACACCAAGGGAGACACGTAACGTGAAAAAAGAACACACAGGGTATGGCTGGATCATCTTTGCCATTTTTTGTTTAGGAGCATTTACCTACCAGTATACGCAGTATCAACTGTCGATTGTGAGCGGAGACTTAATCACCACATTGGGACTCAATGCCACCCAATTCTCATCGATTTTCTCATCCCCGATGGTACCGGCAATCTTCTTCAGCATCATCTTCGGAGTCATTGCCGATAAAGTCGGCATGAAAACACTTATTGCCCTTGCCATGTTGCTTTCCTGCATTGGAGGCATCGGACATGTCTATGCAAGCAGCTATGGCTCTTTGTATGCCATGATGTTGCTCACCGGATTCGGCGCGGTAGCAGTCAATGTAACCTGCGGGAAAATGTTCAGCATGTGGATCAAACCGGAATTGATCTCCGTGGTAATGGGAGCCTTCCTTGCAGCTTCCACCATAGGACAATTCGTAGCCCAGGCAACTACGGTTTTTTTAGGAACTTTCAGGACCGCCTTTTGGGTCTCTGCCATTTTGTGCTGTGTTGTTTTTCTCCTCTGGACCATTTTCGGAAAGGACAAGAAAGAGCAGAGGACCATACAGGAAAAAGCACCTTCCATCGGGGAAACATTGAAGGTCGTCCTCTCCAGCAAGAACATGTGGTTGTGCGCTATTGGCTTGTTTCTCATCCTTGGCTGCCAGGTCGCGTTCAACATCTGGATACCCACTGCCTTGATCTCCAAGGGAATGCCCCCTGCACAAGCCGGCTTGGTTGCCTCCATTGTCAGTTTCGGTAACTTGTGCGGAGCCTTGTTCATGCCTATGCTCGCTGCAAAGGTGGGCAAGGACAAACCCTTCATCCTGGTATTCATACTGGTCTGTGCCGTAGGTTATTCCTTTGGATGGCACCTCAATGGCATCGTATGCTACATCTCTTTCTTTATTTTTGGTTTGTGTGCAGCAGCCTTGATGCCCTTCTTCATTTCCATGCCACTGAAGTTCAAGGAAATCGGACCAAGGTATGCCGGTACGGCCATTGGTTTTACCGCTACCATCGAATTGTTGGGCGCCGTTGTATTGCCCACCTATCTCATACAGCCGTTTGCCTTGAAGGACGGTGTCATGAACTTTTCAATCTACTACTATGCCATAGGCATTGCCTGGTTGCTTGCCTTCGTCATCGCGATCCTGATTCCCGAGACTGCCATAAAAAAAACGGCAAAGGCAAAAAGCCTGCAAGGCTAAAACCTTTATGAAAAATTTTGATTTGGAGGATCTATACATATGAAAAATACATATGAACACGTACTGCAACCAATACAGCTTGGACCTATGAAATTGAAAAACAGGGTAACCTTTACTCCTGTCTGGCCGAGTTTTGCCACTGCCGATGGGCACGTCAACAGGGAACTGATGGAATGGACCCGCGATATCATAAAGGGTGGTTGTGCCTGCATCAATATCGGGTGCGGGATCGTCAACCGAAATTTACCGAAGGAAGTTGCGCACCTGCTTCGCTTGGGAGAGGAATCGGTGGTAAATGAGCTGTCCATGCTCTGTGACTTGGTGCATATGTATGATTGCAAGATTGGCATGGAGCTGTTTGCCATCAACATGGAAGCCGGTTCTTTCGAGAACAGGGATACCAATGCAGACAAGCCTACCGTAGAGATTGACCCGACCTACCTGACCAAGGACCAGATTCACGGTTTCATCGAAGATTTCGCGACAGCAGCCGAGCGAGCCATGCGCGCAGGAGTGGACAGCATACTGATCCATGGGGCCCATGGACAACTCCCCGGTTGTTTCCTCTCGAAGTTGATCAACGAAAGGACTGATGAATATGGTGCCCAGTCAATAGAAAACAGTGCCCGGTTCACCAATGAATTGTTGCAGGCAATCCGTGATAAAGTAGGCAACAAAGTTGCCATCGAATACAGAATCAATGCAAGCGACATGATTCCGGGCTCCCCTTCCCTTGAAGAAGTGATTACATTCGTAAAGGTCATCGAGGATAAGATTGACTTGCTCCATGTCTCCAGGGGAATGCATTCCATCCAAGCCTTGGCTCCTTATATCAATCAGCCAGTCTATTTTGACCATGGAATCAACATTGAAGATGCCGCAAAAATCAAGACAGCAATCAACGTACCGGTAACGGTAGTCGGTTCGGTGACTTTGGAACAGGCTGAAAAGGCCATTGCCGAGCATAAGATCGACATGGTATCCATAGCCCGTGGTCTGATGGCGGATCCCATGATGGTCAAGAACGCCAGACAGGGACAAGCACAAAAAACCCGTCCCTGCGTTCGGTGCAACAACTGCATACAGAAAACGCATTATCTGCTTGCACCTCTTCGCTGTTCGGTAAATGCCGAAATGGGGATGGAAACCCTCTATGCAGGAATTCCTGCCCCCGGCGTTCAGAAAAGAGTGGCAATCATCGGGGGAGGCCCCGGCGGAATGGAAGCAGCCCGTACCGCTGCCCAAAGAAACCATAAGGTAGTCCTGTTCGAGAAAGGCAATAAACTCGGGGGTGTGCTGAACATGGCCTCGATCGCCAGTTTCAAGGCAGACATAAAGACGTATCTCGATTGGGCGGTCAGGGAAACGGAAGCCATGCCAAACATCGAGATCCGTAAAAATGTTACGGTAACTCCCGAGCTGTTGGCAAAGGATGCCTTCGATGTCGTCATCGTGGCAGTGGGTGCAAACCCCCTCATTCCGGCATTTGCCCGAAAAAACGACAAAACCCAATGGGTCGGTGATGTCGAGATGGGAACTGCCCCAACGGGAAAGAATGTCGTCATCGTGGGTGCAGGACTTACGGGATGCGAAGCTGCACTCTCACAGAAAAGGATGGGAAAACATGTCACCTTGGTAGATATGGTTCCCCAAGAGAAATTCGGAAACGGCGGGGCCAAATTCAACCAGATTGCCATCATCAACATGCTCAAGGATGCAAAGGTAATCTTCCGTGGTGGCCTGCGCCTGGAGTCTGTCGATGACAAAGGGGCCACCTTCATCAACGCAGAGGGAGACAAGGAAACGCTTGAGTGTGACACCGTCGTGCTTTCCTTGGGCGTACGTCCCGATGCCGACTATGTCGAGACCTTCCAGGACTGTGCTCCGGAAGTACTTGCCATAGGCGACTGCAATACACGCCAAGGTACGCTCTACAATGCCATCCATACGGCGCATGAAGCTGCCTACCTGCTCTAGATACCAATAAACAAAAAAGGGCTTCCCTTCTGTGCAAACCAAGAGTTGCAACCAGGGAAGCTTTTTCTGGCAGATTCAAGAGCTTTAATGCTATCGTAAAAGGAGATCCTGAAACTGCAAATTGAGAACGAAAGACTAAAAAAAATGATGTTTAGGATATCAATCTCCTTGCATAGGTCACTCAGTCTTCTGTTTTTCGCCTACTGGGTGAAATATTCCTTTGTTACAGCAAACCGATGGGAACAATGAGGTTGTCTTTGTCGAATGCGCCCAAAGTCTCGACAGTGCACACTATGGCACCAGTGCCAAGTATACTGGCTTGACTGGTAAGGACGGAAAAGACTTTTACCAAGTTCTTGTCAGGCATTGCAGTTTTCTTGATCTCAATTGGATAGAGCTTACCATCCCTGTCTATGACCAGGTCGATCTCCTTGTTGTCTTTGTCCCTGTAGTAATACAAAGGAGGATTCAGGCCTTCATTCTGGTAGCTCTTCATCACTTCCGAAATCACATAATTCTCCAGAAGTGCCCCGTTCATTGCACCGTTCATTGCAGTCTCTGCACTTGTCCATCTCGTCAGGTAGCAAATCAAGCCTGTATCGTAAAAATAGAGCTTTGGTGTCTTTACGACTCTCTTGAGGACATTGTTGGAGTAGGGATGAAGATAAAAGATGATTCCCAGAGTCTCCAGTATTCTCAGCCAGCTTTTTGCCGTACTCTGGTCGATTTCGGCATCTTCACCAATGCCCTTGTAATTCAACAGCTGGCTGCTTCTCGCAGCACAGGCAGTAAGAAATCGTGTAAACTTCAAGGAATCAATCGTCCCTGACAGTTCTTTCACATCACGGTCGAGATAGGTACCGATATAGCTAGAATAGAACAAATCTGGTTTGGAATACTTACCACTGACCAAAGCGGGCATACTTCCTCGGTGAATGGAAGAGAAAATGTCGGTAACGGTCACACTCTTATTCTGTTGCTGCCTGTCGGACAACATCTCCAGATTAGCTTCAAAAGGACGTATATCCTGTCGTCCAAGTATCTCGCCATTGGCAAGTGGAGACAAATGTAACAGGGCAACCCTGCCTGCAAGCGATTCTTTTACACCCTCCATACGCTTGAAAAGCTGGGAACCTGCAAGATAGAAGAGTCCTGGTTCGTGATTTTTGTCCACGATCATCTTGATATAGGGAAAAAGTTCTGGAGCATATTGCACTTCGTCAATCATGAGCGGTGGTTTGTGTAGCTGGAAAAACGTGACTGGATCATTCTTGGCCAAGGCTCGCAGGGTAAGGTCATCCAAGGAAACATACTCTCTTTCGTTCTTTGCATCATCCATTAGCTTCAAAAGCATTGTTGTTTTTCCGCACTGTCGTGGTCCTGTCAGTAAAATGACAGGATATTCCTTGGTGATCTCTGCAATAAGTCTTTCCATCGCCCTTTGGATATAGTACATATAATCTCCTACTATTTTCGGCTATTATTTGGCTTATTCAAATATTAGCCGAAAACATACAGTGCCAAAGAGAACAAACACTCCTTATTCATTGCAGAGGTGAACCAAAAGCATAGTCTCAGTATGGTATCTTCCTAGGACTTGGAAATAGCATTTGATTTTTTAAGGAATCATAAGTATAATATTCATGAGTATAATATTTACAAGACAGGAGAAAAACCATGTTCACGGGAAGAGAAAGAGAGTTGGCGTTGCTTGAAACCCTACATGCCTCAAACAAGTTTGAATACCTTGTTCTCTATGGCAGAAGACGCATTGGAAAAACTTCTCTTCTGAAGGAATTTTCCAAGAATCATGCTGTAATTTTCTATTCGGCCCAAGCGAAGAATGACAGTCTGAACCTCGTTGATTTCTCCAAAACTCTTCAAATGCATTTCTCAAACTCATTCTTTGGTACGTTCTCGGATTGGCAAGCCTCCTTTGATTATCTCACCAGTCAATTGTCAGAAAAAAGGACCACCTTGATCATTGATGAATTCCCTTTCATTGCAGAGGTGAACCAAAGCATCAAGTCCATCCTGCAACATACAATTGACCACAGCTGGAAAGAAAAGAACTTGTTTATAGTATTGTGCGGATCAAGTGTACGATTCATGGAAAATGAGGTCATGGGGGCAAAAAGCCCTTTGTACGGACGCTCCACCAGCAACTTGGAGCTTATCAGCTTCGATTATTGGGAAAGCGCTTCTTTTTTCCCGAAGTATACCAACGAAGAAAAACTGCTCAGCTATGGAATCCTAGGAGGAATACCTTGCTATCTCGAGACGTTCAGTGATGCATCAACCATTGAGCAGAACATAGCGAAAAACATACTGCGTATGGGCTCATTTCTCAAAGATGAACCTCAGAATCTCTTGAAGATGGAGCTTCGCGAACCTTCAATCTACAACAGTATCTTTGAAGCCATCGCAACCGGTTCAAGCCGTCTTAATGATATTGCACAAAAGATTCATGAAGAACAGACCAAGTGTTCCAAATACATCAAGACCTTGAAGGATATGAAATTGGTGGATAAAGTGACTCCTTGTGGTGAAAAAGATTCCACGAAGAAGACCATCTACCAGATCACCGACAATTTCTTTCTGTTCTGGTATCATTTCATCTTTGCAAACAAAAGCTACTATGAGTTGCTGGGAGACGATGAAGCCGCACAAGAAATACATGCTGATCTTTCAAATTATATGGGTCACGTGTTTGAAAGAATATGTACGCAATACTTGATAAGACTCGCCAAGCAAAGAAGACTTCCCTTTATCCCCCACACTATGGGAAGATGGTGGGGGGGCAATCCAAAAACCAAGAAAGAAGATGACATTGACATCCTTGCCCTTGATAAAGATGGGCAATCCGCAATCTTCTGTGAATGCAAATATCGGAACAAGATGTTTGGCATCGACCAATACAAAGACTTTTTCAACGCCGCTGCCATGTTCACAAAACCGGTCAATCGTTTTTACTATCTCTTCAGCAAATCAGATTTTACACAAGAGGTGAAAATCCAGGCACAACAAGACGGCGTGAAGCTTGTAGGATTGGATGACTTGTTCCGATTTGATTGCTAGAAACAAGGTGACTTCCTGATTAAAGAAGGACGTGAAGGTTTTTCCAGCTACACGGCATTCATGACTAGAAAAACCTCTGAATCAGAGGCTTCTGACA
>Ga0172377_10007100_pt1 | contig 11537 bp, 15 predicted proteins | sample Pumphouse3metaG_FD_119749 | JGI IMG/M metagenome (GOLD analysis project Ga0172377, IMG submission 119749) | Leachate microbial communities from a municipal landfill in Southern Ontario, Canada - Pumphouse #3 metaG | ecosystem: Engineered > Solid waste > Landfill > Unclassified | place: Canada... | reverse complement strand
CCATAAACCCAGGCGTTTCCACCCTTTTTGGAGACAGCGTCTACTGTGACAGTGACCTTAATATGTGGTCTGTAACATTAAACACCGCTCTTGGAGAGGATAAATTAAAAGTACCCCCAACTCAGGAAACGCTTATTATTGGTCTTATCCCTATAATGAAGATGTGGTCACATTATACGGTATAAATGATTGCAACGAGGTTCCAATCGAGGATATAAGCAAATTCCCCGCCTGCAATGCCTGCAGAACTTTAAACTATGCCGGATTCTCCGAAGGGTGGCGTCTTCCAACTCAGGCCATTCCAAAGAGTCCAAGCGTAAATTGTGATACAGCTTGTGCAAGAGACGATACATACTGTTCAGAAGGAAGACAACTCTGGAACCTTGGAGATGAGAACTGCCCTAGTTGGGGAGCTACCTCATGTTCTTCTCCTCAAGGAAGCTGTCTTCCTTCTTATGATTCTTATGCTTTTGGAGGGCTCTACTGGTCATCTACTCAGTTCAACGCCAGTATCGCCTGGTGGGTGAATTTCAATAACGGTTATATTTATATCAGCACTAAGTCCTCAACTTTGCTTAAAGTTCGTTGTCTTCTAGGACAATAATTTAATTATTGATTTATCTTTCTATAAACAGAAAAGAAAGAAAAGAAAATCAAATTTAAAACGATTATAGTGGCTCCGGGAGGAAGATCGAGATAAAAGGCAAAAGTAATTCCCAAAAAAACGGAAATCAAGGACAAAATCCCTGAAAAAAAGATCGTAAACTTAAAGCTTTTTGCAAACAAAAGAGAGGTTGCTCCTGGTAATATAAGAAGAGCGGAAGAAAGCATAACGCCCACTATTCTTATAGCCAAAATTACTGTAAGAGCTGTTAAAGTAATAAGTATTACATTTATTCTTTTTGTATTTATTCCGGTTGTTTTTGCATACTCTTCATCAAAAGAAACGGAAAAAAATTCATAGTATAAATAATAAATTACAATAAGAAGAAAAGCGGAGAGGAAGACGGACAAATACATTTCTTCTTTGCTTATTGCCAAAATATTTCCAAAAAGGTAGGAAAAAAGGTCTATATTAAATCCTCCCGAAATACTAGATAATATTACTCCCAAAGAGATTCCGGCAGAGGAAACAATTCCTATTGCCGCATCGGCATGAAGTTTCGTTTTTTCCGTTATTTTTAAAATTAAATAGGAGGCGATAATAACAGTTGGTATTGCGATATAAAAAGGATAAAAACCGAAGAAAAGTCCCAAAGCGATTGCCCCAAAACTTACATGGGAAATTCCGTCTCCTATTAAAGATAATCTTCTTAGAATTAGAAAAAGGCCTAAAATCCCGCAAAGAAAAGCTATAAAAGAGCCGGCAATATATGCTCTTTGGATAAAATCGTATTGAATAAGTTCTAGAAACATAGTTTTAATGCTGGTGACAGATTAAGTGCTGGGAAAAGTGACCGAAGTATTTTTCCATTTCCTTTGATTTGCAAAAATCAGAGAATAATCCGTAGAAAAGTATTTTTTTATCCAAATAGAGCAACTTGTTTGCATATTTTCCGATGTCGGAGGCGTCGTGAGTTATAAGGATAATGGCAACTCCCTTTTCTTTGTTTATTTTCTTTAAAAGCTCAAAGAAATTTTCCCTTGAACTTATATCAAGCCCGCTTGAAGGTTCGTCTAAAATAAGCATTTGCGGATCTGAAACAATTGCTCTTGCCAGAAAAACCCTTTGCTGTTGTCCTCCTGAAAGATTATTGATAAGAATATCTTTTAAATTGAAAATATCTAAAATCTTTAGCGTTTCTTCTATTTTTAATTTGTCAAAAGAATTGATTCTTTTGGGATGTTTTTTGGAAGAAAGAAGACCCAAAGAAACAACTTCTTTTACTTTTGCAGGAAATATGGGGGTTGAAAAAGAGGCCTTTTGGGGGAGATATCCTATTTTCCCCCAATCATTGAATTCTTTTATTTTTTTGCCAAAAAGAAATATTTCTCCGTTTGCTTTTTCAAGCCCTAAAACCGTTCTTATAAGGGTTGTTTTTCCTGATCCGTTTGGTCCGGCAAGAGCTACATAATCTCCTTTATTTACTGAAAAATTTATATCCTCAAGAATAGATATTTTTTCATATTTAAAAGAGAGATTTTTTACGGAAATAATATTCATGTTATTTGCACCTTAAGCCATTCTTTAAATTTTCAAGATTTTCTTCCATTATTTTAATAAAAGAAACGCCTTTTTCAAAATCTTCTTTTGACAGATTTTCAGCCGGATTAAGAGGAAGCATTTCGGCTTTTGTTTCTTCTTTTATAATTTTTGCTATTTTTGGGTCCGACAATTCTTCATAGAAAATATGACTTATACCTTCATTTTTTATCTTTTCAATGACTGAAAGAAGAGAACTTATTGTCGGTTCCGTATCATGGGAAATTCCCAAGATAGCGGAATGTTTTAAATTATACTTTTCTGCAAGATATGCAAAAGCGTAATGACCGCTGTATATTATTTCTCCATTTTTGCATTTTTCCAAGGACTTTGCAAAATCATTATCTAATTTTTGGAGTTTATTAATGTAATTATTGCTTCTTTCAATAAAGAACATCTCATTTTTTGGGGAAACGGCTATGAGGGCCTTTGTTATTTCATCAGCTATTTTTTTAGAATTTTCAATATCAAGCCAAATGTGGGGATCGTACTTATTATCGTCTTTATCTTCATGTTCGTCTTCATCTTCTAGTAGCTTTATTCCATCGCTTGCCCTTATAACAATAATTTCTTTATTACTTATACTTTCCATTATTCTTTTTGCCCAAGGTTCCATAAAATCTCCGGTATAAATAAAGATATCGGCATTGTTTATTTTAATAAAATCACTTGTTTTGGGTTCAAAAGAATGGACTTCCGCTCCCGGAGGAAGAAGCAGAGAAACGCTTATTTTTTCTCCTCCTATTTCTTTTGCCATATCATAATAAGGAAAAAGAGTGGCTATTACCTTAATCTCTTCTGCTTCTTCTTGCTTTTTTGGGAATAATATCAAGGATATAAAGAAAATTATAATGACAATTGCAATAAGTAATGTTTTTTTCATTTCTTTTATTTTTGACATTTGTGACATAGGCCGTAAAAATCAAATGAATGGTTAATTATTTTAAAGTTATTTTTCCGGCTTATTTCTTTTTCTTTTTTTATCAAATCATTATAAACGGCAATCTTTTTAAAAGAATTGCAATTTAAGCAAATAAGGTGGTGGTGGTGATCTTTTACAATCTCAAAATAATCTTTCTTAAGAGCGGTATTTTTAACGATAATATTGTTTTTAATAAGAAAGAGAAGCTCTCTGTACATAGTTGTTCTGCTTGGGACTGTTCTTTTCTCTTTTAATTTGGAAATTATTTGAGAGGAAGAAAGCATGCAATTGGAATCAAAAAGAACAGAAACTATTGCTTTTCTTGCTTTTGTTACCCTTCCTCCTTTTGCCTTTATTTTTTGATGTATTTCCTTTATGCTCATAATGGAACATTGTTGCATTAATTAAAAGCAAAGTCAATATAAAAAGGGTTTATTTCAAAGCTAAAATATGCTAGAATAATACCCATGAAAGATTTTGAAATAAGAAAATTTAATGATCCTGTTTTAAGGAAGAAAACAGAAGAAATAAAGCATTTTAACAGAGAACTGGAATGGCTTGTTTTCGCTATGAAAGAAAAAATGGCAGAAGAGGAAGGAGTTGGGCTTGCCGCTCCTCAGGTGGGAATAAGCAAGCAATTAATAGTGTTTATTGACATTGAAAGCGGACAGATAAAAGAATTAATCAATCCTAAAATAATAAAGTACGGAAAAGAAAAAACAATCGAAGAAGAAGGATGCCTTAGTTTCCCTGATATTTTTTTGAAAATAAAAAGAAGCGATTATATTAAAATAAAGGGATTTAATCTAAAAGGAGAAGAACTTGAAATAGAAGCAACAGGAATACTTTCAAGGATACTTCAGCATGAAACAGACCATCTTTACGGAATTTTGTTTTTTGACAGGCTTCCTTTCTTTAGTCGCTTGAAGTTTAAATTAAAAAATCGTGGATTTAACAAGTATTTTAATTGAGGACGGTTATCTGAAGACGAAAGAAATAATAGAGGCCTTTAAAATAATTAAAAGGAAGGATTTTCTTCCCAAAAACGTAAAAAAACTTTCAGAACAAAATTCCGCATTACCCATTGGATATAGTCAAACAATATCCCAGCCCCTGACGGTTGCTTTTATGCTTGAACTTCTTTCTCCTCAAAAAGGAGAAAAGATTTTGGACATTGGTTCTGGATCCGGATTTACAACCGCTATTTTGTCCTGTATTGTCGGTAAAAAAGGAAAAGTTATTGCTCTTGAAATTATTCCTGAGCTTTTGAAAGTTGGAGAAGAAAATGTTTCAAAGTATAATTTTGTAAAAAAGGGGATAGCTAGTTTTATTCTTGGAGACGGCAAGAAAGGATATAAAAAAGAAGCTCCTTTTGATAAAATACTATGTTCGGCAGAGGCAGAATTTGTTCCCGATAGCTTAAAAGAACAGCTTAAAACTGGCGGGAAAATTGTAATTCCCGTAAAATCATCTATTATTCTTTTGGAAAAAAAGAGAAACGGCAATTTTGACAAGAAAGAATTTTACGGATTTTCTTTTGTTCCTCTGGTTTGAAATCAATATATTATGAAAAAAACAATTATTTTTATTTTTGCATCTTTTATAATCATTTTTCTGCTTTTTTCTTTTCTTTTTTTTATCAAAACAATAAATCCCAAAGATATCACAAAGGAAGAATTTTTACCTTTTTCAATTGAAAAAGGTGAGGGTATTATTTTAATCTCCGAGAATCTTCAAAAATCAAGTTTTATTAAAAACAGATATTCTTTTATTATCTATGCTTTTTTAAGCGGCCAGAGAAGGAGTCTTCAAGCGGGAGAATATTTGCTCTCTCCTTCAATGGGGGTAAAGGATATAATTGTTAAGCTTTCAAAAGGAGATACGATAAAAAAAAGGATTACGATAATAGAAGGATGGAATATTGAGGATATCGGAAACTATTTAGCGGAACAGGAAATTTGCTCTAAGGAAGAATTTTTCAATATTGTTAATGAAGATTTTTCGGAACAATTTTCTTTTTTAAAAGACAAGCCAAAGAATCTTAATCTTGAAGGGTATCTTTTTCCGGACACCTATGAGATGAATATTAACAGCTCTTGCAGGGATATTGTTTTAAAAATGCTTTCTAATTTTAAAGAAAAAATAGACAATACTTCTATTAAAGGGAAAACAATTTTTGAAATAATAAATATGGCTTCTCTTATTGAAAAAGAAGTAAGAACATTTGAAGATAAAAAAATAGTTTCAGGAATTCTTTGGAAGCGCCTTGAAATTGGAATGCCTCTTCAGGTTGATGCAACGATTGCCTATATTACAAAAAAGAAGACCACGAGAATTTCTCTTGAAGAATTAAAAATTGACTCTCCTTATAACACATATCTATATAAAGGGCTTCCTTTGGGTCCAATTTCAAATCCGGGACTTTCAAGTATTGTTGCATCAATTAATCCGGAGAAAAGCGATTTTCTTTTTTATCTTTCTACGCTTGAAGGAGAAACTGTTTTCAGCAGGAATTTGACAGAACATAATATTGCAAAACAAAAATATTTGAAATAAATATCTTGGAATGTTAGAATAAAGCCATGGAAAAAGAAAAGACAAAAAGAATAGCTTTAATTGTTGCTTTTAAAGATTTTAGGGATGAAGAATATTTTATTCCCAAGGAAATTTTCAAGAAAGAAAAGATCCAGGTAAAAACATTTAGCGATTTTCTTGGAAAGGCCATTGGCAAATTCGGAGGGGAAGCAAAGGTTGATGATTTAATTGATAATTTAAACGTTGATGATTTTGATGGGGTTGTATTTATAGGAGGGCCGGGAGCTGAAAAATACGTTGAAAATGAAAGATGCCTTGAAATAGCAAGAGAAGCAGAAAAAAAAGAGAAAGTATTGGGAGCTATCTGTATTGCTCCTTTGATTTTATCTTCCTCCGGTGTTTTAGAAAACAGGAAAGCGACAGTTTGGAGCTCTCAGATGGATAAATCGGCAATAAAGGAACTAAAGAATTCAGGAGCGATATATTTTGAAAAAAGCGTTGCTATTGACGGAAAAATAGTAACCGGTTCTATGCCGGAAGCATCAGAGCTGTTTGCTAGAGAAATTATAAAAATATTATGAATTTAATTGATTTTGCTCCCCTTATATCCTTTGTTCTTCTTATTTTTTTTATGCTCCTTATTTCGCTGTTTATCTATGGAGAATTTTTAATTAGAAAAGGCAAAGCCAATTTAGGATTTGAAATTTCTTCTTTTGCCGTAAAAATATTGTCCACTCTTGTTATTATATCCATTTTTTTTCTTTTAATAGGATTTTATTTTGCGCCAGAAAAAGAGAAAGAAGAAGAATTAACAACAGAGATAGAGTTTCCGGAAAGTCCGGCCTCTTTCTTTCCTCCTTCTGTAGAGTATATTGAGGTGGGAGGGTATTATTTTAAAGGACCGTTTATTTTAGATGAATCAGTTGCTTTTTCCGAAGAAACCGTAATTGCCGTTTTTTGCAAAGCAGAAGATTACAAAATGATATATGTAGGCACGGAAGGAACAAATGAAAAGCTTATTTCTCATTTCTTATACCCATGCTTTAAAGAAAATTGCAAAGAAGACCTTTATTACGCTTCTCTTTACGTCAAAAAAGAAGAAACGGAAGAAATTTTTCAAATGGTAGAAAATAGAAGAAAAATTGTTGGGAATATAAGGGAAAAGGTGGATTTTGTTTGCCAATAAATTTGCGATTTTTGCATTTTAAGGAAATTGCAAGAATACGCTAGAAATAAATATGAATATAGAAAAAATTTTTATCTTTATAATTATCCTTGTCGGACTTGGAGCGCTTTTGCTTTTTGTTTTTCTTTCCGGAAGCGGCATTAAACAATTAGAGCTTATTTATCCCGTAAGCGGGGAGGAAATGTTCATAGGCGAAACTTATGAAATTGTTTGGAAAGCGAGGAATATAGAAAAAGTGGGAATAGTTCTTTTTATGGGTGAAGAACCAAAATGGATCGCAAAAGAACTAGACGGACGAGAGGGAAAATATAACTGGAAGATCCAACCTGGACAAAAGTACGGAGATAATTATTGGATTGCCGTTTTTGAATATCCTTACAGAGAAGAAAATTTAATAGATTATTCAAAGGGCCCCTTTTCTATCGTATTTGCCGATATTGACAGTTGTGACAGCTTGTCGGTTTCAGAAGATAGACCGTATGTTCCTATTAGTTACCCTGGTATAAGGAGGGTTTTTGTCACAAATGGAAGCTATGATGGTGACTTGAAGGGATTTTCAGGAGCCGATGAAATATGCCAGAAAGAAGCTGAAGATTTGGGATTTGAAGGAAGTTGGACTGCTTTTATAGGAGGAGACAGAGATATTGATACGGCCGTTGAGCGGTTATCAAGGACACCAAAGGGAACAAGCGGGGTTTTTGTAGAAGCAACTCCCGAAGGGGAGCTAGGAAGAGGGGATACTTGCCATCGGCTTTTATCAAACGATTTTAACGGTTTTTTATCTTTTTTTGATATAGAAAGCGATGTTAAAGAAAAAGTCAGCGAAGATTTTTTTACAAAATTTTCAAATATATGGACAGGAAGAATAAGAACTGCAGATAGAGTTAATTGCATTGAAATTACTTTTCCAAGAGGAAGAACTGCTCAGGACAATTACAGCTTTACTGTTTCTTGCCAAGGATGGACAACAGTAAGCCGTCTTCTTGCTGAAAATTTACAAGTTAGAGCTACAGTTATTGACGATATTCCTTCTTCAGATAATACTATTATGCCTTCTTTGGATATTCCAACCTGTTACACTTCTCAAGGTTTACCAATAGACGCAAGGGGGATAGGCGGTCTTTCAACGGAAGAAGAGGAAGATTTTCTGAAAATTACAGGAAAAGGATGCGCTGAAAAAAAACGTATCTTGTGCATTGAAAACTAATTTTTCCAAATGAAAATAATTATAATCGCAGCTGTTTCAAAAAATAACGTTATCGGAAAAGGAAGTAAAATTCCCTGGCATAGCAAGGAAGATTTTTCCCATTTTAAAGAAAAAACATTGAATAATGTTGTTTTAATGGGGAGAAAAACTTACGAGAGTATAGGCAAAGCCCTTCCAAGAAGGAAAAATATTGTGATAACGGGAGAAAAAAAATCTTTTTCCGATGCCGAAAGATACGATAGTTATAAAGAAGGACTAACTGGCGCCAAAGAATATGCAAAAAAAAATAATTGCGATATTTTTATTATTGGAGGGGGCTCAATATATAATCAAGCAATGGAAGACGCAGATTTCCTATATATATCCCACATGAAGAGCGATTTTGAAGGAGATGTTTTTTTCCCGGATTTTGAGAAAACAAAAGAATGGACAATTAAAAGCAAAGAAGAATTTAACGATTTTACTTTCATTGTTTGGGAAAGAAGATAATTTTAAATAAAGGGGTTGACTTTTTTTTAGGAATTTGTAATATATCTTTACCGTAGACAATAAGCTCCCTTAAAGGGGTAAGACTTATCGAGGTGGTGAATTTGCATTTATAATAATGTTTTCCACGCTGTCTATAGGGCAGCTTTTTAATTTTATGGCTTTAACAAAAGAACAAAAAAAAGAAAAACTAAAAGAACTGCAAGATAAGCTGAAAAAGCAAAAATCAGCGGTTTTTGTCGATATTGACGGATTAAAAAATAAAGACGTTCTGGTTTTAAGGGAAAAATTAAGAGAAAAATCAACTGATTTTGTGGTTTCAAAAAAAACTCTTACAAAAATGGCTTTTATAAAGAATGAGATTCCTCTTGATGAAACTCTTCTTAGCGGCCGACTTGGATTGATTTTTAATTACAACGATGAGTTCGGATTTGCCAAAGATATTTTTGATTTTTCCAAGGGAAATAAAAGTTTTAATATTCTTGGAGGATTGCTTGATAATGTTTGCATAAGCAAGGAAAAGGTTACTGATTTGGCACTGATGCCTTCAAGAGAAGTTCTTTACGGATCGCTTCTTTCATGTTTAAACGCTCCTATTGTAAATTTCCTTAGTGTTTGCCAGGGCAGTACAAAAGGTCTTATAAATGCATTAAAACAAATTAAATAATAAATTTTAAAAAATAATATAAAATATTATGGCCGAAGAAAACAAAAACACATCTGCCGCTGAAGAAAAAGCGGAAAAAGAGACAGTAGAAGTTCCTAAAAAGTTTAAAGGAATCGTTGAAGAGATAGAAAAAATGTCCGTGCTTGACCTTTCAGAGCTTGTAAAAGTTCTTGAGAAAAAATTTGGAGTTTCAGCAGCTCCTCAAATGATGGCGATGCCTTCCGTGGCAGCAGGAGCTCCGGGAGCTTCCGCAGAAGCGGAAGAGAAGAGTTCTTTTAACGTAGAGCTTTCAGCACCTGGAGAAAAAAAGCTTGAAGTTATAAAGCTCATAAGAGACATGCTTGGAAAGGGATTAAAAGAAGCAAAGGATTTTGTTGATGCCTCTTCAGGCGCTCCTCAGATGATAAAAGAAGGAGCTACAAAAGAAGAAGCGCAGGATATTAAGAAAAAAGTAGAAGAAGCCGGAGGAAAAGTGGAATTAAAATAATTTTACTCTCTTTTGAAAAAGCGCCCTTTAAACGGGCGCTTTTTTTATTTTAATTAAATTTTTTAAAGTCCAATTTTGTAAATCTTGTTTTCGCTAAGAATAAAGATGCTTTCCTTATCTTCTGAGATTTGGATGTCTTTTAGTTTATTGAATTGTTCGCTCTTAATTTGCTTTATCAGATTACCTTCTTTATCAAGTACGATTATCCTTTGCCCCTTCGGGTATAAAAGGTAAATAAAAGAATGATTAAAGCTTGTTTTAATATCGGTTATTCCTTCCGGTAATTCTATGCTTTTTTGGTATTCTCCTTCATGATAAAGGTCCAAGGTATTTTCTTTACTTAAAAGCCAAATTGAACCGTCAATTGCAAAAGAAAGACAGGTTTGATTTTCTTTTTTCTGCTTGAACCAGCTTGTCATATCGTTGTTTGCAAAAGAGTATTTAAAAATTTGGCAGTTATTTTTGCTCATAAAATAAAGATTTGAGCCGTAAAAATTAATTAGGTCGAATTCTTCCTCAATTTTTACTTCTTCCTCTTTGAGAGAGAAAAATCCTTTTTCTTTTGATATAAAAAAGACAGTATCTTTTCCTTTTGAAGCGGAAAGGAATTCGCCCGGAATATTTAATTTTTCCTGATTGCCTGTTTTAATTTCATAGATACTATCTGGAAAGGAAAGAGCAAATATTCTTTCTCCTAAAACAATTATTTTTTCAGCTTCGCTGTTTAATTGAAAAAGGGGAGTTAAATCATTTTTGTATTCAGTTTTTTCCAAATGGAAAAGAATTGATTCCTCTTCTAATGTTTCTAAAATGGGAATAAATTCCTCTTTCTTGTCTGTTTTTTCTTTTTTAAAAATCAAAAAGCCGAAGAAAAGAAGAATAAGAAGAAACCCGATTATTAAAAAGTTTTTCCTGATTTCTGTTTTTTTCGGCGCTATTGCCGTTTTTACTTTTTCTTGGAAAGAAAATTCTCTAGGCAGGGAGTTTTCTTCATTAAGGGAAAAAAGAAGGCACATTCCTGATATTTTTGATCCTTCTTTCTCGGTAAAAAGCTCCTTTTGAAAAACATTTTTCAGATTTTTCTCATCATACTCTTTAAGATTTGCAATTTTTGATAAAATTTCTTTTTCTTTAAGGAAAAAATAAACTTCATTTGAAACGACCATAAGAATATCAAGTGGGGCTAATTTTCCCGAAACAATGTTAAAAAAAACTTTCAAAGGATAAGGATCCATCTCTTCTTTTTCCAGCTCCTTGCCTATATCGGTGAATTTTCCAAATCGGAGAAGCAAAATTTTAAAATTCCCGGTTTTGGTAAAATTAAGATCAAGCCCTTTTATTGAAAAAATTCCGAATGAAAAATTTCCCATCCACCTGACATTTTCCTTTTTAACCTCTTCGGCCAAAAATTCATTTGCTTTTTTTAGAGTTTCAGGAAGAACTTTTTCCAAAGATCCGAGAGTAGTATTATGATAGAATTTTTCTTTTATTGCCCTAAAAAGCCGTTCTAAAAGGTTGCTATTATCAGTTCTTGTTTCTCCTAAAACATACAATGACCCCATTTTTTTTTCGGACGGATTTTTCGGTTCATAAAGAAATGCTTTAAAATTCTTTCCTTCTTCATTTTTCGGATTAAAGTAGTATTCAAAAATTTGCATGGTTGAATTTGCTTTAGAATAGTTTTTTCTATTATACACTTCGGGGGAATATAAATCAAATTGTTGTATAACCCCACCCTATTCTGGACTCTTGAGACATGTTAAGAATAATTGGTTGCTGTGTCTGCCATTGTAGCATAAATTGCATTGGAGACAATTTGTTTTGAAAGGCGCAGTGTACTCGCT
>Ga0172377_10007099_pt1 | contig 11537 bp, 5 predicted proteins | sample Pumphouse3metaG_FD_119749 | JGI IMG/M metagenome (GOLD analysis project Ga0172377, IMG submission 119749) | Leachate microbial communities from a municipal landfill in Southern Ontario, Canada - Pumphouse #3 metaG | ecosystem: Engineered > Solid waste > Landfill > Unclassified | place: Canada... | reverse complement strand
TAAAATGTTTTGAGGGAGTAGATGAGTTGATTTTACTACCAACCTATTCAGCACGTGAAAAAATAATTGAGGGTGGAACTTCTTTTGACCTGTTTAAAAAATTACCTAAAAATATAAAAGCGACATATTTTAATAATGTACAAAAATGCGAAAATTATCTGTTTAATAATGTCCAAAATAATGATTTAGTTTTATGGGTTGGTGCTGGAACAATAGAAAAATTTGCAAAGGAATATGTGGAAAAATTAAAAAAATAATTTTAAATTTTAAAAAATGTTAACAAAAACTTTGTCTTCTTTTGTCGAAAACTGTCCCTTTTAAATTTACACTTAAAAATTCTACATTAACAGAATCCCTCGCAAGAATTGAATGGCAAATTACAGAAAAAATAACTATACTTATAACAACAAAAATAAAAATCTAAATAACCTGTAATATCTTCAGATTGTTTTAACTATCTTTTTACCAAATCTAATTTTATAGTTGTACACCTAAATTCAGTAAGTTAATAGTTACATATTTTGTATGCAAAAATGTTTAAAACGGTTCAAATAAGGTATTTTTTTGCTTTATTGTGTTTTTTCTATTGACAATTATTCTTCTTTTGTGTATAATAAACTTACATTATTTTTATGAGGTCTAAATTATGAAAGAAAAGATACATCCAAATTATCACGAAGTTAAAGTTACTTGTGCTTGTGGTGAAAATTTCACTACAAAGTCTACTTATGGAAAAGACGGAGTTTTAAAAGTTGACATTTGTAACAAATGCCACCCTTTCTTTACGGGAAAACAAAAGTTAGTAGATACTGCTGGTCGTGTTGAAAAGTTTAATAAGAAGTACAAAATTCAGGACAAGACAGAAAATAAATAGCATATTTAACATCAAAATAGATGCTAGTTTTTAGCGTCTATTTTTTGTTTGTTTAAGTCAAAAATATTTATAAAAATTGAGAGTTGTTATTATAATTATAAAAGATTTTATCATTGAAACAACTCTACCAAAGGAGAAGCGATGTTCTCACTTGAAGAATATATTAAAGAGATTCAAAACAACTTAGATAACAACCAACAACGAGATTTAAAGTGGTTGGTTAAAGACTTGCCCAACAATCCAAATAATCAACAGATTAGCACGCTTAAAACACACGTTAAGCAGTTGCAACAAGGTAAGCCTCTTGCATATATTTTAGGTAATATTCCTTTTTATAACTGCAAAATAACACTTAATGACAGCACTTTAATTCCACGACCTGAAACTGAATTACTAGTCGACATCATTATTCAAAGATGGAAAGATAAACTGAACAAAAGCACTCATATATTAGATTTATGTAGCGGAAGCGGTTGTATTGCAATTGCTCTGCAAAAAACTTTAAAGTGCGTAGTAGATGCGGTAGATTTGAATTTAGATTGTTGTACAATAATCAAAAAAAACGCTCAACTAAATAATACTAACATAAATATTTTTCAAAGTAATATGTTTCAAAACATAAACGGGAAATATGATTTAATAATTTCTAACCCACCCTACATACCAACCGCAGAAATACAAAAGTTAGATAAGAACGTAAAAGACTATGAGCCTCACACAGCCCTAGATGGCGGAAAAGATGGCTTGGATTTTTATCGAACAATAGCAGAGCAATCTATAAAGCATCTAAATAAAAATGGAAAACTTGCTTTAGAAATAGGATACAACCAAGGTAAAAGCATCACCCAATTACTACAAACAAATTTTATAGATATTGAAATAAAAAATGATTATAGCAACTTACCAAGATTTATCTTTGCAACACTAAAATAATGAAAAATATTATAAGATATCATAAAATATCCTTTGACAGCAAACCCCTATTTTAGGACAAATACGAAAACTATTTATTAAATAAACGTCCACTACTTATTTATAGATTAAAACTTTTTTACATTTATGGATTAAAACTTTTTCAAAGATGAAAATCTACTTATATCACTAAGAATAATACTTAATGTTTATAATTATTATAAAAACTATACAGAAGTTGACATCCACTACAAAACTATAACAAACTATAAAATGGAAAATATAAAAAAACATAAAATAAAATTTACGAGGTTAAAATGATTGAAAAATTAAAAGAATTGAAAAATAGATATGATTTTTTGGTTACAGAATCTTCCAAACCAGAACTCATACAAAATATAGAAGAATGGAGAAAAGTCACAAAAGAAATGAGCAATTTGGAAGAATATGCTCAACTTTATGATGAGTATATGATAGTACAACATAACTTAGAAAGTGCTCAATCCGTTTTATCTGAAAGTACGGATAATGAACTAAAAGAAATGGCACAATCTGAGGTAGATGAACAACTAAAAAAATTAAATGAACTAGATGAAAAAATAAAACTCGCCTTATTACCAAAAGATAGCCGTGATGATAGTAAAATTGTAATTTTAGAAATCCGTGGTGGTGCAGGTGGAGATGAATCTAGCCTATTTGCTGCTGAACTTTTTAATATGTACAAGAAGTATGCTGAATGTCATAATTGGAAAATAGAAATCACAGAATACAACGAAACGGAAGTCGGTGGAATACGCCAAGCAGTTATGATTATTCACGGTAAGGGAGCATATAAAAGACTTAAATTTGAAAGTGGTGTTCACCGTGTACAACGTGTTCCAGAAACAGAGTCACAAGGAAGAGTACACACTAGTACCGTAACAGTTGCCGTATTACCACAAATGGAAGAGGTAGATTTTGTCATTGATGAAAAAGATTTAAGAACAGATACATTCCGAAGTGGAGGCTGTGGCGGACAAGGTGTGAACACCACAGACTCTGCAATCCGATTAACTCACATACCAACGGGTATGGTAGTAACTTGCCAAGATGAGAGAAGTCAGATCAAGAACCGTGAAAAAGCCTTAGGAATTTTAAAGGCTAAATTAAAAGATTTTTATGAAGAAAAGGCTATTTCAGAACACGCCCAAGAGCGAAAACAACAAATTGGAACAGGGGACCGTAGCGAACGTATAAGAACATACAACTTCCCACAAGGACGCGTTACAGACCACCGTATAGGACTTTCACAGTACAATATCAATGAGTTTATGTTGGGCGATATAGACACTATGTTGGACGCACTACACATTGAAGACCAAAAATTAAAAATGGAAAGCGAAACCAAAGTAAAATAATTTAAATACAAAATCAGAAAAAGTTTATAAACAAAATAGTAAAAATAACTTTAAACTATTTTTTTAACAAATTTTATAATATAAAATAAATCAAAAAATATATTATACAATTAAAATTGAACTTAAATTAAAAAAGACACGCATATTGCGTATCTTTTTTATTAATTATAAATTAAATTAGAAAGCCGTTGCCAAAGGATTCCTAGCACGGTCTTGCGTATTTTTGGAATTTGTTAATTTATCTTCCTTATTTCTTTCCGGAACAATCTTTTGAATAGAAGTTATCATCCCGAGGGCATTCTTTTTCGCAACATAATCACGCCTTTTGTTTTGAACAAAATCGTAACATCCATTATTATATAGAACCAAAGGATTTCCATAATTATTTAAGTCGGAAAGATTTGCATTGTCAATGAGTGGTAATCGAACAAACTCTTCTGTTGATAACGATGCCGGATTGATAAGTGTTCCAAAATAAATGTTATATCTAGTTGAGCAAGCCTCCATCCCATTTTTTCTTTTATTTTTTGTTACTTCTTTCATTACTATTTCGTCCGGTTCACCATTAGAAATTGCAAACACCTGAAATACTTTCTGTATAACAGTTACATCCAGCACATCTCTTGGAAATGTTACAGAATTAATCAAATTTTGACCTATGAATTCTTCTATTTCCACATAACCCTTTTCTGCTTTCTCATCTGCAACACGCATCTTTAAAGTTGTATCCGTTCTTCCGCCAATCCAAACTTCCCTTCTTTCTCCATTATTTTCCATTTTTTACTCCTAACTTTATACTATAATAATTTTATCACAAAAAAATATTTTTTACAATACCATTTTTAAAATAAATCTGATTTTTTTATTAAAAAAGCACAAAATCAACCAAAAAACATAAATTTAAATCTATTTTTAAATGTTTATTTAGATGTTTATTTAGAATTTTAAAACTTATAAAGTTATTCCTCTACTCCCATCCATTTTAATGTCAAGATTTGAAAATATTACAAAAAAGTATCCTAACTGATTAATTAGAATACTTCTTTTTTATATTTCATTTAGTTTTTATATCTCTTCCATCAATGATTTTTCATTTTCTGAAAATTCATATTCTTTCTTAGCACCCTCAGAGATTTCTTTCTTTATTGCTTGATATTGAGTTGGAACTATGCTGTTGTAGCATTTTAAACCAGTTCCAGCAGGTATCAATTTACCAATAATGACATTCTCTTTTAAGCCTACCAAATGATCTACTTTGCCCTTCATTGCTGCATCTGTTAATACACGACTAGACTCTTGGAAAGATGCTGCTGATAAGAATGAGTTTACAGCCAAACTTGACTTAGTCAATCCTAACAACACCCTCTTTGCTATTGCAGGTTGTTTGCCTGCCATAACAGCCTTTAAGTTTTCTTCTTCATAGTCGTTAATATCAATAGTATCACCTGGAATCATTTCAGTGTCGCCTGAACTCTCAATTTTAACCTTACGAAGCATACAACGTATAATAATTTCTACGTGTTTCTGTTCAATATCAACACCCTCTGCCTTATATACTTTCAAGACTTCACGTAAAATATATTCTTCAACATCTTTCAAACCACGAGTTCTTAAAATATCCTGAGGATATAAACTACCATCGGTCAAAGGTGTACCACTTTCCACTTCATCTCCGCTCTTAACTTTTATATATGAACGAGCAGGTAATAAGTAAGATACATCTCCATCCTTGGTGTGTACAGTAACTTCCTTTCGTTTATCAATATCACGAACGGTAATTTTACCTGCAACTTCACTTACAATAGCAGCATCATTTGGTCTACGAGCCTCAAATAATTCTTCTACACGAGGCAAACCTTGTGTAATATCCGCAGCAACTGCAATTCCACTAGTATGTTTAGTACGCATTGTTAACTGTGTTCCTGGCTCACCAATAGATTGAGCAGCAACAACTCCAACAGCATCTCCAACTTCAACCATATCAGTAGAAACAAGGTTACGTCCATAACATTTAGCACAAATCCCGTTCTTACACTTACATGTCAAAACTGTTCGTATGTTAACTTCTTTAATTCCAGCCTCTACAATAGCCTTTGCTTGACTAGGTTGAATCATCTCTCCACCCTTAACAATAACAGCCTTAGTAGTTGGATGTTTAACATCTTCAACAGCCACACGTCCAAGAATACGGTCTTCCAAAGTCTGAACAACTTGCTCTCCATTTTTAATTTCAGATACTTTAATACCCTTTGGAGATTCTCCCAAAGAAGCAAAACAATCATCTTCTGTTATAACAACTCCGTGAGCAATATCAACCAAACGACGAGTTAAATAACCTGCATCAGCAGTCTTTAAAGCGGTGTCGGCTAATCCTTTACGTCCACCACGAGCAGACATAAAGTATTCCAAAGCACTTAGACCTTCACGATATGAAGAAAGCACAGGAATATCAATTTTCTGACCCGCAGAGTTTGCAATAATACCACGAATACCACATAACTGGTTAATCTGGTCATCGTTACCACGAGCCTTAGATGAAACTATAATTTTTAATGGGTTAAATGGGTCTAGGTCGTTAACCACACAAGCCTTAACTTTACCTGTTGCTTGGTTCCAAAGTTCTACGTTCTTATTAACTTTCTCTTCACGAGTAATAAGTCCACGACCATACAACTTTTCATTTTGTTGAGTTAACTGTTTGTATTCTTCAATAATCTTATTCTTTTCAACAGGAATTGCCATATCAAATACGTTCATAGTTATTCCCGCCAAAGTAGAATATTTAAAACCAATTTCCTTAACAGCATCTACCATCTTTGCAGTTGTTGTTGTTCCTAAAAGGTTAAATGTCTTGGCTAATACCCCTTCCATTTTACTTTTTGTTACAGGAAATTCAATTTCATAATGTAATGCTTGCTCAGGATCGTTACGGTTAACATATCCTAAGTTTTGCGGAATACAATCATTAAATAATATACGACCAACCGTAGTTTTTATACGACCAGTAATTGTTTGTCCATTACATTCTACCGTTCTACGAACAAATATAGGTGACTGTATGTGTATCAATCTTTCTTGATAAGCCATCTTGGCTTCATCTTCACTCATAAACAAGTGATTTTCTCCCAACATTCCGGTACGTTCTACTGTCATATAATAGATACCCAACGCAACATCGTGGTGGGCTTCAATTATAGGTTTACCCGAAGCAGGTTTTAATATGTTGTTACTTGCCAACATAAGCATACGTGCTTCTGTTCTGGCTTCCAAACTTAATGGTACGTGAATAGCCATTGTATCACCATCAAAGTCTGCGTTAAATCCAGGACAAACCAATGGATGTAGTTTTATAGCACGCCCTTCAACCAAAACAGGTTCAAATGCTTGCAAACTTAAACGGTGTAGTGTTGGTGCACGGTCCAAAATAACTGGATGGTCTTTTATAACATATTCCAAAATATCCCAAACTTCTGGTCTTTCACGTTCTACCATTCGTTTTGCACTCTTTACATTTTGTGTAAAATTCAATTCTACAAGTTTACGCATAACAAAAGGTTTGAATAATTCCAAAGCCATTTCTTTTGGCACACCACATTGATATAATTTCAACTCGGGTCCTACCACAATAACGGAACGTCCAGAATAATCTACTCTCTTACCCAATAAGTTCTGACGGAAACGTCCTTGTTTACCACTAATCATAGCAGTAAGTGACTTCAACTCACGTTGTTTAGCACCTTGAACAGGTTTTCCACGTTTTCCATTAGCAATTAAAGCATCAACCGCTTCCTGTAACATACGTTTTTCGTTACGTACAATAACATCAGGAGCAGCAAGGTCAATCAATTTCTTTAAACGATTGTTACGGTTAATAACACGACGATACAAATCGTTTAAATCACTTGCAGCAAAACGTCCACCATCAAGTTGTATCATAGGACGCAAATCTGGTGGCAACACCGGTAATACATCCATAATCATCCAACGAGGATTATTACCACTCTTCAAAAAGGCTTCAACCGTTTCCAATTTCTTTATAGCCTTTAATTTCTTTTGCCCTTTTGCTGTCAAAATAGTCTCTTTCAACTCTTTTGACTCTTTTGGCAAATCAACTTCTTCAAGCAATTCACGAATAGCCTCTCCACCCATTCCTGCACGGAAAGATTTCGCTCCAAACTCCTCAACAACATCACGATATTCTCTATCAGTTATAATTTGCTTTTTAACCAAGTTTGTTGTACCTGGGTCAAGCACAATATAACTTGCATAATACAATACTTGTTCCAAGTTTTTGGATGTTAAATCCAAAATACTTCCAACACGACTAGGCACTCCACGTACAAACCATATATGAGAAACAGGAGTCGCCAACTCAATATGTCCCATACGTTCACGACGAACTTTACTTCGTGTAATCTCTACTCCACATTTTTCACAGTGGTGTCCCTTATATCTAATTCTCTTATATTTTCCACAGTGACACTCAAAGTCTTTACGAGGTCCAAATATCTTTTCACAGAACAAACCATTCATTTCAGGTTTTAATGTTCGGTAGTTAATAGTTTCAGGCTTTGTAACCTCACCATAAGACCACTCACGTATCTTTTCTGGTGATGCAATACTTATTCGCATGGAATCAAAATTCTTTAATTCAAACATTTTTTATTCTCCTATTCCTCATCTAAATCGTCAAACAAACCACCAGCATTGAAGTCGTCTGTGCCAGTCTTAATCTCAGCCTCTGATACTATGTCTTGTGACTCGCCCTCAATATCATCAAAGTTTAATTCAACCTCATCAATTTCTGTCTTTTCTGACTTAGTTAAGGTTGGTATTTCCACATCCTCATTTGTTAAATCATCAAAGGAAACTTCTTGGCTGTTTTCTGTCAAAATTCTCATATCCAATCCTAAAGATTGTAACTCTTTAATCAACACTTTGAAACTTTCAGGTATTCCCGGCTCTGCTATTGGATGTCCCTTAACTATACTTTCATATACTTTAGTTCGCCCTGTAACATCATCAGACTTAATCGTTAACATCTCTTGCAATAAGTTTGCTGCACCATATGCTTCTAATGCCCAAACGTCCATTTCACTGAACTTCTGTCCACCAAACATAGCCTTACCACCAAGTGGCTGTGCAGTTACAAGTGCGTATGGTCCAATACTTCGAGCGTGCATTTTACTATCTACCATATGGTTTAATTTAATCATATACATATATCCAACGGTAATATTATTATCAAAAGGCTCACCAGTTCTACCATCGAACATTTCCACCTTTCCATCTTCACTCAAACCGTTTTCTCTAAATAATTGCTGTATCATCTTCTCTGTCGCACCGTTAAATACTGGTGTTGCTATTTTCCAACCAAGAGCCTTGGCAACTCTTCCTAAATGAACTTCCAACAACTGTCCAATGTTCATACGAGAAGGAACTCCAAGTGGGTTTAATACTATATCAACGGGTTGCCCATTACTTAAATATGGCATATCCTCACTAGGCAATATACGTGATACAATACCTTTGTTTCCGTGACGTCCCGACATTTTATCACCGACAGATATCTTACGTTTTTGAGCAACATAAACTTTAACAAGTTTGTTTACACCTGCTTCCAACTCATCTTTATTCTCTCGGCTGAATACCTGAACATCAACAACGACTCCACCTCTACCGTGTTGAACACGTAATGAAGTATCTCTTACTTCACGAGCCTTTTCACCAAAGATTGCTCTTAACAAACGCTCTTCTGGTGTTAACTCAGTCTCACCCTTAGGTGTAACCTTACCAACAAGGATATCACCGGGACGAACCTCAGCACCAATACGAACTATTCCATTCTCATCCAAATTTTTCAAGGCTTCTTCACTTAAATTTGGAATATCACGTGTAATCTCCTCAGGTCCTAACTTTGTTGTACGACATTTAATATCTTCCACTTTCAATGTAATTGAAGTGAACACATCATCTTTAACCAAACGTTCATTTATAAGTATAGCATCCTCGTAGTTGTATCCTTCCCAGTTCATAAAAGCAACTAGCAAGTTCTTTCCGAGAGCCAATTCTCCGTCTTTTGTAGCAAAACCATCTGCAATAACTTCTCCTGCTTTAACCTTATCCCCTTGACTAACAATAGGTTTTTGGTTTAAACACGTGTCTTGCGTTGTTCGGTTGAACTTTAACAAATCATAAGTATGCTCTTTTTTATTATCTTCTTGAATTATAATCTTATTAGCATCCACGTAACTTACAAGCCCATCTTTCTCAGCGAGTACCAAAGAACCATTATCTTTGGCAACTTGATGCTCAAAACCTGTACCAATAATAGGACTTTCCGTTGTTAAAAGCGGAACTGCCTGTCTTTGCTGGTTACTTCCTAACAAAGCACGTGCTGTATCATCACTTTCCAAGAAAGGAATCAATGATGTTGCTGCTGATATAAATTGTTTTGGAGAAACATCAATATAATCAATCTCTGTTGATGGCACTTCAATAAATCTATCTTTGTAACGACAAATAATTGTCTTATTTTTAAATCTTCCTTCCTCATCCAAAGGTTCAATAGCCTGTGCAATTTTACACTTTTCCTCAACATCAGCCATTAAATAAACCACATCTTTTGTAACCTTTGCTGATGCCTTATCTACTCTACGGTATGGAGTTTCAAGAAAACCATATTCATTTACTCTTGCATATGTTGCCAAAGAGTTAATTAAACCAATAGATTGTCCTTCTGGTGTTTCAATAGCACATATTCTACCATAGTGGGTATAATGAATATCACGAACTTCCTCAGTTGCACGTTGTTTACTAACACCACGAGGTCCAACAGCACTTATCTTTCTCTTCTGTGTTAACTCAGATAATGGGTTAACTTGGTCCATAACCTGAGATAATGGACTAGTCTTCATAAAGTCTAATAGTGCTTTGTTGACTGGTCTTGCACTTATAATATTAGATGGGGTTGCTTGTGTTAAGTCTTGCCCCTGCATTGTCTCACGAGCCAATGTTGCAAGTTTAGACATACCTGAGTTAAGAGCGATAGAAATCAACTCTCCAACTGGACTAATACGTCGATTAGCCAAGTGGTCAATTACATCTAATGAGCCAATACCAACAATAAGGTCAAGCAAATAACTTATTGATGCTAATATATCATCCATCATCAAATGTCTACCTATAAGGTCAACCATATTATCTCGAATGGCTTGAATTTTCTCTTCTTTATTCTTTTTACCTTTAAACAACTCTAACAATGTTGGATAATGAACTTTCTCACTAATTCCCAATTCCTCAGAGTTACACTTAAACACTGCTTCAAGGTCAACACGGTTATTACCACGCATATGGTGCTTTTTACCATTTGGAAGTAATACCCAAACTTCATTAATTCCACTGTTTTGGATTTTTAAAGCATCATCATCAGTTAGTTTTACGTTAGCATTTATAACAGCACCACTTGAAAGTGTTACTGGTTCAGCCAACATTAAACCTACTAAACGATTACACAAATTTAACTTTTTATCAAATTTATAACGACCAACTTTACCTAAATCATATTTAATACGAGTAAAGAATAAATTGTTAATATAAGTACGAATAGCATCAGCACTTGGAAGTTCGCTAGGCTTTAACTTCTTACTTAACTCTAACAAAGCCTCTTCTTCTGTCTTTTGAATTTCTTTATCTAATGTATCAACTATATAAGAATTATCGCCAAACAACTTGCCAATTTCTTTTTCTGTTCCTAATCCAAAACTCTTTAACAACACACCCAAAGAAACCTTAACACTTCTGTCAATAATAACACGAATAGTGTCAAGTTGTGTCTGTTCAAACTCCAACCATGTTCCACGTGTTGGAATTAAAGTGTTCTTGTATGTTGTTTTACCTGTATTTTTATCATCAATTGACTCATAATACACACTTGGACTACGCACAATTTGACTGACAATAACACGGTCAACTCCACTAATTAAAAAGGTTCCTTCTGGGGTCATAAGAGGAACATCGCCAAGTAGAACATCTTGATCTACCGTTTCACCAGTCTCTTTCTTTACTAAACGAGCGTGAACACGAATAGGGGCACTGTAACTCAACGCACGACGACGGTACTCAGAAATTGGATACTTTACGGCACCGTAATCAATATAATAATCTAAGAAATGGAGTTCTGCTTTCCCACTGAAATCTTCAATAGGTGAAAACTCTGAGATAATTTCTCCAATGCCTTTTTCCAAAAATTGTTTATAAGTCTCTTTTTGAATGGTTATTAAGTAAGGAACCTCAATAGGTTCATCAATTCGAGCAAAACTTAATCGCTCTACTTTACCACATTTAACTTTTCT
>Ga0172377_10007098_pt1 | contig 11537 bp, 7 predicted proteins | sample Pumphouse3metaG_FD_119749 | JGI IMG/M metagenome (GOLD analysis project Ga0172377, IMG submission 119749) | Leachate microbial communities from a municipal landfill in Southern Ontario, Canada - Pumphouse #3 metaG | ecosystem: Engineered > Solid waste > Landfill > Unclassified | place: Canada... | reverse complement strand
CAATTTATTTTTCATAAGGCGGAGTTGTTATTATTATATTTTTTTACAGATTAGTTTTATCAAATATAAGATTCTGTAAGAATATATGCAAATGGTTAGATAGTATACAATAATCATTAATTTGAATTAAGCCTTTTAACAAACAAAAAAGGAATAATTCCCGGTTCTTATATCATACGTTTCACAACAGTATAGTAAATTTGTATATTTAGGAAAAACTTAACCCATGAAAATAAAAATATTAAGAGTGATAGGTCTTTTTGCCTATTTACTGACGGGATGCCAGTCGGAACAACAGCCTGTAAATACGTTTTGCAATCCTGTGGATTTAAGTTACAGATTTTCTCTGAATAAACCCTCGAGTCGGGAGGCGGCAGATCCTACCCTGGTGTGGTTCAGGGATCGGTATTATCTTTTTGCCTCAAAATCGGGTGGATATTTTTATTCTAAAAATCTAATAAACTGGACGTTAGTAGAGACGAAGGATCTCCCGACTGAAAATTATGCTCCCACAGCTGTTGCGATTGAGGATACGCTGTATTTCATGACTGCTCCTACGAATGGGGAAAATCCCATTTATAAAACCACTAATCCACTTAGTGGAAAATGGTCGGTTGCTGTAGAAAAACTTGATATTCCGGTATGGGATCCGGCTCTTTTTCTTGATGATAATAAACATCTTTATTTGTATTGGGGATGTTCTGACAAGACCCCTTTATATGGTGTAGAGCTGGATTATAACAATCATTTTTCATTTATTGGTAAACCGGCATCATTGAAATATGCCAGTACAGAACAATTGGGATGGGAAGTTCGTGGTGACCATAATACCATGATAAACGAAAAACCATGGATTGAAGGTGCCTGGATGAATAAACACAACGGGAAATATTACTTTCAATATGCGGCTCCTGGTGCTCAATACAGGAGTTATTGCGACGGAGTTTGTGTGTCTGATAATCCACTGGGGCCTTTCATTCTTCAGAAACACAATCCTTTTGCATATAGACCTGAAGGATTTGTGACCGGAGCAGGTCATGGAAGTACCTTTACCGACAGGTATGGAAATTTCTGGCATATAGGTTCAGTTATTATTTCACAAAAACAGACGTTCGAACGAAGACTTGGATTATTTCCTGTTTTTTTTGATAAACAGGGAACTATGTACTCTGTTACAAAATACCAGGATTATCCGTTGATTATGCCACAAAAGAAAATTTCTGATTTTACAGAAATGTTTCCGGGCTGGATGTTGCTTTCTTATAAGAAGAATGTTACAGTTTCCTCATCTGTCAATGATTTTCCATCATCGAATATGACGGATGAAAACATAAAGACATATTGGGCTGCCGGAAGTGGAGATAAAGGAGAATTTGCAATTCTTGATCTGGGGAAAACATACGATGTTTATGCTATACAGATAAATTTTGCCGAACATAATGCTTCTATATATGGCAGGACAAAAGATGTGTATCACAGATATACAGTTGAGTATTCCAAAAACAATAAAAAGTGGAAGCTTTTATTGGATAATTCGAAAAAAGAAAATGATAATCCTCATGATTATACACAATTAACTCAAAAAGTTTCATGCAGGTATTTAAAAATAACCAATATAGAAGTGCCCGGTGGTCAACTGGCTGTCAGTGGGTTCAGGGTTTTTGGCAGGGGAAACGGGAAAATTCCCGGAAAAATAGACAAGTTTGAGGTAAAATATAATCCTAACGATAAAAGAAGTGTGAAATTATCATGGAGTAAGTCTGATAATTCCACCGGATATAATATCTGCTACGGTGTGGATAAGAAAATGTTGTATCAAAATTACCAGGTTTATCAGGATACAACACTAACGATAAATAGTTTGAACAGCACTCTTGATTATTATTTTTCAATAGAGTCCTTCAATGAAAATGGAATTACAACCAATGAAAGAATAGTAAAAGCGAAGTAAGATGAAATTCGGCAAAAGGAATAACCAATAGGATAGTTATTCCTTAAAAAAATGATAACGGGACAACTTTATGGTTACTGGACAGTGCTAAATTATTGCACTGTGACATAATCGTAATATTTGATAACTGTGCCCTGCAATTAGCTGATAAAGGCAGGGATAATATGTTTAGAAGTGATAATGCAGAAATTGGTATTACCGATCCTAAATGGAATAAAAATATTAACATTATAAGAGTTTGAGAGGTTTGTTTAAAGGAGGTAAAACATTTTAGGTCAACATGAGATTAATGACAGACATTGACATTGGATCGGGTAAAGGCAGGAAAAATAGTAGATGGAGAGTCCGTTATGGAAGTGAAGCATGTTAGGAAGGTGGATGCATAAATCTACGGAATCCTGATAAACAGCCTAAAAATGGTAACGAGGTGTTCATAACCAGTCTTGATGGAGTCGATCTTAGCCACGGATGTAAGAATTTTCGTATTGATGATGTTTCCGGGGTTACAGGTGATGACTTTATTGCACTTTTTACGTTAGTGTTATATTCCAAAGCCAATGAAGGAGTTTGTATGAATTCAACGCTATGAATATTATAGGTGACGGACAATCTTTAATTTGTATTTAGGAGTCCGTTTCTAATTGTAGAAGTAAGTCTACCATAGTGAACATATTAATATATAATAGATATTCAAAAATAAAAGAGAGTTACAATTTTGTAACTCTCTTTTTAGTTGTCCTGCCAGGGTTCGAACCTGGACTCTCCTGATCCAGAGTCAAGCGTGTTGCCAATTACACTACAGGACAATATTAAAATTTTATCTTAAATAAGTTGACCTGCCAAGGCTCGAACTTGGACTCTTCTGAACCAAAATCAGATGTGTTGCCATTACACCACAGGTCAATCTTATTTGTCTTTTTGTAAGACAGCTGCAAAAGTAAAAAAAATAGTTGTTATCCGTACGGATTGTTTCAATATTTTTTTTGAATTGAAAAATAATGTTCTTTTTTTATCAATGATCTATAAAAAAACGGGGTGTTTTACGTAATGTTAATTATCAAATTTATTACTATCAATTTTACTTTAACCCCGAGACTTAGAGTTATTTCGGGAAAATGACAAAAATAGTAGAAAAAATAAGACACCATCCTACCACCGAAAGTAACATATAAGGGTATATGTTTTTATTCTTCGAATAATATTTTTTTAGAAGAAAGGCTCCTATAGGAAAACTTAGAAGAATTGGAGTAGAAATAATTATTCCCCAGAATCCGTAATTTCTTTTGAGTTTTATAATAAGGCGCATTTTTTTATTGAAGATTTGTCTCTTTTTATTTCTCCTTTTAATTATAGAAACCAGATCAATCTTAAAGTATTTTTTGAGTGTAATATGGATGCTTGTTGCATGTTTGTGATAATAACCAATCAACAAACCGCTTATTTTGTAAAAGAAATAAAAGCCGGTCATCCCTCCGATTACTGCCGTAAGAACTGTTTCAGGATAATCAAGACCCACGACCAGAGCAAATGGCAAAGTCATAGAATATTTTACCGTTGCCAGTAAAAAAACCTGTAACAATTTAAAAATAGCTCCATTCATCGCTTTTCGAGTTAATTATTGTTATATAATAGTCAAAAATAAGAAATAAGAATCACCGTTTTTCTATTCCCGGCTGATTTTACTGATTATTAACAATTATTAATTATTGGAAAATTGGTTGCTGTTTGTTTGTAGCGGTATACAGAGAATGAAAAAGACAGGGAGCTTTTATTCTTTACCTGTCTAAATTCTTTTTTCGAATAATGTTTCTCTACTTACAGTCTGTGAGTTTAAATGTCCATGCATAATTACAGGGAACTTCTGATGCTGTTAAGTAAGGAACGCATATAACAATATTTTTTCCTTCTTGTTTCCATTTTAGGGGTTCGTTTTGTCCAAGTATCGAGACTTTTGATCCGGAACTAAGTGTAAGGTCTTTTATCGTAAGTGTGTTTTTAGGGTATACCGGACATATTGCGTATAAATCAGAACCTTTTTTTGTGAAGAATATTTCTTTTCTTGCCATTCCTTTTTCAGGTGAAACAGTGAGATCCAATATGTTATATTTACCTTTGAATGCTGAACGTTCCTCTTCAGGACTTTTACCTTTTGACCACTGACATGTTTTAGTCCAAGAACGTGTATCATAAATGGCTTCAGAGTTAACTTTAAGCCAGTCTCCCATTCCAAGTAATCGTTGTTGCATTATAACAGGAATACGTCCGTCAGCTGTAGGACCAATATCCAGAAGCAGATTTCCACCTCTGCTGACAATATCGACAAGCATATATACTAATTTTTGTACGGAATTGTATGCTTCAAGAGGTTCTGCTCTGTTGTATCCAAAAGAATAACCTATTCCACGGCATTCTTCCCATGGTTTGTTGCCTGAGGAAAGTCCGGAGCTGTATTCTGTTGTATAGTATCCTCCGTGATGATGACGTGTTTCTTTTCCCCATCGGTCATTGATGACTACTGAATCTTTAACTGCCGATTCATTGAAAAGCCATGATAGTAGTTCTGTTGATTTCCATGTTTCTGCAGAATGTTCCCATTCTCCGTCAGTAAAAATTATAGCTGGTTTATATTTTGTCACTACGTCTTTAAATTGTGGAAAAAGATGTTTGTCAACGTATTCGTTGACATTGTAAACATAAAGTGGGTTGTACCATTCAAAAATAGAATAATAAAGTCCCATTTTTATTCCGGCTTTTCTTACTGATATTGTCAGATCTCCAAGAAGATCCCTCATAGGAGCTGTATCGGTACTGTTCCATGGACGGCCATAGGATTTATCGGCATCTTTGCTTGGCCACAGACAATATCCGTCATGATGTTTTGATGTTAGTACAATATATTTTGCTCCTGAACGTTTGAAAATTTCAGCCCACTGATCCGGATCGAAAAGTTCACAGTTGAATTTTCCTACAAATTGAGGATATGTAAAATTTTTACCGTAAACCTTGTTGTTAAAATCAATAACATCTGTTCTTTTGGCATTCCCTTTTCTCTGGTTGACAAGCCTGTTCCAGTACCATTCTGAGTATTCACCTACTTTTTCAAAAGAGGGAACTGAATATAATCCCCAATGGATGAATATCCCGAATTTCGCATTTTCAAACCAACATGGAACCGGACGGGAATCAATGGATTCCCAGTTCGCTTCGTAATTTTTTTGAGCAAAAACCTTAACATAAAAAAGTAAAAATAAAATTATAAAGATTTTTTTCATGCTTTTAAAATTTAATTATGAGCCCACTCCGAAAAGTCGGATATGCAATTATTTATAAGTTTTAGTTAAAACAGTTGCTTTGTACTTTATGATATTTGCTTATTAATCAATAGATTGTATATAGTTATTTATAAACAATTTTTAAAAACCTACTTTTAAGAGTGGGCTCAATTATAAATTTAATTAATAAAGATAAGAAAAATCAAAGAAGATGCTTTAATAAGTTGATTGTAACCTTTTTTGTCAGGATTCATGTATTGATTGAAGAAGATTATGAAAGACAAATGTGAAAACAGATATTTTTCTTAATTATAAAGGATACATAATGTTGTCAGGAGGTTCTCATGATGTGAGATATTTTATTGAATACGTTGGATCCATATATTGTTAGTAACTATTCTGTTATATAATAATATTTGTTTTTCCTTTATTATTAATTTTTCATAAATGTCATATGGCTTTAAATAATGTTGATTTTTTGGTAAATTTACAGGAAAAGAAATAATATGGAAAATACTGCTCAAAACTGGCTGAATCGGAAAGAATGGAAAGATGGTCTGAAAATTGATGTTCATCCCTCTGTGGATACAGAAGAATTTTATACTCAGTTTAATAAAAGACCTGATTTGTGGAAGGCTACTTTCGCTTTTTTAAGAGATAACGATTTGTCTAAAATTGAACCTGGTAAGTATCCCATCATAGGTGATGAGGTATTTGCTCTGGTTCAGGAATATGAATCAAAGAAACCTGAAATTGCGCGATGGGAAACTCATAATAAATATATTGATCTTCAGTATGTTGTTGAAGGAACTGAAAAAATGGAAGTTCTTCCTTTATCTGAAGTTAAGAATGCTAATCCATATGATGAGGAACATGATATTCAGTTTTACGGCGAGAATGAAGGGAAATATTATCTGGCTGATCCTAAGTCATTTTTCTTGTTTTTCCCAAAAGAAGTTCATCGTCCCGGATTACAGACAGAACATTCTATGAAGATAAAGAAAGTCGTCGTTAAAATTCTTAATGCGTAAAAAATAATTTATCTCATAAAAAAAGCACTTTGAAAAAAGTGCTTTTTTTATGAGGTCGGTGGCAGGTTCGAACTGCCGTACACGGTTTTGCAGACCGTTGCCTAACCGCTCGGCCAACCGACCATTTTTCTTATAATCTCGAGCGAATTGTTTTTTTAAGAGGTGCAAATTTATACAAATAAATTCGCTTTCCAATATTTTTACCAGAGTTTTGAATTAAAATTTTAGTTTGTATAGAAAATTATATTGGTGAAAATCAGGAGAAGGTGTTTTTACAGGTTTCCAGCTTATATAATGAGGTTCACAGGTTTTATCACCGCATTTAAAAAAATTGGCACGGGAGTTTAATTTTTTAAATGATTCTATCTCATCATGAATGAAACATTCTGATGGAATAATTATATCAAGGCTCCAGGAGAAGTCTCCTTCTTTTGAAGGAAAAGATTTATTTCCAAGAGATGAATTTGTTTTTATTTTTTTTACCACTTCTTCGGGAAGATTTTTACGGTTTTCACGATTCGGTCCGTATTCGACGTGTGCCACGCCTATGCAATTAAACTCAAAATTGTAATAATTGCCGTCGGAGAAAGGAGATATGAAAAATTCCACGCAACTGTCGGTATGAACAGGCCCGTTAATTTCTGTAATTTTAGCACGAATGCATTTTTCTTTTACGTTAAAGCATAAATGAAGGCTATCTTTTTCTGCTGTTATTTCTACAGTTATTTCAGGGCAGTATGGATATTCTTTCCAGTTTATACAGCTGACAGAATACATTTTTTTGTCTTTATTTTTTTCTATGGTCTGAGTACATTTATTCATGAATATTGTATAAATTAATGTTAAACAAAAAAGTCTAAAAAATTGCATTATAGAGAAATAAAATTAAATTTTTAATCAAATTTAAACTTAATTGTAAAGGTAAAGATTTTTTATGGTAAAAAATGTTTAGAGAAAAAAACAAAAACTATTTTCTGCAGGTTGATTTTGTTTCTATCTTTGGAATTACGAGATTTTTTAAATAGATCACATATGATGCGAAATAAAATAACAGAAATTATAGCAGTTATTGTTTTTTCTTTAATATTTATTCATTCTGCTGAAGGGGAACTAATTAACTTAAACTCTGATTCTCAGATAAGTGTTCTAACATGCGGACCGGGTAATCAGGTTTATTCCCTATACGGACATTCGGCAATACGTGTAAAAGATCCGGTTATGAAACTGGATGTGGTATTTAATTACGGTGTGTTTTCTTTCAATTCCGGAAATTTTGTTTATAGGTTTGCCAAAGGTCAGACTGATTATATGTTGGAGCCGGAAACATATTCTGATTTTTACAGAAGTTATTTGTCTAAAAAACGAAGTATAACAGAGCAGGAACTGGATCTTACTCAGAATGAGAAACAAAAGGTTTGTGATTTTCTTGTGAATAATGCAAGACCTGAAAATCGTGTATACAGGTATAATTTTTTTATGGATAATTGTTCCTCACGCATAAGGGACGTTTTCCAAAAACAGATAAACGGAAAACTAATATTTAATGAGAAGAAAGGACAAGGAAAAACTTTTCGACAGCATGCAACAGATTGTCAGAAACAAATTCCCTGGCTGGATTTCTCTATTCAGCTTGCACTTGGAAGTCCTTCAGATAAAATAGCCTCTGTTTACAGTGAAATGTTTTTGCCGGAATTTCTTCACTCTCATTTTGCAGGGGCAAAAATATTGAAAGATGGTAAGGAACGTTTGCTGGTTAAAAAAGAGAATATCATTATTAAGGAAGAACATCACAATATTCCTTTTCTTTGGAAGTTTTCTCCTGAGATCGTTTTCTGTATTTTGCTGTTAATTATTTTGGGGATTAGTTATCTTGAATGGAAACGTAAAAAGATTAAATATGGAGCAGATTATTTCCTGTTTATTATTACCGGGTTTATAGGTTTTGGTATTTTATGGCTTGTTATTTATTCGGAGCACCCGTCTCTGCGTCCTAATTATAATTTATTGTGGGCCTTTCCTTTAAATCTGATTTTTATTTTTATGTGGATGAAAAAGAAATGGCGTCATTTTCTAAAATTGTACTGGCCTTTATTGTCATTGGAGCTGATTTTATTTTTTATTTTCCGTTCGAAAATACCTCAGTCTTTTTGCCTTTCATTTTATTTTATTGCAGGTATGTTACTTGTAAGATCAGTGCTGCATTCACTCCAGCTGTTCGAAAACAAAGTGTTTGACAAATGACAGACTTAAGGGAAATTGTGTAATACAACGTTGTAACATAATTAAACAAATTTAAGTGACCTTGAAAAAGAATATTAATACTCCTCTTATGAAACAGTATTTCAGCATAAAGGCGAAACATCCTGATGCTGTATTGCTTTTTAGAGTAGGTGATTTTTATGAAACATATGGAGATGATGCTGTTGAAGCATCAGGTATTTTAGGAATTACGCTGACAAAAAGATCCGGTAATAAAGTTAATTCAATTGAACTTGCCGGATTTCCCTATCATGCTTTAGATACATATTTACCTAAGCTTGTAAGGGCAGGGAAAAGAGTAGCTATATGCGATCAGCTTGAAGATCCAAAAAAAACTAAGGATCTTGTTAAGAGAGGAATTACGGAGCTGGTTACTCCGGGAGTATCGCTTAATGATAATGTACTTGAAAATAAGGAAAATAATTTTCTGGCTTCTTTGCATTTTGACGGGAAAATGGTAGGAATTGCTTTTCTGGATATTTCTACCGGAGAATTTTTGACTGCAGAGGGGACATTTGAATATGCAGACAAATTACTGGGTTCTTTTAAACCAAAGGAAGTCCTTTTTCAGAAGGGAAAAGAACATGATTTTCACCAGCAGTTCGGGGGCAGGTATTGTACATACTGTCTTGATGACTGGGTATATACTTATGATTCCGCCGAAGACCGTCTGTTGAGGCATTTCGAAACCAAAACATTAAAAGGTTTTGGTGTTCAGTGTCTTGATTACGGAATTATTGCTGCCGGTGCTATTTTATATTATCTGGATTTAACGCAGCATCAGCATCTTCAGCATATTACTTCCCTGGCAAGGCTTGACGAAAATAAATATGTCTGGCTCGACCGTTTTACTATACGTAATCTTGAATTATTCGGGACTATTAATGAGGGGGCCAAAACTTTAATAGAGGTACTCGACAAGACGGTTTGTCCAATGGGAGCGCGTATGCTTAAACGATGGATAGCTTTGCCTTTGAAAAACATTGATACAATTCATAAACGGCTTTCAGTTGTTGAGTATTTTGTTTCAAATGCTGAGGATAAGGAATCCATATCGGATCTGATCGGACAGGTAGGTGATATGGAGAGAATAGGTTCTAAGGTGGCTGTTGGACGAGTGAGTCCCCGTGAGATGCAGCAGCTGAGTATTGCTCTGACTGCCGTAAATGAGATAAAGGAATCATTATCAGTGATAGATCATACTTTTCTTAAAAGTTTTGGTGGTAAACTTAATCCGTGTACTGAAATTAATGATCGTATTAAAAAGGAGATTAGTGATAATCCTCCGCTTATGCTCAATAAGGGGAATGCTATAAAATCCGGATTTTCTGCGGAGCTGGATGATTTACGGGAAATATCTCATTCCGGCAAGGAATATCTTGCCAGGATGCAGCAGCGGGAGTCGGAAAGAACAGGAATTTCTTCATTGAAAATTTCCTATAACAATGTATTCGGATATTATATAGAAGTAAGAAATACCCATAAGGATAAAGTTCCTGCTGAATGGATCAGAAAACAGACACTGGTTAATGCTGAAAGATATATTACAGAGGAACTTAAGGATTATGAGGCAAAAATTTTGGGGGCTGAGGAAAAAATATTGTCTCTGGAGACTAAACTTTTTAATGAACTGGTTGCTGAAGTTACCCTGTATATTCAGGCGATACAGACAGATGCTAACATTATTGCAAAGCTGGACTGTCTGCTTTCTTTTTCTAAGTCGGCTGTAGCATATAAATATAATAAACCGGAAGTAAGTGATGCTAAGTCAATTGATATTAAGGGCGGGCGGCATCCGGTTATTGAACAGCAGATGATCGTTGGTGAGAGTTATATTGCCAATGATGTATTCCTGGATCAGGAGAGCCAGCAGGTTATTATTATTACAGGACCTAATATGGCAGGTAAGTCTGCGTTATTAAGGCAGACCGCACTTATTGTCCTTATGGCTCAGATGGGTTCGTTTGTTCCTGCTGATTCGGCAAAGATCGGATATGTTGATAAAATTTTTACAAGAGTCGGGGCGTCCGATAATATTTCTCTGGGGGAGTCTACCTTTATGGTGGAGATGCATGAGGCTGCCAGTATCTTAAATAATCTTTCTGACAGAAGTCTTATTCTTCTTGATGAACTGGGACGCGGAACGTCTACATATGACGGGATTTCCATTGCCTGGTCTATTGTGGAATATATTCACGAACATCCTCATATGCGCGCCAAAACGATGTTCGCTACTCATTATCACGAATTAAATGAGATGGAAAAATCTTTTAAAAGGGTAAAAAATTATAATGTATCTGTTAAGGAAGTTGATAAGAGGGTGATTTTTTTACGTAAACTGGTACGTGGTGGCAGTAATCATAGTTTTGGAATTCATGTGGCAAAGATGGCAGGAATGCCTCCTTCTGTAGTTAAACGGGCTAATGAAATCTTAAAACAGCTGGAAAAGAACAGCAGTAAAGAGGAACTTACAAAACCTTTAAAAGAGGTTTCTGAAACAAGAGAAGGATGCCAGTTAAGTTTTTTCCAGCTTGATGATCCTGTTTTGAAAGCTATCAGAGATGAGATAAAAAATCTTGACATAAATAATCTGACTCCGATCCAGGCTTTGAATAAACTTAACGAGATTAAGAAGATTTCGGGTCTGAAATAGCCGGAAAGTAAAATTTTTGGACAAAAAACCAGTTATTTTAAAAATAATTGACAGGTTTTAGTTTTTCTTTTTGCATAAAAGAAAATTAGCAATATATTTGCACCGCCGAATTAATAAAGTTCATTAATAATAAAAATGCGAGAATAGCTCAGTTGGTAGAGCACAACCTTGCCAAGGTTGGGGTCGCGGGTCCGAGTCCCGTTTCTCGCTCTTTTTTTTGTTGTAGGGAAAAAGCTTCAAAAAAAACTTTTAACATTTGGATGCCCGAGTGGTGGAATGGTAGACACGTTGGACTTAAAATCCAATGACCATTGCGGTTGTGCGGGTTCAAGTCCCGCCTCGGGTACAATTCCCTCTTAATCTTTACGATT
>Ga0172377_10007097_pt1 | contig 11537 bp, 6 predicted proteins | sample Pumphouse3metaG_FD_119749 | JGI IMG/M metagenome (GOLD analysis project Ga0172377, IMG submission 119749) | Leachate microbial communities from a municipal landfill in Southern Ontario, Canada - Pumphouse #3 metaG | ecosystem: Engineered > Solid waste > Landfill > Unclassified | place: Canada... | reverse complement strand
CTTTATTTTGGGTAGTGATGAAATGGGCAAAATAGATATTATCTTATTCCCTAAGGTTTATTATCAGTACCCAGATATTCGTCAAGGTAATATTTTGAAAATTACTGGGCGCGTGGAAAAAAGACTATCTAAGTATCAGGTAATAACGGATAAGATTAACATTTTAAATTAAATAATTATAATCTGTCAAGTTTAATAAAATAATCTGTTTAATAATAAAATTATTATATAATAGAGTAGGTGAAGTAAATGAAAAAAACAAAAATTATTACTACCCTTGGCCCGGTCAGTTGTAGCAAAGAAGTGTTAAGGCAACTAATTACTGAGGGTATGGATGTAGCGCGTCTTAATTTGTCATATGCTGATTATTCTTTTTGTGATAAAGTAATTAATCATATTAAAACTTTAAATCAAGAATTAAATACTAACATTACCATTATGCTTGATTTACAAGGCCCCGCTATAAGAGTTGGCAAGTTTAGAAATGGTCGGGCTAAATTAAGAAAAAATGATCTTATTAGAATTGAACCGGGGTCAGCGTTAGGAGATCATACTTTTTTTAATGTTAGTTATCAAGAATTAGTTGATGATATTAGACCAGGAAATAAACTTGTATTAGCGGGTGGTTTAATTGAATTAACAGTGGTTAGGATTGATTCCAAAGATATTGTTTGCCGGGTTGAAAATGATGGTTTAATTGAAGATAACCAAGAACTTAGTGTGCCAGGAGTCAAATTAAAGTTACCTTTTTTATCCAAAAAAGATAAAGAAGATATTAAATATGCCTGTGCCATGGATGTTGATTTTTTAGCTTTATCCCATATTCGTGATACTTATAATGTTTTAGATGTAAATGATTTATTAATTGAACTTAAAAATGATCATATTGGTCTAATTGCCAAAATCGAAACTAAAACAGCTCTTTTAGCGATTGATGATATTATAAAAGTTAGTGATGGTATCATGATCGCGAGAGGTGATTTAGGCACGGAAGTACCAATGGAAAAAATACCGAATATCCAAAAAGATATTATTGATAAATGTCATGAGGCGAATAAAGTCAGTATTGTAGCGACAGAAATGCTCGCCTCCATGCAAATAAATAAACGGCCAACCAGGGCTGAAGTTAGTGATGTTGCTAATGCGGTCTTAGATGGTGTTGATTCAGTCATGTTAAGTGGGGAAACAACTATTGGTAAATATCCCGTGGAAACAGTGAATATTATGCGCCGGATTATCGAAAGTACCGAAGAGAATATTAACTATTTAAAATTATTAGATCAAGCGATGAAAACGGAGCGCCAAGATATAACTAGTGCGATTGCTTATAGTGTTGTTGATAGTGCTAATCGCCTTAAGGTTAATAATATTGTAGCTTGTACTAACTCCGGTTATACAGCCCGTAAAATAAGTCGATTTCGTCCGAGTTGTCCTATTATTGCCACCAGTCCGGATGAATATACGGTTAGAAGTTTAACCTTAAATTGGGGTGTTTATCCAGTGCTTGTTAATCAATATGATAGTACTGATCAAATTATTAAAAATGCCATTAAGGTATCTAAAACCTTAATGAAGTTAGATACTGGGGATACCATAATTATTACTGGCGGCTTCCCGGCTAAGAATATTAAACATACTAATTTTATGAAGATTGAAAAAATATAAGTATAAAAGTTATCTAAATTATGTTTCTTATCTTTAAAAGGTAGAAAAATATATAATAAACTAGAAAAGGTTCATTTGATATTTAATCTGAATCTTTTTTTTGTTATACTTTAATTAGGGAAGTAACAGGTGAAAAAATGACAGATAAATTAAAAGAATTATTAATAAAAATAAATTTAGATGAAAAAAATTACAATTACTTTACTGATGCTACTTTTAAAGTTAGAGTCAATCCTAAAAAAGACACCTGGACTTTTTATATAAAGATAAAAAACAGCTTGCCGGTTGATGTTTATCAATATATTAAAGAGGCCCTTAGTAATAAATTTACTAATCTAGGTCCTTTAAAGGGATGTTTTCTTTTAATTAAAGCTATGATAGTTGATTATTCCTTGATGCCCACCTATTGGACTTATACTTTAGAACAATTAAAAACAACCACCCCTACCATTATGATGTTTAATCAAAATAAAGTTAAGGTAGAGAATAATAAATTAGTAATTGAAGCGGATAATAAAGCTGAATATAACCGTTTAATGGCCTTAAAAGATAAAATAGTCTCATTATATAAAGAATATGGCTTTATAAATGTTTTATTATCTATTATTATTAATCACAAAAATGGTGACGCGATAAGAGCCGAAATAACGAAAAGTATGGAGATGAACATAACCAAACCGATAATAAAAAAGTCAATAAATGAAAATGTTTTATATGGATCTTTAATTAATGAACCCAAAATGAACATCAAGGATATTCACCATGAAGAAAATAATGTTATTATTGAAGGATATCTTTTTGGGGTTGATTATTTTAAGACCAAGAAAAATAATTTTACCATTATTACTCTTAAAGTTACTGATCATGATGATAGTATGTATGCGAAGATTTTTACTAGAGATGATAATGAGTATCGTACGTTAAAAGAAAAATTAAAAGTGGGTATGAACCTAAAACTAAAAGGTTATACCAAAAATGATTTATATGCTCAGGATTTAGTGTTAAATATTCGTGATATTAATATCATTAACAAAACCTTTAAAAAACAAGATACTATGCCTACTAAACGAGTTGAATTACATGCGCATACCCACATGAGTCAAATGGATAGTGTGGTAAGTGTTAAAGATTTAATTAAACGCGCTCAAGCCTATGGGCATAAAGCAGTCGCCATCACTGATCATAATAGTGTACAAGCTTTTCCGGAGGCATTCCAGCTAATTAAGGGTGATGATGGGTTTAAGGTTATTTATGGAGTTGAATTAACCCTTATTGATGATAGTGTTGAGTTAGTTATACGGGCTGATCACAGTAACTTAACGGATAATACTTATGTTGTTTTTGATGTTGAAACAACTGGTTTTAATGCCGCTTCTGGGGATACTATTATTGAAATTGGGGCGGTTAAAATCCATCATGGCCAGATAATCGACCAATTTTCTAGATTAATTAATCCGCATCGTCCCTTACCCGCTGTTATTACCAAAATAACCGGTATTACCGATGAAATGTTAAAAGAAGAGGCCAGTGAGGAACAAGTCGTTAAAGAGTTTTACGCCTGGGTTAAAGATTTACCAATGGTGGCTCATAATGCTAAATTTGATGCCTCATTTTTAGAAATGGCTTATCAGCGCCATAATATTGGTCCATATCATAATCCCTTAGTTGATACTTTGGAATTAAGTCGGGTGCTAAATCCCAATTGGCATCGTCATGGTTTATCAAACTTAGTTAAAAGATACGATATTCCTTTTCAAGAAAATCAACATCATCGGGCAGAGTATGATGCTAAAGCAACCGCTTTAATATTTCACCAAATGATTCAAAAGCTAGTGCAACAAAATATTAAGACCCTTGATGAAGTAAAGAATTTAGTTTCCAAAGACGATTTACATAAAGTTGGCACTGGTTATCATATTACTTTACTTACTCAAAATAACGAAGGATTAAAAAATCTGTTTAAGATAATTTCCTTAGCGAATACTAAATATTTATATAAGACCCCCCGGATATTACGTAGTGAGATAACCAAACATCGTACTGGTCTTTTAATTGGTAGCGCTTGTAATAATGGTGAGGTCTTTGAATTAGCGCGTAGTAAATCGGATGAAGAGTTACTCGCGATTATGAATTTTTATGATTATATTGAAGTACAACCACTAAGTTTATATGATCATTTAGTCCAAATGGGTGATTTTGGTAGTATGGAGGAAATCCAAAACCATTTAACAAAGATTATTCACCTAGCGATTAATCATGATAAACTAGTTGTCGCAACCGGTGATGTCCATCAATTAGATGAACAAGATAATATTTATCGCTCTATTATTATTAATCAAAAAGTGCCTGGTGGTGGCATTCATCCCCTTGCCAACAACAGTATCACTAATATTCCCGCCGCTTATTTTCATACGACCGAGGAAATGTTGGCGGCTTTCCCTTACCTTGATAATAAGTTAGTTGAGCAAATCGTTATTACCAATACTAACCAGTTGGCGGATATGATTGAAAAAGTTCAGGTTATTAAAGATGAATTATATGTTCCGACCATGGCTAATGCCGCTAAAATTATTCAGGATAAAACCTTTACGCGTGCTAAGGAAATATATGGAGATCCACTCCCAGAAATTATAAAAGATCGTTTAGAGACGGAACTAAAGGGTATTATTAGTGGAGGTTATGATGTTATTTATTTAATTGCCCAAAAGTTAGTTAATAAATCGGTCATCGATGGTTATATGGTTGGGAGTCGTGGTTCAGTGGGCTCTAGTTTAGTTGCCACTATGCTTGAAATTACCGAGGTTAATCCGCTGTCACCCCATTATTTATGTAGTAAGTGTCAAGTTAGTATATTTACTGACGGCGACGAACCATTAAACGCTAAATACTCCAGTGGTTATGATTTACCAGCTAAAAAATGTACTTGTGGTCAACTTATGACTAAAGAAGGTAACGATATGCCCTTTGAAGCGTTCTTAGGATTAGATGGGAATAAAGTCCCGGATATTGATCTTAATTTCTCTAGCGATTATCAAACTAAGGCTCATGATTATACGAAGGAATTATTTGGGGAGAATAATGTTTTTAGAGCGGGTACTATTGGTACTGTAGCGCGTAAAACAGCTTATGGATTTGTCAAGGGTTATATGGAAGCTAAAGATATATATTATCGTCCCGCCCATATTGAACGACTAGCTTTAGGCTGTGTTGGTGTTAAAAGAACAACTGGGCAACATCCAGGTGGTATTATTGTCATCCCTGATTACACGGATATTTTTGAATTTACCCCATATCAATATCCCGCTGATGATAGAACGTCTAAGTGGTATACAACCCATTTTGATTTTCATGCCCTTGAAAATAATGTTTTAAAATTAGATATCTTAGGTAAAGATGACCCAACTATGCTTAAAATGTTACAGGATATAAGCGGTATTGATATTATGTCAATTCCTTTTAATGATGAAAAAGTACTAAGCTTATTTTCTAAACCAGATGCCCTAGGAGTAACATCTGAGCAAATCTTTTGTGTTACTGGGACCTTAGGTCTTCCTGAGTTTGGCACTAAGTTTGTTATAAAAATGTTAGAAGATGTGCAACCAAAAACGGTTGGTGATTTACTTAAAATATCTGGTCTATCACACGGTACCGGTGTTTGGTTAGGGAATGCCCGGGATTTAATTAAAGATGGGTTATGTACCATAAAAGAAGTTATTGGTTGTCGGGAAGATATTATGAATTATTTAACTTCACAAGGTGTAAAAAATGCCGATGCCTTTAAAATAATGGAATTTGTTCGTAAAGGTAAAACGGTTTATGATGCAGAAGGATGGGCAAAACTAAGTAAGATTTTAATTGAGGCTAAGGTGCCTGATTGGTATATTGAGTCATGTCGCCGGATTCAATATCTATTCCCTAAATCACATGCGACTGCGTATGTAATGATGGGGCTTAGAGTCGCTTGGTTTAAAGTCTATCATCCTTTATATTATTACATGGTTTACTTTAGTATTAAAGGGCTTGATTTTGATCTTGAGGCGATGATGAAGGGTTATCAGACCATTAGGGATAAGGTACTAATCCTTGAAGAAAAAGGTTTTAATGCCACTACTAAAGAAACTTCTTTACTAGAGGTTCTTCAAGTGGCCCTTGAGATGACGGCGCGCGGTTATAAATTTGGAAATATTGATTTATACCGCTCCGAGGCTAAAAACTTTATTATTGATGATGATCAAAAAACTTTAATTCCGCCTTTTCGGGCTGTTGAGGGGTTAGGGGAGATAGTGGCCGGTAACATTGTCTTGGAGCGTAAGAAAAGAGATTTTATTAGTATTGAGGATTTACAACAAAGAACTAGACTATCATCAACCTTAATTGAACGATTAAAAGCGATGGGTGTTTTAGATAACCTTCCCGTCTCTAGCCAATTAAGTTTGTTTTAAAAGTTTTAATTAACTATTAATCAATTATCTTAGTATTCATTTTATTAATCTAACTTAATTCGTGCTATAATAAAAATGGTGATAGAGTGAAGAAAATAATTTTAATTGATGGTAATAATATTTTATTTCGTAGTTATTATGCGACGGCTTATAGCGGTAATATGATGCGTAATTCCCAAGGTTTTCCCACTAATGCCTTATTAGGTTTTGCTAATACGCTTAATAAAATTATTACCGAAGAAAATCCTGCTTATATAGTGGTGGCTTTTGATAAGGGCAAGACTTTCCGCCATGTTACTTTCACCGGTTATAAAGAAGGTCGTATTGAGATGCCTGATGAATTAAGAGAACAATTTCCAGTAGCCAAGGAAATGCTTTCCTCTATGGGTATTAAATATCTAGAGGCAGATAATTATGAAGCTGATGATATTATTGGTACGGTTGCTAAAATGATTGATGAGGATAATAACTATCAAGGATTAATTATTAGTAGTGATAAAGATTTATTACAACTAATAAGTGATGATATTAAGGTTAAATTATTAAAACAACAAGATTATATTTTATATGATGAAGCTACCTTCAAAGCTGAATATGGGTTAGCTCCACTTAAGATAATTGATTTAAAAGGGTTACAAGGTGATCCATCGGATAATATTCCTGGGGTCAAAGGAGTAGGCCTTAAAACGGCGTTATCATTATTAAAAGAACATGGTAGTATTGAAAGTATATATGCCAATATTGACCATATCAAAGGGAAAGTAAAAGAAAAATTATTAATAGATCGCGATAATGCTTTTATGAGTAAAACACTCGCCACTATTTATAAAGATGTTCCCGTTAATATTATCTTAGATGATTTAAAATATGGTGGTCCTAATAATCTTAAATTAAGTCAACTTTATGAAAGGTTAGAGTTTTATTCTTTATTAAAAAAACTAAATTTTCATAACCATAATTTAACTACTAACCAACCAGTTAAAATCATTCGTAATTTAAATGAGATAAAAATTACTAAGCCTTGTGCTATTTACTTAGAAATATTAGGTAGTAATTACCATACGGCTTCTATTTTAGGTATGGGTGTTTATAATGATGAGGATAGTTTTTATTTACCCTTATCCATTTTACAACAACAACCGGCATTTTTAACTAATATCAGTAAATATACTTATGACTTAAAAAAAATAATCGTTAGTTTAAAATGGCATGATATAAATATTAGTCAAGTTAACTTTGATTTAATGATTGCCGCTTATTTACTTAATTATAATCTACAAGATGATATTAGTTATCTAGCAAATCAGCATGGTTATCAACTCCCTTTTTATGATTTAACATATGGTAAGGATAATAAATTTAAGGATCTCCCGGAAGAACAGATCGCCCATATTTGTATTTGGAAAGCTAAGTTTATCTATGAGACCCACCAACAATTTATTAAAGAACTAGAAACAGATGATGTTTTTAATCTTTTTACTGATATTGAAATGCCCTTAGTGTCTGTTTTAGCCGATATGGAATATACCGGTATTAACTTAGATAGCCAAGTATTAGAGGCTATTGGTGAAAAAATAAAGGCTAACTTAAACGCCATCACTAGTGAAATATATAATCTAGCCGGTACCCAATTTAATATATCTTCCCCGAAACAATTAGGTGACGTTTTATTTACGCACTTAAAGTTACCTTATGGTCGTAAAACTAAAACTGGTTACTCCACTAATAAAGAGGTGTTGTTAAAATTAAAAGATCACCACCCTTTAATTCCGAAAATATTACAATATCGCACCTTAATGAAAATCTATACTGGTTATATTGAAGGCTTAAAAAACAATTTATTAAATGATCATAAAATTCATACCATTTTTAAACAAACCTTAACGCGTACTGGTCGATTATCATCAATCGAACCTAATTTACAAAATATTCCGATTCGTCAAGAAGAAGGGCGTATCATTAGAAAGGCCTTTGTCCCAAGCCCTAATGCTTTAATAATGTCGGCTGATTATTCACAAATTGAATTACGTCTTCTAGCCCATATTTCCAAAGCGAAGAATTTACTTATGGCTTTTAATCGCGGAATGGATATTCATACCCAAACCGCGATGGATATCTTTAATGTTAAAAAGGAAGATGTTACTTTGGAAATGCGTCGTCAGGCTAAGGCCGTTAACTTTGGGATTGTTTATGGTATTAGTAGTTATGGTCTATCGGAAAACCTAGATATTAATATTAAAGAAGCCAAACTTTTTATTGATAAGTACTTACAAACTTTTCCAGATGTCAAACTTTATATGGATAATATTATTAAGGAAGCTTATGATAAGGGATATGTGACCACCATTATGAATCGTAAAAGAAAAATAGAGGAATTAAAACACCCTAATTATATGATTAGAGCTCAAGGCGAAAGAATTGCTTTAAATACTCCTATCCAAGGAAGCAATGCGGATATAATTAAAAAGGCGATGATTGATATCTATCAAGAATTTAAACGTTTAAATTTACAAAGCAAACTAATTATTCAAGTTCATGATGAATTAGTTTTTGATGTTTTAAAGGATGAAAAAGAAGTTGTCACAGATATTGTCACTGACAGAATGGAAAATGCATATAAGATAGATGTACCATTAAAGGTTGATATTAGCTTTGGAACCAACTGGTATGATATGGAGTAGATACTGATGAATAAAGTATTTAAAACCTTAATAATAAGTGTTATAGTTAATGTTTTCCTTAGTTTTACTAAGATTATTTTTGGGGTTATTTATTATTCCCAAGCGTTAATTACTGATGGTTTTCATTCCCTTAGTGATCTAATAACCGATATTGTGGGTCTAATTGGTAATAAACTGGCTCATAAACCGGCTGATAATAATCATCCCTATGGCCATGGCCGAATGGAATATGTTACGGGTATTATTATTGGTATTGTTATCTTTTTTTTAGGGGTCACCCTCTTTATTGATAACATTTATCAACCACATTATATTCCAAATGGTATTATCATCGTTGTTATCATCTTTACAATTGTAGTAAAATATCTACTGTCGCGTTATATTATTAATCAAGGGCGAAAATATAATAATAATATTCTCATCGCCTCAGGTAGCGAAAGCCGGATGGATGTTTTATCTTCCGTCGTGGTGTTATTATCGTTTCTTGGCTCTAAACTAAGCAGTATTAGTAATGTCTTTGTATATTCTGATAAAGTCGGTAGTGTGATTGTTTCTATCCTTATTATTAAGGTGGCTGTTGATATCTTAAGGGAAAATGTCACTAGTGTTATTGGGGAAGGGGTTGATGATTTAGAATTACTTAATCAGATAAAGAAGATTATAAGAAAAAGTAGTAAGAAAATTAAAAACATTGATCAAATCAATCTTTTAAAGTACGGTTCTTATTATAAAGCCGTTATTGATCTTAGTATAGATTGTGATATATCTTTCCTCGAAAGTCATGCGATTACCCGTAAGGTCAAAACCAACCTTTTATATAAAATGGCGGCAATTAAATATATAACTGTTCATGTTAATGCTTACAAGGAGTGATAGGGTGCCGGAATTACCAGAAGTAGAAACAATTAAAGAAACCTTAAAGAGACAGATTTTAAATCAAAAAATTAGAGATGTTCGTATCTACTTAGACAAAATTATTCAAGAACCATCTATTGCTACTTTTATTAAACAGATTAAGGGGGAAACCATCCTTGATATTAAGCGCCGTGGTAAGTGGTTAATTTTTAATTTAAATAACTATGATTTAGTGTGTCATTTAAGAATGGAAGGGAAACTATTTGTTACCAAAAAAGAGGAGCCGTTAGGTAAATATGATCATGTTGTTTTTGTTTTTGATCATATGGAATTAAGATACGCGGATATGCGCAAATTTGGGCGGATGTATTTAACTACTAGAGATAAAAGTAATCAGTTTAAACCGCTTCTTAATTTAGGTTTAGAGCCATTTAATCATAAATTAACCCCCACTTATTTAAAAACAAAATTTAAATTGAAAAAAATACCAATTAAAACAGCTCTACTTGATCAAAACATCATCGCTGGTATTGGCAATATCTACGCTAATGAAATTTTGTTTTTATCACATATTCATCCTTTAACTAAGGTTCATGAGTTAACCGATAAACAACTAACTAAAATTATTAAAAACACCAAAACCATTTTAAATGAGGCTATCCGCACTGGCGGTACAACTATTCGTAGTTATACCTCAGCCCCTGGGGTTACTGGTGGTTTTCAATCCCAGCTTAAAGTTCATAATCGAAAGCATCAAAAATGTTATAAATGTCAAACGCCTATTCAAAAAATAAAGGTTGGCGGCCGAGGAACTTATTATTGTCCCACTTGTCAAAAATAAATAGCCTACCAAAAAAAGACATAAATCCTTATGTCTTTTTTTTATACTTAATAGGGTGATATTATGCGTATCTATCTTGATCTTCTTTTTGCCCTTAACTTCTTCTTTGATTTTCTTTTGTTACTGACTGTCGCTTTACTTTTAAGACGCAATATTAAGTTTAAGCGCCTTGTTTTAGGCGCTTTTCTCGGTGCCCTTAGTATCTTTTTACTATTTATTCCCCTTAGTAATATACTGTTATTTATTTATAAATTAATCATTAGTTTAGTGATGGTTATTATTACTTTTGGTTATAAAAACATTCGTTATGTGATGCGCAATTTATTGTTTTTATATTCAACTAGTATGATTTTAGGAGGCTTTTTATATTTTTTAAATATTGAGTTTAGCTATCGCCAAGAAGGTCTTATCTTTTTTCATCAGGGCTTATCCATTAATTTTATTGTCTTAATCATATTATCACCATTAGTTGTATATATTTATATTAAACAGGGAATCGCTTTAAAAAATCATTACGCGAATTGTTACCAAGTGGATTTATATTTTAAAGATGGGACGGTTAAAAAACTAAATGGTTTTTTAGATACTGGGAATAAACTATATGACCCTTACCAACAAAGACCCATCATTTTAGTTAATCCGGAAGAGTTAAAGGCTGATTATAATGCCTCTGAAGTTATCATGGTTCCTTATGAATCAATTAACAGTTGCGGGCTCTTAAAATGTGTCGCCCCCGATAAGATTCATATTATTGGGGTTGGTGAAAGGCGCCAGGTTTTAGTTGGTATCAGTAAAGAAAAAATAAAAATAGAAGGTGTGAATTGCCTTTTACATAGTAAATTATGGGAGGGATAAAATGTTTATAACCAAATTAAAAACTCTATTAGTTAAGTTAAAGGCCTTTTTATGGGAAAAAAGCAGTATTTTTTACTTAGGAAGTACTGATCGCCTACCGGAACCTCTAACGCGTTATGAAGAGCGCCGGTTATTAAAGTTAACTAAACAAGGTGATGGTGATGCCCGTGATAAGTTAATTGAACATAATTTACGACT
>Ga0172377_10007095_pt1 | contig 11539 bp, 12 predicted proteins | sample Pumphouse3metaG_FD_119749 | JGI IMG/M metagenome (GOLD analysis project Ga0172377, IMG submission 119749) | Leachate microbial communities from a municipal landfill in Southern Ontario, Canada - Pumphouse #3 metaG | ecosystem: Engineered > Solid waste > Landfill > Unclassified | place: Canada... | reverse complement strand
AGACCGAGAGCCACCAGCTGCGCCCGAAAACGGCTTTGCTGGTTTGATACGGGATCACTGCCATATTGTCAACACTGAACATGCCGAATACTTTTCCCTGCTCGGCAAAGACGCCAATGATCCGGAAACTCAGGCCGTTTACCTTGATATCCAGTCCGACCGGATCCTCAACGTTGGGAAAAAGCAGTCGTTTGACCTCGGATCCGATCACGATCACCCGTGCCAGATGTTCATCTTCGGACTGACTGAAATAACGTCCCGCTTCAATTCGGGCGGCATCAATGTAGGCGGACTGCCAGCCGGCGCACTTCAGATCAACCCCTTCACTGGATTTATCCCCGTATGACAAGGTGACCCTCCGGTTAGTTTCCACACTGGCGTAGGAAATCGTACTGGAACGTTCAAGAATCTTAGCCGCATATTCTTCCTCAATACGCGGCCGGTTCCGGAATTCCCACCACTCCGCATTCCCCATGAACCAGGGAAATTGCTGGAGATAAAGAACGTCTTTACCGAACATCCCCAATGTTTCGTTAAAAACATTATCGATCCCGTTGATGGCGGTCCCCATCAGGCTGACCGATAAGATCCCGATAATGATCCCCAGCATGGTCAGGAATGCCCGGCCTTTGTTCTGAAAGACCGCTTTAAAGCTGATGATCAAGCTTTCGTAGAGTTGATTGAACATTTCTTACTTCTTCTTGTTATCTTCATTAATCTTTCCGTCAAGCATATGGATCACACGATTTGCACGGGCTGCGATATCTGCTTCGTGAGTCACCACGATGATGGTATTCCCCTGCCGGTGCAGTTCTCCGATCAGCTCCATAATGTCATTGCTGGTCTTGCTGTCCAAGTTCCCGGTGGGTTCGTCCGCCAGAATAATGGAAAGCTAATAGATCAGCGCCCGCGCAACGGCAACACGCTGACGCTGGCCACCGGACAGTTCGTTCGGTTTATGGTACATGCGGTCCGCCAGTTGCACGTTTTCAAGCGCAAGCTTTGCTCTTTCGATCCGTTCATGACGCGGGACCCCGGCATAGATCAGGGGAGGTTCCACATTGTGCAGGGCCGTCATTCTGGGAAGCAGGTTAAAGGTCTGAAAAATAAAGCCGATCTTCCGGTTACGGATATAGGCCAGCTGGTCGTCATTTGCGGTCTCGGATTTTTCGTGATTTTCCTTGTGAATGGAAATACCGTCCAGTTCATAGCTACCGCGTGTCGGGGTATCCAGACAGCCGATGATGTTCATCAGCGTTGATTTCCCACTCCCGGAAGGTCCCATAACGGAGAGATATTCGTTCTTTTCCACCAGAAGGTCTACACCATTCAGGGCGCGGACATCTACCTGTCCAATCCGGTAGATCCGGTAGATATTCTTTAATTTCAATAATGACATGAGGGTCCCTCGTTGTTATGATTTACGGGCTTTCCCTTTTTGTTTAACCGTTGCCGCATCTTTGACTGCGGTTCCGGTCTGAAGATCGAATGTCAGCGCCTGATGGTTTCCGGTTACAATGGTATGCGTGGTATCTACGCCGCCGAGCACTTCAAAATAATCTTCACTGCTGATCCCAAGTTCTACGGGAACAGCCCGGACGGTGTCGGAATCAACGACAAACACCACTTCCTGCAGTACCGGCTTGTCTTTGCGGCCGTTTTCTATTTTCCGGACCTTATCTTCGGGCCGTACGGTTACGGCACGGATCGGAACGGAAACGACATTTTCCTTGCGTTCGGCCAGGATCTCTACGGTAGCGTTCATCCCCGAGCGGATCTCGGCCGGAATATCGGTCATTTTTACTACAACCTTAAAATTCGTCACCGCGTTCTGTGTGCCGGCTCCGCTGGTCGTTGCCAGTTGCGATATCTCCGTTACATAACCGGCAAAACGCTTTTTTCCCAGTGCATCGATCTCAATATCCACCGAATCACCCAGCTCTACCCGGACGATATCGTTCTCATTCACATCCACTTCCACTTCCATTCCGGAAAGATCGGCAACGGTCATTACCACATCCGCCTGGAAGGTGGAACCCATGGCAATTTCGCCCTGCTCTTTTTTCAGACCGATCACAGTCCCGTCAATGGGCGCTACCAGAGTGGTCTTGCGCAGATTGTCTTCGGACTGTTTTAAGCGGGCTGCGGCCTGTTCCAGAGTAGCAACCGACTGCTCGTATTGTGCTTTCGACTGGTCGTACTGCGATTCGCTGTAATTGCCCGCACGGAACAGTTCTTCCACGCGACGGAATTCCTTTTCCGCCACATCCCGGGCTGAAAGACAAGAGCGGTAATAGGATTTCGCCTGCTCCACTTCGGCCAGATACATTACTCGGTCCAGCTGGGCCAGTACCTGACCCTTCTTGACCTCCTGCCCTTCGCGCACATTCAGCGATACGATCTCTCCGGAAACATTTGCGGATATATTGACCTTGACAACCGGCTGAACATAGCCCGCGGCATATACCTTGGATTCAAGGGTGCGCATTACCACCTTCTCCATCTGGACGGCAATCGCCTTTTTATTGTCCTGCTTCAGGGTAAAAAAAATGAAGACGCCCAAAAGCAGGACTGCGGCCAAAATAATGATGATCTTTTTCTTTTTCATGCTTGTTCCTATCATTTATAATTTATTGATTAACTTTAAAATTTCGGCTTCAACGCGTTTACGGGAATATTGGGCTTCAACCAGTGAACTTTCGGCACTGAGCACCGCAAGCTGCGCCTGCATCTGTTCCAGCATGGTTACTTTTCCAAGCTGGTATTGCTGGTTGACGATCTCCAGGTCGCGGCTGGCGGATTGCAAACGCCGCTGATTGATCCCGATCAGGGAGCTGTAGGTCTCAAATTCCGTATAAAGGTCCTGCAACTCCTGCTCCAGAAGCCGCAGGGTATTCTCTACATCGATGCCGGACTGGTCCATACGGAGTTTTTGCTGCTGCACCTGCTGTCGTCGCGCAAGACCGTTAAAAAGCGTCCAGCTTGCGCTGAGACTAACACCGTTACCGGGACTCAAGTTGGAATCAAAGTAATTCGTGTAATGGTAGCTCCCGCTGACACTGGGAAGATAATTTTCCTTGCTGGCCTGCAAACTCAAACGGCTGAGAGATTCCTGCATCCGGACCGCACGGTATTCCGGATTTTCTTCCAGCATCTGTTCGCGGGCCTGGGTGTAATCGGGTATGTTGACGATGTTCACATCCACATCCCTCAGTTCCAGCGGAACCCCGGGATCTCTTCCGAGAAGGATATTCATTGCACGCAGGTGGCTTTTCAGTGCCTGTTCCTGACTTATTAGCTGGGCTTCAAAATCGCCTTTTTGTGTTTCGGACTTTAATACATCCGATTCGGTGATCACCTTCATTTCATACATTGCACGCGTTTTTTTAAGATTTTCTTCGGCAACCGCAATATTGCCGCGATAGACCGCGATCATGCGTTTGGTACTCAGTATACGGTAATACAGCGCACTGATCTGGCTGACGATCTCGTTTTCGGTGGACAAGGCGCTTGCGCGACTCATCTCACTGCTCAGTTTTGCCGCCTTGATCCCCGAATACATGCCCGGCGTATAGATTGTCAGCCCGGCCTGAAGTCCGGCGCTCTTCCCCAGCGCCCAGTTGTCCTGATCCGAGGCGGAGAGACCGGATGTTACGGAAAGATTCGGCATTAGGGTACTATAGGCCTGTTTTTGTTTGGATTCTGCGATACCGGTCGACAAATTCTGCTGCCGGACACTGGGGTTCTGTGCGCGTGCAATGGAAATGCAATCTTCCAGGTCCAGTGTTTCTGCGCACAAGAATGCCCCGCAGCACATTGCCACTACGGCGAATGTTGCTTTCATCTTCATGGAAACCTCTTATCAATATCGTGATATTATAACGTTAATTCTTCTTCGTTTTCTTCGATCTGCCGGATCTTACCCATCCCTGCTTTTTCGATGTTCACTTCGGGAGGATTGCCTTTGTAGCGGACGTTCCCGAGACCGGCAATATTGATGTTCAGGCTTTGAGCGGCATAAATATTGGCCGTACAGACACCGGCAATATCCATATTGACCGCATTGGCCAGAAAATCGTAAGCTCTGACCGATCCGGCACCGGCACATTCGATATTGAATTTTCCGGCGGACCCGCGAAGTTCCAGATTGGCAGCTCCGGCGATCTCGATATCAAATTCCTCCACCTGCAGATCGGCTGCGAGATGCAGGGCTCCGGCTACATCCAGGCTGAGGCTTTCCCCTTTCCAGGATCCTTCGCTGCGGATATCCGATTCCCCGATCACCTGGATCTCTTCCAGTTCGGAGAAAGACAGGCGGATATTCAAAATCTTTTTTCCGCCCGGCCATTTCAGGCGGCTTCCGCTGATCAGTGCGTTCGTAAAGTTACTGTCCGCTACATCGTTAAAGTGTATATTGCTCATTGCCGTGCTATCCTTGAGATAAAGATACAGCACCTCGTCAACGACCCGTATACAGAACTGTTCCATGATACTTTCGTAGGTTTCTATACTTGCACGGCTCCCGCCGTCCTGCACAAGCAACAGATCCACGGGGCCGGCAACAACAATACTCCGGAAGCTTTCCAGCTGCATGGCATTGCTGATCACGTCGCCATAGACTTCGATACGTTTGACTTTGTTGCTGTCAACTCCGCAGGATACCAGCGTCAGCAACAGCAAAAGTATGACAATTGTTTTTTTCATGGATTTTCCCCTTATAATATTTGTGTATTATTTGCTTTTAATGCTTGCCATACCGGAAGAGCTGAATGAAGTTTTCGGCGGATTGCCCCGGTAATAAATTGAGGAGATCCCCGAACTGTTTGCTTTGAGCGATTCAAGCACATAAAGATGACAGGTGCTGTTTCCCGATACATTGACATCCGCAACGCGGGCATGCAGGCCATCCGCTTTCAGGGTGCTGGCACCGCCGATCCTGGCATCCAGATTATCCACCTCACCGGCAACGGCAAAATCAGTTGCTCCGCTGGCGTTGATCTTAAGTTTTCCGCCGCTGATCTCCAGATCGATATCACTGGCACCGGAAGTGATGAATTCACTTTCTTCGGAACGGATCCGAAGGTCTGCGTCGCTGGCGCCGCTGGTATTCAGATAAAATCGCTTCACGTCAAAATCTCCGTCCGCAATATCACTGGCACCGCTGCAAAAGATCCGAACGGAATTTCCTTTGACGGGCATAAAATGGAGATCACTGGCGCCGCTGGCGTTCAGCTGAAAGTCTCCGACATTCAGAGCGCTGAGCATGTAAAGGTCACAAGCTCCCGAGAGATCCATTTCTTCGATATCCCTAACCGTAACGTAGAGTTTCAGGATCCTCTCGCGCCCCATCCAGTTGATCCGGGTTACCATGCGGTCCAGCCGAACCATTAACTGTTCTTTGCTTTGTTTTGTCTCCACGTGGGGCAGGATACTTTTATATGTCTCCAAAATAAAAGCTTCCTGCTTATCCTGGCTTAGATATACATCGAACTGTGTGCGAACATCCAGTGCCCGGATGTCAGCGGCATTGATCTCCTTTCGGACTATTTCGCCCCGGGCATCGATCACCCGGGCGTTCGCCACGGCGAACAGCAGAATAAGAACGATCGCATATATGCGTTTCATATTGCCCTCCTAAACTTCAGCACGTTTTTGTTTATAAATCAGGGTCGCTCCCGCATAACAGGCTCCCGCAAAAAGCAAGGCCGCGATCAGGCGCACGTCGCCCAGAACAATGGCAAGGCTCAGGTCATTGTCTGCCTTAAGACTGCCAATCATTACAAAGAGGTTCTTGAAAATGTCCGGCAGCAGAATCGTTCGGTGAAACATTTCTTCAATCAGATAGAATACCAGCTCAATGATTCCCAGCATTGCGGTTCCTTTGATAAATGCGTTATTCCGGAAAACCGCAGAAAACAGGAAATACATACTTCCGAAGACAATGCAGATCTTCAGATAGATCAGCCAGCCGAGCAGGCTCCCGTACAGCGCGCAGCCCAGGTAAAAACCACCGACCGTACACGCGGTAATAATGGCCGTGATCAATGCCGTTATGATCCCCAGTCCCAGTAGCAACAGGCTGCCGGCATAGATATGCATCAGGTAACGGGATACGGTAGAAGACCAGATGTTGACCGGCTGACAGCGGTAAAACAATTCGCAGCCCAGCTCTCTTTCCTTTGAAAGGCTGTTTTGGGAATTCATCAGCATAAAGAGCGTAAAAACAAAGGCCATCATCATCATGATTCCCAGGGAGGCAATCTTAACGCCGTCATAAACATCTTCGTAATCGAAGGCAAGATTGACAAATCCGACGCGGATCTCATTCCAGTTGCCGATCAGCGCCCCGAGCAGCAGCAGGAGGATCAGCAGGGCGACGCCTGCGATGATCCATACCGGCAGCCAGTAGGAGCTTTGACGCTTGCGGTATTCCGTCTGCAGTAAAATCCAGAATTGTTTCATGATCCCTGTCCTCCTTCGTTCAGCACCGCCAGAAAGATCTCCGACAGCGTCGCTATTCCAATATGCGCGTCCCGGACCTTCACTTCCCCTTCCACCAGGCCCTGCACCTTCCCAAGACCGCGGCTGATCTGACGCACCTTCATCCCCCGCAGCTCCTCCTCCCGCGAGGCCGGAAGCTCTATCCGCCTCCAGCGCTCCTTCAGCTCCGCCACCGGCGAATGCAGCAGGATGCGCCCCCCGTCGATGAAGATCACCTCGTCCAGGATGTTCTCCAGCTCCGATACCTGATGCGTCGACACCAGCACCAGCTTGCTCTCCTCAAAGTATTCCCCCAGTAGCATGTCGTAAAAGGACTTCCGGAATACAATGTCCAAACCCAGCGTCGGCTCATCCAGCAGCAGGATGTCCGCATCCCGCGACAGCGTCAGCAGCAAATACAGCTTCGTCTTCATCCCCTTCGACAGCGTCCCCACCTTCTGCTCCGCCGGAAGTCCGCTGCCCGAAAACAACCGCCGCGACTTCTCCGCATCCCAGTTCGCGTTCACGCCCGATGCGTAGGCCAGCGTCTGCGCCACCGTCAGACGCGGGTCAAGACCGCTTACGTCCGGGATAAAGGCCACACGCCCGTACAGATCCTGCTTCCATTCCTTCAGGTCCCGGCCCAAAACCTCCACGCGCCCCTCATAACGCAAAAGACCCAAAAGGCTTTTCAGCAGCGTCGACTTCCCCGCTCCGTTCTTGCCCAAAAGGCCCACGATCCGACCCGGACGCAGCTCAAGATCCACTCCCGACAGCGCCCGCAGCTTCCCGTAGTCCTTGCTCAATCCTTCCGTAACAATATACTTGCTTTCCATTTCCCGTTTCTCCCGTTTGTTCCGCGCCTCAGCGCACCCGCGGAAATATTCGCATCCCCGTGTTCTGCAACTGCAGCACCGTGTTCCCGTGCCGCTGGATCAGTGTACTGTTCTGCTTATACATCGCCATCACTCCTTTTTCTTCCCCGCTTCACCCTTCGCTCAGCGCACCGACGCGATGATGCGTAGCCCGCTGCCCTGCAGCAGCACCCGGCTGCTGCGATACTGATGCATTATACTGCTTCTGCTTAACATGGCTTTCCCCTTTTCTTATTGTGCTTCCTCGTACGCTTCCCTGATCAGCTCCACCAGCCGATCCCCTTCGATCCCCAGCATCTTCGCCTGGCGAACCAGCTCCGGCAGCGACTCCTCCGCAAAACTCCGGTAACCCGACGCCTGAAGACTCTCCCGCGCCGGCGCCGTTACGTAATATCCCCGGCCCCGCTGCTTCTCCAGCAAACCCTCGTTCACCAAAAGCTGCGTCGCGTTCAATATCGTCTGCGGATTCAAACGGTACTGCGATGACAGCTGCCGCACCGACGGGATCGCCTCACCGCCACGCAGCTCCCCCGATATGATCGCCTCGCGGATCTGGTCCGCCAGCTGCAGGTAGATCGCGCGTTCACTGTCAAAGTTGATGCCCATATGCCTTCGCTTTCCTTTCCTACCGGCTTCCCTATTCCGGTGTTCTACATAAGTATAACACCATTACAGATAAAGTGCAAGCTTTTTTTTCATTTTTATAAAAATATTTTTATCTTTTTTCCTAAAACAGTCCTTTTCTTCAGGAAATAAGCGCTTAATCGTCTTTGATAAATTTCTATAATTTTGTGAAATATTTTTAGATTTTCCGTTTCCTTTTCGTTTTGATTGTATATTTCGCCTGTCTGGTTTTATATTTATTATCCAAAGATCGCCCGAATATGTATAAAAAAACCGTTGCTTTTCCGTCGAATATCCCACATATTTCAAGGCTTTATCGGAACGAACTGTTTAAGGAGAAAACATGAAGCAAACATATTACCCCAGCAATCGAAAGCGGAAAAACAAACATGGCTTCCGGAAGCGGATGCAGACGGCTACCGGCCGCGCTGTTCTGGCTGCCCGGCGGAAAAAGGGGCGTAAACGCCTTACCGTTTCGGATGAATGAATGCGCGTTTAAGAAAATCCGAGATCCTGAAAGATAAAAAAGCGATCTCGCGCTTATTTGAAAAAGGGGAATGGAACAAGGGGCGCTACGTCAATATCGTATCACTTCCGGCAGAAAAGCGGCAGATCCTCTTTACCGTTGCGCGCCATGTAAAAGGTGCGGTTATCCGGAATCGCGGGAAGCGCTATCTTCGGGAAACCTACCGGCGCAATAAAGATCATTTTTCCCCTGAACGTATTTACGGCCTTATTATAAAACGTTTTCCGGAATCGGATTCCCTGTGCGGCATCGAAAGTGATATCCGGATACAATTACAGCATGATTAAACGAATTTTATTAGCATTGATCCGTTTTTATCAGCGGGCCCTGTCCCCTTACAAACCCCGCAGCTGCCGTTTTTATCCCAGTTGTTCGCATTACAGTTACGAAGCCCTGGTGGAACATGGAGTCCTGAAGGGATCCATGCTCAGCATTAAACGGATCCTGAAATGCCATCCCCTGCATCCCGGTGGCTATGATCCGGTCCCCCGGCGGGAACATCACTAAAGGAGATCATTTTGGACAAAAAAACCATCCTGGCATTTGTCGTTATCGGTATTATTATCGTCTTTATGCCTTATTATCAGCGCTGGCTGAATCCCGTAGATGAAAATGCACCCCGGCAGACGGAAAGCCGCGTCAGCGAAAGTGCCGCATTACCGGAAGTCCCGCAGGAACGCGTTAAACCGGTCATGGAAATACAGCCCCGTAATACCGCGGATGTCAAAGAAGTCGTCGTTTTGACGGACAAATATGCGCTGACCCTTTCCAATCTCGGCGGCGGAACGGTGCGCGGCTATACGCTTTTTGACTATCGGGATTTGAACGGGGAACCTTTGGTCCTGCTTCGCGAAAGCGAGGCTGCCAATCTCAATATTGTGTATACGAATATTTATCAGGATGTCTCCTCGCTGGAATCTCTCTCCTTTGACTGTCCCGAAATCGGATCCATGCAGCACGGGGATACTCTGCGGATCGACCGGCAAAGATCCCTGCGTTTCCTGGCCCTGACACCCGAAGGCATCCGTATTGAAAGAAAATTTACCTTTTTCCCGGACCGTTATGATTTTACACTGGACCTGATGTTCTCCGATTATCTTCAGCGGCTGAGCGGACTGCGCTACGGCATTGTCTGGGAAGACGGCTTTGCCATTACCGAAAAAAACCCCGCTGATGATATTATGTACAGCGGCGTTTTTGCACAAATGGGCGCAACCCTGGCAAAGATCGAAATGCAAAAAGCCAAGGTGGATGAACGCAAGACCCTGAATACCGACGGACAGACCGACTGGGTCATTTTCAAGTCCAAATATTTTTCCGGCTTTATTGTTCCTCTGAATAACAAGGGCGTACGTTCGGAACTCGCGCTGACCCGGCTTAAAGACGGGCGCGACCTATATGCCCGCATTGATATGCCGCTGAATAAAAGCAATTATCATGAAGACAGTTTCAGGATCGGCCTTGTGCCTGCCGAAAAAAAGCTGCTGGCCTCCTATGGTCTCGGTCTTGAAAAGACCATGAACTGGGGCGGCCGCATTATTAAGCCCTTTTCGATCGCCCTGCACTGGCTGATGGAATTCTTCTACCGCCTTATCCCCAACTACGGTGTCGTTATCCTGATCATTTCACTGGTGGTCAAGATCGCAACCTATCCGCTTACCCACAAGAGTTATGCTTCGATGAAACGCATGCAGATGATCCAGCCCAAGCTCCAGGAATTGCAGCAGAAATACAAGAACAATAAGGAAGTTCTTCAGCAAAAGACCATGGAATTATATAAGGAAGAGAAGGTCAATCCCATGGGCGGCTGCCTTCCGATGCTTCTGCAGCTCCCCTTGCTGTACGGTTTGTTTATTGTCTTCCGTACCGCGATCGAATTCCGTGCTGCGCCTTTCATGCTTTGGATGAAAGACCTCAGCGCTCCGGATGCGCTGTTCAATTTTGGTTTTAATATCCCTCTGCTTGGCTCGGAATTCAATGTACTTCCCATTTTGATGACCGTCCTCATGGTCATTCAGCAAAAAATGTCCGGAAGCGGAGCGGCGGCAAATCCGCAGCAGGCACAGCAGCAAAAAATGATGCTCTGGCTGATGCCTGCCATGATGTTCTTCCTGTTTTATCAATTCCCCTCGGGGCTGGTGCTTTATTATCTGGTCTTTAATCTGCTGACCATTCTTCAGCAAAAATACGTGATCAACAAGCAGGTTGAAAAGGATTTCACCGCCACGCATCCGGCAAAACCCGTAAAAGCCAGAACGAAGAAATAATTACATATATTCCGATACGGCAAAAGGGCGGTCTTTGTACTGCCCTTTTTTATTTTCATCTTTCCGTAAGGATCAGAGGCACATACGGTAAAGCGCTTCGATTTCTTTTTTTCCCATTGGTGCCGGTGCGCTGATCTGACCGTGGCGGTTAGCCGCAACCCGAAGCACCGAGTCCGCCAGCGCCGGGATTGCTGTTTCCGCTATTCCCAGATCGGCAAATTTTAAATCACGGCCGATAGACTTCAGCCATTGAGTAAATGCGGCGATTCCTTCTTCGGGCGTTCCCGCGGCCGGGTCAAAAATGCGACCGAAGGGGATCAGCCTGTCCGCAATTACCGTTTTGAACATTGTCAGATATTTCGGGAAGATCAGGGCCAGTCCGCGTCCGTGCGAGATATCGAACATGCCGCTGAGAGCGTGTTCGATCACATGAATGGTATGCGGCCCTTCGCGGCCGGACTCGTTAATGCCGATCAGCGCAACGGTAGATGCCCAGGCAAAAGCGGCCCGCGCATCGGCGTCCGCGGGATCTTTTATTAAACGCTCCAACATTTCTAGAACGGTGGCCGTGATGGACAGGGACATTTTATCGTTTAAAACGCCTTCGTGCCGGGAAGAAAAATAAGCTTCCGTTGCATGGGTTATGATATCGACCGCCCCGTCCAGCAAATAGTCCCGCGGCACGGAAAGGGTCAGTTCCGGGTCAATGATCGAGAGCACCGGGCGTGCGCCGTAACAGACAAAACCGCTTTTATCCAGGGTCTCGT
>Ga0172377_10007094_pt1 | contig 11540 bp, 9 predicted proteins | sample Pumphouse3metaG_FD_119749 | JGI IMG/M metagenome (GOLD analysis project Ga0172377, IMG submission 119749) | Leachate microbial communities from a municipal landfill in Southern Ontario, Canada - Pumphouse #3 metaG | ecosystem: Engineered > Solid waste > Landfill > Unclassified | place: Canada... | reverse complement strand
TATCTCCAAGTTCCTTGCTTCCCGGCAGAGCGTACGGAGCCATGCTCAGTTTACCGCAGATCAGACTGACTGTCGGAATAAGATCTACGTTAGGAAGTTTGCGGACAATGCTGAATGCGACCAAAGCCGGTGAATGAGCGTGAAGAACAGCCCCGATGTCCGGTCTCTGTGCGTATACAGAAAGATGGAACGGATACTCTACGGAGGGTCTGTGCCTGCCTATTATGCTCCCGTCAGGTCTTATTCTCATTATATCGGCTCTTGTCAGCGAGCCTTTATCTATGCCACTAGGTGTTATCCAGACATCTCCGTTTTCATCACGGATCGAGAGGTTTCCTCCTGATGTAGTTGTCATTCCACGATAATAGATACGGTCCATCATCATTACAAGCCGGTCAGCGGGATGAAGAAGCTCAAATCTCATTTGATCACCCTTTCGTTATTAATAGTGTTGCAGTATTTCACTGCTAATTGATATTGTACATCAACGATAGCAGAATATGATAGAATATTAACGTGAATTCGTTAAGAGGATAAGATAAATGTCAAATGTCAGTATTTTTGATCCTCAACTGGTCAATCTTGATACCAAACCTGTCGCAACAGCTTATTATTTTAAGACCTGGAATGGGTTTGCCATGTCTTATGCGCATGCCCATAACGCTGTTGAGATAATGTATGTCTTAAGCGGTTCCTGCAGAGTGTACGTGAACAGTGCGGTTAAGAATCTCTCCAGGAACGATATGATAATAATAGAGACCGGTGTGTCCCACCGACTGATAGTTGATAAAGGCATAAACTGCCGAATGCTGAATATCGAATTCAGATTCAGAAATCCGCAACATAATGTCAGGCTTCATGATGCCGACTGTATCATATTTAAGGATCATGAGGAAATACTGTATATATTGAAGGACCTGGTGCTGGAGCATCAGCATGATATGATGAAAAGTGAGGAAGCTAAACAGGTCCTTTTCAGGTACCTGTTCCTGAAACTTTCAAGGTATTGGACGGATAACAGATCTGTGGGAAATGACGCTGTCTCAGGTTATGTAAAGAAAGCACTGGAATTTATTCACAATAATTATGACCGGCAGCTTAAGGTCAGTGACATAGCGGATCACGTAAATATCAACCTCAACTATCTGCAGAGAATTTTCAAGAAACAGATGACGGATACGATCATCGGATATCTAACATATCTGCGTATCGAGAAAGCGAAACTTCTGCTGAATAATACTGATATACCTGTGACAGATATATCAGCTTATATTGGGATCAGCAGCCGTCAGTATTTTTCATTTCTTTTCAGTAAGTATTGCGGGATGTCACCGAGTGAATTCAGGAAAAAGTCAGAATATCTTACATCTTCGGTTGAAGATGAATGAATATCGGAAGCCTTCGGATGTGGTGCCTGTTATCATGAAGTTGACAGGAATGAAGTAATATCTGAGTTTTCTTGAAGGAGGGATCAATATGTCTTTTAAAATCACTTTCATCGGTGCCGGTAGTATTGGATTTACAAGGGGGCTTCTTAAGGATATTTTGTCTGTGAGAGAGTTTCGCGATATCAAAGTAGCTTTTACTGACATAAGCCGGAGAAATCTTGATATGGTCACAAGGCTTTGCCAGAGAGATATCGACAGTAACGGATCGAATATCAAAATCGAGTCCACCACGGACAGAAGAGAAGCGTTGAGAGATGCAAAGTATGTTTTTAACGTTGTAAGAATAGGTGGGCTGGATGCTTTTCGACTCGATATAGATATCCCGTTAAAGTACGGAGTGGATCAGTGCGTCGGAGATACATTGTGCGCCGGAGGGATCATGTATGGACAGAGGGGGATCGCAGCTGTACTTGATTTCTGCAAAGATATACGTGAAGTGGCTGATGAGAACTGCCTGCTGCTGAATTATGCAAATCCTAACGCGATGATCACATGGGCGTGTAATAAATACGGAAAAGTCAATACTATAGGATTATGTCATGGAGTTCAGAACGGGCATCAGCAGATAGCCAATGTACTTGGAGCCGCTCAGGAAGAGGTAGATATCATTTGTGCAGGGATCAACCACCAGACATGGTATATCCGGGTAAAACACAAAGGAAAAGACGTAACAGGTCTTTTGCCGGAATTGTTCGAAAATCACCCTGAATACAGCCGGACTGAAAAGGTAAGGATCGATATGATGAAGAGATTCGGCTACTTCAGTACAGAGTCCAACGGGCATCTCAGTGAGTATTTGCCATGGTACAGGAAACGTCCCGGTGAGATATTGAACTGGATAGATCTGAGCACATGGATAAATGGTGAGACGGGCGGATACCTGAGGGTATGTACTGAAGGTCGGGATTGGTTTGAGACTGATTTTCCGAATTGGATGAAAGAAAAACCTAAAGAATATTCATATGAAACACGAGGCAAAGAGCACGGGTCATATATCGTGGAAGGACTTGAGACCGGAAGGCTGTATCGCGGACACTTCAATGTAGTAAATAATTGCACAATAAACAACCTTCCTGAGGACGCAATAGTTGAGGTCCCGGGTTATGTCGATGCTAACGGTGTTAATATACCGGCTGTGGGAGAGCTGCCTTTGGGATGCGCAGCAGTATGCAACTCCGGCATATCAGTGCAGAGGCTTGCTGTGGAAGCCGCAGTAAAGGGAGATGATACACTGCTCAGACAGGCAATGATGATGGATCCTCTGGTAGGTGCTGTGTGTGATCCGGCTGAGATATGGCAGATGGTCGATGAGATGCTGGTTGCACAGAAACAATGGCTGCCCCAATACACAGACGCGATCAACAGAGCTGAAAAGCGGATCAGCGGAGGAGGTTTGATCGCAGTAGATGAAGGATATAATGGAGCCGCAAGATTGAAGACAAGAACAGTAGAAGAAATGGCAGAAGACAGAGAGAATGCGAACAGGAATGCCGGAGAAGCAGATAAGGCCTGAGGAAAGGGGAATGTGGATATGAAGAGATTAAAGCGTGAGCCGGATTTTGATCAGTTTCTCAAGGCACTAAAACGTGATGGCAAGCCGTCACATCTGCCTTTCTATGAGCATCTTGCAAGCCCGGGGTTTATTGCTGACAGAACAGGAACTAAATACGATAAAATGGATCCGGGATCTGATGAGGCTCTGAGGATATTTGTTGATTTCTGGCTTGGAATGGGTTATGACTGTATTCCCATGGAAAGACCGCTCCGATTGCCTTTGAAGACCGATGAGGGCGATGGCGGAGCCTTAAGCCATGGAAGTGAAGCTATGGCTGTAATCAAGGACCGTGAGGATTATGAGAAATACCCCTGGCCTGATGAATCTGATCCGATGGATTTTTCTGATTTTGAGAAAGTCGCAGATATGATACCTGACGGGGTAAAGATCGTCGGAGGAGTCTGCATGGGACCGTATGAGTGGGCATCAAGTATGTTGGGGACGATCGGTATGGCGTATATGCTTGCCGATGATCCGGAGTTGGTCGCAATGGTGTTTAAAAGGATCGGAGATCTTCATGCTGCATCTAACAGGATACTGGCACAAATGGATAAGATCGGAGCACACAGACAAGGAGATGATCTTGGCTTCAACACCGCTACATTTCTGCAGCCTGAGCTCTTGCGTGAGTTTGTTTTTCCGACGTATAAAGAAATGGCTGATATCGCTCATGCCGCCGGACGACCTTTCATTCTTCATTCATGCGGTAATCTGAAGATGGTTTATGAAGATATCATAATGTGTGGAATTGATGCGAAACACTCTTTCGAGGACAACATACTTCCTGTGTCAGAGTTTAAGAAGAAATACGGCACCAGGATAACACCACTCGGAGGACTGGATGTAGATTTCATATGCAGAAACTCTAAAGAAGACATAAGGAAATATACGATCAAATGCATCGAAGATTGTTTCTATGACGGTCATTGGGCACTGGGAACAGGTAATTCGCTGCCTGACTTTATGCCGGTAGATAACTATATAACTGTTCTTGAAACAGGACTCGAAGTGATTGGTTGATCTGAAGAGGCAAGTGCTTCTTTTATGTTTTAACTGTTTATCAATGTGTGAGCATAAATGCTCCACCCTCGCGGATAACAAAAGAAGCACCATATACGATAGTGCTTCTCTTGTTATCTCTTGCTTTGGTGGAGAGCTCCACCAACTTCCTGGAACACAAAAAGAACACCAGGCGGGTGTTCTTTTCGTGTTCTATTTACCGTTTGGTGGAGCATACGAGACTCGAACTCGTGACCCCAACACTGCCAGTGTTGTGCGCTCCCAGCTGCGCTAATGCCCCATGATGCAGATCATGTCCGTTTGCATTTAGGTGAACAAATGATCAAGCTCTGCCATTTTATTATATCGTCAGACTTGTGTCAATGGGGTTTACCCCCGTCCCACTCAGCCAGCGGTCATCTTCCTTATTTTCTTAGCCATGATATCTATGGATGTTACGGGCATCAGCCGGTACACCTTCTGCATCATGTTTGAATCTTTACCAACGAAAATCTTGAATTTTCCTCTTTCGATACTATTGATAATGATATTTGCAGCAACATCCGGAGTGGTTGACTTGATTGGAACTGCTGTTTTACCTGATGAGGCTTGCATGGCTTCTCCCCCTAAAGAATTGGCAGCGATATTTGTTGCCATCGCTCCCGGAAAAACGACAGAAACATGAATATTGCTTCCTTTCATTTCGGCGTACAGTGCCTCGGTAAAAAGCTTGACCGCAGCTTTGCTCGCACCATATACTCCCTGTCCCGGAACGGGAAGAAACCCACCCATCGATGAAATGTTAACAATGAATCCGTCCTGATTCCGGTCCATCTCCCTCAAAGCTGAGCGTGTCATATCCACGAGACCGAAGAAGTTGATATCAAAGACCCTTCTGACTTCAGATTCCGGCAGTTCGGAGAACTTTACGAACGGCTGGATTATACCTGCATTATTGATCACACCGCTAAGAGACTTATAGTGCGCCTTCACGATCCCGGGGAAGGCGTTTACTCTTGCTGAATCAGTGACATCAAGGAAATACGGCTTGATCAACTCAGGGTCAGATACCATTGAGCGAGTTTCTTCGAGTGTCTTTTCGTTGATGTCACAAGCGGCGACTTTGGCACCTCTTCCGGTGAGCTTTACAGCCAGTTCTCGTCCAAGTCCGCTGCCTGCACCTGTTACGATGAATACTTTGTTTCTTAATGAAAACATGTTCCACACCTGCCTTTCCAAAATCAGTACGTAAATACCAATCAGGCTGACCGATAAAGCAAACTTTGGATGCGTATTCATTTAGCGTGAAGAGTGAGGTCTTTGATGTCGGAAATACTCTTACTATATTATAATATATTTTATCAGGAACTGTAAGAGATATCGGTGAAATTCTGGGGGGCGTCGAGTTACCCCCGTCCCCCTCGGTATAAGTTGCATTTTGACGCAAATTAGATTAGAATTATACATTAGTTTGGAATTGATGTTTTGTTTCCCCATGAGTGAAAGTGAGAAAGGAAAGCATGTCTGAATACTTTGACGTATTAAGAGGTTTTATTTCTAAAAACGATCATTCTGTTTATTTTATAGGTCTTTTTATTGTTTGTCTCCTGCTTCTTGTATTGCTTTTAGTGAAAGCCGGTAAGCAGAGAAAATTGAATTCGAAGATTACAGTGCTTGACCGTATCGAAGATATCCATTCAGAATCAGATTATGAGAAGAAACTTCAGAAGATACTCGAACTGGTTTCCGAGAATACCAATGCTGACGGCTATTTTCTTTATCTTCAGGATAAACTGAATAACAGGTACAGACTTGAGAAGGCATTGTTCGCCGGTGACAAGAAACATAAGACTAAAAGTTCAGGAGTTGAAGTAGGTTACGGAAGGATCATGTCATATGAGAAAGAAATATATTCGCCGCCTATAGCTTTTGATAATGCGCAGATACCGCAGAAACCTGAAGTGTTAATGGATGGACGGTTTACAGTTCTTATATTGCCGGTGATCAAGGATAAAGGATTCATTTCCATCAGCGGCAGATCTGTCAGAAAAGCGATGAAGGATCAGCAACTTGGTTATGTTCTTCAGAAGCTTCAGTCTGTGATAACAGAAGCGGCTGACAGCAAGAGCAGAACAGAGCAAGTTCTGAGAAATGATCTTATTCAGAAGGATGTCTCATTATTTGACGATGTTATGGAAATCACTCTTCTGACTGTAGGGGCAGATGCCGGGCTGTTTTTAGGAATTGATAATGATTATTGCGAGCTAAAGGCTATATATGGTTTTTCGGATGAGAAGGAAGAGAAAATCAAGACGAATATAGATCAAACAATGATCCTTGATATTCTTGCAGGCAGTGAAGGGTATAGGATCATTGATCACACTAAGAGTGAGTACTCAGAAATGCCTGACGTCCTGAAGGATGGAGATATCTCGCATTATTTGCTGATAAGGAGCGAGAGAGGCGTTTTCGCTGCTTTCTATTCTTCGGAGCCGGAGAAAGGCTTTTTCATTGATTACAGAATCGACTTCGTAAGGCTTATCATGGATAAACTATCAATGCTGATCGCAAATGATCAGGATGTACAGGCATCAGAGATGCTTTTGGACAGATTATGCGGACTAGTCCATAAAATCGACGATGAGGAACCATACTCTGTCGGATATTCAGATCTTTTGTCCAGATACTGCGTGATCATTGCCAGAGAGACAGGTATGAACCATCATGAGAGACTCAATCTTGAAAAGGCTGCTTTGCTGAGTAATATTGGATCTTTAGCGGTTCCTGAAAGTATTCTAAGAAAGAATGGGATCTATGATGAACACGAGTATGAAATAGTTAAGGGTCATGCGGTATATGGTGCGCGGATCGCTGCAATATTCACAGAAAACAAGTTGATAGCCGATCATATAAGGTATCACCATGAGAGAGTTGACGGGCTTGGATATCCGGAAGGGCTGTCAGGTGATGATATCCCTTATGGTGCAAGGATCATTGGTACTGTTCAGAGTTTCCTCAGCAAAATCAAAGGTAGAAATTACCGGGAGCCGCTCCCTTTCGAGAAGATAATAGCTTTTATAAGTGATGAGGCCGGGAAATCACTTGACGGGGCAGTTGTAGAAACTCTTATAAACTGGTTCAGGAAGAAACAGGATAAACAAAGCCTTTCCGGTAAACCGCTCGGAAGTTGCTGGGAGATGAGGTGTTCTTCTGAAGATATCTGTCAGAAGTGTCCGGCATATCTTAGAAAGGACAAGTTCTGCTGGGAATTTCCGGAAAACAATTGCCGCGCTCATGGTAACAACTCTTGTGAGACTTGCTATGTTTACAGTGAATACATGCTAAGAAACTCTAAATCGTCAAGTGAGGATAAATGAATGGTTTTTCCGCATAATTCACTGAGATCTGCAAGAAATTTTGCTGTACATTATGGTATGAATAATATTAAAGCACTTTCGGAATATGATTTGGCTGTTATCGAACCGAAGGCACATCATACTGAGGATATACATATCCTTAAGAATAATGCCACAGCTGTTTATGGATATCTGAGCCTTTTTGAGATCGATCCGCAACAACCTGAATTTGATATATTTCAATCACAGATCCTGCGAAAGGAAGATATCAGCAGAGACGGAGAATGTTGCAGAAGATATTTCATGGATCTCAGATCAGCTGCCTGGATCGAGTATGTTCATGTAAAAGTCGGCAAAATGCTTCGTGAATCAGGATTCGACGGCATTTTTATTGATACTGTAGCGTATATTGAGGAATGTCTCTATATGGAAAGCGTCATGTTCAATCAATTACTTGCGGTGTGTGATTTCTTTAAGAGTATCAGAAGTGATTTTCCGGGTGCCGGTATAATTCTCAATAATACATTGGGGATCGCCTTGAATTACACAAAAGAGTTGATAGATGGAGTCTGTTGGGAAAATCCATTAGCCGGGACATCACAACAGAAGCGTCTAAACAGAAGGATAGTGTCACATCTGAATGAAATAAGGAAGAAAAATGACATGAGAGTTATGCTTTTGACGGAAAATTCGGCGGACACTAAGTATTTCAGCAGACTTGCAGAAAAGAACAATTATATGTACTATGACGCTCCTTCAAACTACATCGGGGCAGTGAGGTAGGTAAAAGGATATATGGAAGCAGATAAGACTTTGGTTATCAATACTCTTGGTTCCTTTACTGTTGTCAGAGACGGTGTTAATCTGACTTTGAAACACAGAATGGCAAGGAAGCCCTGGATGCTTCTTAAATACCTTATAGCAGCCAGAGGACGATTGATCAGCAAGGAGAAACTTGCCGATTTCTTCGGTTCGGATGAATATTACGGAAATCCATCGCAACAGATAAACAATCTGGTTTACAGGCTTCGCCAGATGATCGGAGAAACATCGTCGGAAGATATTCTGACTTCATCGCTCATTTGTGAGAATGGCGGATACAGGTGGAATAGAACAGGTTTCAACAGCCTCGATCTTGACATGATCGATGATATGTTCAATATGATGCAGAGGAGTGATTTGTCGGACGATAAATGTATAGAGATAAGTGGCTGCATCATGAATATATACCAATATGATTTTCTGCCTGAAAATGAATCAGATGAGTGGACTCATACGACAAGACTACACTACAGAAATCTGTATAATAAAACAGTTATTGAAAGAATAGCATGTCTTTCACTTCAGGCAGATTATCAGGAGATTATCGAAACGTGTAAATCGGCTCTCGATGTCGATTATTTCAATGTTCCGATACATGTGGAATATTTGAAAGCGCTTCTGCAGATGGATAATGTCAGAGCAGCACTAAGTCATTATGAAGAAGCAACATCCAGACTTTATACCAATGCAGGTATAAGCCCTTCTCCGGTTATGATGTCGATCTATAAAACTATAAAACAGAATAAAAGCACCAGCCAGTTCTCTTTTAATGAGATAAATAAGAATCTGCTTGAAACTATGAAAACTGCAGGAGCACTTGTTTGTGATACCAAGACTTTCAGTTTTATATATAACCTGGAAAAGAACAGAGACATAAGATTCGACCAGTCCGTATATCTGGTTTTGCTATCTTTCATCCATAAAGACGGAACTATAGCTAATGAAGGACTGCTCAATATGGAAATGGATAAACTTGAGGAGATACTGGTTAACACTTTGAGGGGTACTGATCTGATCTCGAAATGGAGTACAAGTCAGTATCTTATCCTTCTGTACAGAACGAAAAGTGAGCATATCGACAATATTTTTAAAAGAGTCGAGGAACGTTATACTTCAAACGAATCAGGTCTCAGCATCATAAAGTCATTCAGACGGATATAATAAGTCCTTGTGATTGAAATGAGATTTACGTGTGATTAAAATGAGATTCATGCAAGATTAGTATGAGATTACCTCATGCTATGTTAGTTTCAGAGAAATAGTTGCATCTGATGAAACCGGCATAGTATAAAGAGGTGATCTTGTGATAACGGATAAAGCCGTCACAACTACAGATCAGAAAGTTGAAGGCCGAAAGAGGTCATTGTTCAGAACGGCCGGGAACATATCATTTGCAATACTTATGCTTGTGAGTATATTGCTTGCAGCTTATACATTACAACTCAAAATACTCGGAGAAGAATCAGCTTTACTGAAATTTAAAATATTCATAGTTCTAAGTGGCAGTATGAGTCCGGAATTCGAACCGGGAAGCATAGTGCTTGTTAAGGATGTGGCACCGGACAGCATCGCCAAAGGAGATATCCTGACATTTAGACCGTCGATCGGAAGCAAGAATATAGTCACCCACAGAGTACATAGCATCAACAATGATGATGGTATCGAAATCACAACCAAAGGTGATGCAAATGACGTTCAGGATCCTCAGTCTATCTACCCGGAGAATGTTATAGGTAAGGTGTTCATGAGTGTTCCTTATCTTGGATTCGTCTTGAATTTTGCCGGAACTAAATACGGATTTTATTCATTGATAATACTGCCCTGTCTGGCACTTATCATATATGAAATATTCAGGATAATGTCTTATCTGAAGCCTTCAGATAAAGTTGAAAACAACAGTGATGGATCTTTCCCGGAATTCATTCCGCAGAATACTGAGATAAGAGTATTTCGACCAAAGTCAGATAAACAGATCATATCAGTACCTTATAGAAACCCTGAGAGGGTTTTCGCCGGAAAGGCATCGAGAGTATTCGCATCTTCCGGTGATAGTTGCTTTAGAGCTGAAGTAAATACAGAAAAAACAGACAAATTGCTTAGCTGTAAAAACGGCTTGAGATCATTGCTTGAAGAGTATTGAAGACAAACCGATATCCGCTTTAAATGGCCAAAGGATCGCAGGAGGAGAGAAGATGAGAAAAAGTATTTTGATCACAGTATTGGTCGTAATGCTGTCGGCATCGATGGTAGCAGGTGCGACCTACGCATGGTTCACAGCAGCGGCTGAACCGATCGTGAACGAGTTTACGGCAGGTACAGTCGAAATCAGTGTGGAAGAGACACAGACACCGGAAGTTTTCATGATGGAAAACTGGAATCCCGGCGACTGCGGACAGAAGATCTACACTATAATAAACATTGGTTCAAAGGGGATTTATCTTCGTGCAAGATTTACCGGAGCCTGGTTTGAACATGATGGAGTTACACCGTGGACACCTGATCCTGACGAGCAGGTCGTAACATGGGGATTCTGTCCTGAAGTTCCTGCGCAGAACTGGACACAGGATGGTGAATATTTCTATTACAACGATCCGATCAAAGGAACTTACACGGAGCCGGATGAGTCATTGAGAACAGTAACACTCTGTATTGCTGTATGCCTTGACGGACCGAAGACCGGAAATCAATACCAGGGTAAAGTCTTTAAGCTGGTTGCTGAATACGAAGCCGTTCAGAGTTCGAATGGTGCTGTTGATGATGAGTGGCCGGATAATCCTTATACGGTCGTAGTGGTGCCTTCGCCAACACCTACAACAGAACCAACACCTACAGAAGAACCTACACCTACAGAAGAACCTACACCTACACCTACAACGACTCCGACACCTACAACAACTCCTACACCGCCTTCAGGTGAAGTTGAAACCGCCTGGGCTGGATCAACTCCTTTCGGGACAGGGATAGCCAAGTACTTCACATATCATAAAGGTGAGGGGACATTCTATTCACCTAAGATAGTAGGGCTTTATGTCGGAGCGGATCTTCAAAATGTTGGATATGTAAAGGTGTGGAATACATCGGATAAAATCTATTACACGATCAGAACGACTGACTCGAATAAACTTGAATATGTTCATTCGTATATAGGTCTTGAAGTACCTCTGAAAAGTGCTCCCGGGAGGCTTGGATACTCTTATGATACTGACGGACCTGTAAATGAGTTTACATACAACGCTACTTATGTTTTCGAAGATAATGCGTCAGACCCCGGAGACAGGACTGTTAAGTTATTTAGAGATGTATATTTTGGGCAAGCAGTCCAAATAGCTATACATGCAGAGATCGTAGATTAAAGAGTTT
>Ga0172377_10007090_pt1 | contig 11543 bp, 10 predicted proteins | sample Pumphouse3metaG_FD_119749 | JGI IMG/M metagenome (GOLD analysis project Ga0172377, IMG submission 119749) | Leachate microbial communities from a municipal landfill in Southern Ontario, Canada - Pumphouse #3 metaG | ecosystem: Engineered > Solid waste > Landfill > Unclassified | place: Canada... | reverse complement strand
TTATACTTATCAATCCGTTCAGCAAGAGCATTATTGTAGGTGTAGCGACAAGTTGTAAGCGTTGCTAACAACTTCGCTTCCTGCTCTCCGTTCGGATAGATTCTGTATTTAAGACTAATCATTTATTGAAAGATTTTCCCAAGGTCGCATTCATCCCCTCCCACGAGGGGAGGGGTTTTCTGCTCCGTCCCTATAAAAGTCTAAAGTTCAGAACATTGGCAATACGAACTGTTCGCCTGGGCACAGCGTACTGCCAAGCTCTTTATGCAGTTTGATAGGCCCTTCGTTTACGTCGACAAGCGTTCGCAGCAGCCACGTAAGCGACGCGTTCTGGTCGCGATACATAGGTCGCTTGTTTAGGTCGCCAAGCACGCATATGCCTACCATCTTGTTGTAATTACGACAATGCGCCCCAGATATTCCCTGCGTCCATCGATGAGTGAACACAATAGTTCCATCGCGAGCAATAACAATGTGATAGCCTATTCCGTTCCACCCTTTAGATGTGTGATATCTGTGAATGCTTTCGGGCGAATCTTGTTCGGAACCGCTATGGTGCATCACAATGCCTGGCCACGATCGAGCTTCTGTAGGAGGCAGAATCGGCATATGCACTCGCTGCTTGGGGCGTTGCACCTCCGGCAGTTCTCCATATGACACATTGCTTTCGACGATGGTGGGGACATCGTGCATTATTACACCTGCGTCTTTCGCACCTTTTCTGTGAGTCTTCGTCATGTAAGACACTACGGTTGCCGCTGTTATCGAGGCCACCAAACTTGCGATTAAGGGAATAATAAGATCAGACTTTCTCATGATTGTCTCCTTGTTGGTTGTCTTCGAATAATGGCTCAGAAACGGATTTGGGTATCTGGCCTTTCTTTAACTCGTAGCATGCCTCGCATCTGGCATGCCTTACGCCATAACTGCGGCTCGTGTGGCCACACGATAGTTTTACGATGTCTGGGTCTAGAGGGCCTGACCCACGCGTGAGAACTTTTACTATCCGCATCAACGGCCACTTCAAAGATTTCCCAGGGCCTGGCAGATACCCCACGCCTGGCATCTTTATTTTCTTGGGCGGCATGGTATGGCTCCTTAAATGTGGCACATTCCAGTTGCGAGATGACACGATGCGCGGGCTGACAAGGCATATCACGGGCATCGCACTGAGCCCGTGATATGCCTGTTGCCAAGTAACATGAGTATCTCTACGACGATGGGGCTTCCATCTTGCCACCGAACCAGTCTTCGCCTGGCTCTGGAACAACATCTATGACGTCGTCTTCTGTCGGCTTGGTGCTTTTTTGAGCCAGTTCCTCAACCATCTGCTGTGCACGAAGCTTAGTTGCCGGGTCTTCCGGTATCTGCTGCTTCAAGTCTTCGTCCGATGTCGATACGCTCTTGAGAGTGACACTGCTCGCCTTTGGTAACCCCTGATCCTTAGCATCCTGCTTTGGAGTCTGCTCATGTTCGAATAACTCGCTGACAGTGGCCTGGCCGTCTCGCAGAGACGTCCATATCTGCCTAAGGGCGGCCAGTTCTTTTTCGTTGATCTGGTCGACTGGGTGCCCCAGGTAGGTAGATAGCATAGCCGAAGTGACGCCGTGGTCCGCGAATGCCACCACAAGCCTGCGTATGGCAGTCGTTCGGTCCTGCTTGATATCGCCAGCTGCAGCGGCATACATAGTTGCGCCGCATTTGTTCATCATCTCTTCCTTAATGTCTTCTGGTATGAGTGCCAGGACACAGTTTCGCATCAGGAAGGCTGCCCTGCGATTGATGAGTTCACGCAGATCTCTTTCATCTGGCTTTAGCCAAAGCGTCTTGCCGCCTTTTGCCTTGCGCTGGATGCGCTTGGCAAAACGGTCTTCCATGTCGCACCTTGTGCCTGTCTCGAGGTCTAGCGCGTATCCGCTGATATGCACCTCGTCGTCAGTCTGCGACAGGACATGGTATCCATATCGCATATGCCCCCAATACATGGCCATCGTCTTGGCCATGTGGATTGATGGGCCACAAACCATGGTGTTGCCTCGCGGAAACCTATATATCGCTTTTTCAGCAAACAGAGGCCTCTCGCACGATTTGGCCATCTTTTGAAAAGCGTCTATTTCATTTCGAGGGCACACCCTTGCGAGCTTCATTGCGCTTTGAAGTTCGAAACCCTCTCGAGCAACAGCTGCTGCGATAGAGGCGTCTGCGCATTTCGCAAGACCTGTTTGCGGGCTAGAATCTGTCTCTGCCAGCGAACTCTGATCGTACTCACTGCTCATTACAATTACTCCTGTTGTTAATTGGCTGGCCTGTTGTCGCCGCGCCTTACGTAACGACACGTGTCGTAGTAACCGCACCACTTCGACGAGCACCACCACACGTCGCTTGGGCATGGCACAAAGATGCCCTTGTCAATTGCAATCAGCGAGGTGTGATATCGATACAGTATCATGTCAAGATCGGCCTCGCATCGTGTTGATGCCCTCACGCACGGCTCGATTTTGGTCTTGGTTTTCACGACCGCGTCAAGCTGAACTCCTGCCGGAAGACAGCCGTGCAAGCTGTTGTATAGAAGTGCGTACGTCGTCAGCTGGTCGCTCTTGTCCGCGGCATCTACCGGCATGGCCCTCGATGATGTCTTCAGGTCCCGAACAATGGTGTTCGAATCGGAAGTGTCAAGTATGCCAAGGATATTTCTCGACAGACCCGGCACAGACACGGTCACCTTTGTTTCGACATCTACCGGCGTAAGCATTCTTTGGAAGTGGAAATAATCGCACTCAGTCATCTTTACTGCGGAATCGACCGACCGATCGAGCGCTGACTGAAGAGTATCGCCTTCTTCCAACATCACGTCGTTGTTCGCAAACTCGTGATGCACATGATCTCTCGCAGCCTGCACCACTTCTTCAACAGGCAGATCCTTGCCAGACGCGATCTTCTGCGTAAGGTTTACCTGGCGACCACGGTGCACGCCCTTGCCCAGCAGCAGCCTGGCGCCAGGCGGTATCTTTTCTCCTTTGATGTATCGGCGGTAATATTGCTCGCCGCATTTCTGCATCATGCTCAACTGGCTGCACGATATATAAGGTTCGTCCAGTTGCACTTGTTCAGTTTTCGACTCTTCACTCATTCGTTGCTCCTAACTGATCGTCATGTTCACGATTCTTTTGTATCGACACGCCATCTTCAATAACAACACTGCATGTCTCATCATCGTCGCCAGCGGCGGCAGTCAGTATGAGATAGTCATTCTCGACGGCCCAGTTGTGCAGAGCTTGCATATTCGGGGCGAGGATCTTCTCTGCGTCATCAATGATTACTGCACGTAGAGTCGGGTTCATGGCCGCACAGATCTTGGTGCACCTGAGCAGCTTGCCGCTGCCTGAATCCTGATCAAGCGGCAACCCTTCGTAGTAGATTTCATCGTCCTTGAACTCAAGCCCGTCAACCGGGAATGTGGCCTCAGAAAGCCGCTGGGACTTCTGCGCCTTGAGATCCTTGATCTGTTGCGTCAGAGCCGCAAATGCCTGATGATCCTTCTCGAACGCCTCTACCAATGCCTGCCTGGTTTTGTTATGACGGATCTTGGCGTTGGTCTCTTCGGCAGTCTGCATCTTCGCAGACAGCACGGAGGTGTCTATCATCACGGGCATATTCTTGGCCTTCTCGGCGACAGACTTCTCGTGCTGGGCTTTTTGTCCAGAGACTTGTTCAAGATATGTCTGCCATTTGGCAATTTGGGCCTTTGCGTCTTCGATGTTGTTGTCGCATTCCTGGATCTTGTCGCGAATACCATTGATCTCTGACTGCGCCCTTTCTACTTCCATGTTGTGGTCATGGGCCTGCTTGATTTCTTCGGCCAGGGCCGACAGAGATATCTCCTCGTCAGGCGCGTCATACTTCACAAGCGAATCGATTTGCTTCTGCCTGCCGCTGACGTCCCTGCCGACAGATTGCCTTTCGTCCTCAAGCCTTTTGATCTCTGCATCGATGTCAGACAAATCCAGATCTGCCATCTTGAAGAGCAATTCCCTGAGCGACTTGTTGTCCATATCCATCAACTTGGCCGGGTTGAAGCTGATGCTGCCGATCAGGTCGTTAAGCAGTGTCTGCGGCTTGCGATAAACACTGCCGTCCTTGTTGGTGCACACCAGCTGATACCCGCCATCTGGCGTCACGGTTACCTTTGCGATTATGGTCTTGGACTCATCGCCAAGTGTCAGTTCGCCAAGCGCCACCTGCTCGCCAACCCTTACCGGCATGGTCGGCATTTCCCGCTTGCCGCTAAGTATCATTCGTATGAGCTTGAGAACGGCGGTTTTGCCAGCGCCATTCTTGCCTATCATCCTGAACGTGCCAGAGCTGTCGAAAACGATGTCAACAGCCTTCAACTTCATGAAGTTTTGACCCTTGAGAGATATCAGTTTCATTGTAAATTTCCTTAAAAGAGTGTTTTTAGAACAGAAAGTCCGCCACCAGAAATGGCTTGTCGAATTACGACCACAGACACTATTCTATCTATTGGTTATGGCGTGAACAATGCCAATGGTGACTACCATTAAAACCAATATGGGCGTCCATGACCCAACTGTGGCAGATACCGCCGCCGCGCCGAATACTGCGGCAACGGCAATCGCTGCGAGGGTGCATCGCGGCATAACGACTCCTTTGCTCGATGCAATCAACTGTACATTCTTTACAGACGTTAGTGTCTAATATAAGCTATAGTACATGGGAATTATTCCTAAAATGCACGTGGCTAATGTTGGCGGAAACAAAGCCCGCTATCATTCGTCAACCGTCGCATCATCCTTTGATTTTGGCATTTCAAAGGATGATTTGGCCACTGTCGAAGGCCTGGAACGAATAAGAACCCTTATCGACAGACTAACACTTCCATCTGGCGCTTCTATCGGAATGAGGGATATTTTTGGAGGCCTCAGCGACATTACACGAACCATGCCCAATATGGCGCCGTTGCTTCCTTTGATATTCAGGGTCGACCCGCGAGTTTCTTTCAGTTTGCATAACTACGCGCAATTCGTACCCCTGTACAATCGCGAAATACCGCCAGAGAGACTCCTGTTGGCTGGTAGGCAGGTGGGCAAAACAGCAAACCTGTGCACCAACAGCCTTCTGATCGCATCCATAGTGCCAAGCTTCAAGCAGATGTACGTCACACCGCTATTCGAACAGACTAAGCGGTTTTCGATGAACCATGTCAACCGCATGCTAAGGCATACATGGCTTGGGAAGGCTATTTTTGACCCTGCCAAATGCGAGCACAACGTTCTTCAGAAAAGCCTGATGAACGATTCTCGTCTGACTTTTTCGTACTGCTTTTCGTCTACCGACCGAGCCCGAGGTGCTGATGCAGACAGTCTCACGGCTGACGAAATACAGGACATCGATTCCGATGCCCTGAAGGTTGTCAGAGAATGCATGAGCGGCTCCAAAATATGGCGATTTGCCACATATGCCGGAACCGGCAAGACTACTGACAATACAATTGAGATACTGAGGTTAAGATCCAGCCAGGGCGAATGGATGATACCATGCCGCTCTTGCCGCAAAGAGAATATTGCATCAGTTGCGGAAGACATGATGGGCATGATCGGCCCTCGTGGCTTGAAATGTGCCAAATGTGGCTATTCATTGTCGACTCGCGATGGTAAATGGGTTCACAAGTTTCCCGATCGAGTAACCGTGTTCCCCAGTTGGCACCTGCCACAACCCATAATGCCACAGCACTGTGAAAATGCACGTGCATGGCGAGAACTTCTTGAAAAACTCAAACACGATAAAGCTACGCATTTTCGCAATGAAGTTCTTGGCGAAGCTGCTGATGCTGGCTCCAAATTAATTACACTTGAGGCAATCAAAAAGGCATCGTCGCTTCCTTTCAAAAATACAAGAAGAGAGGCCCTTAAGCGCCGAATAGACATGCGAAACAGCTACATCGGCATTGCCATAGGGGTAGACTGGGGCGGAAGAGGCATCTTGGAAGACAGCTTTACCGCATACGCTGTAACCGGACTTCGTACGGACTACCGCGCCGAAGTTCTGTTTGCGACAAAATCGCCGCCATCAGTAAACAATATGGACGAGATCATCTACGCGATCTCTTTGTTCAAGCAGTTCCGGGCAGACTGCATCGGCTTTGACTACCGAGGTGCTGGAGAGGTCAAAGACACAATGTTTGTCCAACGAGGCATGACCAAGTACCTCATGCCATGGGTAAATGAATCGACTTTGGCTCGATATTTTGCAAAACTCAAAAGATCGCCGACCAATCGACGGTATGTCAGCATTAACAGAGGCGCCGCCATTCAGCTTCTCGCTCACGAATTAAACGGCGGGCGAGTGTTCTTGCCCCAATTTGAGCAAGACAGCACTCAGAACATGTTCCTGGACCTCAACAGCTGGATGGACAATTACATAGCCAGGCCTGACGGCACAAACCTTTATCAGGTGCTCAAGAGTGCCTGCCAGCCCGACGACGTGGGCTGGGCTATCATCTATTCACTATTCTCGCTGTATCGTCGCAAGCAACACTGGCCTACCTACATGTCATCCCTTACGGAAAGAGGTATTATCGAGGCCGAAAACAAGGATGACGATGGCGACGACGATTGATTGCCAAACTTCAAAACGCAAGCGACATTGATCTTCGCCACTGCTTGTTCGCATCGAGCCACGCAGACGACGCAATAGTCAACGTGGTTCTCTTCTTGTGCCACCGCTCGCCAGCCAGAAGTTTCTCAGACATGAGCCTTGCCGACAAAGCGGCTGGCTGAATCGCGATCATGTCATTTTCAACCAGCCATTCGTTAAGTTTATTAACGCTTATACGCACGCCCTCATCGTCTGCTGTCTTAATAAATACGTTGGGCATCTTGCTGTTGGCGTAGACAACCGGCAACAGACTTCGAATGGCCGGTGAAACAAGAGCGTCCATATCACCTTTGACGCGATCGTTCACTCGCTTGGCCTCATCACGCGGGAGTCTTAAAATATCAATGAACAGTTTAAGGCAGCGAGATGGTGAAGTGCCTGCATCTCTTATGTAGCCATTATATTGCATTCGCGAAAGGGCATACCAGAACGCATCTCGTGCCTGGCGGACGTCATATTCGCTGACCAGGCCGCTTCCATCAATCACGCACCAGCCAGCCACGCCAAGTTCAGACCATGCCGCCAATGACGGCGCAATGGCTATCAGCGAACTCGGAGCGCTTTCGAATACTATCCGCCTGCATTTCTTGTCGCCCGAATTGCGCACGTCAACCACATAAGGCCAAGAACTGCTGTCAGCATGCGCCATTAGAAGCTCTTGATCTGTGGGGTTTCTGCAAATCGGCATGTCCATGATCTGTGCAAATTGCTCGGCCACATACACGCCTGCATTATCCTTTGGCGACTTTATCACTATACTTCTTGGACGCTGTTGAGTTGTCGTTGCAGCCAGATTGTGCAAGACCATTGCAGAAAGTGCCATCGCGACGTTACTGGAGTCAGACGACTCTACATCGCCAGGCCGGAGTTCTACTATTGATGGTGCTTGAAGATTCTGGCCAGGTATGCAGCTTTTGATCTGGCCTTCAACTCCAAGCACTTCATCAATCCTGCCATCAGTCAGCCTGAAGTTCGGAAACGATATCGAATCGCCTTCGGGAGATGATCTGAATGCACCGATCTTGGGTTTTACCGGTGGATTATAGAAGGCCCTGGCTATGTCGAGCAGCTTGTTTCCCCAGTTCGGCAGAACCCAAATCAGCGGCTTTCCATCTGCCGCCAGCCGTTCATTGAGGCATTTTACAGCGTCCCGCTTCAATTCGTTGTATGGCACCTCAAATGTAGTGACTTCATTATCCCTTACAAATGTGCCTACTGCCCAAAATGTGTCGTCAGGCAGAGTGTTAAGCCTTTCAACCTTGATGATGCCGTCGCAGAGTATGGATCTGGTTTCTCCAACAGCCGTGCGCTTGACCATCACCCATTTATTGTCCTCCTGCTCAATAACGTCATTGCCATAAGTAATCGATGCAGCCGCATCGCACACTCCAAGCAACGTTGCTATCCTACGCCTTTCGAAAGACGTGGCCGCACTTGCCAGCACTGCATCGGTTTCAACCTGGCCCAGTTCGAGTGCCTTGAGCATTGCCACGGCACTTTCCGTAGATGCGACGAGCAGCCATTTGCAAAGCGCCTCTGGCCATTTTGACGCGGCCTGGTCCACAAGAGCCTGCCATCTCAACATAGGCATACTGCACAGCCATTTAGCTACGCTTGGGCCAGAAACCGGCTGAATTGACACCATCGCGCCAGTCCGAATGGCATTCTTGAACACAGTTGGTGTTACTTCAGACGACCATATGATTATCGTTTGCTGATGCAGAGCATTCCACGCGGCTCCCGTGGCATCAGTCCATCCGACGATTGGAGGAAATGCCAATGAGTCCCTAAGGCCTCGGCATCTGATCTGAGCCGCTGTGATTATATCTCTCACCGCATAAACCACCGGGGCGTCCACAGGAAGGTCTGGCAAGAAAGCAAACCCATCCTCGTCTATGGTGTCGCCAGCGATATCCACACCCACCCTGATAGGCAATCCGTCCAAACCCACTGCATATAACGATTGCGGCCTGTCGAGCATGTCGTATGTCGGTATTCCAAGGCATGGAAAACGCCAGTACCTCGGTAGCATCTTAAGGGTAGCTACATTGCCTAGTTTTTGCCTGCTGACATTGATTATGCCCCTGCCAATTGTTCTTCGGATGATCTCTCGATCTCGTGAAAACCAACAGTGCATTGCTATTAAGGAGGCTATGCAGTTGTTGTGCTGCTTGACAAGAAGATCGTTGCAGGAGCCATCTATTGCCCCAGATACCCTGGCAACTTCCTTGACATGCGCCGCATATTCCGTGGCGGTTGCTTTGGTTACAGGCTCAGGAAGAGAGACTCTAGCAGACAATGCCTTCAAAGACGAAGCCAAATCAGTGCTCTTGACGGCTGAGTAGAGTTGCACGCTATCACAATGCATGAGACAATGTAAGCAGTGGTAGCGATAACCACCTTTTGGGTCTGGCATGGCTCTGACTTTGGTGAGGCCGCAAAATGGACATGGCATTCGTCCAAGCATCGCATCTTGGTCGTCGATGTCGATCGCTTCACATACGACAGTGTACGGAATGTATGCGTTGACGTTGTTTGCTGAATACATTATTGTGATGTTTGGCTTTCAAAAGGGACCTTGGAAATGTCGAGAATAGTTGATCATACAGAACCATCTGGATCTCACTCCAAACTCGTAACCAGCATTCTGTCGCAGGTTGGTTATGACTCCGATCCGCGATTGAAGTCTGAAAAAATCGCCTCTGGTTTTGCTGATCCTTACGCACACTTGTGGCCTATTGACAGCCCATTGTCGCTCATTAAATCTGCAGCGTCAATAGCCATCCAAGCAGATCAAATGACGCCCGAGCGACACAAGCGTGTCAGCGATGCGCTGTATAAGGCTGCTGGCATGATGGGGCTCGAAGGCCCTGTTGCAGTAATACGGTCGCATGTGCGCGCGAAACTTCGTGGATCAGTCAAGTCGGCGTCGGCAACCATTTATGCCTTGCCGGAGATCCAGAGATTGCCAGTAAGCACCGCAGATCAAACAGCAGCGTCTGTTGCTCACTTCCTCAAGAATCGCCAGAACTTCTCTCATGGCCTACGCCAGAAGGCAGCAGCGGCGCTGCTTGATGCTGCTGATGAGCAAAGCGTCAACATTGATGCAAGCAAAAGAGACAAACTTGAAGCCAGTGCTGGTCGCGGCATAGGCCATCCGGCCAAGCTTGCACGTGCAATGGCTGACCGAGCCTACAGGGTGATTGCTCGATGCACCCGCGATGGCGTTTCGCTATACAAAGCCGCATCGGTAATTGCCAGGATGAATGGTGACATGGCACACCTTAAACAAGTGGCGACCAAGGCCGCCGCAGCAATGGATCTTGTCGACGAGAAATATGATCTTCGCAGGCATTATGGCATAAGCCTTGAGTTTCCAGATGATGCGGCCTTCTGCACCGTCTACACAAAAGCTGCGTCGGCTGCGTCAAAGCTCATTTCAATTAACGGGTGCGCATACTGGAAAGAAGATATCGCCAGGATACCCGCTGAGAATTTCGACATCCTTGACCCCGAGATGCCAGCGAAGGTCGCCAGCCAAGATGGCCGCACATCGCCTGAGGCACTGGCAAAATTTGCAGGAAGAGGCCTCGCGCGAGTTCTTCGTGGCTTTGGGATACAATCTGCTGATGCCGCAATGATGCCCAGGCGCCTTGGCAGCGTTTCAGGGTTTAGCGACCCAGGTCTTGAAGCTGACGCCAATGGCTGGGCTCGCATCGCTGCCAAGTATGGCGGACAGCCATTGCAGGTCGGTAGCGGTATTGCATTTTCCATTGCCTGAATTGAGCAACGAGCATGCTTAAAGAAAAGGAAGTTTTTTCAAATCCCGACTCATTCGCAACAAGCTTGTTGATGATGTCGATTGACCGATGGGGCTTTGAGTTTCTCGATTGGGACCCGACCACGATTATCAGTGAAGTCGGCGAGGCCTTTGGTGAGGACTGGCCTCAGATCAATCAGGACAAACTTCTTGCGATATGCACCACACTTACCAGCGACAGCTTCTACACGGACCCCCTGGCGTTTTATCATATATGTTGCGCGCTCAACAACATACCAGTGAACTGGAACAGCATTGCCGACGAATTGGCGCCAGACCAGATGGCCTGGGCTGTTCTTGAAACGGGAATGCTTGATGTCGACGAGGATAATAAGACTCCTCCATTCAGCGACACCGTGGCTGCATTCGTTGGCCTGGCCTTGCATGAACGCGGTTTTTATGACCCGCCGAAAATACTCAACTTTGCTGCCATGCCCAGGTCAGGCGGCAGCGCAGGCAACGACATTTTGAGGGCGAGGCTCGAGAGAGATCGTGTTGCACAAGAAGAGCTTGCTGTTGAGTTGTCGGATCGCATCAAGGCCATGAGAGAAGAACTATCGCAACTGCCACTTTCAACCCGATCTAACGACGAAGACAGAGATTATATTTCTGAGCTTTTCAAATTGCGCGGTCGATAAAAAATGCCCGACACCAAGGACTTCTTTGATGCCGGGCACCAGACAACTGCGAGTTATGCGACTAGTTCTGCATGAGTTCCACATCTACTCTGAACTTGCATCCAGCCTGGACGAAATCCAACTTTTCAAACGTCTTTCCGTCCACGGGATACGCCGCGCTGACATTGCCGATATAGCATGGATGAGACATGCCTACCATGTGACAATTGGATGAGGCCTTACGCCCGGCCATTCCATTTGTCAACCCTCCAAGGTCATTGCTGATAATGCCAACCAGTACACCTCGGCTAGTGCGTTTCGCATCGCTGGCAACCTCAAGATGAGGCAGGGTGTCTACGTTGTCGTCGTCATAACTGTCTTCCTGCGAGTCGGTGATGTGCACATGCGTTACTGGCATCGGCATTGTTACT
>Ga0172377_10007088_pt1 | contig 11545 bp, 10 predicted proteins | sample Pumphouse3metaG_FD_119749 | JGI IMG/M metagenome (GOLD analysis project Ga0172377, IMG submission 119749) | Leachate microbial communities from a municipal landfill in Southern Ontario, Canada - Pumphouse #3 metaG | ecosystem: Engineered > Solid waste > Landfill > Unclassified | place: Canada... | reverse complement strand
TATGCACAATATCAGGCATAACAACATCACATAATAAAGTAATTAATGATACACCATTCGGTCATTCAGAATGTTATCAAATTTATTTTTATAATAACCCAAAACATTCCTGTAGTGTAGAACATGCGAATTTTTATGGTGGTAAACCGAAACCAGGTGGTGATTTATCTAAAGGCAAGAAAAAAAATAAACCTACACAACAATATAAAGGGATTGTGTGGTGTCCACGTACTGAATATGGTACGTTTATATGTAGAAGGGGTAATTACATTTATATAACAGGAAACACCTATCGCGAAGAGATGGTTGGAGATGCAGTTATTCGAATGATAGAAGCGCTTACACAACAAAAATTTGACCCAGAAAAGGGAAATCCATTTTCTTATTTTACCAAGATTGCTTTTCATGCATTTTGTAATAGAATAAAAAAAGAAAAGAAAATGAGGCAAGCGTTGACTGATTATCAAAATGAAATATACAATGGAATGGCATCAGACGGTCATATGCCATACAAACATCACAATAATCACAATGCAGATGAACATGGCGATAATTTTAATTATGAAAATATATAAAAATGAAATATGTGTTTGCTCTGATCTACATTTAGGTGTACATCAATCTAACAATACATGGCATGAAATTAGTTTAAATTTTGCACATTGGTTGAAACAAACATTAAATGATCGAGACATAAAAGACATCATCATACTCGGTGACGTCCTGGATAATCGAAATGAAGTATCTGTTACAACATTACATTCATTGGCTAAATTTTTTAAAATACTTGAAGACTTTAATATCATAATTACAATAGGTAATCATGATTGTTACTACACAAAACGTTCAGACGTGCATTCAATGGGTACCTTGAATGATTGGAAAAACATTGAAATCATAGACAAGCCATTAACTGTAAATATATTCAATAAAAATTTAACGTTTTGTCCATGGAATACACAAATAGAAGAAATACCTGTTAGTGATATTATATTCGGACATTTCGAAATAAATACATTTAAAATGAACGGTGGACATGTGTGTGCACATGGTTTTGATTCCATATCTTTACTAGATAGAGCACCATTGATAATATCAGGCCATTTTCATGGTACAGAGGAGCGTACATATAAGAAGGGTAAAATATTATATGTCGGTTCACCATTTGAACAAAGTTGGGGAGAATGTGGCGATCCTAAATGCGTGTACATATTAAATCTACACAATAGTGAAGTTGAACCCATCATTAATAATATATCACCTAAACATAAAAAAATCAGGCTTTCGGAATTATTAGCGGTTGGAAAATTTACAGATAATATTAAAAATGAGTTCAAAGGTAATATTATAACATTTATTATCGACGAACAAATTGAACAAAAGGTTATAGACACGCTGCTTACTAAATTATATGCGCTAAATCCTGTATCGATTAAAACAGAAAATTTATTATATAATCAAGAAGTATTATCTACAGAGGAAATGACGTTTGAAGGCATTGATATTAAACAAGATATAATTGATTTTATTAATGGACTTGACCACATTGAAGATAAGCAAACGCATATTAAATATTTGTCTGATGTGTATGACTCATGTAAGGAAATTAAGAAATGAATGATAAAATAGGAGTGGGGGTTGTTACTTGTAAGCGTCCTGAATTTTTTAAAAATTGCATCAATTCGATCGTGGGAGTTGATAGTTTGTTTGTGGTAAATGATGGACCTGCATATGATACATCAATTTATCCCAATACAATTAAGGAAGTATTTCAACATGAATCGAATAAATGCGTTGGAGTATCTAAAAATGAATTAATGCGTCGTCTTATACAAGACGGATGCGATCATATATTTTTAATTGAAGATGACATGTTAATTAAAGACCCTAAAATATTTGAAGAATATATTAAATTGGCATCTGCAACCGGTATATGGCATTTAAATTTTGGATATCACGGCCCCGCAAATAAAAATCCAGATGGAACCAAACGACCACGTTTGGTTGTCGAATATAAAGATGGAATAAAATTAGCACTTAATCCAAATTGTGTTGGATCTGTTAGTTATTATTTACGCGGTGTTATAAAAAATATTGGATACATCGACGAGAAATTCGTGAACTGCTGGGATCATGTTGAGCACACATATCGTATTATTAAGGCAGGACTACATCCGCCTTTCTGGTGGTTTGCAGATCTAGCTAATAGTGATGATTATATCGCTGAACAAGCATCTAGTGAAGTAAACACAACAATTACAAGAACCCCGGAATGGATGAAAAATTTTCACGAAGGTGCTGCATGGTATGCACACAAGCATGGGTGGATACCCACAAAGACGCCAGACACACCCCAAGAACAGGTTGTAGATATATTAAAAGGACTACATAAGAATTATGCAAAATAATCCAGACGGTATAACTGTAATAATGAACGGATATAAACGACCATGGCTCCAAGAACAACTAAATGCCATCAATAACCAATCAGTTAAACCCAAAGAAATTCTTCTTTGGTATAATTTTCCTGGTGATGGACATTTAATAAATATGGAAGTATCACAAAAATGTAAAACTGCTATATGTAATCATAATTTTGGTGTATGGGCCCGTTTTGCGTTTGCTCTTAATGCGAAATACAAATATGTGTGTGTATTTGATGATGATACAATTCCAGGAAAACGTTGGTTGGAAAATTGCCTAAATGAATCAAATAAACAACAGGGGTTATATGGTACTCGTGGTATACGATATGGTTCGAAACAAACATATTATGGCCCTAATACCATTTTTGGTTGGTCTACTCCTAATTGCAGAGCAATAACAAACAACGAGACAGTTGAAGTTGACATAGTAGGGCATAGTTGGTTTTTTGAAAAGAATTTTTTATCCAGTTACTGGAGAGAACTGCCGGATCCAGAATACATATTCTGTGGTGAAGATATGCATTTTTCATATGCAATCCAAAAATATCTTGGATTGAAAACATACGTACCGCCACATCCTGCGAATGACATGGATTTATGGGGAAGTATAAAAGGTGAAGAATATGGAGGAGGAATGACTTCATTATGGGTAGGCAATCCACGTCTTGAACTCAGTCCCGGAAATATTAAATCTAATCATGATCTGATGGATGAATATTATATAAAACAATGCAATAAAGGATGGAGGCTTGTAAATGAACGATAAAACCATAAATCTTGCGTTTTTGCCCGAATTTAATGGCGGATGGTCATATGAAACGGGTTCTATACACACAGCACTTAGTCACACTACATATACTGAAAATACTATAAATGTATTGGAATTTGGATCTGGTGATTCTACACGAAAAATGTTTAATTTTCTAAAAGATCAAATTTTGAATGTAAATTATGAATGTTATGAAACGGACCCCAAATATGTGACAGAAGTGCCGTGTAATACTATATTATATAAACACCCATCAGAAGTCAAATTGCTTGATAGAATATATGATTTAATTCTTATAGACGGGCCGATGGGCATAGATCGCAAATATTGGTATGAAAAAATAAAACCATGTTGCCGACCCGGAACAATTATACTAATAGACGATTGGAATCATTTTGCTGAATTTGAACTTGAATTACAAAAAAATCTCAAATATATAGTAATTGAAATCAATGATGGTAAACATCCATTAAAATCGTTTAAGATAGTAAAAATAGTATGAAAAATTTTAAAGACGAGTTTCTCAAATATACCGAAATGATTCTAAAAAAAGAACCATTTGCTCTTGCGCGCTATGCTGATGGAGAATGTGCGATCATGAGAGGTCGTTCAATATCCAATCCAGCGGATAAATGGCAGTCACCCAATACTATGACACAACTAGGAATAGATCTACTTGAATCATTAAAACACACAGAGTCAAATTATCATTATGGGATCTCATGCCAATGTTGTGATAATCCCAACAAACAGTTTTTATTGGGCATGATTGCACAGAATATGGATAACATCACATATTCAAATATATTTATAAACGCGAATTATCATCGCTGGATGGATTTTATTAAAATACTTAATAATTCAGTAATATTAATCGCAAATATAGAAGGCGCGGGAAAGCCATTACCGATTCTTAAAGTTGATAAATACTTTGCTATTCCTAATAATTGTATAGATTTTTACACTAAACATAAAGACGATTTCTTAAAACGCCTTATCGAAGGGTTTAAAGATATACACAATCAATTGGTTTTAATAAGCGCCGGGCCACTAGCTGAAATAATCATACATCATCTATATGTCGATAATCCAGCAAACACATATATTGACGTAGGATCTGCTATAGAAGAAATAATTCATGGTCATTCAACAAGACCATATATGCGCGACCCATTTTCAGAATATTATAACAAGGAATGCGTATTTTAATATGATTTTACTTTTTTACGGTACTCGCCCCGAATATATTAAAATATCTCCACTTTTAAAGGTAATGAAAGAAGAGGGGATTCCACATAGAATATTATTTACAGGCCAACATGAAGATATATGTGGAGGTACATTTGATTGCAGAATAAATATAATAAACGGTCCAAACCGTCTTGATTCAATTGTACAATCATTATTAAACCTTAGCGATAAAATATTTGATGGGATTAAATATGTATTAGTCCAAGGCGACACATCATCCGCAATGGCAATCGCAATGTCAGCATTTCATCATAATATCCCAATCATACATTTAGAAGCTGGTTTACGGACCTACGATATACAAAATCCATATCCTGAAGAATTCAACAGACAGATTATATCAAAGATATCAAATATACATTTATGTCCAACACACACAAACCAAATTAACCTAAATAATGAAGGCATATACGACAATATATACGTTACAGGAAACACAGGATTAGATAATTTGGTTGGCATTAAAACTGAATATAATAATGATATAGTTGTTACACTACATCGCAGAGAAAATCACAAAATTTTACCTCTTTGGTTTAATATCATAAATGACTTAGCCTGTGAATATAAAAAATTAAATTTTATCATTCCATTGCACCCCAATCCAAACGTACAACTCCATAAGCATATATTAACTGATGTAATTGTCACTGCACCGCTATTACATGAGGATATGATACAACTAATATCTAAATGCAAATTTATAATATCAGATAGTGGCGGATTGCAGGAAGAGTCATCATTTTTGAATAAAAAAATTATAGTATGTCGTAAAGTCACAGAGAGAACAGAAACGCTAGGTAAAAATAGTCTGTTATGCAAAGATCCATCTGAACTAAGGGATATTTTTCGTAATATCATAAATGATTATATCATTACAGAAAAATGTCCGTATGGAGATGGAAATTCCAGTAAACGAGTGGCTGAGATATTCAAACAAATTTTACAAACGTAAAATATAAACATTTAAATGAATACATTTCATGCCTTGAAAATGGGCACGAAATGTATTATTATATTACTAACAAAGGATTAAAATGCAGAAAGAAATAGATTTTTTTGATGAAATTGGTGATTTTGTTTTCACCTCTAAATATGCACGTTATGATAAAACCCGCCATAGAAGAGAAACGTGGCGTGAAGCTATTAAAAGGGTGGAAAAAATGCACCTTAAAAAATATAGCTCTTTATTGTCAATAGAAGATCAAAATGAATTGATATGGGCATTTGATCAAGTAAGAGAAAAACACATTGTACCGTCTATGCGCTCAGTACAATTTGGTGGAAAACCTGTTGAAGTGAAAAATGCGCGTATATATAATTGTGCGGTGCGTCATATAGATTCTATTCGCTCATTCTCAGAAGTATTCTTTTTGCTGATGTGTGGTGCTGGTGTGGGTGTGGGATTAACTCCTAAATTTTTAAATCGTTTACCTGATCTAGTTGATAAAAAAGATAGAACGGGGACGATTACCACCTTTGTTGTAGAAGATAGTATAGAGGGATGGGCGGACAGTGTAGAAGCTTTACTTAGTTGTTACTTAAAAAATAATGCATATACTGGAAGAAAAATAGTTTTCGATTTTTCTAAAATACGAATCAAAGGAACACCTATTAAAACAGGCGGAGGCAAGGCACCAGGACATGAAGGTTTGAAGCAAAGCTTGAAAAGAATTAAAGATCTGTTAGATTATATTATTGAGAACAAAGGACAAAAACAGCTGTCAACAGTCAATGCATATGATATAATAATGCACATGGCGGATGCGGTATTATCGGGTGGGGTGAGAAGGTCCGCGACTATCGCTATATTCCAACAAGATGACGAGTTAATGATAAATGCTAAAACTAATTTTAAAGTATTACGAAAAATAGGATTCGAAAGTGTTACAAATAAAAAGAATGAAATAACATGGGAAGGTCGCGTGGTTATAGATTCCACATACGGTGGTATTGAGGGGCGCAAATATGATGTATCATTAACCGAATATGAGTATGAGGAAATGCTATGTAAGGACAAGATCATCAATTGGAGACATATTGAGCCGCAACGTGCGAGAAGTAACAACTCTATACTTTTAATGAGAGATAAAATCACTCTCGAATTTTTTAATGACATCATCCATAAAATTAAACAATATGGGGAGCCCGGATTTGTATTTGCTGATGATGAACGTTTTTTGGTCAACCCATGCGCTGAAGTTGGTTTTATACCAGTCACAGATGATGGTGTGTGTGGGGTTCAGTTTTGCAATCTGGTGTCTATAAACGGCAAACACATAACAGATATTGAAAAATTTAAAGAATACGCAAAAGCCGCCACTATTATAGGAACACTACAGGCAGGATATACATCGTTTAAATATTTGAACAAAGCAGCAAAAATACTAACAGATGAAGAAGCATTATTGGGTGTTTCGATAACCGGCATTATGGAAAATCCTGATATTATACTTAATCCAGAAATCCAAACAACGGTTGCTAATTATATAAAAAATGTTAATTTAGAATGGTCTAAAAAAATAGGCATCAATCAAGCAGCACGCATTACACTTGTTAAACCAGAAGGTACAACCAGTTTAATGTTAGGCACATCAAGTGGCATACATCCTCATCATGCAAGGCGCTATTTCCGAAGAATTCAATGCAATAAAGAAGATAACGTTTATAAGCATTTTAAAACATATAACAAACATGCAATTGAACCTAGTGAATGGAGTGCCACTAAAACAGACGATGTTATATCATTCCCTCTTACTGTATCTGATCAAGCAATGATTAAAACAGATTTAACTGCTGTCGAACATCTTAAATATATACTCAATACACAAAAACATTGGGTATTGCAAGGTGAGACAGAAAATAATCATAAAAAAATTCATCATAACGTTTCATGTACGATTATCGTAGATGAACATGAATGGAATGATGTTGTAAAATATATATTTAAACATAAAGAATTTTTTACTGCAGTTTCATTCATACCAAAAATGGGTGATAAAATATATAAGCAAGCGCCAAACGAGGCAATCATAACACCAGAAGATGAAAATGCATTTATTCAGTTGCAAAATAACTGGAAACATGTAGAATATACTAAAATGTCAGAAGAAGAAGATGTCACAGAATTACAAAAAGAAATTGCATGCTCGGGAAATGGTTGCGAACTAATCAGTATATAATAATTAATATAAATAAGGAAACAATGAATATTGAACAAAAAATAAACGACCTTGAAGATGAAGTGACCCAAATCAAACACATTATATCAGAGTTGCGGACAGAAATTATTGATTTTAAAGAAGCATTTGAGCATACTGACGATAGCTTACAAAGAGTAAGGACGACTATATCTGCAATAACTGGAAATGGCATTCAATGAAAGAAGTTATTTTTAAACGAGTCATTATTAAAAATTTTTTGTCTATAGGGAATGATCCTGTAGAAATAAATTTTAACTCAGGCATACATATCATTACGGGAATTAATTTAGATAAAGCAGATAGTAAAAATGGAGTAGGTAAATCCACCATCGCTGATGCTATTTTTTTTGGTATATTTGGATCTACACTCAGGTCTCTCAAAAAGGAAGATATTACCAATTGGATTAATAAAAAAGAATGTAGCGTTACTATATCATTTAATGTTATAGATGACGGAAAAACTAATGAATATGTTTCAATGCGTTCACTTAATCCATCTCGTGTTCAATTAATAAAAAACGGCGAAGATGTTTCACGTACTATCGGCAAAACAAAAGAAGAAATGTATGATATATTAGGAACTACTCCTGACGTATTTGAACAATGTGTTATCATGTGTCTTAATGAAACAGAACCGTTTCTTTCTAAAACCCCCGCAATAAAGCGCAAGTTCGTTGAGGATATGTATAAGATTGAAATATTTGGACGCATGACAAAATGGGTACGCGACGATTTCAATGAAACCAAACGTATATGCGAAACCGAATTAGAAAAAATATCTGATCTCGAAATGAATATCCAATTACATGAGAAACAACAGCGAGAACAAGCCGATCGAAAAAAAATACGTATAAACGAGCTTGAAGGAAGAAAAATATCCGTCATTGAAGAAATTGAAACATTAAAAAAGAAAATCAATGAAATAAAAACAATAATAATAAATAACGGTGGTGAAGATAAAGTTAGATTATTGGAAAAAATAAAGACCATAGAGGCCAAAGAAAAGGAAATCCAGATAACTGATAAGGAAATTACCAAGACAACTGCTATCAACCAAACCACGATCTTAAATCTTAAATCAAAAATAACCGAACTGGAGCGACTATCTGACGGGGTGTGTGCATATTGTAAACAACCATTTTCAGAATCCAATAAACAGGAAAAACGAAAATTAATTGAGTCTTATCGTTTAGAAATAGAAAACTGTGAAAAAATAATAGAAGATAATAACGTCAGATCAAAAGCAATAATATCTGCTCAAAATAAATTAGAAGATTTAAAATCAAATCATCTGCAGAATTGTCGCATTATTGAATTACATGAAAATGAAATGATTCGTACTGAATCCGAACTAAAATCAAATGAAAGAATGCTATTACAAGTAAACAAAGATATAGAAATTACAAGTAGCGAGAAAAATACATATATTGATATCATATCAGAATTAACAGCAAGACGAGATGTGTTGCTAACAGCAGTTGAAGAATATAAAAATAAATTATTGCGATTAGAAACTGATAAATTTATTATATCCGACGAGGGAGTTAAAAATTTCATCATAAAAAAAATGGTGAAAAGACTCAACAATCGATTAAATCATTATTTGAAATTATTAGACGCCCCATGTACATGTAAATTTAATGAATATTTTGAAGAAACTATAATAAATAATCGAGGAAGAGAGTGCTCATATTTTAATTTTTCCGGAGGAGAAAGAAAACGAATTGATTTAGCGATGTTGTTTACGTTTATGGATGTACGGCGCATACAATCAAACATATCAGTTAATATTAGTTTATATGACGAGTTATTAGATAATGCATTAGACAATGTAGGTATCGAAGGGGCTCTAAATATCCTTAAAGAAAGAGTTTTAAATAATAAAGAAGCTATTTATATTATCAGTCATAAAGGAGAAGCAGCGAAACATGCCACTGGTGAAATAATATATCTTGAGAAAGAAAACGACATCACTAAAAGAAAATCATATGACCAATTTCACACAAATAACACCATACCAGCCAGTTAAAATAAATAACATCGGAAGTGTAGTGGGGAGGCCTTTTGGGTTACCTGCACCCATTTACGGGGCAATGCCAATTTTCGCCCAAAATCCACCACCACCCCTTGAAATGCCAGGACAGGGTCTTGAGAGAGCACTAAACTACTACGCCGATTATGCGGGGTGTGGGTGGTGGCGAATGATAGCACCAGAAATGCTAATGAATATTAACAACAGAGCTGTAATTAGCGGCCTCACAACAATGGTATTAGATCCACGATTTTACGCGGGTATAAAAGCCGTGCGATTACAAAGACAAGCAACGCCCATGCAGTTACAATTTCTCAAATTTTTAAAACAGGGCGCTGATTATCATAAATTTAAAATTATATATGAAATCGATGACATTATCATAAAAGATGATATACCTGATTATAATAGATGCAAAGTAGCTTTCGAAAGTGACGAGATCATGAATAGCTGCATAGAAATGATGAGTATGTCTGATGAAATAAGTGTTACATGTCAATATATGAAAGACTATTATGTATCCAAAACCGGCAACAAAAATATTACAGTTATACCCAATTATCCGGCAAGAATGTGGCTGGATAATCATTATGATCCGAAAAAAATATTAAAAAATTATAAAGCAAATAAAAAGAAGCCAAGAATCGCATATATTGGATCAGGAACCCATATCGATATGATGAATAAAACCAATCAAAAAGATGATTTTTTTCATGTAGTCAATGATATTATTTCTTCAAGAAAGGATTTTCAATGGGTATTTATAGGATGTTTCCCGTTAGCATGTAAACCTTTTATTGATCGCGGTGAAATGGAGTTTGTGCCTTGGTTCCCATTATTAGATTTATGGAAAGCATACACGACGACTAATATTCAAGCAGTAATAGCCCCTCTTCAAAATAATATATTTAATTGTGCGAAATCTAACATCAAATATTTAGAAGCATCCACTTGTGGCATTCCTGGTGCGTTTCAAGATCTGGTTACGTATAAAGACGCGCCATTGAGATTTCAAAGAGGATCTGAATTAATAGATCAACTCAAATTCCTTACTAAAAATGAAAATAATTATATGAAATATTCTAAAAAGGCGCGCGAATATGCAGACTCTATGTGGTTGGATGATCATCTAGATGAATTCGTTGAATTATATTATACAAAATTCGGAGATACAACCAGAAAGGCACTTTTAACTCATAATCCAAATTAATTTGGTTGAGTTTTATATAATATAATATAATATAATATAATATTATACATCAACATGATATATTACATACAATACAAAAACGGCTTTCCGTTAGAGTTGCCATATATAGGTGAAAGACGATTTGAATTTAAATCGGGGATTAATATTTTGTTTGGGCCGAATGGGGTGGGGAAAAGCGTAATTCTAAACACCATAAAGGCATATTGTGGTATATGTGGTGGTGGATGGACAGATTTCAACGATCCTATGCGTTTAGCATCCACTAAATTCCCTTTTGCATATTTAGGAATAACACCATCTAGGTGTCAAGCAACTGTGGACTGGGATGGAACACCATCTTTTTTTAATGATGGTGATATAAAGGTTAATGATACGTTTTTTTACATGAATGAAAAACATTCAGATGATGGCATCACATGCGAGGCAGAACAAATGGACTTATTAGCAGAAAAACCATCATCAGGACAGTATAGGATAAAAAAGGTAAATAAAGTATTCAATATGATACGAGACATACCCACATATAATGTATCTGATATTCCGCCAGGATATAAATATGAAGATTGTAAAAGAGAATTAGAATATTGGAATAGTTTACCACATACAGGACCACAGACCGTACTTTTGGATGAACCAGAACGGGCATTAAGTATT
>Ga0172377_10007087_pt1 | contig 11545 bp, 7 predicted proteins | sample Pumphouse3metaG_FD_119749 | JGI IMG/M metagenome (GOLD analysis project Ga0172377, IMG submission 119749) | Leachate microbial communities from a municipal landfill in Southern Ontario, Canada - Pumphouse #3 metaG | ecosystem: Engineered > Solid waste > Landfill > Unclassified | place: Canada... | reverse complement strand
GGTGTTGTATCCGACGGCGATGGATGCGCTGACGCAGTTAATTGAGTCTTACGTGACTTTAAAAGCCAATCCGATGACCGATGCGCTGGCTTGGCAAGGCATGGTATTGTTTCAAGGTGCATTGGCGGCGTTGGATGGCGATGACGAGGCGCAAAAACAGCAGGCTTTTGCGAACTTAATGTTAGCGGCCAGTTTGTCGGGCATCACCCTAGCGAACGCCGGTTTGGGGGCGGTGCATGGGTTGGCCGGGCCGATTGGTGCCTTTTTTGATGCGCCGCATGGGGTTGTGTGCGCCAGGCTGCTGGCACCGATTACGCGAGAAAATATTCAGGCGCTGCGTGCGCAAAGCGGACAAGAGGCCGTATTGCGTAAATATGGCGCTATCGCACGCTTGTTGCGCGCAGAGCCGACTGAGTCGGCCTGTGCGGATGATGCAGAAAGTTTAATTGATGAGTTGGAACGCTTAACGCAACGTTATGTGCCACAAGGCTTGGCGGCATATGGGCTAACGGCGCAGAATGTGGCGCCGGTGATTGGACATTGTCGTGCGGGGAGTATGCTGGGCAATCCGTTGGTGTTGCCCGATGAGGCGCTGTTGCGTGCGCTTATCGCGGCACTGTAATTAGCAGGCCTGCTAATCGGGTGGCTTTCATTTTGCACCACGAAGAAACGAAATGTGCGCGATTCGAGCGTCAGCTTTGGCTAGGCCGATGTTCGGCCTTTGGGGGTTGTTGTGGGCTAAATGACTACCGAGCCCTCATAGATTTCGTGGGCATCGTCAATCAGGTTGAGGTAGTAGTCTTCATCCAAGCCAAAATGCGCTAAGGCGTTGTGCGCTTGTGCTGCTTGGTTTTGTGTGGCATTAAAGTAGCCAAAACTGAACCCCTTTAGGCGACTGCCCAATTCGGCTAAGTAGGTGATGTAGGCGTAATCGGCGTCGCGCCCTTGCAGTTTGGCGGGGGAGTGGTGACCGGCAATGCCCATAACGATTTCTTGCGCAAACCCCCAGTTTTTGACAAGGGTGCCGGCGACGGCAGGGTGCGATAAGCCAATGTGGAAGCGTTCGCAGCTGACTTGCTGTGCTAAGTCGTCATCAAGCTGGGGCACTAGCTGGGCAAAGGTGGGCGGGTTGAAAATATCCATCAGCGCGAGCCCCATGTCGTGGAATAAGCCGCATAGGAACGCATGGTTGGGGTTGAGGCCAACGCCGATCGCGCGTGCCAGTTCTTTGGCGATATAGGCGCTGAGCAGGGCGTTTTTGAGAAAGGCTTTGGTTTGGATGGTTTTGCAGCCGATTTTTAGGCCGCTTAAACTGACTTGATGCGCAATATTGTTAATTTCGCTGATGCCTAAGCGGACGATGGCTTCGCTTAGGTTGTCGATTTGGCGATTATGGCTGTATTTGGGGGTGTTGGCGGTTTGAAGAATGGCGACGGTGAGGCGCGAATCTTTCATAATAATGTCTTCAATGTCTTTGGCGGAAATCTCCGGTTGCTGCAGCGCGCGTTGCAACTCAATCATTACCGAAGGCAAGCGTGGTAGCAGGTCGCTGCTGTTGAGGGTATCGATTAAGTGTTGACTAGTCAGTTTCTGAGTCATTGAAGTGCGCCTCTTGTTGTATGTTTTTATGGTTTTGTATTCTAGCCTGTGTACAGAGCTTGTTAAATGTTAAATATCGCGTTTGTTGATTGCACCCTTTGCGTGCTCGGTCTAAACTTAAGGTTTAACAATAGGGCGCTGGCAGGTGAAATGCCGTGTCAGCAAGCAAAAAACATCGTTTTGAATTGAATTAAGGAAAATTTATGACTCACTCTATTTCTTCATCTATGGCGTGGCTGGGGCTTGCGTTGTTGTCGTTGATGCTCGTGTTGCCACAAGTGGCGGAAGCGAAGCGTTTTGGTGGTGGTAAAAGCTTAGGGCAGCAAAAGTCGATGCCAGCGCAACAGCGTCAGGCGCCGTCGCAAACTCAGCCCGCGGCGCAACCGCCACGCCAAGCCGCCCCGAATCAAGCCACATCAGGCGCATCGAAATGGTTAGGTCCGTTAGCCGGATTAGCCGCAGGCGGTTTATTGGCTTGGATGCTGTTTGGCGAGGGGTTCGAGGGCATTCAGTTTATGGATATTATGTTGGTGTTATTAATCGGTGTGGGCATTTGGTTGTTTTTGCGTGCGCGTCGTCGTCAAGCAACCGAACCGGATTTGGCGTATGAAGGCGCGCAGACCTCGTCTGCCTCCAGTCAGCCGGTGATGCGTGAGACTGCACCAGTATCAACAGCCGCTGCCGCGCCAACGTCAAACGCAGGTTCGATTATCGGTTCGGCTTTATCTGCACAAGCGCAGCAGGGTGTGGCCGCACCAAGTTGGTTTGATGCACAAGGGTTCTTAGACGGTGCAAAAGAGCATTTTGTTCATTTGCAGCAGGCTTGGGATAAGGGAGACGCAGCGGAAATTGAATCCTATTGTACACCTGCGTTGTTTGCCCAGTTGCAGGCGATGATGCAGACGGTGGTGGTCGGCGATAATCATACCGAAGTGGATACCTTGTATGCCGACATCGCTGAGCAGTCGATAGAGGGCGACTATTTTGTCGTGAGCGTGCGTTTTAGCGGTTTTATTCGCGAAGCCCGTGATCAAGAGGCGCATGGGTTTAGCGAAATTTGGCATATTCGTCGCTTAGCGATTGGCGAGGGCGACTGGCAAATTGCCGGGATTCAGCAGATGGAAGCGTTGGATTAACGCCAAAGGCGTTTGGCGGCGGTGCTAAACGATGGCGTTTATTCACCGCTTAGTCAGCGCGCGTTGTGGTGTGAGGTTCGTTTGAGCGAAGCAACGAGGAACTGTTGACGATTCATTTTTGAACCACAGAGACATGAAGATGCGAAGTTTTTAAGTGTTAAGTCGTTGATTTTTATAGGTGTTTTTTTATCCATCGTTTTGGCTGAACGATAAATGGATTCAAAGGTTCACTAAAACCGGATTTGTTAATCAGTTACAACGAATTCTCAACAGGCTATTAGGAGAGGTTCCATGAAAATTGTTTTTTCTCGCGTTTTGCCAGTTGTGTTGTTGGCATTGGCATTGGGTGGTTGTTCAAAAGAACCGGTCAAAATTGAAAGCGTTGAGGTGCTAACCGATGTTGATCGTGGTTCAGGCAACTTTAATCGGGTATTGAAAATTTGTTTTGACCAGCCGTTAAAGTCGTCGTTTTATCATACGGTAACCTTGATTACTAATGAGGATTACAAGCTCGAAGGTGGAAATTGGTTGCGACCGATGGCATCCGATCCGACCAATCCGTGTCAGTTGCGTAATATTTATTTATATTTGGATAAAAACTCGCCGCCCGGTTCGCGTCCGTTGATTGATGAATATGTGCGTCCGGGTAATGTTCGGCAGTTGTTAATTAAAATTTACGATGATGTACCGGCAACCGGTAAGGAGCGTCCGGTGGATGAAAAACTTTTCCGTAATATTTAGGATTTATTGATGATTCATTTTGAACCAGAAGGCATAAAGAGGTGAGGTTATTTTGTCGATACTGATGGGTGTTAAGGGGTTGAATTGGATAGTAAACGGTATCCAGCGCTAATCTAAATTTGATTTATCAATCACGACAGCAAAGTGCCAAAAGATGCTGATGTTTTGCGTTCAGCACGTTTGCTTTATTCAAATGGGCGCGGCATGGGCCGCGCCCTATCTTAAGCGCGGCTTGTCCGCTGGCTAAATTTCGAGGTGATATGCAACATCTAAGTTCACTGCCTTATGCCTATGGCGGTCCGGTGACACGTGGCACTTTAAAAGCGCAACCCGCTGATTTTCAAGTTGAAGAACAGATAGCCTATCCGTTGAGCGGAGCGGGTGAGCACGTTTGGCTTTGGGTTGAAAAACAGGGCGAAAATACCGACTGGGTAGCGCAGCAATTAGCCAAGTGGGCTGGTATTCGTTTGCGTGATGTCGGTTATGCCGGTTTAAAAGATCGCCACGGCATTACACGCCAATGGTTTAGTTTGTATCTGCCCGGACAAGCCTCGCCTTTAGCGGAAACGTTTCGACAGCCTTCGGTGCGCATTTTAGAGATGACACGCCATCAGCGTAAATTACAAACCGGGGGGTTGAGCGCTAATCGCTTTATTCTAACTTTGCGTCAGTTAGATGGTGAACGCGCTGAAATTGAGCAACGTTTGCAGCAAATCTCGACACAGGGTGCGCCCAATTATTTTGGCGAACAGCGTTTTGGGCGCAATGAGTATAATTTGGTGATGGCACAACGTCTGTTTGATGGTGAACTCACGCGATTGCGTCCGGCGCAGCGCGGGCTGTATATTTCGGCGGCGCGTTCGTTTTTGTTTAATCGGTTGTTGGCGCAGCGTGTAGCGCAGCAAACTTGGCAGCAGGCTTTGTCGGGTGATGTATTTCAGTTGGAAGGCTCCGATAAGTGGTTTGTTGATGATGGTTCGGCTGATTTAAGTGAGCGTGTGGCGCGCGCCGACATTCATCCGACAACGGCGTTGGTGGGCGCGGGCGCGTTGCCTAGTTTTGGTGGGGTGGCGCAAGCGGAGCAGGCGTTGTTGGATCAACACGCGCTTTGGTGCCGAGCGCTGGCCGATTTGGGATTAACGCAAGAGCGGCGCGCGTTGCGTGTTATGGCGCAAGATATGCGCTGGCAGTGGCTGGGTGAAGATGTGTTGGAGGTGGCGTTTACCTTGCGACCCGGGCGTTATGCGACGGTGTTATTGCGTGAGTTATTGGTGAGTAAAGAGGGCTGAGTATGTGGGATTTATTATTTAAAACGGCGATGAGTTTTCGCGATGCGAAGTTGTGGCTTTGGTTGATGTTGCCGTTTGTGTTGGCGATGGTGTTGGTGTCGTTGTTGGGCTATGGTTCGATTGCGTATGTGCTCAATAGCGATTGGTTGTTGAGCAGCGCGTGGTTTGTTGAGGTGAATCAACAGGTTGATGAAGTGGAGAGTTGGTTGCTCGGCGTGCCGTTGATTGGCGCGGGTTTGGTGTGGTTTTTTACGCTGTTGTTTGGGGTGATTATTGGTTTGGTCACGCTGATTTTAGGCAGTTATTTGGTGTTGTTGTTTGCGATGTTTATTACCGGGTTTTTAACCGATATATTGATTAAGACGGTGCGCAATAAGGATTATCCTGGCGTGATTTACCAAGGCCACGGCAGTGTATGGGGAATGTTACTGAAGGTGGGCGGATATGGATTGGGGTTGTTGTTACTGTTTATCCTTACCTTGCCGATTTTGTTGATTCCGTTGGTGAATATTGTGTGGTTTTGGATGCTGGGGTTTTTGTTCTTCCGCTACGTTATGGTGTTAGATGTGGGTCAGGTGCTGCTGTCACACCCGCAGCATCAAGCGAGTAAATCGTTTCAAAATTGGACGCCAACACTCACGCTGGGTGTGTTGTATAGCTTAACCTTGTTGCCGTTTGTCAGTTTTTTTGTGCCAGTGTGGGCGGTGATTGCGTTGGCGCACTATCATTTGGCGCGTTTGCAGGCTGAGTCGGGCGAGGTGTTGGTGAAAGAAATGAGCACCTCTTAGGATTTGTTGACTATTGATTTTTGAACCACAACGACATGAAGGCACAATGTTTTTTACGACATTGTTTGAGAACTAGGTGATTGATGTTTCAGGGGCTTGTTTGTGTTAAGCGCTTTGGCTGAGCTATAAACCGATTTGGCAACGCACTAAAGCCTATTTTATCAGTCGGTTACAGCGAATATTAACAGCGTTTTAGCGTGGGCGTTCCTTCTCTCCTGTCGTGATCAAACAGGTCACGGCGATTCATTAAATGACGGATTTTTTATATTTTTGTTACGACTTTGTATCGCTTTTGTATAATGTCGTAAAAAGGTATCGCGTTTGTGCGGTAAGTGTGTTATTTTGAATTATTTTAAATAATTTGCACTATTTGATGCGGAGGCAGGTCAATGCGAAATAATGGGCCGGTAACACAACAACAGATTTCGATTCCGGAGCACTATATTCTTAGTACCAGTACCAATTTACAGGGAACGATTTTATCCGCGTCGGAGGATTTTCTAAAAATCAGCGGTTACTGTCGTGAAGAGATGATTGGGCAGCCGCATAATCTATTACGCCACCCCGATGTGCCGTCGGCGGTGTTCGCCGATATGTGGCAGACGTTAAAAGCTGGTAAAAGCTGGACCGGCATTGTGAAAAATCGCGCGAAGAACGGCGATTTTTATTGGGTGCAAGCGAATGCGTCGCCGATTGAAGAAAACGGGCAAGTGGTGGGCTATATTTCGGTTATAACGCCTGCCAGCGCTGAACAGATCGCCGAGGCGGAGCGTTTGTATGCGGATGTGGCGCAGGGGCGGTCTGTGCTTTGGCAAGGTGTGGCGCTGACCAACGCGCAAGCGCGTTGGCAGCGTTTTAGCTTAAAGGGCGGCTTGAGTGTCACGTTATTGAGTTATTCGGCGTTGATTTTGGTGCTGGGGTTGTCGTTGTTGGGCGCGGTGTTTTATCAAGCACAAATTGCGCCGATTGTAGAGCAGGAGTTGGCGCGGGAGGTGACCCAAGCGCAAGCACAAATTCGCGCTCCGATCGCATCAAAGGCGATGTCAGCGGCGGATATTGCGGCTACAGCAGCGATGATGCCGGAAATAAAACAAGCTTTAGCAGGCCTGGTGCCGCGTAGTGTTGCTGAGCAACGCTTGGCTGAGGTGCAGGCACATTTTGCCAAAATCACCGATTATAAAAATATTCGTTTTCAGTTATACGATCGTGATCGGCGTTCGTTTATGCGTTCGTGGGCGTTAGCGGAATTTGGTGATAGTCATGTGGATAGAATTCGTGATCGCGCCTTTGAAGAAAAGCGAGTGATTGGGGATTTGTCGATTCATAAAAACGGCTTTGGGGTTGGCGCTACCGGTTATGCGCCGGTGTTTTATGGCGAAGAGCTGGTGGGGGTGATTTCTGCTTCCGGCGGTGTCGGCTCAATCGTGCGCGAACTTAAGACCCATGGAACGGATTGGGTGATGGTGATTGATCAGTCGGTGTATGGCGATAAAATGCCTCCGACCCTAGCGAAGAACACGCCGTTTCGTTCAGGCTATGTGCTAGCGCATAATCGTTGGTTTGATGAAAAAGCCGTGGCGTATTTAAGTGCGCAGATGCCGACCTTGTTACAAGGAGAGGCGGCGCAGGCGTATTTTGTCGGTGAGCAAATTTTAATTGATATTCCGGCGTATAACCCGGTGGGTGAGGTGATTGGCCGTCATTTACTTGTGAAATCGGCGCAGGCGATACATGATCAAATTGCGCAGGCGCGCGAACAGGTGGTGATGTCGTTGCTCGGCGTGGTGGCGGTAGTGGTAGTAATTATACTGATTTTACTCGCCTTGATTACAACACGGGTGATTTCGCCGTTAAAACGTTTGTCGGCCTCGATGAGCAATATGGTGAAAACCGGGCGTTTTAATGACCGTGTGGTGCGTCTGGATAATGGCGATGAAATTAGTCAAATCGTGAATGCGTATAACCAGTTTGCCGGTAATGTGCAGCGCGCGATTACCAATGTGAATGATGTGATGTCGTCAGTGGCACAGGGGCAGTTTAACGTGGCGGTGACCGACAGTTTACAGGGCGATTTGGCGGTGATGAAAGACGCAGTAAACGGCTCGGTGTTGAGTGTGCGCGATACGATGCAAGCACTCGAGGTGGTGATGGAGGCCTTGTATCATGGCGATTTTAGTGCGCGTATGCCCGACTCGATAAAAGGCGAATTCCGCGAAAAAGTGGATCAAGCGGTGGCGGCGTTGAAACTGACCATTGATGATGTCAACGGCGTGATGAACTATATGAGCGAGGGTAAGTTCCAGCATCGAATCCAGTCCGATGCGCGTGGAGACTTATTGCAGTTAAAACAAACGGTGAATCAGTCGATGGACGCACTCGAAAGTGCGATTAAAGAGATTACCGAAGTCAACGTGGCCATGTCGCAAGGGGATTTAACCCATTTAATTCATGGCGATTATCACGGTGAACTGCGCTTGTTAAAAGAGGCGGTCAATTCGTCGATTATGCGTTTGGAGGGAATCGTGTCAGTGGCGGTGGAGGCGACGCGCGTGGTCGAAGGCGCATCGGCGGAAGTTTCGCATGGGTCGCATGATTTGAGTGATCGCGTGCAACGTCAGGCGGCGGCGATTGAGCAAACGTCGGCGACGATGGATGAAATGAATTCGACGATTCAACACAATACGCAAAACGCGAATCAGGCGGCCGAGTTGGCGAGTAATGTGCAAACGCAAATTGTGCAGGGATCGCAAGTAATGACGCAAACCATTGAGGCTATGGCGGAAATCCAAAAATCCAGTCATAAAATTGCCGATATTGTGACCCTAATTGACAGTATCGCGTTCCAGACCAATTTGCTGGCATTGAATGCGGCGGTAGAAGCGGCGCGCGCCGGTGATCATGGGCGTGGCTTTGCCGTGGTGGCGGGTGAAGTGCGTTCGTTGGCGCAGAAGTCGGCGGACGCGGCGCGTGATATTAAAGCATTGATTGAAGAAAGTGTGACACGCATTGATCAAGGCACCAAACTGGCCGGAGAGTCCGGGCAGGTGTTAAACGGCATTACCGATTCGATTCATCAGGTAACCGATATGGTGAATCAAATTGCGAAAGCGTCGAATGAGCAAGCGGCAGGGATTCATCAGGTGCATGAAGCGATTAATAATATCGACCAAATGACGCAACAAAATGCGGCATTGGTTGAGGAAACCACGGCGGCATCGGAAAGCATGAGCGAGCAGGCAAAAAACCTTGCGCAAGAAATGGCGTTCTTTAAAACCCATGGTACGGCGGCGCAAGCGCAGAAAATGCTTGCGCCTAAGCGTCCGGCGGCTAAAGCCCCGCCGATAAAAACCAAGCCCGCCTTGGCGAAGAAGGGCGATGATTGGGCCGAGTTTTAAGCGGCGTTGAAAACAGTATAAAGGCGAGCGTAGGCTCGCCTTTTTTGTTTAGCAGGTGTGTCTTGGTAGGGCTCAGCTCAGGCTGTCGAGTGGCGTGCCGCTTAATCGTGACGTTGTCGAGGCGTTGTTTATTCACCGTTTGCTTATCTGGTTTTTGCAGGCCTGCTAATTCATCGTATGCCATAAATCGCGTTATGGATAACGTCAAGAAAACTTAATTGTAAATTGGATTTTATTGTGCAAATATGTCCAAACGTGTGTGTTAAATGCTGCGTGTTCTGCGCGTGAAAAAACACTTTTTGTGTGATGTGTTAATAGTACAAATAAGAAGTGCGCTTAGCTTGTGCTAAAGACGCCTAAAAAATAAAGCGATGAGGATGTTATGACAATTAAAAACCGAATGTTACTGTTGGTCTCCATTTTACTGGGCTTTGCGGTGTTGGCCGTGATAGTGGGTCTCAGTATTATGAAGTCCAACAATGAATCGCTAGAAGCCTTGTATGTTGACCGTGTTGTGCCGTTACAAGATTTAAAAAACATCGCCGATTTATATGCGGTGAATATCGTTGATACTAATCATAAGTTGCGTAACGGCAATATTAATTGGGCGCAAGCGGAAAAGAATATTGCGAGCGCTAAACAAGAGATAGATCGTTTGTGGCGTGGTTATATGGCGACCACGCTCACACCCGACGAAGCGCGTTTAGCGAACCAAGCGCAAAGCTTAATGCAACCGGCTAACGTGGCGATTGATGAGCTCGAGCGCATGGTGAAAGCGAAGGATATGAATGGCTTGACGCAGTTTAGTGTTGCGCGCTTATATCCGGCGATTGATCCGATTTCAGCCGCGATAACCGATTTGGTGAATTTGCAGTTGGAGGTGGCCGCGCAGTTAAATGCACAAAATCAAGCCAGCTATCAGCGCACGTTAATGGTCAGTCTGGTTGTGGCTTTGTTGATTTTCGTATTTGCGGTCATTTTTGCGCGCTTCACGTTGCGCGCAGTGACGTTACCGTTAAATGAGTTGGTACGCGTATCGACGCACGTATTAAGCAAAGGCGATTTCAGCGCGCGCGTGTCGGTGACGCGTATGGATGAAGTGGGACAGGCGGCCACTTCGTTTAACGAGTTAATTGATAGTGTGGCAAAAGCGATTAAGGGCGCAAATCGCGTTGTCGGTGCCATCGCGCAATCGGATTTCAGTCAGCGTATTAATGGCGAATATGTCGGTGATTTAGATAAGTTAAAGCAAGGGGTGAATGCGTCGGCAGAGAGCGTGGCGTTTATGATGGGCGAGCTGTCGAAAGTGATGCAAGGCTTGCATAATGGTCAATTTGATTTAACGATGGACGAGCGTGTACCGCGTGCATTTAGCGAGCAGGTAGAGAAAGCATTGCAAAGTATTAATCAGGTGATTGTTGAGATTAACGATGTGATGCACTACATGAATGAGGGCAAGTTTCAGCACCGCGTAAATACCGAGGCGCGCGGGCAGTTAGAAGTGATGAAGCGTAATATCAACGGTTCGATGGATGCCCTTGAAAGCGCGATGAAAGACATTACGCGCGTTGTGGTCGCACAATCGAATGGCGACTTAACTCAAAGTATTAGCGCGCAATATCACGGCGAATTACGCATTCTCACTGAGGCGGTGAATAGCACGGCCGCGCGCTTGACTGAGGTGGTGTCAAAAGCGGTGAATGCGTCAAATATCGTGTACTCGGCGGCGGATGAAGTATCGAAAGGCGCGCAGGATTTAAGTCAGCGTGTGCAGGAGCAGGCGGCGGCGCTAGAACAAACCTCGGCGACGATGGATGAGATGAACTCGGCGGTGCAAAATAATACCGAAAATGCAAAACAAGCCACCGGCGTGGCGCGTGACGTGCAGAAAAAAGCGGCACAAGGCACCGAGGTCATGCAGCAGACAATTGATGCGATGAACGCGATTCAAGAATCAAGCCATAAGATTTCCGATATAGTCACTTTGATCGACGGCATTGCGTTTCAAACCAACTTATTGGCGCTGAATGCGGCGGTGGAAGCGGCGCGTGCCGGTGATCACGGCCGTGGTTTTGCGGTTGTGGCGGGCGAAGTACGCGCTTTGGCGCAAAAGTCTGCTGAAGCGGCAAAAGATATTGCTACGTTGATTAATGAAAGCGTCACTCGTATCGATCAGGGGACCAAGCTGGCCTCCGAATCTGGCGAAATGCTCGATAGTATTAATGCGGCGATTGAACAAGTAACTGGTATGATTGAGCATATTGCACAAGCTTCCGCCGAGCAAGCCGAGGGCGTAAATCAAGTGCATAAAGCCATCAGTGACATTGATCAGGTAACGCAGCAGAATGCCGCGTTGGTCGAGGAAACGTCGGCGGCGTCGGAAAGCATGAGTGAGCAAGCGGCCGTGTTACGTGAGGACATGAGCTTCTTTAAAACCGCCAGCAGTGGCACGCGCAGCTTGCCTTCTGCGCCAAAAGCAAAAGTGGCCACACCCGTCTCAACACCAAAAGCGAGTGCACCGGTGAAAAAATCCGCTGGTTTACCAGCGCCGAAATCGGCTAGAATGTCGTCATCGGATGAATGGAGTGAGTTCTAAT
>Ga0172377_10007083_pt1 | contig 11547 bp, 10 predicted proteins | sample Pumphouse3metaG_FD_119749 | JGI IMG/M metagenome (GOLD analysis project Ga0172377, IMG submission 119749) | Leachate microbial communities from a municipal landfill in Southern Ontario, Canada - Pumphouse #3 metaG | ecosystem: Engineered > Solid waste > Landfill > Unclassified | place: Canada... | reverse complement strand
ATTTATACTTCCATATTGTTGGGTAAAATTATAATCAGGTGAAATATCTAAATCTAAAATTAAGTTTTTTGGATTTTGTTCTAAAATAGACTCAACTAATACACTTAAAAGATCTTTATCTAAAGGTGTTTGTGCATTAAATTCCTTTTCAAATAAAGTATTACTTATTAAAATGACAATTGAATCACTACTGTGAGAATAGGGTTTTTTTTCATTGGTATTGTATGCACTTTCTATATTTCTTAAAACAGTAGAGTGAACAATGTCAAAATATCCCAATTTAGTATCTAGGATATAAACAATTCCATTAACAAAAAAGAATGAATATAATACAGATAAAAATACAGATTTTTTAATATATCTATAAGCAAATTTACACATATAGTATCTTATACTATATTTAAAATAATTATTTAAGTTTTTAATAAAACAAAAATTAATAATTGAAATATGTTACATTAATATACATAATAATATTGTATGGATATAAAAACATTAAAGTAATATGTGTAGTGCTTAAGCAATCTGAGCTAACAATTTTGATTTAGAATGCAAAGCTAACCTAAGCTAAAATTAGAGATTAGTTGAATTATCACCTAAAAGCCTTTGATATGACTTTCTTAAGGTTTAAAAGTGTATAACAAAGTGCTAAAATTATAGTAAATAATTAAATAGAGGAGTTAGTTATGAAAGTAGTTTATATGTCAATATTGAGTCTTTTTTTACTTGCTGGTTGTGCAACAAACAAAGGTCCTGAATATGATGGAAGTAGTTACAATCAAATGAAGCGTATTGAGATAGGAAAAGTAGTAGAACAAAAACTTGTAGTTATCAAAGATGATGGTTCAGGTAAGTTTTTAGGGGCTGTCGTAGGTGCAGTTTTAGGCTCAACTGTAGGTAGAGGAGCTGGAACAACATTAGCGATGTTAGGTGGCGGTTTAGCTGGTGGATATGCTGGGCATGAAGTAGGAAAGGCTAATGGGGCGGAACTTACAGTAGAACTACAAAGTGGTGAGATGGTTGTAGTTGTTGTTAAGGGAAGCGAAAATATTGTAGTAGGTGACCGTGTTAAAATCATTAAAGATGGCAACAAAGTAGCTAGAGTGGATAAGATAATCGACTAAGTTTTGCTTTAAAAACTAAGTGTATAATTACAAAAAAATTTAAAGGTCAATTAAATGTCAACATATGTTTTTGGACACACAAATCCAGACTCTGACTCTATAGTCGGAGCAATCTCTTTAGCTTATCTTAAAAACAAAATCGGTGAAAATTGTGTAGCTACTCGTCAAGGTGAAATATCTCCTGAGACGGAGTTTATACTAAACAAGTTTGGCGGAAGTGTGCCAGAACTTAAGACTTCTTATGCAGGTGAGAGTGTTTACTTGGTTGATTTTTCAGACTTAGCTCAAGCTCCAAAAGACATTATGGAAGCTACTATTTTAGGGATTTATGACCACCACAAATTAGGAGATATTACTACTTCTACTCCACTAGAGTGTTGGATACGACCTATTGGCAGTTCAAACACTGTTATAAAAGAAGCGTTTGACTATCACGGGGTTGAAATCCCAAAAGATATAGCTGGGATGATGTTGTGTGCGATTTTGAGTGATACTGTTATCTTTAAATCTCCAACATGTACAAAACTAGATACTAAAGCGGTTAAAGAGTTAGCAAAAATTGCTGGTATACAAGACTATAAAGCTCTTGGTATGGAGATGTTTATAGTAAAGTCGGCAGTAGAGGGAGCGAGTGCTAGAGAGTTAAATACTCGTGACTATAAAGAGTTTGTTATGGGTGATGCAAAACTTGGGATTGGGCAACTTGAAGTAGTAGATCTTAGTGTTTTTGATAGTATAAAAAATGATTTATTTGAAGATATGAAGAAGCTAAAAGAAGAGGGCAATCTTCATAGCGTTATCATTCTCTTAACGGACATCATGAAAGAGGGCTCGCAGATGCTAGTAGTTAGTGATGATGAGAGCAAGATAGAAAAGGCTTTTGGGTGTAGCCTAGAAAACTCTCAAGTTTGGCTTGATGGAGTACTTAGCCGTAAAAAGCAAGTTATTCCATTTCTTCAAGCACAGTTTTAATTTTACTGGATTAAAAATCTATTAAAATAAACATCTTCTATCTCTCCCTCGGAGAGGTAGGCATTTATATTTCTAACTAGCTCTTTTTTCATTCTATGGTTTGATACTCTGGCACTATTTGAGTTTGAAAAAGTATGAATGACAGCATCTCTTAAGATATCGCCTTTAGCTAAGATCTCATTTTTAGCAGCTCCTGTACTTATCCAAGCATTTTTATTTTTCTCTTTATATTTTAGTGATATGTTAAGTATAAGCTTTTTATCCCCAGCAATATTTACAGTAAAGTCACCTAGATTTGCCATAGTAGAGCTTTTTACAGTTACTCTGTTAGTATAAAATCTCTCTTTTGCAAATTCCTGTTTTTTCTTTGATGGATTTTGCATATTATCTCTAACATTACCGATACCATAATCCTCTTCATTGTACTTTTTTAAGTTTTTAAAGTCTGAAGTTGAGACACCATAAAAGATGAGTAAAACTAGAAGGGCTGCTAAGGTAAGCCAGATTATTGATAAGATTATTTTTTGTAACATAATTCACCTACTCAGCATAAAGATATCTTTTTATCTTTTTAGTTGGAGTCTCTACAAATGGTTCTATCTGTTCTATAAACTTAACTATTTTAGAAGAAGATGCTACTTGGCTATTTACTCTAAGACGTAACTCTTCTAAAAACTCTGTTATCTCTTCTTTGACCATTATATCAGTGTTTTTATCTGCATGAAACCTTTTATCTAGGAGTTCATAATTTAAGTGGACTCTTGCTACTAATTTGGAGTTTTGCTCTAAAACCAGTGAATCAAGCACAGCTTCATCTTGGTTTATGATGGATTCAAGTTGCTCAGGGTAGATATTTTTTCCATCCGAACCTATGATGACATTTTTGCTTCTTCCTCTAATAAAGAGATAACCATCCTCATCTATATAACCTAAATCTCCAGTTAAAAACCAACCATCTTTCAACACCTCATCAGTTTTTTCTTTATCTTTGTAATATCCTAGCATCACACTAGGTGAAGATGCCATAATTTCTCCCTCTTTAGTGATGGGGTCTGGATCTTTTATCTTAAGCTCTACACCGTAAAAAGCAGGGCCTGTTGATCTAAACTTTGGTTGTAGGTTTATGTTTGTACCAGCTAAGAGCGGTGCAGTTTCAGTTAAGCCATAGCCCACAGTGTATGGAAATTCTGCTTCTATAAGAAACTTTTCAACATATGGAGCCAGAGCTGCTCCGCCTATGCCAAAAAACCTAAGTCTGCCACCAAAAGTCTCTAAAAGTTTTTTACCAGCTACCTTGTTTAGCCTCTTTCGTAGATAGCTGTTTTTATAGAGATTTCTCATAATAAAGGAGTTAGTAAGCTTTGGTAAGACTCTGTTTTTGTAAATCTTTTCTATAATAAGAGGCACGCTTAGCATCATAGTTGGTTTTACTATCTCAAAAGCCTTTAGTAAAACGCTAGGAGTTGGTGTCTTGTCGATGTAGACTACACTTGAGCCGTGAAGTATGGGAACGATCAAACCAACTGTACACTCATAGGTATGAGCTAGTGGAAGTATGGATAAAAAGACATCATCTTTTGTTATCTCTAAGATAGAATGAGTTGAGAGGGCATTTGTTACAATGTTTTTGTGGCTTAGCATCACACCTTTTGAGTGACCAGTTGTACCAGATGTGTATATGATGGCTGCTAAATCCTCCTCTTTTATCTCTTTTGGAGTTTGGTTTGAAAATTTTTGTGCCATCTCTTTAGTTTTTGTTCTAAGTCCACTAAGATAACTTTTATTTATAGACTCATCGATGATTTTAAGACTGTCTAACTCTATAGCAAACTCTAAGTAAGTATCACTGCTCTCTTCTAGTGTGCTTAGATGCTTATGAGACACAAAGGCTGCTTTTGCCTCAGAATGGCGGAGTATGTGAAGAACCTCTGAGGGATGAAAGTCTGGAAGAACAGGAACTATAACCGCACCTATGTAAGTTACACTAAAGTAAGCTATAGCCCAGTTTGGCATATTTTGGCTAAGAAGTAGTACTTTATCTCCATGAGAGATGCCATTTTCTTGAAGTAGTTTTGCCATCTCATGAACTTTTTGCCCAAACTCCTTGTAAGTCATGGGTGTCTCTGAGAGTTTACTTAGTACATCACACTCTTTATATAGTAGTATAGAGCGATTTAGTAGATTTGGAAGTGTGTAGTTATCTAAGTTTTTATAGGGGTATATCATAACTAATCTCTTATTTTAAATTGATTGAGTACTATTATACTTAAAAAGAGATATTTTGAGTAGAAGAAGCAAAAATAAACAGCCAGCACGAAATACCGTTACATTTAGCCAGAGAGATTTTCTTCCAACAACTAAAGAAGAGATGGATGCTTTAGGCTGGGATAGATGCGATATTATCCTAGTTAGTGGTGATGCTTATATAGACTCTCCTTTTATTGGTGTGGCAATGGTTGGGCGGATGCTAGAACGCATGGGATATAGAGTTGGCATGATAGGCCAGCCCGATATTAACAGCGATAGTGATATAAAAAGACTTGGCGAGCCTAGGCTCTACTGGGGTGTGAGTGGCGGAAGTGTTGATAGTATGGTTAGTAACTACACAGCTACAAAAAAGTTTAGAAATACAGATGACTATACGCCAGGTGGGAAAAACGATAAAAGACCAGATAGGGCTTTGAGCGTTTACTGCAACCTTATAAGAAGATATTTTAAAGATACAGTTCCTTTGGTAATAGGCGGCATCGAAGCATCTCTTAGACGAGTTAGTCACTATGATTACTGGCAAGATAGACTTAAAAAACCAATACTCTTTGACTCAAAAGCTGATGTGCTTATCTATGGAATGGGTGAAATTGCACTAGAACAACTTACAAAAGCCATAGAAAACAAAAGTGACTACACACACATTAGAGGAGTTTGTTATATCTCAAAAGAGCCAAATCTAGAGTATATACAGCTTCCATCGCATCAAGAGTGCGTGGATGATAAAGAGCGATATATTGACCTTTTTGATGATTTTTATGACAACAATGACCCCATAAGTGCAAAAGGACTCTGCCAACCTGTAGATGCACGGTTCTTAATCCAAAATCCACCGTGTGACTATTTAAATGAACAAGAGATGGATGCTAACTCAAATCTTCCTTTTACAAGAGAGTTGCATCCTTACTACGCAAAGATGGGAAAAGTGAAGTGTTTGGAGACTATAAAGTTCTCCATCATGACTCATCATGGATGCTGGGGAGAGTGTAACTTTTGTGCCATTGGTGTGCATCAAGGTAGAACCATAAGAACAAGAACAGAAGAGAACATACTTCAAGAGGCAAAAGAGTTTAACAAGTACAAAGACTACAAAGGCATCATAAGTGATGTTGGCGGTCCAACTGCTAATATGTATGGTTATGAGTGTGCTAAAAAGCTTAAAAAAGGCACTTGTGATGATATAAGATGTGTAGATGCTGATAGACTATGTAAGGTTATGCATGTAGATCACTCACGAAACATAAACTTGCTTAGAAAAGTTAGAGAAGTGGAGGGTGTTAGAAAGGCTTTTGTTGCATCTGGAGTTAGATATGACCTTATTACTGCTGATAAAAAACATGGTTACTCATACCTAAAAGAGATGGTAGAACATCATATATCTGGGCAGATGAAAGTAGCACCTGAACATACACAGCAACATGTCTTAGAACTTATGGGCAAACCCGGTAAAGAGACGCTAGTTGACTTTAAAAAGATGTATGATAGACTAAACAAAGAGTCAGGCAAAAATCAGTTTTTAACCTACTATCTTATAGCTGCACACCCTGGATGTGAAGAAAAAGATATGCATGAGCTAAAACGTTTTACTACAGATGAGCTAAAGATGAATCCAGAACAAGCGCAAGTTTTTACTCCCACTCCTAGCACTTACTCCGCAGTTATGTACTACACAGAGCTAGACCCTAAAACAAGAAAGAAGATTTTTGTAGAAAAAGATACAAAAAGAAAAGAGAAACAAAAGCAGATAGTTGTAGCAAAAGACTGCTTTAAAAGCGGGTTTGCATCATAAAGTATAAAAAAGGACAATATAGAGACAAAAAATATTTATAATCTATGGAATTAAACCTAAGGTAATATATCATGGATATAAATAGTATCAATAAGCTTCGTAATATATGTCAAAACATGAGTGTTTTGTGTGTCGAAGATGAAGAGAGTATCTTAATACAAATAAGTAGGATGTTAAGAAAGCTTTTTAGCGACTTAGACTTAGCAGCAGATGGAGAGCAAGCTCTACGACTCTATCATAAAAAACACTATGATTTAGTTATCACTGACTTAAATATGCCAAACATGGATGGGAGTATTTTAAGTTCAAAGATAAAAGAACACAATCCAAACCAGCAGATCATAATCATATCGGCTTATAAAGATGCAGACCAGATACTAGGTCTAATCCAAAATGGAATATCTGGTTATGTTTTAAAACCCATAGATTTTAAGAAGCTCTTTGAACAGATCTCTCTTAGTGTAGAAAACATAAGCACTTTTAAAATAATAAAGCATCATAATGAAGTTATAAAAGAGATAGAAGAGCAATCTCTGCTCAATGAAAGCAAGTATATACTAGACCCAATTACAAATCTCTACAACTACACATATCTTCTAGATATTTTAAGTGACGCTAGAAAAAGGGATGCCATACTCATAAATATAAAAGGTTTTAGATTTATAAATGAGGGTTACTCCTATGTGCAGGGAAATCAACTTTTAATGCAGTTTGCATCTGCTTTAAAAATACAAGCAAATAAGTATGAATTTTTAGCTTTTAGAGTCTCTAGTGATAACTTTGTTATTATAAAAAATCATGTTAATTGTAGTTGTGAAAGCTTAAGAGAGATCGCTATCAAAGTATCCACACCTTTAGAAAAACAAGGCTTTAAGATAAGTGATGAAAAGGATATAAGTGTGCACTTAAGAGTTGTAATGACAAAGGCTAGCAGTGAGCCATTAGAAGAGCTTTACAAAACTATAAATTATGCTAAAAAACAGTCTCTTAAGTATGTTATGTACAAAGATGTATTTGATGACCATCAGAGTGCTAAAGAGATTATGAGAGTAAAAGGAGTGCTAGAGAGCAGTCTAAAAGATAATCTCGTGGTTCCATTTTTTCAGCCCATCATCGATAGTGATGGAAATGTAAAGCATGAAGTTCTTATGCGCATCAAAGAGGATGCCCTAAAAGAGGATTATTTAAGTCCTATATCTTTTTTGCAAGTTGCAAAAGATCACAACTACTATAATCAAATGTCAGAGATTACTATTTTTAAAGCACTAGAGTATGCGGTTGGCACAAATGGCGTTTTCTCTCTTAACTTTACCTACTCTGATATGAAAAATAGTGAGTTTTTAAACTCTCTTGAACTCTTTATTGTAAAAAACACATTAGCTAAAAGATTGATTTTTGAGATAGTAGAAAGTGACATTATTGATGATATGGAGGTTGCAAATAGTTTTTTAAATAGATTTAAGGCTCTAGGTGTTAGAGTAGCTATAGATGATTTCGGAAGCGGATATTCGAACTTTGCATATATTTTTAATATAAATCCAGATTTTATAAAGCTTGATGGTTCGCTTGTTCAAAATATGCTTAAAGATGACAAAATACATTTTTTCATAGAAACAATAATAAAATTTGCGCATAAGTTTAACATCAAAGTTATAGCTGAGTTTGTTAGCTCAAAAGAGCTCTATGATAAACTGTTGGAATTAAATGTTGACTCTATGCAAGGTTATTACATAGGGTATCCATCTAAAAATATATAATGGAGTTTGGTATGAGTGTAAAAAATGATGAAGTGCTGTTTGAGTGCTTAAACTCCATAGGTAATTCTTTTGAGTTAGAGAGCATGATATCTGAAGTCATGATAACTTACTACCGCCAAACTAAAGCCATCTCTGCTAGTTACTCCAAGGGTGAGAGAGATGATATTATCATAAACATCGGAAAAAACTCTTTTGTGGAGTTTGATGTTGAGATGCTAAAAGAAGAAAAATGTTTTAGTTTTGTTCAAGATGATAAAACAGTAGTAGTGTTACCTCTGAAAATAGGCTATCTAAGATTTATATATGAGGGTAGATATGATGAGGAGATGGAGTATATAGTCTCACTTATATCAAGATTTCAAAAGAAAATAAACTTTGCTATTAGCGCATGTATAGGAGTTGAGGCTTTAGAGAGTTTCAACGCAGAGCTGGAGCGAGAAGTAGAAGTATCAAGTAGAAAAATATCCCAACATGAAAAAATACTTTTAGTAAAATCTAAAAATATTGTTATGGGTGAGATGATAGAGATGATAGCTCATCAGTGGAGACAACCAATCACCACAATAGGTATGATATCTAACAATATCATACTTAGCATGATTTTAGATGAGTTAGATACAAGCATACTAAAAGAGGATTTGGAGGGAATAAATAGACAGGTAAAATATCTCTCAGATACCATAGATGACTTTAGAAGTTTTTTTAAAGAGAGCAAAAAAGAAGAAGAGTTTGTTTTAAGTGATGTAATCTTAAGTAGCATAGCTCTTTTGGAAAAACAGTTTGATAAAGAAGATATAACTTTAAGTTTTGAAGATAAGTGCCAAAAAACAGTACTTAAAACCTTTAAGAGCGAACTTATACAAGCCTTGATAAATATAGTTGCAAATGCCAAAGAGGCTTTTAGTAGTAGTAAAAAAAACAAGTTTGTTAAAATCTCTTGTAGCAGTGATGCTTATGGAATCTACATTATGATCGAAGATAACGCTGGAGGGATAGATGAAGAGATTATAGATAAGGTTTTTGATCTATATTTCTCTACAAAAAAACAAAAAAATGGAACTGGGCTAGGGCTATATGTAACTAAGATAATTATTTGTGAACACTTACATGGAAGTATTAGTACGAAAAACAAAGATGCTGGGGCAGTGTTTGAGATAATGTTGCCAATTCAAAAGAGTTTTGTCGTATAATCCGAGTTATGGAAACCTTAAACATAGATAGAGATAAATACAAGATAAATAAGCTTAAAAATTATACAAAAAGCATGAGCATTTTGATGGTTGAAGATTATGAACCTTTGCATCAGAGCCTCAAAAAGATATTAACTTCTCTATTTTTAAATGTAGATGCAGCTTTTGATGGAGAAGAAGCCCTGTCTTTGTATAGAGATAAGCTAAAAAGCAGTGAGAATTATGACATAGTTTTGAGTGATATCGCTATGCCAAATATGAATGGGATGGAACTTTCAAAAGCCATAAAAAATATAAATCCCACACAAAACATAGTCATCCTCTCTGCACATAAAGATGCAAACTATCTTTTAGAGTTTTTAAACCTTGGCATCAGACGCTTTATACCAAAACCAGTTGATTTTAACTTTTTACTAGATGAATTGTCGCTTGTTTGCTTAGCAATATATAAAGAGAATGAACTCTCAAATATCATAAAACTCTCTGAAAGTATATACTTCAATACAAAAGAAAAGACTCTATATGAAGATAAAAAGGAGATTATTTTAAACTCATCTGAGAAGCTAATCTTAGAAGTGCTTATTTTGGCATTAAATCAAAGCGTATCAAATGATGAGATAGTAAACTATCTCTACTTGTTTTCAAAAGATGTGAGTCTGGACAATGTAAGAAAGCTTGTGTATAAACTCAGACAAAAACTCCCACACGAACTTATACAAAATGTTCATGGCATAGGATATAGAATAGTTCAACAGTTTTAGCACTTTTAATATAACTAAAGCTAATTGAACCCTCTGACAAATCTATAAACTAGATTCCGTGTAAAGCACTAAACAACGAGACATGCGTTATCCTGAACTTGATTCAGGATCCAGTTTAATACTTCTTTAGAGCATTTAATTATATATTTTCCAACTATTACGATATATTCAGTTTTAATCGACTATAACTCTTAACAAAATTTGCTTGTAACGATAAGAATAAAAAAAAATCTATTCAAAAAATCTATTCAAAAAAGGTACTTTAAGAGCAGATTATTTCATAAAATAGTGGGTTCTCTTTTATCTAATTTAAATCTATATCTACTTTTAAAAACATAAGATTATATAATATTTAACACTTATAAATAAGCCTATAATCTAGTGTGTTAATATTAGTATATTATCAGTTTAATATACTACAATTCCTGTCAATATTTGACTATATTGAGCAATATCAAAAAAACATAAAAAGTAGGTCCTCTATAAAATGATTAAATTTTCTCGTTTATTATTTTTGCTATTTATAATTTTTTATAATACTTCACTATCTTCTAGTGCCATAAAAAAGGCTGATGACAAAAAACAAATACTTGTCCTTCACTCTTATCATAGTGGTATGACTTGGGTTGAGAACATCAATAAAGCTATCATAGATATAATCAAACCAGAGAAGAGTAACTACATAATTCATACGGAGTATATGGATTCTAAAAGATATAACACTAAGAGCTATTATGAGAGTTTAAAAGAGTTTTATAAAAATAAATATAGAGATATGAAGTTTGATATCATTCTCTCTTGTGACAACAATGCTTTTGATTTTTTACTTGATGCGCGAGATGAGATTTTTGGTGATACACCTATCTCTTTTTGCGGTGTAAATGATTTTAAAGAACAGAGCATAAAAAACATTTCAAACATTACTGGAGTTGCAGAGAATTTCTCAGTATATGAGACAGTAGATATCATTTTAAAACTTCACAAGGGTGTTAAAAATATCTTTATTATCAATGATTATTTAGAAACTGGGTTAGCATGGAAAAAAAATATAAAAAAAGATTTAGCCCCCTATGAAGATAGAGTAAAATTTACATATTCTAGTAACTTATCACTTGAAGATTTAAGAGATGAGATAGCAAATCTTAGTAGTGATACAGTAGTACTTTTGGGTGTATACTATGCAGATAAAAACAAAAAATACATAACCTATTGTACGCACGCACTCCATTTAGCCATCTCACGCATGACTACTTAGCCACTACACGCATCGACACTTAGCCAGCTCACGCATCGTATAAGTAGCCACGGTTTCTTGTCCATGCGTGTATAAGGATGAGTTAAGCTAAAGAATATTCTTCAATATAATTACACCTAAAAAAGGTGTGAAAAATGAGGAGAATACAAATGAGTAAAATCAAAGAGGTGTTGCGATTAAAATATCTCAATCAACTATCAAACAGACAGATTCAGACAATGACAGGAGTCTCAAGAGCTAGTGTCGCCAACTATATAAAAAGCTATGCAGAACTAGGTGCTACACTTGATGAAATTTTGGTGTTGTCGGTTTGTTTAGAGAGTTCCATTAAAAAACAAAAAAGAGAAGTTTAAATACCTTCCCTCCCCTTTCACTAAAAATTCAAAAACCTTTACCATAATCTCTAGAAATAAGCAAGGAATAGAGATGTT
>Ga0172377_10007082_pt1 | contig 11548 bp, 5 predicted proteins | sample Pumphouse3metaG_FD_119749 | JGI IMG/M metagenome (GOLD analysis project Ga0172377, IMG submission 119749) | Leachate microbial communities from a municipal landfill in Southern Ontario, Canada - Pumphouse #3 metaG | ecosystem: Engineered > Solid waste > Landfill > Unclassified | place: Canada... | reverse complement strand
GAATCCTCTTCGCGACTAACTATTAAGTCTCCCGATGCAGTTTTAAAGAGTATTTGATCTTGAGAATGATTAAACTCTGTAAATAATATATGGGATGCTGCTAGAGTAGCATGCCCACATAGATCCATTTCTAAATCGGGAGTGAACCAACGCAAAATATAAGACTCTTTGGCAGGGAGTAAAAAGGCAGTTTCTGAGAGCGCATTCTCTTTTGCAATCTGTAAAAGGGTATCATTGGGTAGGTTCTCCTTAAGCATTACAACTGCTGCGGGATTGCCTCCAAATACTCTGTTGGTAAAGGCATCTACTTGGAATGAATGAAGTCTAATTAGCATACTATATTTATGATTCTTTTTGGTACAACAATTATCTTTTTGATAGAGGCTTTATTAAGATACTTTTGGGTACTCTCATTTTCTTTAATAATATTTTCTATCTCTTTTGGAGAAAGGCTATTAGAGAGAGTGAGCTTAAATCTTAATTTTCCGTTAAACGAGACAGGATATTCAAAAGAGTCTTCTATTGTAAATTCATGTATGTAAAGTGGGAAGGTTGCTTTTGAAACCGAGTTACTATGGCCAAGCCTACTCCAAAGCTCCTCTGCAATGTGAGGCGCAAAAGGCGATAGTAAAATTACCATTGGCTCCAGGATTTCGCGTTTATTACAATTGGTTTCGGAAAGTTCATTCAATGCTATCATAAAGGCACTTACGCTTGTATTAAAAGAGAAATTTTCTATATCTGTTTCTATTTTCTTTATTAGTTTATGTAGAGTTTTAAGCTCGCTTGCTGTTGCTTTTTCGGACGATGGTAAAAACTGATTATCTTCAAAAAAGAGTCTCCAAAATCTTTTAAGAAAGCGATGTACGCCATCTATACCATTGGTATCCCATGGTTTAGATTGTTCTAGTGGGCCTAGAAACATCTCGTACATACGTAAAGTGTCGGCACCATAAGAGTCACATATAAGATCGGGATTTACTACATTAAACATAGATTTACTCATTTTCTCTACTGCCCAACCACAAATATATTCGCCATTTTCTAAAATAAACTCGGCATTAGAATAATCGGGCATCCACTTTTTAAACGCTTCTATATCTAACTTATCGTGAGAGACTATGTTTACATCGGCATGTATTTCGGTGGTATCGTAGTTCTCTTTTAGGCCGTGTGAAACAAAAGTATTAGTCCCTTTTACTCTATAAACAAAGTTGGAACGCCCCTGTATCATCCCTTGGTTTATAAGTTTCTTGAATGGCTCTTTTTCACATAGACAGCTAAGATCATAAAGAAATTTATTCCAAAAGCGAGAGTAAATAAGATGTCCAGTGGCATGTTCGGTACCTCCAATATATAGATCTACATTTCGCCAGTAACTATTTGCCTCTTTAGAGACCAAAGCGTTATGGTTATTTGGGTCCATATATCTAAGGTAGTATGCGCTACTTCCTGCAAATCCAGGCATTGTGCTAGTTTCTAGGGGATAACCTTTGTAGGTCCAATTTTTTGCCCTGGCCAGTGGTGGCTCACCACTCTCTGTAGGGAGGTATTTATCTACCTCGGGAAGTTCAATAGGGAGGTCTTTAAGATCTACTGCTGTAGCAACCCCCTCTTTGTAGTAGATTGGGAAGGGCTCACCCCAATATCTCTGGCGTGAGAATATTGCATCTCTTAATCTAAAGTTAATTTTTCTTTTGCCGAGTTTCCGTTTCTCAACCTCGTCTATAGCTGCAGGGATTGCTTGCTCTACTGTTAAACCATTTAAAAATCCCGAATTACACATAACACCCTCTTTGGCATCAAAACTCTCTTGAGAGACGTCGCAACCCTCAATAAGGGGAATGATAGGGAGGTTAAAGTGCTTTGCAAAAAGATAGTCGCGGCTATCATGTGCAGGAACAGCCATAATTGCTCCTGTGCCATAACCTGCCAAAACATACTCTGCAATCCACACAGGCATCTCCTTTTGAGTAAAAGGATTTACTGCATAACTTCCGCTAAAAACGCCACTTACTTTGCGAGTCTCCATCATCCTCTCTCTCTCTGTTTTTTGCTTCGCAATTTTAATATACTCTTGAACTTCATTGTATTGCTGAGTGGTGGTGAGTTTTTCTACCCATTCGCTTTCGGGAGCAAGCACCATAAAAGTTGCACCAAAAATAGTATCGGCACGAGTAGTGAAAGTTTCTAACTCAAACTCTTCTTGACCATTAGAGACTTTAAAAATCATCTCGGCACCTTGCGAGCGCCCTATCCAGTTACGTTGCATCTCTTTAAGAGAGTCGCTCCACTCTACGTGCTCTAGATCGTCAAGTAATCTTTGGGCGTAGGCCGAGACTCTTAGCTGCCACTGCTTCATTTTTCTCTGCTCTACAGGGTGGCCGCCTCTAACAGAGAGCCCCTCCTTAACCTCGTCGTTTGCTAGAACAGTTCCTAAAGCAGCACACCAATTTACAGAGGTTTCACCTAAATAAGCAATTCTATACTCCATTAAAATATTGGCCTGCTGCTCTTTAGACATAGATCTCCACTGCTGGGCAGTGAATAGCTCCTCTTTACTAGTTGCTGCGTTAATTTTTTGGTTACCCTCTTTCTCAAATATCTCTATTAGTGAATTTATCTTCTCTGCTTTTTGAGTGTGGTTATTATACCAATGTGAAAACATTTGTATAAAAGCCCATTGCGTCCATTTATAATAATCAGGATCGCAGGTTCTTACCTCCCGGCTCCAGTCATAAGAAAATCCTATTCTATCTAGTTGTTCGCGGTAACGTTCTATGTTTTTACTAGTAGTACCTGCAGGGTGCATCCCAGTTTGGATGGCATACTGCTCGGCAGGGAGCCCAAAAGCGTCGAAGCCCATGGGGTGAAGTACATTAAATCCTTTTAATGTTTTGTACCTGCTATATATATCGCTTGCAATATAACCTAAAGGATGCCCAACATGAAGCCCTGCCCCAGAAGGGTAGGGGAACATATCCAGTACATAATATTTAGGCTTTAAACTATCTATCTCTACTTTAAATGTCTGATTTTTTGCCCAGTAAGATTGCCACTGTTTTTCGATTTCAAGAAAATTATACTCCATTTAGCTACTTTTTAAACAGTCACAAAAATAGTAAAAATTGTTGTGTGTGGCTAATCAACCAATATTTAAAATGTTAAAAGCTTGTTGCTCTCTATAACCCATTCGGCAAGTTTTGCCATAGTAGAGTTTGCAGCCCCTTCAAAAGAGGGATGATTTTTATATATACCTTAACGTGTCATACAAGTTATGTCTGCTTTCTTAAAGAGCAATTTAGATAAAAAGTTAGATGAAAAATGACCTTCTCAAAATTACGATATGAAAACATTTCTTATTTATGCATATCTTTATGCTGTAGATATTTTATTGTTTTTATAAATGGTAAAACTTTTTATACCTAAACGTTGTTTAGTAGAGAGTTAAACTTATTAACTGTTAATTAATTTAAATTATGGATCTTGAATTCTTATTAGATTACAACCCCGTGTTTCTTGCTTTAATTGCAACGCTTTTTACTTGGTTTGTTACAGCAGTTGGCTCCGCTATGGTTTTTTTCTTTAAAACCATTAACCAAAACCTACTTAACTCTATGTTAGGTTTTGCAGCAGGGGTAATGATTGCAGCCAGCTTTTGGTCTCTGCTTGCACCAGCTATTGAAATGGCAGAAGAAAATGGAGACCCCTCTTGGATGCCTGCTTTAATTGGTTTTTTAGCTGGAGGTGCTTTCCTGTTTGCTATAGATAAAATATTACCTCATTTACATATGGGACTCTCTATTGATAAGGCCGAGGGTATTAAAACGCCGTGGCAAAGAAGTGTTTTGCTTGTGCTTGCCATAACAATACATAATATTCCCGAGGGGTTGGCAGTTGGAGTAGCCTTTGGTGCCTTGGCACATAGTCCCGATGTTGGAGTACTTGCAGGAGCTGTTGTATTGGCTATAGGCATTGCGTTGCAAAATTTTCCCGAGGGAGCTGCTGTTTCTATTCCTCTTAGAAGAGAGGGATTTTCAAGATTAAAAGCTTTTAATTACGGACAACTTTCGGGTATTGTAGAACCTATCTCTGGTGTTTTAGGTGCCTATCTAGTATTATCTGTAACTCCAATATTGCCCTATGCTTTGGCATTTGCAGCAGGAGCTATGATTTTTGTATGTATAGAAGAACTTATTCCAGAATCTCAAAGAGGTCACGAAACAGACTACTCTACAATAGGCGCTATGCTTGGCTTTGCAGTTATGATGTTCTTAGATGTAGCACTAGGGTAAGCTTTGGGTATAAAGTAAGTTTACAGATGAATAACTATTCCTACAAAGCAGAAAAAATTGCCGATAGGTACCTTCTACCCGTGCAGCGGTACAGCTATTCGGCGGCAAGAGCCGACAAAAATTTCCCACATAGAACAGTATTAATACACATAGTCTAAAATAGGTATTTCACTATCATTACGTTATCTCATAATCAATTGATTGTAAGCAATATCACTTTTATTAGTACCCCTAAAAAAGGGATACTAGTAAAAGTGATGTAATTGATGGAGTGATAGTTACTGCAAATGGTACATTTGTTCCAGTCTACACCAGCCGGAGGCACCCTTTGTCTGCGAAGCAGTGAATATTCGCCAAAGGCACCATTAGGTGTATGCGACGGACTAAAATTTGCTTAGCAAATGGGGCTGCGATTTTTTATCCATCAGATGAATTAGCGAGTTGTTGATAATGAGGTAGTTCCTCGGATGGTTTTGCCAATAAAAGGCTGTTTTGCAACAAACTTACTTTATAACATGCTCATAGCCTGCAATATGCTAATTCATCTGATGGATAAATATTAAAGGGACAAGATGCTGGCTATACAGAACCAAACCCTGCTACCGACTTGAGTGGCATAGATGTATTAAAAAAATGCACCATAATATCCAGAGAATGCGGCTTTGATATAGAACAAAGTGAAATAAAAGCTGTGGCAGCAGCACCTGCAGAAATATTCGAGGGTGATAGAGATAATTTTTATTCTCTCGTCCTTGAAGCTGAACCATTTTTCGCTGCAAAACTAGAGCAAGCTTTTCAAATGCCGGAGCAAGAGTTACTGCGGGTGGAGTTTTAAACGATATAATAAAAGCATCGCTTACACAATTAATATGTGGGTAGTAGTAGCCAATTGAAGAAAAGTGGCTGTCTATAAAGTAGTCAACCTCTTTTTTGTTCGAATGGAGTAGTGATGTGTGAGTAATGTAATTTATCCCTGGAATTATGTAATACTTTAAGCAGAATTTGTGCTCATATTAGCATATTAGTAAATCTGTGTTAAACGAAAAGTTGTTACATTATTCACTTACTATAACTAAAAAAAATAAAAACTTCACAATTCAAAAAATTATCTCTATTATAGGCCAAACTCCTAAAACACTATTAATTAATAATAACAGCTCTCTTACTCAATGTAGTTTTATGCACTTGATAGCGAAGAGATACTTATTGGGAGTATTCAAAATTTTATAACTTTGTCGCAAATTTCACTTAATCTAACATGACTAAATATACAGAAGAAGATGTAAGAACCTTGGAATGGAACGAGCATATCCGTAAAAGACCAGGTATGTACATTGGCAAACTTGGAGACGGCTCTTCTCCCGACGATGGTATATACGTGCTTATAAAAGAGGTAATGGACAACTCTGTAGATGAGTATGCAATGGGGCATGGCAAAACCATCGTTATTACCTTAGAAGATAAAGAGGTAACTATTAGAGACTATGGCCGAGGTATCCCTTTAGGTTCTTTAGTAGATGTTGCAAGCCGTATGAACACAGGTGCAAAATATGATAGTAAAGCTTTTAAAAAATCTGTGGGATTAAATGGAGTGGGTATAAAAGCTGTAAATGCCCTCTCCTCTTCATTCTACATTCAATCTTTTCGCGATGGAGAGAGCCAATATGCCAAATTTAGCAGGGGAGAGCTGCTAGAGGAGCAGCGCATATTAAGTACAGAGAAGAACGGCACACTCGTCACTTTTAGGGCAGATCAAGAACTTTTTGAGAATTTCGATTACAATATAGAATTTATAGAGAGTATGCTTCGTAACTACTCCTATTTAAACACTGGACTCACAATAAGACTAAACGGGAAAGAGTTTCTTTCGAAAAATGGGCTTCTAGATTTGCTAAACGAGTCTATTACCAAGGAGCCTCTATACCCACCAATACACCTTAAAGGAGACGATATAGAGATTGCAATTACCCATGGCAACGATTATGGCGAGGGCATCTCCTCTTTTGTGAACGGGCAGTTTACAACTCAAGGTGGTAGCCATCTGGCTGCATTTAGAGAGGCTGTTTCAAAAACAATAAGAGATTTCTATAAGAGAGATTTTGAAGCGGGAGATGTGCGCCAAGGTATGATAGCTGCAGTTAGCATAAAGGTGCAAGAGCCTATTTTTGAATCTCAAACCAAAACCAAGTTAGGTTCAAAAGAGATTGCTCCAGGGGGGGTAAGCATTAGAAGCTTCATTGGAGACTTCATTAAAGAGCAGCTAGACAACTACCTACACCGCCATGTAGATAAAGCAGATATTATGCTGCGCAAAATATTGGATTCAGAGAAAGAGCGCAAAGCAATTTCTGGAATTCAAAAACTGGCACGCGAGAGAGCAAAAAAGGCTAACATGCACAATAAAAAGTTGCGCGATTGTCGTTTACATTACGGAGATAAACATGAGAGAGCAATTGAGAGTACTCTCTTTATAACTGAGGGAGATTCTGCTAGCGGTTCAATTACTAAAAGCAGAGATGTTTTGACTCAAGCAGTATTTTCATTAACTGGAAAGCCAAAAAACTCGTATGGTCTCACTAAAAAGATAGTCTACGAGAACGAAGAGTTTAACTTGCTTCAAGCTGCGCTCAACATAGAAGAAGATCTAGAGAACCTTCGCTACAATAATATTGTACTTGCAACCGATGCAGACGTAGACGGGTTGCACATTAGACTTCTACTATTAACCTTTTTCCTGCAATTTTTTCCAGACCTTGTTCGCCAAGGGCACCTCTATATTCTTCAAACTCCCCTATTTAGGGTGAGAAACAAAAAAGAGACAATCTACTGTTACTCTGCAGAAGAGAGAGACCGTGCACTCAAAAAGCTTGGCGTCAATCCAGAAATTACTCGCTTTAAAGGACTTGGAGAGATCTCTCCAGATGAATTTAGACATTTTATAGGCGAGAATATTAGGCTAGAGAAAGTGCGCCTTGGCAACGACGATAATATCCCAGAGCTGCTTGAGTTCTATATGGGCAAAAACACAATTGACCGCCAAAACTTCATTCGTGCAAATTTAAGATCAGATCTTGTTGTAGAAGAGGCTATTTAATAGATACATTAGATACATTAGATACATTAGATTTTTAGTGGAGAGTAGAGATATATTGACTATCTTTACGGCCTATTAATTTCTAATTTTATTGTATAATTCACTGTATATCAGGTTAAACTGCATATAAAGCTAAATAGTAGTGGTATGTTTCATCAAGCAACGGAAATCATTCGAGATTTGTTAAAAAGGGTTTGTGAGCTTAGTTTTGATAATAACTTAAAGGAGGGAATAGATAGGATTCCGCTAGAAATGAGACCTAAAGCGAGTGCTATTACAAGATGTTGTATTCATAAAGATAGGGCTGTCATTAAATACAGACTTATGACAATTCTTGGCTTTAATGTTTCTGACGAAACAGATGAGCTCACCTCTTTGGCAGAGTATGCCCAAATGGCTTTGGAGAGAACAGATTTTACAGATGTGATGCTCACTGTAGTAGATGAAGCTTGCAGCTCTTGTGTAAAACACAACTATACAGTTACAAATCTTTGCAGAGGCTGTGTTGGAAGACCTTGTACCTATGCATGTAATAAAGGGGCTATAAGGGTAACTAATAGAGCAGAGATAGACCAATCTATGTGTGTTAACTGTGGCAGGTGCCTTACTGCATGTCCTTTTAATGCGATTGTTTATACTCCAGTCCCTTGCGAAGAAGCTTGCCCTGTAGGCGCAATTACAAAAGATCGTTTTGGAGTAGAGCATATAGATTGGAGCAAATGTGTTTTTTGCGGATTATGCAAAGAGGCTTGCCCGTATGGTGCTATAATGGAGAAAACCTATCTGGCTCAAATAATAAGAGATATACTTGACCCTAAGAAAAAAATGGTTGCTATGGTTGCTCCTGCAATTGCAGGTCAATATAGAAATCCCTTTAATAGAATTTTAGCTGCAGTTAAAAAGTGTGGCTTCGATGAGGTTATTGAAGTAGCTGCAGGTGCCAATATAACATCTAAAAATGAGGCAGAAGAGTGGGAAGAGAGAGTGTTAGAGGGGGGAGTACCTTTTATGACAACCTCTTGTTGTCCCTCATATACTCGTTGGGCTTCGTTAAAATTGCCTGAGATAGAACCCTATATTTCTCATACTAGAACACCAGCTTCGTATACTGCAGAGCTTATTAAAAAAGAAGATAGCAGTGCAACAACAATATTTATAGGGCCATGTTTGGCAAAAAGAGTAGAGGGTCACCACGATGTCAATATAGATTATGTAATGACTTTTGAGGAGTTAGATTCTATGTTTAATGCAAAAAAGATAGAGATTAACGATTGTGATAACTATCCTTTAGATGTTAATGTAGAGAAAAGTGGAAGGCAATATGCAAGAACGGGTGGTGTCTCGGCTTCTGTGGCACAGTATATGAATAATTCAGATGCATTGAAGCCAGAGGTAATTAATGGGCTAAATAAAGAGAGCATTAAATTTCTTAAGAGTATTGCTACATCGGGGGAATCTGAAAAAAACCTAATTGAAGTTATGATGTGCGAGGGAGGGTGCGTAAATGGCTGTAGTACTATTATAAATCATAAAATAGCTACTAGGCAGATTATAGCTCTAGATAAAGAAGAGAATTAAAACAACTATATATGAAACGGGATTTGGTCATCTATACAGAGAAGATTAATTGTCAAGACTGCTATAAATGTATTAAAGTTTGCCCGGTAAAGTCTATTAAGGTAGAAGATTTCAGTGCCTCTGTTATTGAAGAAACCTGTATTTACTGTGGTAAGTGTATTAATGCATGCCCTGTAGGGGCCAAAAAGTATAGAAACGATACAGACATTCTTAAAGAGTGGGCACACAATGGCCAAAAAATGATTGCCTGCCTTGCTCCATCCTTTCTCTCTGATTTTGGAGATGAGAAATTCGAAAATCTTTTAAAAGTCTTTTATTGTCTTGGGTTTAGTGGAGTTTCTGAAACCGCTATTGGTGCCGATATGGTAGCTACAGAAACCAATCGTTTTTTGCAAGAGACAGATAAAAAGATTGTACTTGCTACTTGCTGCCCCTCTGTAGTTAACTACATTAAGATCTATTATCCCGAGTATCAAGGGCATCTTGCGCCTATTGTCTCTCCCATGATAGCCCATGTAAGACTTTTACGAGAGAGTGGTTATGCAACGCACAAATTGGTTTTTGTGGGCCCTTGTATTGCCAAAAAGCACGAGAGTGACATCTATGAAAATGAGACCGATGTTGTAATAACCTTTGAAGAGTTACGTATGTTAATGGAAGAGGAGGGGATCTATTTTTCTGATATGGAGAGGGTTGATTTGCCAGAAGGCTTTGTTATAGGAGCTTCTGATAGGGCAGGAATTTTCCCTGTAGATAGCGGCATGATAAGTACAATGTGTAAAGATATAGAGCCAGTTGATTCGGCTTTTATGAGTTTTTCTGGAATGAAATCTGTAATGGAGGTTTGTGGAGAGTTAGGAGAGTGGAAACCCAATAAAAAAATTTTTATAGAGCTAATGGCCTGTGACGGAGGTTGCATAAAGGGACCTGCTACAAGTTGTGCCGAGGGGTTAGCTGCAAAAAGAAACAGATTGCTTAATGAGTTTGACGCTTTCAAAAAAAGTGGTCTTGCAATACCATTACCTATAAAAGAGGTAGATATGTCGTTTGACGCCTATAAACTCCCCTATAAAATTAACTGTATATACAGCGATTACGAGATTCAAGAGGTGCTTAACTCTATGGGTAAGGTTACAAAAGAAGATGAGCTTAACTGTACAGGTTGTGGATACGATAACTGCAGGGCACACGCAGTGGCTTTGTTAGATGGAAAGGCAGAGAGGGAGATGTGTATCTCGCAAATGAGAAAAGAGGCACAAAATCAGGCTTCTGTACTGCTGCGTAAAATGCCTTATGGGGTAGTTTTAGTAGACGAAAACCTTAGGGTAATAGATTCAAACGAGAAGTTTATTAAGCAAGGAGGAGAAGAGATTGCAATGATTACTGAGGCTTTGGGAGGTTTAGCAGGAGCTGATTTGAGAAAAATCATCCCCTATCATAAATATTTTCAGGCTGTAATTAATAGTGGAGATGAGGCTGCCGAGTTTGATATTCGAGAGGAGAATACAAATATAAGACTCTCTATTGTAAGTATCCAGGCAAATAAACTTGTTTGTGGAATTATTCAAAATATGGACGATTCTAGGTTAGTAAAAGAATTAATATCAGAGAAAGTAAGAGAGGTTATTAAACATAATGCCGAATCGGTTCAAAGAATTGCATATATTTTAGGGGAGAGCGCTTCTTATACAGAGAGTGTTTTGAATACTGTTATAAAGTCAGATAAAAAATAAAATATGCTTTTTGCACAAACTGAAGATAGATTCTACATTGAGATAGCTCATTCGCAACAGTATAAAAAAGGTGAGATTGTTGGCGGAGACGCCTTTATATCGGCAGATAATAAAGAAGAAGAACGCTTTATAGCGGTCTTGTCCGACGGCCTTGGAAGTGGAATAAGAGCGAATGTCCTAAGCTCCCTAATGGCCTCTATGGCAGTGAGTTACAGGTTGCAACACAGGCCTTTGGAAAATTCCATGATAAGTATTATGGATACATTGCCTCTAGATTCGGTCAAAAACATTGGATATGCTACTTGCTCTGTTGCCGAGATAGATTATAATGGAGAGGCTCATTTAATGGAATTTGATAATCCCGACTTTATAATCTTTAGGGGAAATAAATGCATAGAGACTCGTAAAAAGAGTATTAGATTAGATACCAAGCAGGGAGAGAGAATTTTATTGGAGTCAAAAATAATGCTTTTTAAAGGAGATCGTATTATAATGATAAGCGATGGGGTTACTCAGAGTGGCTTGGGTTCGAGCACGTTACCCATGGGCTGGGAGAGATCTTTGGTTATCGATTTTGTACAAGATTATTTAGAAAAACATCCCGATGTTTCTGCTAGAGATCTCTCTAAGGTTATTATGCAAAAAGCTATACATAACGATCTTTTTGAAGCTAAAGACGATATAACTTGTGGAGTGATTTACCTAAGAGCACCACGTAGATTACTTATTTGTACTGGCCCTCCATTTGACCCGACAAATGACCCCAAAATGGCTCAGATTTTTGATCTTTATTCAGGTAAAAAAATTGTTTGTGGAGGTACTACTGCTCAAATCCTTGCTAGAGAGCT
>Ga0172377_10007080_pt1 | contig 11550 bp, 10 predicted proteins | sample Pumphouse3metaG_FD_119749 | JGI IMG/M metagenome (GOLD analysis project Ga0172377, IMG submission 119749) | Leachate microbial communities from a municipal landfill in Southern Ontario, Canada - Pumphouse #3 metaG | ecosystem: Engineered > Solid waste > Landfill > Unclassified | place: Canada... | reverse complement strand
TCTTTTTGCCACCAAGCAGTGTATGGAGGTTCCGTTACCCAAGTTTCACCTACAACGTTGAAGTTGGGATAGTCGTCGTTAATTTCTTTCATCCAATGGCTCATTGCGTCGTAGTCTGCATATGGATAAGTGTCCATGCGAATACCATCAATATCGGCGTATTCAATCCACCAGATACTTGTTTGCACCAGATATTGGTATACTTCAGGATTGCGTTGATTCAAATCCGGCATGGAGGATACAAACCAACCGTTGCCCATTTGATTATAATCATATTTTGAAGCGTATGGATCGACATCAGGAGTGAGTTTGAAAGATGTTTGTACGAAGTTCTTTTTATAATCGGAATTGTTGAACCAATCTTTTGACGGCATGTCTTTTATCCATTCATGATTCACACCACAGTGATTGAATATCATGTCCATTATGATTTTAAGATGGTGTTTGTGTGCCTCGTCAATCAAATTTTTGAATTCCTCATTAGTGCCGAAGCGCGGATCAATTTTATAATAATCGGTTGTTGCATAACCGTGATAGGAGCCTCCATCCATATTGTTTTCCAGTACGGGCGTAAACCACAATGCTGTAATACCCAAATCCTTAAAATAGTTAAGATGTTGTTCTATACCGGCCAAATCGCCACCATGGCGTGCATTCGGATCTTTGCGGTCAACTTTGTAAGGAGCCATGCCTTTGATATAATCATTGTCGGGGTTACCATTGGCAAAACGGTCAGGCATTAGGAGATATAAAGCATCGGACATGTCAAATCCCCTGTGCTCGCATCCTTTTTTAATACGTTTTTTTAATTCGTATTTTTGTTTGATGTTTTTTTCTCCTCCTTTAAAGGTTAAATTAATCATTCCCGGTTTGGCGCTTTTGTCGATATTGAGATAGACAATAAGATAATTCGGACTTTCCAGTTTGACAATATGGTTTAATGAAACTCCGGGATAATCGACGGAAACTGTAGTGTTACTGATGTTTTTACCATAAACCATTAGTTGCAATTTTGGATTATTCATTTCTGTAAACCAACAAGGGGGATCGATTTTATCGATTTTCATAGCTGCAAAAATGTTTAGTGATACTAATAAAGTACTTAGTAAAAAGAAAATTTTTCTCATAATATTAATGTTTTCGAATAGACTTAACTATACAAATATAATAGATTATATCTATTTATCAAGTCTTTATTTCTTCAAGTTCATGTTAATATTTATGCAAACGTTTTCGTTATGGTGTAGTTGTGTGATTGATAAAAAACGATGAGGCTGTTTCTGAAGTGACGATAAAATAAATGCTTGTATATAAAAAGCGTGTTCTTATCTTCTTTTGAAGATGGAACACGCTTTTTATATTTTATAATTATTGATATTGATTCGCTAATAAATATTTTAGCCGATAATAACGAGATCTATGCCTTCAAGTACGGAGTCGCCTTTATTTATCTTAATTTCTTTAATCGTTCCATCAACAGAAGCAGAAATATTGTTCTCCATCTTCATGGCTTCCAATATTAGAACAGTTTGGCCTTTCTTTACTACATCGCCTACTTTTACCTTTATGTCGATTATTATACCAGGTAGAGGTGATTGTACGCCTACGCCTTTGCCCGTGCCGGATATAGGGGTTTGTGTAGCGGCGGCCGGAGCTGTAGTCTGTTTAATCTGTGCTTTTGCAACAGTTTTGATGTCTTCTTTCGGTGTCTCAGCCTTAACAGGCTTTTCCAATTCTATTTTATAAGAATTCCCATTAACCTCAACTTCTGCTAAATTTTCGTCGACGTCCTTTATTGTGACATCATATTTCTTGCCGTTGATTTTATATTTATATTCTTTCATCTTAACTTTTATTTTCTGTTATTTGTTTAATGTAGGTATATGGCGTAGAGTCAGGACCTTCAAACCCCAAGGCGAATTGTCTTGAATCTTTTGATTTATAGTCAGTACATTGGTTTCTTTGTCGTGTACATCCTCCTGATATTCGTGAATGGCCATAGCGATAACAGCTATCACTTCTTCCGAAATTTTACGGGTAGCTGCTTTTGTAGTCTTAGCAACTTTCTTTTCTGAATTTTTTTTGCCCATTTTTAATAACGATTTATCATATATGTTTAAAAATAAAAGAAAAATTACAAAGGAATATTTCCATGTTTCTTATCCGGATTCCTTTGCTTTTTTGTTCTCAATTGACTTAAAGCTCTGATGACACGGAAACGAGTATTTCTCGGTTCTATAACGTCATCAATATAACCATATTGAGCGGCAACATATGGATTGGCAAACAATTCTGTGTATTCTTTCTCTTTTGCTGCTAAGAATGCTTTCGGATCTTCTTGTGCCTTTGCCTCTTTACCATTAAGAATACTTACAGCTCCAGCTCCACCCATTACTGCAATTTCGGCTGATGGCCATGCATAGTTGACATCGCCACGGAGTTGTTTGCAACTCATCACGATATGTGAACCACCGTATGATTTACGCAAGGTAACAGTAACTTTAGGCACGGTAGCTTCACCGTAAGCATAGAGCAATTTTGCTCCATGAAGTATGACGGCATTGTGTTCCTGTCCTGATCCGGGTAAGAATCCAGGAACATCAACGAGCGTGAAGAGGGGAATATTGAATGCATCGCAGAAACGTACGAAACGGGCTGCTTTACGCGAAGCGTTGCTATCAAGTACTCCTGCCAGATACTTAGGTTGATTGGCTACTACACCAACCGATTGTCCGTTCATGTGAGCGAAGCCTATAATAATGTTTTTTGCAAAGTTTTTCTGAATTTCGAAGAAATTTCCGTTATCCACAATACTATTGATTACCTTATACATATCATAGGGCTTATTGGGATTATCAGGAATGATATCATTGAGTAAGTCGTCTGTACGATCAATCGGATCTGTACATGCTATACGCGGAGCCTCCTCCAAGTTGTTTTGTGGAATAAAGCTGATCAATTTGCGAATGGTAGCTATGGCTTCTTCTTCTGTTGCAGCAGTGAAATGGGTAACTCCAGATTTGGAGGAATGTACACTTGCACCACCAAGTTCTTCAGCAGAAATATCTTCTCCAAGTACTGTTTTTACGACTTTCGGACCGGTAAGAAACATATTTGATGTGCCTTCGGTCATTAGGGTGAAGTCGGTCAGAGCGGGAGAGTATACTGCACCACCGGCACAAGGGCCGAAAATGCCTGAAATCTGTGGAATAACTCCAGAAGCCAGAATATTGCGTTCAAATATCTCACCATAACCTGCAAGGGCACAAATGCCTTCTTGAATGCGTGCGCCACCCGAATCATTGATGCCGATACAAGGAGTGCCCATTGACATCGCCAAATCCATGACTTTACATATCTTTTGAGCCATCGTTTCTGACAAAGAGCCGCCAAAAACAGTGAAATCTTGTGCATAGACGTAAACGAGTCTTCCATCTATTGTACCACTACCGGTTACTACACCATCACCAAGAATATGTTTTTTCTCTTGTCCGAAGTTTGTGCATCTGTGCTTAACAAACATGTCCAATTCTTCAAAACTTCCTTTGTCGAGTAGCATTGCTAAACGTTCGCGAGCTGTGTACTTGCCTTTATTGTGTTGTTTGTCAATAGATGTTTCACCACCACCTAATCTTGCTTCAGAGCGAAGCTTGACTAATTCTTTTATTTTTTCCAGTTGGTTACTCATAAAATATGATTTTATTAATTGTTATTACTTTGATTTTATTTTTCCAAATTAGCTGCAAAGAAAAACATTTCTTGGTAAAGAAAGAAATGTTTCTTCATTTAATTCACATAACCTCTAAACATAAGCTGCAATTAACAGCTTATTTAGCCACCTCCATCTAAACTTGAACCATCTGCGTGTACTGCTCAGTTTCCCCCCGAATAATGTTACAAAGTTGCGGTAACCATTTTTTTGAAAGGGTAATCCAACATCCATGAATTCAATGTGACGATAACCGCATCTGTGGGCATCTTTCATGGCTCCCCAAACTGCAAGCACTCCGGGATATTGATGAGCATAAGTGGTATGCATCCCCCCTGAATACCATAGACTGGCATTCTCGCCGGAATAGCTACAAACGGAGCCTCCGATAATTTTTTCTTTATATTTTACTATAAATATCTTTGCCCTGCCACTCTTAACCAATATCTCATTAATTTGTTGAAAAAAAATTTTGTTCGGGAATGTCTTGCGGATATGTGATGAGTAGTTGCGTTTGAGCATTCGTGCAAAGCCATGTATTTCTTCATAGGTTTCGGCTATTTTGACTGTAGCTCCGTTTTCCAGTCCTTTTTTTATCTGTCTGATTCGAGATGAACTGTAACGTTCTTCCACATTTTTTATACTATGCAAAGAGTTTCTTACCCTCATCCAATTGATAGGAAAATATCCGTTTTTTCGAAAGTACTTGTAACCGAAGAGAGAATTGCTGAGATTACGGAATTCGATAAAAAAACATTTACTACAGACTTCCCTGGTGAGGTGCTCAAGCATTTCGCCAAATACGGATTCGCTGTCGATTAGTCCCGTCTGATCTAAAAAATCGTTTGTACCATAAATAATACATTGATTACTGAGAAAAGCCGGTATCCATTTTTTTGTTTTATGGATGGTGCAAAACAATCTTGCAATGGGGTCCCCATTGTCTGTAGCAATAATGAGTATAGGTTTATAACCAGGAGTTGATTCATAAACAAGAAACATCTCCTTTGAGTGGAAAACATCTTTTTCAGGAAAGTCAGGAATGCATTTCCATTGATAATATGTCGTAAGTTTTAATCGCATACTTCGCAAACTTACAAATTTATTTTTGATTTTTTTCGTTTTCCGAAAGATTTTGTTTTTTTATCGTATAATATTTTATATATTAAATAACTTTTTGTTGATTATTTTAAACTCCTATTGTTTTAATTAGAGTTTCTGTATTTCTTTTACGATATAAAGAATAGATTGTTGTTAAATTGATTTTAATGACAATAAGAGAAAATACAGATGATAAATATTATATGAATTTGTTCGAGTTTAATTAGAAAAAAGGTATCTTTGCCAAAGGAAAATTAAGTATCATATTTTTTTGATTAAGTGCATTTATATTTTGGTATAAAGGGAAAAGATTATTTATGGGAAATTTCAATGACTTGTTAAAAAAACGTCGTAGCACACGTCGTTTTACAAGTGAGGAGTTGACACAAGATGAGGTGGTTACTTTGTTGAAAGCAGCTCTAATGTCTCCATCTTCGAAACGAAGTAACGGATGGCAGTTTATTGTGGTTGATGATAAAGAGAAATTGAGAATCTTGTCTTCTTGTAGACAACAGACCGCTTCTTTTTTGGCTGATGCCGCTTTAGCTATTGTCGTCTTAGCGGATCCAATGGCTAGTGACGTATGGTACGAAGATGCTTCTATAGCATCGATTATTATTCAATTTCAGGCTGAGGATCTTGGCTTGGGAAGTTGTTGGGTACAGGTGCATGAGCGAATGGCAGCAGATGGTAGGTCATCAAATGAATATGTGCACGACGTGTTGGATATTCCTTTACAATTACAAGTGCTTTCTATCGTAGCTATCGGACATAAAGGGATTGAACGTAAACCATTCAACGAGGATAATCTTCAATGGGAAAAAATACATATTAATAAATTCGGAGGAAAATGAAACGTAGTATCGAAGATACACAAATTGCCTTTATCGGGGCTGGTAATTTAGCTACAAATCTAGCGAAGGCTTTATACAGAAAGGGCTTTCGTATTGTACAAATTTATAGTCGTACCGAGCAGTCGGCAAGTACCTTAGCTCGTGCGGTGGAAGCCGAGTATACCACTGATTTGTCACAAGTGACAGAGAAGGCAAAGCTTTATTTTGTTACATTAACAGATTCTACTTTTATCGAATTATTACCTCAAATTGTTGAAGGAAAGTCTGATGCGATGCTCGTACATACAGCAGGAAGCATACCTCTGAGTGTCTGGGAGGGAAAGGCAATACATTATGGAGTGTTCTATCCGATGCAGACTTTTAGTAAGTTGCGTGAGGTTAATTTTAAAGAAATTCCTATTTTCTTAGAGGCTGGAACTGTTGAGGATACTGATTACTTGAAACGAATTGCTTCTACGCTTTCTGATAAGATATATGAGACGAATTCCGATCAGCGTAAATGCTTGCATCTAGCTGCCATTTTTATTTCAAATTTCACGAATCATATGTATACCCTTGCAGAAGAACTGCTTGATAAGTATAAACTTCCCTTTGATGTGATGTTTCCTCTTATTGACGAGACGGCTCGCAAAGTGCATGAAATAAATCCTTATGATGCCCAGACCGGTCCTGCTGTTCGAAATGATGTCAATGTAATTAACAATCATCTGTCGATGTTGAAGGATTTTCCTGATTTGTATGAAATCTATAAACAAATTACTGCAAGTATCCATGAGCATCATTAATTATGATTTAAAGAAAATAAAAGCCTTGGCTTTTGATATTGATGGTGTGTTGAGCGCAAGCACTATACCCATGTCGCAGGACGGAGATCCTTTAAGGACAGTGAATATCAAGGATGGATATGCTATTCAATTGGCTGTGAAGAAAGGCTTTCGTGTCACTATTATAACAGGAGGAAGTTCTGAAGCTGTTCGAAGACGTTATGAAAAGCTTGGGGTAACAGATATGTATTTTGCTTCAGCTCTTAAAATTTATGATTATAAAAAATTCAGAGATAAATATCATTTGAAGGATGAAGAAATTCTTTTTATGGGTGATGATATTCCTGATATTGAAGTAATGCACGAATGTGGACTTTCTTGTTGCCCGAATGATGCTGTACAAGAAACAAAGGCGGTAGCAAAATATATTTCGTCGGTCAATGGCGGATATGGTTGTGCCCGTGATGTAATTGCGCAGGTGATGAAAGCCCAAGGCAAATGGATGTCTGACGAAGCTTTTGGTTGGTAATAAATATAGAATATGCTTGAGAATTTAAATAAATATCATATTGTCTTGGCTTCTAACTCTCCGCGTAGAAAAGAAATGCTGTCTCAGCTTGGTGTTGATTTTACAGTGAAGACTTTAAAAGGGGTGGATGAATCATATCCTGCATCTTTAAGAGGCGAGGAGATTTCTGATTTTATTTGCCGGAAGAAGGGTAATGCCTATAAAAGTATAATAAAGTCTTCTGAATTAGTAATTACAGCTGATACGATTGTTTGGCTGGATGGTCATGTTTACGGCAAACCAAAGAATCGTCAGGAGGCTGTAGAAATGCTTCGTTTGTTTTCCGGAAAGACTCATCAGGTGATTACCGGTGTATGTCTTACAACAGTTGATTGGCAGAAGCATTTTACTGCCGTGACAGATGTGGAGTTTGCCCAATTGGCCGAAGATGAGATATGCTATTATGTTGATCAGTTTCATCCGTTTGATAAGGCTGGTGCTTATGGCATACAAGAGTGGATCGGTCTTATCGGTGTCGAGCATATCTCCGGTAGTTATTTTAATGTTGTCGGGCTACCGGTGAAGAAACTTTATGATATATTGAAAAAACTATAATTACATGGTCATATCAAGCATTAAATAAATATCATCTTCTTTAATACCTTTTTTAATCAGAGTGTCTTTGTCTTTTAAAAAGACTTCTAAAAATTTATCCCTGTCTTTGATCATTGTTGCAGCTGTTCTGTAATTTTGTGTTGCATTTGCAATATCTTTTGTTACCCAAGCTACGTGTCCTTTGTTTATAAAATCAACAGGTAGTGGTTTTTCAGAAATAACTTTGTCGTAATAATTTGTTGCCTGCTGATATTTTTTGCACATAAATGAGCACCAGCCGATACCACGCATTGCCTTAACGCTTTTGCAATCAAGATAGTTGAGCTTGAAGAAATAGTTGAGCGCTTCCTTATATTTTTTTAATTCAACTAAGCAGGTACCAATATAGAAAATCACTTTAAGATCTTCCGGATTTGTAGCCTCTACTTTATGATAATAAATCAATGCATTATTGTAACTTTTTGTCTTTCGATAGCAGGTAGCAAGATGATGATTAGTCCAAACATTATCAGGCTTATACGAGTCAGCAGTAAGAAATTGTCTGATGGCTTCTTTTGGCATGTTGAATTTTTGAAGTACATAACCATATTTCTGATAAAAATCGGCTCTGTTTTCTTCTGGTATTTCTTTGACATTGATTTCTTCGAATAATTCCAGAACCCTGTTCCAATGCTCCCTTTTTATCATGAAATCAGCAACTGATCTTAAATCGGATTCTCTATGGAGTGTGTTTCTAAACAAGGGGATATTTTCTAAGTCAAGTTTGTCTTTAAAAAAATCGTGGAATTCATTCTTATGAATATTCAGTTTAAAGAAACGATATAAGTCTTGTAAATAGAGGTTGCTAACAGTGGCAGCATCTTTTGTATACGAAATATTAGCACTAGGATTATCAGAGTCGTTCAGTATATCCATGTTTTCACTGATTTGACTAAACAATAAATCGCGTTGTTGTGTTGGTATACTATCTATTGTGGATATTAGTGAATATTGGTCGCTATCACAGAACATACCGCTTTTGAAAAGGAAATCAATAATTTTTCTATCGCTTTTTGTGCTTTTTAAATTATGAATATAATTAGAGTGTCTTTTATCGAAAGGGTAGAACCAGTTTTCTATTCTTAAAAAGAAGGGAAAATGCTTCATGGAGGCAAAGGATGTCATATTTACGTCAGCTCCTTCCATTTGTAAGTCATTGAGCATCTTAATTTTATCGCCAATTCCCGATTTCTTTATTTTATCTTCCCAATCAGGATTCTTATCGTTTGATTCTTCGTCGGATTCTTCAATGCCAAGTTTATTGTTCGTGAAATTAGGCATGTTTTTAATGACCTCTGGCATAATCTCATCTCTAATCTTTTTGTCTATTTTTTCTGTATCCTGGCAAAGTAGTATTTGTTTGTAGACGTTTAACAGGTCTCTCTGAAAATAGGTGCTATCAGCCAAATCTTCAATCATTTCATCAAATTTGGAATATAAATTAAGGCGGTCTCTGTAAAGATGAAAAACGATGATTAGTCCTACAAGAGCGCGTTGACCGATCATTATGTTATCTTTACCATAAGCATTTCCAAGGAAGTAGATTTTGCGTTCGTCAAAACATTCCATTAGGCTTAGAGTGACAGCGCTAACCAACAGACAAGCATCACTATTGGTAATTGCGCTTCTGATAGAAAGTTGTACTATATCTTCTGCCGCTCCTTTGTCATCAGGTGACCAGCAGGTATTGATCCAAGTACGGGTGAACATTTGAGATAAGGTATCTTCGTGAGTTTTTAGTACATTATCTTCTTCTTTTTCAGAAACATCTTTACTCAACAATAAGTCATCTTTGAAATCCTCCAAATTTTTGATCACGTCGTTGAGGCAAAATTTATTCGAAGAATTATATTCGGCATTTCTACGAGTGATATAGAAGAAATTAGAAGAAGTTTTTTCCATTAACAGTACATGTGCCTGGTCGATTATGCTCCATACGTCAGTGATTAGTTTCTGATATAGACATTTGCGGTTGGGGTCAGTTGCATTTCCCTCCATATATTGCAACATTAAATTGTAAGAAGTATTGCAATTTTCGAGTTTAAGCGTCAGTTCGTAGTTCTGACATTGAGAAACAAATGTTTCTGAGACAAGTAGTGCCTCTTTCAATCTTTTGTTTATTAGTAAGGATTGAATTTTATCATAAGTATCTTTAATCTCTTTTTCGCTCATGTCTTTTTCTTTTAGTGAAAAATTAGAGGCAACCTTTTATAAGAGGCTGCCTCTAAAGGTATATTTATCGAAACAGTTTCTTTATTTTTCAATTGCAGCGATGCCGGGAAGAACTTTTCCTTCGATAGCTTCAAGTAGTGCGCCTCCGCCAGTTGATACGTAAGATACACCCTTACCTAAATTGAATTTATTGACACAGGCAACTGAGTCACCACCGCCAACTAACGAGAATGCTCCGTTTTTCGTAGCCTCAACGATTGCTTCACCTACTGAACGTGAGCCATGTGTGAAGTTATCGAATTCGAAGACACCTGTTGGTCCGTTCCATAAAATAGTTTTTGATTCTTTGATAACTTTTGCAAAAATCTCTTCAGTTTTAGGGCCGATATCCAAACCTTCCCATTCGTCAGGAATTTCATTGACAGCACAGAATCTTGTGTGCGCATCGTTCGAAAAAGAATCGGCAATTTTAGCATCAACAGCTAATACGATGTTTACACCTTTTTCTTTCGCTTTTTTTAGAAGATCGAGGGCTAAGTCGAGTTTGTCATCTTCACAGATAGATAAACCTATTTTGCCACCTTTAGCTTTAGTGAAAGTGTAAGTCATACCACCGGTGATAATCAAATTATCAACCTTATTTAATAAGTTGTCGATAATTTCAATTTTTGAAGAGACTTTTGATCCTCCCATAATAGCAGTGAAAGGGCGATGAATGTCATTTAAAATTTTGTTGACTGCTTTGACTTCTTTTTCCATTAGATAGCCGAACATTTTGTGGTCAACATCGAAGTAACTGGCAATCAATGCTGTAGAAGCATGTGCACGGTGAGCAGTTCCGAATGCATCATTTACATAACAATCAGCATATGAAGCCAATTTTTTAGTAAATGCTTTCTGACTTTCTTTGACTGCTTTTTTAGCAGCTGCTTTTTCTTCGTCACTTGCATCGTTGGCTATGAAAGGTTTTCCTTGTTCTTCAGCATAAAAGCGAAGGTTCTCTAGTAGTAGAACTTCACCCGGTTTCAAAGCTGCAGTTTTTTCTGCGGCCTCATTACCCATACAGTCGTTTGCAAATTGTACGTCAACACCAAGTAATTCGGAAACATGTTTGATGATATGTTTTAGTGAGAATTTGTCGGCAGGACCTTTTGGACGGCCCAAGTGTGAGCCAATAATGATACTACCACCATCTGCAAGGATCTTCTTTAGTGTAGGAAGAGCTGCACGAATACGTGTGTCGTCTGTAATGTTGAAGTTCTCGTCCAAAGGTACATTGAAGTCCACGCGGACAAATGCCTTTTTACCGGCGAAATTGAATTTGTCAATTGTTTGCATAATACTTTATTTTTTAAAAGTTCATTTTGCTTAGTTATATATACTGCAAAAATACGATATTTTTTCTGTTTACTCATAATAAAAGTATGATTTTTCTTTGAAAAGTACAGGTGATGTTAGCTTTTATTAAAAAGGAAAGTCGGTTGGTGGTGTACCCCTTTGTCTTGAATTTTAGTTTTTGTAATTGTTATTAAATTTATTATAAAGATACTTATTTCTTAATGCTAAATAATACGTTTTTCTTATTGACAAATTAAAACGAAATGCTTTTCTTTGTATTGTGATAGTTCAGCACAGCTGTTTGTGCGAAAAATAAATAAGCATCGTATGAAAATAAACTTTGGGCATCAAACTACAAAAGTCAAGCAATTGGCTGATAAAATAGGCTTGGATATTTCTATGGGGGTACTAAAACCGGGAGCACTTTTGCCTTCAATCAACAAACTTAGT
>Ga0172377_10007078_pt1 | contig 11553 bp, 13 predicted proteins | sample Pumphouse3metaG_FD_119749 | JGI IMG/M metagenome (GOLD analysis project Ga0172377, IMG submission 119749) | Leachate microbial communities from a municipal landfill in Southern Ontario, Canada - Pumphouse #3 metaG | ecosystem: Engineered > Solid waste > Landfill > Unclassified | place: Canada... | reverse complement strand
CTGTTTATTCTTTTCCAGGTTTTTTCATTGGCAGAATCAACTTTTACTGAAACCCAGTCAGCCAATGCCAAATTATCCCGTACTTGCTTATTATACAATAGGGATGCATTGGTAATGACAGCAATAGGGATGCCTAATGATTTCAATAGTGTAATTGATTTACCCAAGTTTACATCTAAAGTAGACTCGCCATTTGCAACAAAGGTCAAATAATCAGGTTTGTCTCTTTCATTCAGTTTCTTTAAGTGAGCTTTAACTTCTGCAAAAATTACATCGGGCTCAAAAAAGGGTTCACAGATTGTTCGATATTCTTTTGTATTACCTACCTGGCAATATATACATGAGTATGAACAAATTTTTCGCCCTGGTATATTATTAATTCCAAGACTTTTCCCTAATCGGCGAGATGGGATTGGACCAAAACTTATCATCTTCTTAATATCTCTTTTAATTATTTGATTTATAAAGGTATAGGCACACACCCGAAGTAACATCACACAACTTCGTGTTTATAAACTATGTCATCCATTATTCCTTTTCACATACATGTTATCAACTTCTAATAATCTCGAATATATCATGTTTTGAGTCCATGATACATTATGTTGAATTATCATAGCCATCTTAATACTCAATTCCCTTAACAAATTGAGCTATTAAAATATGTTTTCCGGCTCCTGCAGCCCTGATTGATAATCCTATGGCTGCAGTGGTTTTGCCATTACCTGTATATAATTGGATATATCCCTTGCTATCTATCATCTGCAATCATTTTATATGCCTTGCATATCTCTACTGCAACATCTGATAATGGTGCATATTCAATAATGCTTTTACACTGCACCATTGCTCTAACCATCTGGGGGTCAAACAATAATTTTCCAATGACTTTAATATCCAAATCACCACAATAAATCTCTATCTGATCTGTCATCTCCAAATTAAGATCATATTTGTTTATGATTACCCAGGCTTTCAGGTTAAACTTTGAAACTATTTCCAGTACTCTTTTCAAATCATGCATTCCGGAAATTGTAGGTTCTGTTACAATCACCACGTGGTCAACACCCGTAATTGCTGAAATGACAGGGCACCCGATACCTGGAGGCCCATCAATAATTATGGTATTCAAACTATTCAATGCCGCGATCTGTTTTGCCTTTTCTCTAACCATATTGACAAGTTTCCCTGAATTTTCTTCTCCCGGGGCTAAATGGCCCCAGACCATCATTCCGTTTCGGAATGAACCGGAATACATTCTACTCCTATTATTGTCAACCACTGAAATAGCTTGTACAGGGCAAATACGCAAACACAGCTTACAACCTTCACACAAAATTTCTGATACTACCACTTCCATATTTAGAAATGAAATGGCATCAAAACGACAATATTTTAAACACAAACCACAATGAGTACACAACGAATCATCAATTTTCGCCTTTTGTCCCCCAATATATACTTGTTCCTCCTCATGAACAGGGTTAAAAAGTATGTACAAATTTGCAGTATCCACATCACAATCAGCTATAACAACTTTTTCTGACAATGTTGCAAAAGCTGCACTGATACTACTTTTCCCTGTACCTCCCTTACCGCTGATTAACGCAATTTCCATATTCTTGATGAATTTTATCAAACATTGAACTGAATTTATTTTGCCAGTTTTGCTTATCTCTAATTGCTATTAATCCATTTGAATAATGAGATGCAATTGCTTTATCATACGGAATATCCATCAAATCAGTTATTTTCTCTTCTCTTAAATAATCCTCAACATCACAGTTCCCTAATCCGACACGATTAATAATTACTCCATAAGGTTTATTCAGAGTTTTCAATGTTTCAACCGATTGCTTTAAATCACTCAATCCAAAAGGTGTAGGTTCGGTTACTAATATTACATAGTCTGCATTTATGACCGTTTGAATAAATGGGCATGAAGTTCCGGGTGATGAGTCCAATAAAACAATACCAATATTATCAGCTTCTTTGATAGCAGTTTTAATTACCGGCACAGGAGATAAAACACCCACTTCCATTCTGGCCTCAACAATAGCAGTATGATCCGTAATACTATAGCAACTTACTGTACCCAGTATAACGTCCTTTTCACGTATTGCATCAAAACTACAGGCCACTGAACAAGCGCCACATCCATGACAGATATCATCAATCACTTTAATAATTTTTGCCTGAGGTAAAATAAATATTGCATTGTAATTACAATATTCATGACATTTACCGCAAAAAACACACTTATTCTCATCAATTACCGGAACCCTTTGATATACATCAACAGATTTTACAACTTCACCGCTAAAAAAACACAAGTCATTAGGTTCTTCTGCATCACAATCAACTAATGTAACCTGATAATCCAATTGCTGCAATACATAAAAAAGATTAGTTGCAACTAGTGTCTTCCCTGTTCCTCCTTTTCCACTGGCAATAGCAATAGTAATCGTATGATTCTTAACCATGAGTAGTAACGTCTTACAGTTTAATGACCACAATTCTCATGTTCATTCTCATCGTGATTACAGTAATTGGCACTCAAATCTAATTTATTACCTAAAAAATCATTTACCAATTCTTTAGCTGATTTCACCGGTGCACCAACAAATACATTGATCTTCTGTTGGTTAAATAGCATTATTGCTTGTTGGCCCATACCACCCGCAATTACATCAGTCACTCCAAACTGGGCAACCCAGCGTGGATATAATCCTGGTACATGTTCAGGAGGATCAACTTCTTTGACCTCTATGATTTCATTGTTTACAACATCAACAATTGCAAACTTTTCACAATGCCCGAAATGAGCACACAATACTTCATTTTCCAATGGAATAGCGATTCGTTTATTCATTATTTACTTTTTAAAATTGTTTTTTCAATATCTTCTTTACTAATTGGCTTTGTACAGAAAAACCAGTCATAACATTTAATTCCTTCTTTGTTTTCCATTCGTTCTTTAGCTACACCGCATGAACCTGCTGTAGGGACAATTACATCATCACCGGGTTGCCAATCGGCAGGAGTTGCAACTGAAAAAGCATCAGCAGTTTGCATGGCTATAAGTGCACGGTACAATTCGTCAAAATTCCTCCCTAAACTTAATGGGTAATAAATAATTGCCCTTATAATACCCTTGGGATCAATAAAAAATACAGCCCTTACTGCTTTTGTGTTGCTCTCACCAGGCATCATCATGCCATATTTTTTAGCAACTTCCATGGTGATATCTTCAATCAAAGGAAATTTAACTTCTACCTCTTTCATTCCTTTGTATGCGATCTTTTCTTTAATGGTTCGTAGCCATGCAATATGACTGTATAAACCATCGACCGACAAACCCACCAATTTGCAATTTGCATTTGAAAATTTTGCCTCCAGGGTTGCAAAAGTCATAAACTCGGATGTGCAAACAGGCGTAAAATCAGCAGGATGACTAAAAAGAATTACCCAACTATCTTTATAATCAGATGGAAAATTAATTTCTCCCTGTGTTGTTACTGCTTTGAATGATGGAGCTGCATCACCAATGCGAGGCATGCCAATGAAGTCTTGATTTTGAATGTTTTCCATGATTTGATAAGTTTAATTTGTTTATACTATGTTTACAAATAGAACAAATACTACCAGAAGTTTACAAGTCTTTCCTATTATTAATGATTGCATCCTCTATAAACCGTTCTTACATCCCATACTTCTACCTATACCACATCCGCACTCCAAACCTCTTCATTGAAATCGCCTGAAAGGTCTTCATTGGAGTTCCATTTTATGTCATCAACAAAATTTATCAGATTACCACCCAAATTAATACATCGTCCCATTTGTCGACCTGAGGATAAACCTTGTCTTTTGGAACTTATTTGATAAAATCCGGGCTTAGATAAATAGTAGTTCATTTACTAATCCTGTTGATTACCGCTTTTTAAACGTTTCCCTTTCCCTTGTCCACCACCCGATTTACGACGTTTCATCAATCCTTTGCCTAATTTTTGCAACTTTTCATCATTAGAATCGTTGGTGCATCTTCCTAATTTACGACCCGAACCGGAACCTTGTCCTTCAGGCCCTGTACCATCAAGTTTTGGCATGTTGTTTAATTTGAATGGTTTAACATCTCAATAATGTCCTTAATTTTTATATCTGACTCTTTCAACATGATCATCTGTATTTTTAAACTGTCTAAAAGTGATTTGATTTTTATTCCAAACTCACCTGAAACAATCTTAGCTACATTTCTGGAAGCAACTAGTTGTACCGAGGCAGGGCCTGCTCCTTCTTCTGAATCCTTGTTTGAATTAGGAAAAATTTCTATGGCTTTATTTTCCGTATCGTAAATCACAAAATAAGCACAGCGGCCAAATCGACGGTCAATTATTGATTCTAACGAATTCCCTGTTGAAGTAATAGCAACTTTCATTCTATTGTTTTTTTAAGTTTATACAATTAGGACTTCCTTCCCTTCTCATTAAAGTATTGCATTGTGGGCATATCTCCATGTTGCATGGCATTCCAATGTGATGTTTTTGTTCAAATCCACAGTTCGGGCAAATGCACAAATCATCACAATTTTTTGTTATTTCCTCTTCGCTTAATTTATCATTGTCATACTTTTTAACACGCTGACTTCCACATAAAGTACAATTTTCTACCACTTTTTCCATCTCCGGATTATTGAAGTAACATCCACATGTTTCGCAATGATACCAATCACTATCAAAATAGACCTTGCCTCCTTCTATTACTATTTGCGCCCCTTCAACAAATGCTTTTGCAACTTTTTGACGGGCAGAAGCATAAATGCGAGTAAAAGTAGGTCGTGAAATATTCATTATTTCAGAGGACTCGTGATGATGAAACATATCATAATCACACAAGCGTAAGGCTTCATATTCCTCATATAACAACATAACAGGTTCAACCTTATTTTTACCTGATTCAAGTCCATATGGCTTAAAACCCTTGATTATGGGAAGCTCATTTATCTTCCTTGTCTTTTTAATTCTTGGTGACATTGTATAATGAACATTGGTTCGCTGCAAAGTTAATGAACATTGGCTCGTTTGACAAGCTTATTTTCATATTTTTGCAAAAAAAAATAAATCTTTCTAATTAAACGGTAATGGATGCAGAGACAAGACAGGTTAGAGTTGTTTTTCCAAATAATGTGAATGAGCATAACACTCTATTCGGTGGGACGGCAATGCAATGGATGGATGAAGTTGCATATATAACAGCTATTCGTTTAACGAGAAACAGAATGGTTACAGTTTCAGTTGAGAAAATTAAATTCAAATTACCTGTTAAGCCAGGTACAATCGCTGAAATTATCGGCAAAGTCATCAAAGTGAAACCTTATAAAGTTGAAGTTCAGGTTGAGATTTTTGCTGAAGAAATGTTTTTTGATAAACGTGAAAAAGCTGTTGAAGCACTGTTTACGTTTGCTGCGGTAGATGACTCAAATAAACCTATTCCTATAAAGATTCAAACTGCATGCAAAGATTTTATTAATGCCTGACTGTTCCATATTCTTAACCCCTATAAATTATTAACTAACTATTGACCATAGACGTTGCATAGACGTTCCAAAGACGTTCTATAGACGTTCGGAAACGACTATGAAACGTTTGAGCAACGAATATGATCTGACTTTGATGCGTATGTGAATGGAAGGCTTCTGTTCTGCAGTTATGAAATCTATTGAAAAAGGGTTTAAGAGTAATAACTTTCGATTATCTTTGTTTTGTACCAATACTAAACCAGGATGCAACATCTTGAGCAACAAGAATTCGAGAATCTGTTCCGGACAGAATTCGCCGGGCTTTGTTTCTTCGCTCAGAAGTATGTTAAGGATTTGGAGGCCGCAAGAGAGATTGTGCAGGAATCGTTCATTCAATTGTGGGAGAAACGGGATACGTTGGATACATCCCGTAATATTAAATCATACCTGGCCACCTCTATTCGCAACAAGTGTTTGAATTATTTACGTGATAACAAGAAGTTTAATGCTCATATCCTTCAACTTGAGAACCTGTTGGAGCTAACCGTTGAACCGGAACATGATGTATTAGTGGAAAAAGAACTGCATAATGCCATTCAACTAGCTCTTGATGAGTTGCCTGAAAAGTGCAGGGAGGTTTTTGTATTGAACCGATATGATAACCTTAGGTATAAGGAGATTGCTGACAAACTGGGTATTTCAGTGAAAACAGTAGAAGCACAAATGTCAAAGGCTTTGCAGCATCTGAGGATAAAATTGGCTGTTTACCTGACCGTTTTACTTCTGATAATAACTATGATTAAATGATGAGGAAGATTCATTTATTTTGATCTGATAATAAGGGTAAAACAAGAATAATGTGTATTAATTGACAGGAACAAGCAATGGAAAAGGACACCACATATTACACCGGGTTGATGGTAAAATACTTTTCAGGGGAAGCATCCCCTGAGGAGATTCTCCATTTGTCTGATTGGTTATCGGCCGCTCAGGAGAACCTGGAGCTTTTTGACGAATTCCGCCAAACGTGGTTGCTTACTACAAAGGATGCACTATCAACAAACAGTATCAATCTGGATAATGAATGGAACCAGATATCTGATAAACTGATTGAATCTCCATCAAAAGACGTGACCAATGAGCTCAAGGGTTCACTTGATAACCAGACCTCCCATTTGAAGGGTTCACCTGTTAGCCGGGCAGGTCGTTTGAATGATGCATTCGATAACCGGGTAGTTCACTTAAAGGGTGCTCTCATTAAAAGTATGTTCAGATCATGGAAAGTAGCCGCTTCCCTCCTGTTCCTCATAAGTGTTGCTGCTGTTTGGCTATACCTGTTTCCCGGTTCGCAAATGGTTGAAGTGACTGCTCTTAATCAGAATATGGAGTATTTGCTGCCTGATGGTTCAGTAATTAACCTGTATAAGGGCTCAACCATTAAATACAGCAAGAGTTTTAAAGATAAGGATTTCAGGAAGGTCAGCCTTCAGGGAGATGCATGGTTTAAGGTACAAAGAGATACCACTCACCCCTTTATTGTAGCCGGTAATGACGTAATGGTAAAAGTACTTGGTACTACCTTTAATGTAAATACTTTGGCAGGTAACGATAAAGTAAGTGTGGAGTTAGCCTCAGGGAAAATTGCCCTGTATTTCAAAGGAAAGGAATCAGAAGAACTGTTTTTAAACCCCGGTGAGGGTGCTCTGATAAATACAGCTGAACAAAGCATGCAAAAGAATGTTACTGATGATCCTAATTCTATGGCATGGGTTACCGGTACCATTATATTCAATAATACCAATTTCGATCAAGTGATTAAAACACTCGAAAAAGTATATCAGAAAAAAATTGAACCTGTTGATAATGGGGTGCTTAATTGCAGCCTCACCGCAACCTTTGAACATCAATCACTTGAGCAGGTAATGAGCGTGATCAGTACTACTCTCGATCTGCAGATGACTGAAAAAAACAATACTATCTTTATCAAAGGCAATTGTGAATAGTATGCCGGATTTAGGGAACAGCCAAAAGTATCATGTGAATCGGTCACTGATCGGGACTGCTCATCTGCCCGGAGTTTCACTTTTAATACTTCTCCTTTTAGTCTCCCTCTCCTCCTTGAAAGCACAAGACCTCGAAAGGAAGATCACTATCCGGGTCAATCAAACCAAACTGAGTCATGTAATTAAGGAAATTGGTATTAAAGGTGAAATCAACTTTTCATACAATCCCCGAAAAATACCTGTACATCAGAAAATAAGCATGGAGGCCTTTGACCGTCCTGTGAAGGAGATTCTTAATGAATTGCTTACACCCCTCAATATAACTTACTTTATAGCTGAAAAACAGGTGGTATTGAAAATTAAAACCGGTACTGATACCCGACATGAAACAAGCCCAGTAAAGCCGGCTATGTTTACCATCAGTGGCTATATTAAGGACAGTCTGAGTGGTGAAGTACTGATAGGAGTGGGAATTTATGACAAGAATACTCTGGTAGGAACCATTTCAAATGCTTATGGGTTCTATTCACTCACTTTACCTTCAGGTGAACCTATGCTGACTGTTTCATTGATTGGATATTCAAAGTATTCAAAATCAATCATACTAAACAGTGATATTCAACTTAGTATCAACCTTGTTGAAAATTCCATTGAGATGCAGGAAGTTGAAATTAAAGGGAACAGGGGAATCACAGGTATAGAACCGGAAGGAGCAGGCCAAGTCAGGTTTTCATCGGTTGCCCTTAAACGCATGTCAGGATTTGCCGGTAATGTTGACGTAATCAAATCACTGCAATCCATTCCCGGCATCCATGCATTCGGTGACGGGTCTTCTTTCTATTATGTGCGCGGTGGCAATAAGGATCAGAACCTGCTGCTGCTTGATGAGGCTCCCATCTACAATCCGGCCCATTTGTTCGGTTTCTTCTCAGCACTTGCACCTGATGCTGTTAAAGACGTCAAAGCTTACAAAAGTGATTTCCCGGCATCGTTTGGCGGGAGGCTTTCTTCAGTAATTGATATCCATGCCCGTGATGGTAATCTGAATAGGTTGGGCTTTGCAGGAAACATAGGCATCTTTACTTCCGATTTAACAGTTGAAGGTCCGCTGATTAAGGAAAAGAGCTCCTTTATCCTGTCTGCCAGGCGATCGAACCTCAACTGGCTGAATGATCATCGTGACCTTAACGGCTCTTCCTTTACGGTTAACTTCTATGATTTGAATGCTAAATTGAACATCAAAATCAATCATAAAAACCGTTTGCTTCTGACCGGTTTCACCGGTAATGATGATTTTAGCCGTATCACCGGCGCTTCAGTCAATACCTTCGGACTTAGCTGGCACAATGCCACCGGTACGGTACGGTGGACCCATCTGTTCAACAACAAGCTGTTTGCTAATACCTCTGCCATCTTCAGCCAATACAATTACTACCTTTTTATGTCGCGTGAGCAGGATGATTACTGGACTTCATCCATTAGAACAGGAACTATAAAGACTGACTTCTCTTGGTTTATCAACCCTTCCAATACGGTTAAAACAGGAATTGAGCTGAGCAGGAACTATTCCAATCCGGGCAATGTGCGTTTCTCTGACTATGAAACGCAAAAGTCAGTACCTGAAATATCACCTTACCATTCATTAGGGATGAACCTATACCTATGTAATGACCGGACTATTCATAACAAGCTTTCCCTGAAATATGGATTAAGGTTAAGCTCATGGAGAAATCTGGGGCCTGCGACGGTTTATTTCTTTGATGGAAATTATAAAGCCATTGACACGGTTATGGTAGCTCAGGGTAGCTATTATGCTCCATATTATAACTTAGAACCACGGTTGAGTATCACTTATGCCCTGACCCCAAATTCAGCCGTAACAGGTGGTTATACCAGGACCGTACAGTACGTGCAGATGCTTTCAAATTCAACCAGTCCTTTCACCTCTCTGGAAGTTTGGGCTCCTTCAGGTCCGACTCTTCAACCCCAAAAAGCTGACCAATTCACCTTAGGTTACCTGAGGAATAAGAGAACATTAAACTTCAGTGTGGAGGTGTTTTACAAGTTACTATACAACCAGATTGATTATGAAGATCACGCTAACATGCTTTATAACCCCCTGATAGAAGGTGAACTGCGCTTTGGTGATTCAAAATCATACGGGATGGAGCTATTGCTGCGAAAGAGCGAGGGAAAATTTTCAGGCTGGGTTGGATACTCTTATGCCCGTGCCCTGAGCACTATAAATGATCTGAACGGCGGCCGGGAATTCCCTGCTTCATTTGATCATCCCCACAGCCTGTTCGCTAACCTTAATCTGACTGCCGGTAAACGATGGGATTTCGCTGCAAGCTGGTTTTACATGACCGGTTCCCCTTTCACCCCGACTATAGGATTTATTCAATACAATGGCTACGTAGTACCCCTGTATGGTGATAAAAACAGTGACCGGTATCCTGATTATCACCGGCTGGATGTGTCAGTTACCTTCAGATTAAACAAACCTGGTAAACGGTTCAAACACAATCTGGTACTGTCAGTGTATAACGTATATGGCCATTACAACCCCTTTGCCTTCAGCTATAACAAGATTACCGACAGTGAAGGAAACTTCGTAGTGCCATCCGATCTTTCAGGTTCCTATGAAATTATACCTACCCGAATATCTGTTGCAGGGGTAATACCTTCACTTAACTATACTTTCAAATTTTAATAGAGAGGAGCCCGTCGATGAAATTTATCCGTAACATCATCTTACACCTCCAAAGCACATTGACCCGGCCATTGAACCTATGCAGGTCGGCTGCCTTCAGAACGGCCCTCTTGCTTTCGGTTTTTGCCTTCAACAGTTGTGAGAAAGCCACCGACTGGACCTCAGTAAATGTGCCCGGGAATATGATAGTTGTGGATGGTACGATTAATGATGAGTTGAAAGCTCAGGTGATTAGGTTGACCAGGCCTGTTGCCGCACCTAATGACATTCCTGAACCTGTGCATGCAGCAGAGGTACTGGTGAGTTCATCTGACGGAATATATAAATTCATTGAGGACACTACCAGACCGGGTTATTATATTTCAGAGAATCCCTTTGCCGGCGAAGCAAGCAAAGAATATTCACTGCTCATTCATGCGGACAATAATATTATTTCGGCTAAAGCCATGATGGAGCCCGGAGCCGGGTTTAGTATGTTAAAATACTCACTGAGCAGCAAAACAGGGTTATACAGAATAGTTGCTGTTGCCGCTACATATAATGCCAATCAGTCTGCCATGTATGAAATACTGTTGGACTGGTCGATGGTTCAGGGATACCGGAATGCACCTCCCGAAAGCACAACCGCACGGTTGTTATACTATACCCTGCCAACCCTTGATGTAAACCAAGTACTTGCCCCGGAAATGGAAAGTATTCTTTTCCCGCCCGGTACACACATCACTGAAAAAAGGTATTCACTTTCAGATCAACATGCTGCCTATATGCGTTCCGTTTTATCCATTACTGAATGGCAGGGCGGATTGTTTAATACGGTTCCGGCAAACGTTAAGGGAAACCTGAGCAATAACGGGGCCGGGTTCTTTGCTGCATGTGCAGTTACTACCAAATCACAAATAGCCGGAAGCTGGTCTGTTATAGAGTCGCCCATATCAGGAAAATAAAAATGTAAAGGCAGCTAAGGGTAAAACAATGTTTTGGTGTATTATAGATACAATGCACGACAAAAGAGACATTAACTATTAAAACTACTCAAAATGAAAATCACAAAACTTTTCTTCACCGGCGCTCTGGTACTTGCAATTACCGGATTAACATTGACATCTTGTCAAAAGGACGAACTTAACGAAGGTACCAACGATTACAAATCACTCGCTACTTTGTCGAGTGATGAAATGGAAGTAGAGAGTGTTACGAATGAATCCATTCAGGATGTTGAAGGTATTATGAGTTATGGCCATGATAACGGTAACGGTGGCAACGGCGGAAACGGCAATGGTAATGGTGGCGGTGGCAATGGCGGCAGTGGCAATGGCGGT
>Ga0172377_10007077_pt1 | contig 11554 bp, 4 predicted proteins | sample Pumphouse3metaG_FD_119749 | JGI IMG/M metagenome (GOLD analysis project Ga0172377, IMG submission 119749) | Leachate microbial communities from a municipal landfill in Southern Ontario, Canada - Pumphouse #3 metaG | ecosystem: Engineered > Solid waste > Landfill > Unclassified | place: Canada... | reverse complement strand
GCACAACCAGTGTAACATCAACAAATAAAACAAATCATTGGGAAGACGAATCACAGATCGATCAACGTTCTTAGTTGTTTCGCCCTTTAAATCGTTTTGCGCAGCAATATCAAAATTCTGTGCTTTAAACATTTCCAAGAGACTATCTCGTCCCTTATCAAATTTGGTATCCTGCAGTGCCTTGATAAACAATTCACGCTGATATATTTTCGATTGAATTGGAAAATGAATAATGTGCGGACGTTTCATGTTACGTACGCGAGCAAGGGTGTTGACCAAACAAGCAAGAATATAATTCAAAAAACGAATCTTTGGATACACACCTGAAACTCGAACATTGAACAAGGTGTTATATGAAACAACACCCATAACGTCAGCACGATCAGGAATTGCTTCAATGGAAGCACACTGTCTCCAAGTACGATTATGCTCCCGTCTGAACGTTGCTAGTTCAGACATAAGCATTCCAACCACCTTGGGACGAACTCCCTCATCGTTTGGTACGATCACATCATTTGGATCTGGATTGAATGAAGCCAGCGCATGATAATATTTAAACGATGGTTCCTTCTGAATAAAAATATTTTTATCATTGGGAGTCAACATCAAATTATCTTCAGGTCGATATAGATTATCCAAGCAATGAATAATTGCTCCCCGTGGCATTTCCGGTATATCGTCAAGATCAGTCACCCGATCAAGATCAACGATCCTTCGGATCATGTAGGTACGGTAAAATTGTTCATATTTAATCATGAAATATCTCCTTGGTAAAAATAAGATTAATCATAGCATCATTGATAAAAAAGGTTAAATACATAAGTAAGGAATAACTTCCTTACTTATGTATAATGCCATCAGCAATAAATTTTCGACGAAAGTGAATTTGATCTACAGGAAAGTTTAAAAAGGATGCAATCTCATCATCACTAAAACCTTTTTCTAAATATTGGTCAACTGTATGCCATCGGTCAGAAAAAGTCATTTTAAATTCAGAAAGCTTTTTTTTCATTAAAGTTTGAGCAGGTGTTGTACTCAACAATAGTCTCATTGCTTTTGGGTCTACTTTGAGAAGCTCACATATTTCTTCGTGAGTCAAATCTCCGGCTTGAACGAGCCGGAGATAATCAACAATTATCGTTTCTTTATTTAGACCCATATTAAGATCGTCCAAAAAGAAAGGAGAAGAAACGTTTAATCGGCGACATTGGAATGATTGGCCCAGGCGAACAGCTCTTCTCAGATTTGGCAGATTTTACATAACAATAGTTTTTGCGCAAAGGAACAATGGAACATTTTCCATATTTAAATAGTGCCTTAATTGTCTCTTTCAGATCAGTTGTTCCATTTAAATAATTGTGCATTACCCGATAAATGATTGATGCATTTGGAAAGAATATAAGATGGCGAATTTCAAAATCACTCAACTGTTTATTACACTTCTTGCAGTGACCCAATGAAAAAGTGTAGGTTGATGGAGAATTTTTGACTTTAACACACACATCACCAATAAAAACATGATTGCACATATCTGCTCCTGAGGTTTTAGACATACAATTAGTACTCTTTTTAATAAAAAACAAACCATCTATCTCCGTTTAAAACGGAGATAGATGGCTGATAAATTAATTGTTTTTAATTGGTTTACTTGTCAAAGCAGCAAAATTTGCACCAAGTCTAACCACACCCCAATTTCCAATTGTATTGCCCCACCAAAGTGGGTTTGCAATCGTATTGCGTTTTAAAAGAATTGCGCGATTAAGCTTACGCAATAATCTTGGAAAGAGAAAGGTTCTTTCATATAGTCCAAGACCAGAAAAATTGGCAAGATATTCATCCATACTGGAGTTCATATCGTTATCCATTCCAATATAAAGAATCGGACTCAAATCCTTAATTGTCATATTGACATTGATTGCCATTGGTAGGTGATTAATGTTGTATCCAAATTCAGCGGTGTCTCTGGATAAGCTAACATCTGAAATAATTCCAGTTGGAAAAGAAAACATTCCTTTACAGTAACCACGTACTAAGAAAGGAGAAGTATACATTGCTCCACCAATTCCACGTGGAAATGATCCAGCAAGGATAGCACCAAGTGGTGCCCCAACTGAAGTATACCAAGAAACTGGATCTCCAAGTCTCGCACGTAACGGAATTTCAACCGTAAAAGAACGTGAAAAAGAAGATGACTGCCAACGTTCTGGAATATCCGTGAAACCGTTACCAGTAATCACATTAATATTTCCTCCCATGTTGAGAGTATCTCCGATATTTGAAAGAAAACTTCCAGCAAACTGAGCAGCTTGGTCTAAACCAATAATACCAGATTGCCCAGATACCACTGATCCCCAAAAGGATGAAAACTTTTCATATCCTGCTTGCGATCTACCATTCAAAGTATTCGCAATTTCAAGAGGTCCAGTTGTATTGGAATAAGATTCATTGAATGAAGTTGATTTCTCAACTTTGAATCCAATATAATCGATTGCTTGTAAAGCAGACCCAGCCATCATCCCAAAGAGATTCGACCAACCTGATTTTGTAGTCCATCTCCCAAGAGCACTGTTTAATGTGTCTGTCTTAGATTGTAATTCTAATGCTTCTTTATTAAGAGTAGCAATTTTATCTTTCAACTTAGCGGTGGTTTTTGTATCACCCGACTTTGATGCTGTTTCCATTTTAGTGGTCGCATCTTGAATGTCTCGAAGTTTTAAGATATACCGCTCTTCTTCATCAGAAGTCGTTCCTGCTAACCAGGATTTATAAGTTGTGTCTGTTGACTGAAATCTATCATCTGGCAATTCACCATGGACAATCTTATCAAATTGTCTGAGACGAATAGACCGCTTATACATAACAGCCAACATGTCACATCCATACTTTATAGCTGCAGGAGTTCCAACATACGTTTTTTCATAAAGAAGCGGCGCACTTGGAATCGCTGAATTGTCTTGTTTTTTTGTATTGATCTGATCTTGGGTAATTCGTTTTGAGTTATCCAGAGTAACTTCCTTCTGAGAAGTCCCAGATAGACTATCCGCAATTTTTTGAATAGTTTCTTCAGTTGCTCGATAAAGACCGAGGTTAACTGCAAGACTTCCGGCAATCATATTCCAGAATTTATAAAACATCGGCATTGCCGATCTATGTTCAAAATATTTGCTGACTGGATAGTCATTAAATAAAGATGACAGTGCCATGATTCCATAGAGAGGAATCAGGGGAATAGCAAGTGCAATCGAAAAGATTGTTCCTGCAAGATTCCCCAAATCAGCAGAGATTGTGTTTCCACGATTAATTAATCGTGCCTTAACTGAACTTCCACCAAAAAGGTTACTGAATGAACCTTTATAAACTGGAACTCCAAAATTCAAATAAAGAATTTGCTGATAACGATTGATGTTTTCAGAATAGACTCTACCGAGTCCTTCCAAATTCATTCCTTTATTATCAGCAAGATGTCGATTGAAGGCAGTCTGAGGATGAACAATATCATCATCCTCATTATAACTCCAATAACAATTCAAAGCATCGTTTCCACCAAGTGAAGTATCATCAACCGATTGAGACATAAGTTCATGTCCAATGATATTTACTCCACTCGATTCAACTAGAGCAGGATTCATCAGATTTTTTCTATCTTTAGCATCTGCTTCTGCAATTTGAACTGTCTTACCATCGTCCCCCTTCTTATAAAAGGTATTGACGATCATACGGGCAATCTGTGGATCACTTCTTGTTTGCGAATAATCATCCGCAAATTCAGCAAAGACCTCATCATCCCCAACTTTTGAATCACCATGAAAAGATCCAGCAATCGCTTTGTATTCTGGATCATCTTTCATTCTGGCGATTTGATATCTTGTCATAACCGCATTTGAAGAAAAGAACCCAAGATTATCCCAGGCTGTCTCAGTTGGTCTGTTGGCAAGATTTGGATTGGTTCTAGCTGTCTTATCGACAATATATGTTTTTGGTAATGAGACGGATCGAAATCCTCCTTGATACCAATACCTTCCATCAGAATCTGGAACAGGCGTTGTATGTGCCATCAATAACCTCCTTGCGGAATACCTTGAATTGATTGCAATGCAGGTTTAATCTCTCTTGGCTCTGGCTTTGGAAGTCCATAAGAACTAACCTTAGACATAACGGAAGCTTGTTGCTTCCCAAATTTGTCTAATACAGAACCAACTAGATTGATTGAATTATCCTGCTTTTCTCCATTTTTTTCCACAATATCATTATTCTTCGTTTGAAGTTCAACCAATGCTTTCAATGATGCTGCCATTGCCTCATTGGAATTAGTTATATTGAGTGCCTTTTTAAGAAAGTCAACTTGTGCTTCAAGATCACTAATTCTCTTATCAACAACAGGAGTCTTTGGTGTTTCTTGCTGCAGCGATGTTGGCGATGTTTGTTGTTTCTGGAATGATTCAGGAACAACTTTATCTGGGGCAAGAGTTGGATTGGTACTCAACTTGCCTTTTGAATCTACATTGATAGAAAGCCCATCTACCTTTATTTGTTTTACTTCAGGTTTCTTTTCTGAACTCTTGGTAATGTCAACTTTTGGTGCTGGCTTAATGAGATCAGATGCCTGTTTCTTTTCCTGTTCCACAACAGCTTTATCAACAACAACATCTTGTTCTTTTGCATAAGTAAGGATATCCTTCACGGAACATCCTTTATCACTGAGGAATGCAATCATCATGTCACGAACCCCTGGGATTTCCAAGGTTGAGATGAAAGTAAAGTCAGTGAAAATAACAATGAGATCTTTCAATGCTTTCGCATCGGCTATCTTTGAGATAATCTTATTTCTGACTGCTCCAACACCATGTCCTGAAACAGCATCACGTTTCGTGAAATTCTCAATCAGATCAGTGGAAAGAACGGTAACCATTTTTGGTAAAAGAATGTAATTCTTGGAAAGTCGTTCCAGAATAGTTTTTGCAAATACAATCGCGTTGTCGCGTTTGTTTGCACGTTCTCCTTCTCTGGTCGACCCAAAGCTATTGAACCAACTTGAATCAGAATCAACTTTGAGATCAGCGAACTGCCGGTTAATCTTATCCAGATTGTCGGCATATTCAACATTTCCCTTTTTCTTCGCCTCAGTTGCTTCCTTCTTAAGAGCAAGGGAACGTTTAGTGCGAAGCATACTCATTTTTGTTTTTGAGATCTGTGTTTCAATTGTGGCCGCAGCAAGTTGACTTGTGGCAGATGCCGATAGGTTATATACCTCAGACAAACCACCAGTTAAAACAGCCCCAAGAATACGACCAAAACCAAGTTTGTTTTGTTCTTCGTATTCATCGATTAGAGAAGGATCGTTGGTTTCTGCTGCTGCTTTCATCACTTCAGATCGAATATATCCATCCAATGCCATCATTGCTGGCTCAAATAAGTAATTCAATCCTACCATGAAAATCCGACAGGCTCCCTTTAAGAAAGAGAACATACGAAGATATTTAATCCAAACACCGATCTTTGAACTTTTTGCAACTGTGAAAACTCGTTTGAACCAAGAAACCACAGCAGTTAGAGATTTTGGTTTTAAGGAAGAAAGCTTCTTGATAAAACTAGAAACAATATCCTTGATCGATGCCCACTTACCACTACAGTATTCAAGCATCTTGTCAAACTTACACTTCTTAAGAAGCTGTGCGAACATAGAAGATTCATCAGCAACATTCGGTAGAATAGCAGCTGCATTCTTCCCATGTTCTATTGCTGTAATCAGTTTACCTGATCGATAGATATTGGTACCAGTTTGCTTTGTGCTATGAGAACCAGCAATTGAATCAAGGGATTCTTTAGTGACATTCCCAGATTCATCTTTATAGCCCTTAAGCATGTTGTATGCAGCAACACCCGCTATGCCAGCTCCGGCAACAGTGGTGAGAGTACCAAGGTTTCCCTTTAAAAGCTTTCCAGCATTTCCAATTAGGTTTTTAAACCCTCTTCCACCCTTTAGAATTGCAGCCCATGTTGTTGGAAATCCAACTGTTGCAGTCCATACCGGTAAATCCCAAAGAATAGCTTTAGGTATTGTCCAAAAGATAGATTTAGCCATCCAGCCAACACCCTTAATGAGCTCTTTTGTTCCAGACCATAAATCAGTAATTTTACTCATCAAATGGCCTTTTGGATCTTTAAAGAAATTCAAAAGTGATTTCAGCATAGATGTTGTGGTTTCAGCTGGTTTCTTCTTTCGCTTATCAGCTGAAGAAATTGCTTCTCCATCAATTCCAGATTTTTGTGAAGCGTAATCTTCATCTGTAATTGCTGCACCATCTCGAATACCGTTGTTATCAGTATCGAAATCAACATGCTTGGGTTTTGTGTTTTCTGAAATTTCTTTCAGATAGATAGACATCACGTCCATTCTGGAGAGAAGCGGTTTATACTTCTTCTCAAATCTCCGAGCCGTCATGTTATCAAACCCAAACAAACGTTCGAGTGCACTGATACCAAAATCAGCGGCATGTAAACCAACAGCAGCAGTTCCTTTTAAAACAGCTCCACCAGCTCCAGCAAATATCTTACTGATATCGAGGAGATGTCCGACACCGCCAGCAGAGTTTTTCAAAAACCCACTGAGATTTTCGAAACCTTTTCCCATCGATTCACCAAATGTATTTCCACGGGCAACATTCAAAGATGCTAACTCAGATAATTTCACACCATCAAAAGTAATAAGCCCTGCTTCAATATCTTCTTCTGAAATCAGAGTCTGTTTTGTAATCGAATCGATAACAGGACCATTGATGTCAATGGTTCTCCTGATTCGTTTTCCAGTTTGTGCATCAAGCACTTCTCCATCTTTTTGTTTTTTTGCTGACAGAAGTGGATGACCAAGCACCTTTTTATCGGCACGATAAACATCATAAAACAAAAGAGAAGTTTTCTTCTTCTTTTTATTTTCTTCCCATTCAGCGATAGACCTATAGCCAGCCTTCAGAGGAGAAACAAGTACTTTCTTTGCAGCAGAAGCCGTAAGTGATACACCTTCTTTGGTGACATCATACCCAATTTTAGAAACTCCAAAAGCACCACGTGCTAAAGTTGGAACAAGTCCTGAATATTCATGAGGAACCAATTTCCGAATTGGAACTCCTTTAATATTCACCAAACCTGCATTGATATCCGCATTCGAAATTAGAACCTCTTTTTTATCCGAAGAATAGAGAGGAACATTAATTTCAGCAGAAAACCTTAAACGAACAAGATTGCGCTTTTTACCATCGTTACGTAAAAGCCACAATCCGGATTCTTGTTGTTCCGTAGTTACCAATGGAACTGCATTTTTATCTTTGGATAATTCATCTCTCCGATAAATATCAAAAAAGAGATTACCAGTTTGAACTTTGTAGAATAAGGATTTTACAATCCCACTTCCCAATGATCCAGCGCCACGTGCTATTCCACCAATTGCAGTTCCGGATGCACCAATTAATGCATGGGCAATTGTTCCACCTGTACCAAGAGTCGTCTTAGCAAGTGCAGTCATTGAACCAAAGAAACTACTGTCCTTGGCATATTTTGCCATCAAAGCATCCATGTCTTTCTTATAAGCAAAGAACTTTAAAAAGTCGGCATGGAATCTTGATTCAGGAGTACTAAAATCAATTGGATACTTCGCTCCAATTTTACCAGCAGGAGATGCTAATGGATTGAACCGCTGTAGAATGGCACGAGAAGCACCAGAAAAATGAGACATGATCGATTTGAAAGTACCTTGCGATTCTTCCTTATCTAACTTCTTATCAGAAGCTTTGTCTTTCGATTTCGTTGATGCTGTTTCTTGCTTTTCAGCAACAGGCTTTGATTTTCGAGATCTCTTTGTTGGAGCCTTTGGAGTATCCTCAGGAATTACTTCATTGGATGAAAAGGTTGCATGCAACAATTTATAGATCTTGGAGACATTCAGATTGATTTCATTTAAATGTCCAACTGATCCTTCTACAGTTTTTCCAACTTTTTTGGAAAATCCAGAGGCATGAGCAGTGACAGAAGACCAGAGTTCTTCTGCCTTTTCTTTTCCACGTTTAACTGCTTTTGCAAAAGTTCCAGGTTCAATTGTGTTTCCTGATTCTTTTACAGCAGCAGCAATTGCTTCTTTTGCTACAATTGCTTTTTCTTTCGCCTTGGAAGTAATTTTTCCAATTCGTGATTTGAACTCAGTTTTCAGTTTTTCAACATGTTCATCAGTTTGCAATAAAGCAAGTCGTTCTTTTATATCTCCAAAGGTAGCAACCGCATCACGTTTTGTAACAATGTATTGTGTTGCCTCTGAAAATAAGTCTCGAACTGTCTCATTTTTAATTGCTGCAATCGCAACTATCCGTTGTTTTGCAATATCGGAATCTTTTTCAGCATGGATTGCTGCTTCCGTAAATTGTCTGACGATCTCTTTATCTGATTCTTCAACAGTATCAGATAAAAGAGCAACATCCAAAGCCATCATTTGCAATCCACCCTCGGACTTATAACGACCGAGAACAGCATCACTCATGGCATCAAAAGATTTAACTGCATTTTCACCGAAAATAGATTTTGCAGTTGAAGTTCCCCATGCCTTGACGTTATTGCCAGTATCTGCAAAAACGGCAGCAAGATCTTTCTGCATTTTATCCAACCGTGTACCCACCTTTGATGCAAGTGGGTTAATTCTATCTCCAGCTTTTCCAAGCAATCGATAAACAATATCAGGTAAACTGAATGACCATTTATTGCTCATGGTAGCATCGACATACTTGTCAGTATCCCATTGAGACACTTCAAATTTTTCAGAGCTCATGGATTTAGCAAGATGCTCATTCATTGAATCACGAACAAGTTCTCCTCGATCTTCATCATAAAGACCATTCTTTTTTGCATATTCCAGCATCATAGAACGAATCTCAGGAGCACTCTCGTTCATCATGTATGTAAATTTATTCGAAACTTCATTGACATCAACGTCATGCGACATCTTATCAACAAGAGCTTGATACTTATTAACCAAGATTTTATTGTATGAACCATCGGCATTGGTAACTGAATCAAGAATCCAACGAACAATCGCTTGCGAATTGTTTCCAAGACCACGAGTTGCTTCTTGCCAATAACGATCCGACTCAACAGAAATATCTTTGTTATCTAGATTTCGTTCCAGTAACTCGGTATCGAATTCATGTGAAGGAAGTCTTGCAATATTGATAAAGAAACGGGTAACCTTTTCTCGATTGGTTTTGCCATCTTTATTTTTCTCTAAAAGCCATTTCTTAATGTCTTCGCCTTTTTCACCGCGAATCACACGACCTGCAGATAAAACACCAAGTTGGTTATCACTACCATAAATTTTTGGTGTGAAAATTTGTTTGGTATAATCTTCAGTTCTCGCTTGCAGAGAATCTCTATTTACAAATCGCATTTTTTTGGAATCAAAGACAACCAATTGATGATTTGTTTTAGGATCCTTAATGTCAGATACTGTTTGAAGAATCTGACCAAGATACCCAGGAATAATTGTTGTTAATGCTGCTTGAGACGAGATATCAAATTGAACTGTCTTTAATGGGGACTCCCCAAGAACATTTCCAATTTTGAAATTCTGCTGATGCTCAGTAGGCATTCCTGCCCCAAGTAACCAAGGAAGAAATCCAGTAGCAGAATTCGAATATTTGGTGATACCACGAATCAGATTCTCATGGAGATTCTCCATTCCCGATTCGATTCCACCTGTGAAATGTTTCAGGATGCCCGCTGATTTTCCAACTAGTTTTGATCCAGCCGCATTCCCAAGATATCGAAACATCATCTTAGTGATGAAATTCTTTGGATCAACCTTTTGACCCATCTCTTGCATCATTTCAACTGCATCAGCACCACCCGAGGCAGCCATCTCAACACCAGCCAAACCTTCAGAGATTTGATCCAACACATTTGTTTTCAGATTGGAAAAGAATTTCTTCCAATAGTTGGCTGTATACTCACGAAGAGTCTCTGACCGAGTGGTTCGGTGTTCAAAGTCTTTTGCTTTGATTGTTTCTGGTAAACCAGTGTTGTGTGTAATATTCTTCAGTTCAACATCGAGCAGCTTAGCGGTTGCTCGAAGAGTTGCACCAATATCCCGCTGTGCATGAAGTTGTCGATATTGAATCTCAAGATCTTTCTTCATGTACGCAATCATCGACGATGACATGAAGGTTGTGATATAGCGCATTTCTCTCGCTAAACCACTAAATGCTCTCATGGTCGAAGTATGTCGTAAGGTAGCTGATGCATCAGACATACTGGAACGAATTTGAGCTTTCGCATCTGAAGTCTGGAACGTTGCATTGATATCAGCAGCAATCTGCTGATTCTGACGTTCTTCTTCAGACATTTCTCCTGTTTCTTCATCTGGAATCTGAGACAACTTTCCAGTGATTACACTGTAAAGTTTCTTTGGAATAAATGGTTGCATAACCGGCATTAGCCGATTAGTTGACCTTCCAATAGAACGAAGATAAGGTGCTGCCTCTTTCGAAAAATCCTGAGTCATCGACTTGACATTACTTGTGATGTCAGTCAACTCCTGAATGCTACTTGCCGTAAATGGCATCTGCCTTTCAATCTCTTGCTTTAAGCCAGAGAGAAAACCAGACTTCATTTCAGGAATGTAATCAGACCGAATCTTTGAAGGTTGTGCAACCTGATCTCTTTTTGTCCCGGATTCATCAATGTTGAAATCAAAGTCACCGAGGTCATCGTACTTCGATGATAAATCAACACCTGAGTTTTTTGGCATACGAATCCTCCGTTACGCCTGGGTCATTATAGTCTTCCCCGCAAATGAAAAATTGGTAAACATATTTGAGAATTCAATGGTTGCTTCGATGGCTTGTTCTTCTGTAGTAGATGCCTGTTTTAGCTCATCTTCAGTCGTATCCATCTCAACAAGACCAACCACAATTTTGTTGATCATGTCCATATCTTCAAATTGTTTTACCAAGTCTTTATGGTTGATAAGTACCGAAGCTTTCTCAACCAAATAAACATCATATCCATTGAGCGGAATATCCTTAAATTCATATAATGAGGTCGGTATAAAATTCAAAATTAAGTTATTCAATTCACTCGACAATAAGTGAACCAAACGTTCTCTGGCAACAATCGGATAAATCATTGAATTAGAGCCGATATAAATGTTGATGGGTGCCATATGTTTCAACAAAACATTCCGTTCTGTAAAGATTCGAAACATATAGGCAACCTCTTCGAGATTGGTATAAAAAGGACTAGTCATCGCAAGTTCTTCACAGTTCTTAACCAGTCTAATACAATTAAGTATTTGTTCTTCAGTAAATCCAAGATCAGGAAAAACTTCAGATATCTTCTTTCGATACATCACAGAGTAATCTGTTAATTTTGAAAGAATGTATTGATACTCAACTTCAGTTGAAATCATCTTCAACAAAGCACCAATCTTAAAATCCTGAATAAATTCAATATCCATGTAGATATTTTTAATTGGTGTTGAAGTAGGTTCTAAGATTCGATCGCCTTCTTTTTTCAGAAG
>Ga0172377_10007076_pt1 | contig 11554 bp, 10 predicted proteins | sample Pumphouse3metaG_FD_119749 | JGI IMG/M metagenome (GOLD analysis project Ga0172377, IMG submission 119749) | Leachate microbial communities from a municipal landfill in Southern Ontario, Canada - Pumphouse #3 metaG | ecosystem: Engineered > Solid waste > Landfill > Unclassified | place: Canada... | reverse complement strand
GAGCTTTACGTGCCCGTTGTAGCCCGTGTCCACGGCGATACGCATCCGGAATTTCATGAAGTCAAAAAACATTTCGATGTCATTCGCGAAAAATTATACGAGCTTGATTTGAGTGAACTGAAAGCTGAATTCGAACAACTCAGCAAGATCACGGATTATTTTATTGTTCCGGACGATGTCTGTGAGACCTACGAAGCGGTTTACCGGATACTTTCAGAGCTTAAGATGGCGCTTTTTGAGCTTTAATCACCATGCAAAGAGTTATTTTAAGAAACAAAAATAAGATCGCGCTCGTGATCGGCATCCTGATCGCAACAGCCTTCATTGTCAAGTGGAGCACCGGCTTCATGCTCTTTTTTGAATGGACACTCATCACAGCGTCCATCCTGGGGGTGCTGCCGATCGCCATCCAGGCCTTCCAAGCCCTGCGCGTGAAAGTGGTGAGCATCGACGTGCTTGTCACCATGGCTGTGGCAGGCGCTTTCGCCATCCGAAATTTCGAAGAATCGGCCATCGTCACCTTCCTCTTCCTTTTTGGCGCCTACCTTGAACAACGCACTTTAAACAAGACACGTTCAGCCATCCGAGCTTTAACTGAGATGGCACCCGAGACCGCCTGGAAGAAAATGGATGACGGCGATTTTAAAGAAATCGATGTCGACGATGTCGACATAGGCGACGTGCTTTTAGTCAAAACAGGCGCCAAAATCCCGGTGGACGGAACCGTATTGAGCGGCGAGGGCAGCGTTAACGAGGCCAGCATCACCGGCGAATCACTGCCCGTTCTAAAAGACATGAGCGCCCTTGTCTATGCCGGCACTATCTTAGAAAACGGCACATTGCAGATCGCGGCCGACCGCATCGGCGAGGATACGACCTTCGGTAAAATTATTGAGCTTGTCGAAGAGGCACAGGACTCAAAATCGGAAGCCGAACGTTTCATCGATCGCTTTGCCAAATACTATACGCCCGTCGTCCTCCTCATCGCTTTATTGGTATTCGCCTTTACCCGCGATATGGAGCTAGCCGTCACCATCCTCGTATTGGGATGCCCGGGGGCGCTTGTCATCGGGGTTCCCGTGTCCAACGTCGCGGGAATCGGAAACGGCGCAAGCCACGGCATTCTTCTAAAGGGCAGTGAGGTCATCTCTGATTTCTCCCGTCTTGATCAGATGATCTTTGACAAAACCGGCACACTGACGATCGGCAACCCAGCCGTCGCCGACACACGCTATTATGGAGAAAATATCGAAAACGCCTTGTGTTACTTAGCGAGCATCGAGCGTGAATCCGATCATCCCCTAGCAAAAGCCGTCTTAGAAGAGATTGGACAAACCGATTTTTATCCTGTGAGCGACACCAACGTCATACGGGGCGGCGGCATCGTCGCCCAGGTAGACGGCCATCGGGTGGCGGTTGGTAATGTGGCGCTCATGGAACAAGAAGCAGTCGTATTATCTGAGGCCGTGCGGGGGGATCTTCATCAGTTCGAAGAAAAAGGTTATTCCCTTGTCCTCACCGCGGTCGACGGTGAACTCTCGATCCTGATGGGCATCCGGGATCCGATCCGTCCCGGCGTCAAAGAAGATTTGGAACGCATCAAAAGACTGGGCGTCAAAGAACTCGTCATGCTCTCCGGCGACAACCAGGGAACAGTCGATGTTATCGCGCGCGAACTGGGACTCTCAAAGGCGCATGGCCATATGCTGCCTGAAGACAAATCCGCCTATGTGAAAGAACAGATCGGGAAAGGCGCCACCGTCGCCTTCGTCGGTGACGGCGTGAACGACAGCCCCTCACTTGCCACCGCGCAGATCGGCATCGCCATGGGAAGCGGCACGGAGGTCGCCATTGAAACCTCAAATGTGGTGCTCATGCACTCCGACTTCTCACGGCTGCCTCATGCATTGGGCCTCGTAAAAGCCACCTCAAGAAATATGATCCAAAATATCGTGATCGCGATCGGGGTTGTGATCGCGCTTTTAGCCAGTGTACTCTTCGGAGAATGGATGAATATGTCGATCGGCATGCTCGTGCACGAAGGAAGCATTCTGGTCGTCATCTTAAACGGCATGCGTTTATTGCGCTACCGTTTGAAATCGTGAAAGGAAACAAAAAAATGAAATCAGCCAATATTCAATTAGAAACACTCGTATGCCCTTCTTGCACCCAAAAAATTGAGGCGGCTTTAAAAAACATTGAAGGTATCGATCAGGATTCACTCAAGCTGTCATTTAGCTCAAGCAAGGTCAAACTTGACTTTGATGACAATACCACCTCCATTGAAGCGATTGAAAAAGCCATTAACCGTGTCGGCTTTGAGGTCATTAAGTCAAGGGTGAAGTAGATTTTATCCTTGCACGGAGGGCGTAGGCCGCGTCTTTTAGGTGTCGGCCTGCGATTGCCGTGCGATCGTCGACCGTCATCGGTGAAAGATCTTCATGGACGAGGACGACCCCTCCCTTATAAGGCTTGGTCATCCAGTTTTTCGCGTACTGTAATTCCTCCGCCTCTCCCCAAAGGTAGGGTACGGGCAGGAAGCCTGCTGTGAAAATCTGGTAAAAGCCTTCCGCGCTGTAAGGTTTTTCGAGCGATGATTCAATCGCCCGGATTACCGCCTTTGCCTCAGTAAAGAGTGCCTTTGAACGGTGCTTCACCTCACTATTTTTTCCCATATCGTCCACATCGCCTTTTTTGCGAAGCGCCCGGTAACGTGAAAGCGCGTGACGCGTAATCTCGATGCTCTCATGAATGACTTCAGGGGTTGCAAGGTGCAGGGCTTCTGAAAAACTCACCACATGAATCATGCAAGGACTCCTCTCATCCCAAGGCTCGATGTCGTCCATGAGGGCCGTGACCGCCGCTAGTTGCGCTTTTGCCAGATCAAGATCAGGTCGAAAATAATCAAGACCGGCGCGCGGCTGTAAATAAATACGAAAACCAGAATCTTCCAACTCCCTGACAAGCGCCAGCATGGCCCTTGATTTCGCCAAATCCTGGATCCCCCATGTTGAACGGGGCGTGTTCAGCATACTCTGCAAGATAAAATGACGGATGCCCAACTGTTTTGCCCACTTGGCTCCAAGATATGCTGACACAATAAACGTCAGGTCATCGGCGCCGCGAAAGGCGAAATGGTGCGGAATATTGGCCTCGAGTGGCTTGTTTTTTTGGGCGATCCAGCGCATGGTCTTTTCATGTTGCAAAAGATTCGTGTAAAGATCGTTGGGACCCCGGCCATCCAGTTGATTGAACCACCACAAAGACAAAGCATGCCAGGCCATGTTTAACGTCTCTTCATGCATCTTGGCAAGCTCGGGGATGTTTTTCGTGCCCGCGTAAGTGCGCACGAGCATGGGGCGCGAGGCCTCCCATACTTGCGCATATTCTTCGGGTGAGTTAATCGGCACGCCGCCGCCGTTCGGTAAACCCTCCCAGTCTTCGCCAAAATGGGACTGCGTCAGCTGAGAGCTTCCAATGGACAGAATATCCAGCTGATTGCCGCGGCCAAGTGTCTTGGCCCAGTCGAGAAGCAAAGCGACCGACGCTTCTCTTGTAAGGGAAGAAGAAAAGGGCCCAACATGCGCACGAATAAGGGGAAGGATGCCGTGTTTTTGGCTGTATTCCAATCGTCTGACAAGTGTATCTTGTTGACTGCCATAACCCTCATAACCCGAGCGGTTCGGAGGAGGCTTCCCCCGGTAGTCTCCTTTTTCTATAATTTTCTTGCCAAACTCCAAAAGCGACTGATCGTAGCGGGAACTTTCACTGTATTCGAGCGGGATCTGTTCAGGGGGAACGCCCATCGCCAAAAGTGTTTTTGCGGCTGTTTCGCCTCCCTGGAATACCTGGACAAGTCCACGCGATTCTAATTCGATCTTGCGGCAGGCTTCGGGAAGTCCCGCAAAAATGAGAAAGTCCACAGGACCTCCCTGAAAATCAAAGAGTTGGGCCCGCTTCATCTCCTCCACCAAGGAGCCCATCAGGCGGACGGCTTCCTCCTCATCAAGACGGTAGCTTAAGCCGACGCGCTGAAGATTATTGGTCTTGATCCAATCGATGACAACAAGGCGCATTCGTTCATCCGTATGACGCTCGAGCGCCTCTGAGACTTCCCCCCCCGCCAAAACGACTTCATAACCACAGCTTTCAAGCAAGCTTTTAACGGACTGAATGCCGATCGTATGCGCGTCAACAGATGGTTTGAGTAGTCCGTAACGCGGCTTTTTTCCATCATGCATGACCGACCCGCCCTTCCAATATTTCATGCAGACAGAGCGTGCCTGAAGAAAGTCCCAGGCTGTCAAGATTCCTACCTACCTTGCGAAAATCGGTATCCATGAGAAGGGAGGCAAGATCTATGACAAGCGTGGTGTATTGCATGTCAAGTCTTAGATTCTTTCCCACCGCCTCAAGTGGTACGAGACCCGTGGAGACATCCTCGAAAATATACCGATGAAGGAGCGTAGTGGGGGCCTCGATTCGTTGGTAGGCTTCGTTATTTTGCAGACATTCAAATAATGTTTCGCCTTCGATTTTATAGGTGCGCCGCATCCAGTCACGCGTCGTTTCGACAGGGTGCCCCAAAGCTTTTGAGACACGCACGCGCTCAGCATCAATTTTTTCTAAAAAGGCGCTCACTGTCGGCGTAATGCCGTCATAGTAGTAGCGATAAATGTTGGATTCATTCTCCGTCCAACCGGCATTTAAAAGCAAGGGGGCCGAATGAAGGATCATGCCGACATTACCGATGGAGGTTTCGATCATGGAGCTTGCGGGAATGAAATATTGTTGAAGGCATTCGGGCAAAGAAGCGATCAATTCTTCATTGGATTCCGCGTGAAAGGTTGACAGCAACACATCCGACTTCAACGCAAGGATATGGACGCGGTCGCCCTCGGTTTTGCGGCAGGTGTAGATAATAGTTTGCGCCTCCGCGATCAACGGCTGCAGTTTTGGATTCACAGATTCAAAAGCGATCTGGAACTCTAAGGCGCCGAAAGTTCGGCCGGGATTTAGTAAAATGAGTGGCTCATTTTGGATGCTTCTCCCGATGCGGCAGCCCAGCTCCCAATGCGCGTTGGCCGGGGTGGTAATCAAGATTAATTCGGGTTTTTCAAGCGCCTCATCCAGATGACAGGTCACCTTGTGAAGCGGCACATGGCCTTCGATCATACCCTCCGAATGAATCAACCGTGTTTTCATGAGGGTTTTGATGGTGGTTTCTGTCCGATTCCACAAGGTCACCTCATGCCCTTCCCGGCTCATGTGGGCCGCCATGGCAAGACCTGAATTTCCCGCTCCGATCACTGTGACCTTCATACATCTCCCTTTCTGCCGTCGCTAAGACACCTGTTCGAGCAAGTACCGCTATACGCTATTCAATTGTGCTTGGTGTTCAACCGATTTGAATGATTTAGGTATTTATCATAACAAAAAGCGAATAACTATGCTTAGCCTTCGTAGCGTAGTGCTTCAATCGGATGTTTGTCCGCTGCCTTGTAGGCCGGATAAAGTCCGAACAACACGCCGATAGCGATCGCGAAAGCCACCGCGATCATGACAATTTGAAGCGATAGGTTGAAGGTAATAAGTCCTTTGGCAATGAGGGTGGCGATTTGCAAAAGTCCAAAAGACAGCAATATGCCGATCGCGCAACCCATGAGGCTCACGACGAGGGCTTCGATCAGGAACTGGAATAGAATACCGCTTTTGGTCGCACCGATCGCTTTTCGGATGCCAATTTCACGCGTGCGCTCCGTGACGGAGACCAGCATGATGTTCATGATGCCAATCCCGCCGACAAGAAGCGAAATCGCCGCGATGCCGCCCAAAAGATAGGACAGCATATCGGTGACCGTTCCGACAACCTCCATGAGGTTTGACTGGTTGAACACGAAGAACGCGTTTTCATCGTTTTTCAAACGCCGCATCAAAAATGAGTGCAGTGTTTCTTCCGCCTCATCCATACTTTTCGGATTATTGGGTGTCACGATAAAATTGGAGATACCGTCCCGCATGGCTGACATGCGGGTCAGCACCGTGTAGGGCGCATAAATTTTGACAGAGGTGGTCATGGCGCTCATCAGCGAAGTATCTTCTTCTAAAACACCCACCACGGTGAAATCTCTTCCGCCGAGGTTGATTTTCTCGCCTAAGGGATCACTTTGACCGAAGAATTTTTCCCAAGCTTCAATACTGAGCACACAGACATAGGCGCTGTTATCGACGTCACTTGTGCGCAAAAAGCGTCCCTGTTTCAATTTCCAATGGTGGATCTCCCCGTAGCTGGGGAGCGTCCCGTAAAGCGTTGATTTTTCTTCGGTGTAGCCGTGCTTCGCATTCACCACCATCTGCGTTAAGGGCGCAATTTGCCCTACGGAGGGGTGCTGCGAAAGACGTTCCAAGTCATCTAGTTTTAAGGGGTATCCTTTGTCGTCCAGTACCATCGCCGTCAGCATGTCGGTCCCTAAGGTAGCCACCTGCTCGGTCACGGAATCGGAGGCGCTGCTTACAAGCGACACGAGTACCACGAGCGCGATTACGCCGATGATGATTCCCAGCATCGTCAAAAAGGAGCGGATCTTGTTCGCTGTAATCGATTCAAATGCCATGCGGATCGACTGGAAAATCAAGAAATTGCCTCCTCGTAGACTTTACCGTCAAGGATATGCACCATGCGGTCAGCGGTTTTTGCAACATCCGGGTTGTGTGTAATCAAGACGATGGTGTTCCCGGCCTTGTGGAGTTCGTGGAATAATTCAATGATCTCCGCCCCCGTCTTGGAGTCAAGGTTCCCTGTGGGTTCATCGGCTAACAACAAAGATGGCTTAGTCACAAGGGCTCTTGCGATCGCGACGCGCTGCTGCTGGCCACCTGAGAGTTCAAAGGGTTTATGCTTTCGCCGGTAAATCAGGTCCACGCGTTCCAAGGCTTCTGTCACAAGTTTTTTTCTTTCACCCATCGTGATGCGCTGGTAGATCAAGGGGAGTTCCACATTGGCTTCCGCGGTCAGGCGTGAGAGCAAGTTGAAGTTTTGAAACACAAAACCGATTTTGTCATTTCGGATATGCGCCAATTCCCTGTCCGAATAACGGTCGATGGAAAGCCCGTCCAGGATGTACTCTCCGCTGTCGGCCACATCAAGACAGCCAATGATGTTCATCATGGTGGTCTTCCCGCTGCCGGAAGGCCCGACAATGCTGACAAATTCGCCTTCGCGAATCGCCAAGGAGGCCTCATCGAGCGCGCGCACTTCCTGTCCACCGACATGGTAGATTTTCGAGACATCGCGAAATTCAATCATAGTGTTACGCATCGTTTGCCCGGGTCGTTTCGTCACTGTTTCCGCCCCGATGGCCGGGAGGGCCAAAGGGGAACATCATGTCCTGAGACGCGACCGGATAATACACCGTCGTGCCTTCTGTAATCCCATCCAAGATCTCGATGCGATCGCCGTCTGAAAGTCCCGTGAGAATTTCTGTTTCACCTTCCAATTCCCCGGTTCTTTCATTCTTTTCGGTGTAGACAAAGGCACGGCCGCCGCTTTCTTGCAGGGCGATCACAGGGAGTGTTAAGATATCGACTTTTTCATCCACCGTCACGGTAGCGGTCGCGCTCATGCCGATGCGCATGACCTCTTCGGCGGGGATGCTGACACGGGCCAGGAATCGGGCGATCCCGCCCATCTCGATTGCGGTGTCAGAGACTTCTTCAATCGTGCCACTAAATGCTTCGCGATCAATCGCGTCGAAGGTGACCGACACCGATTGCCCTTCTTTCACCGATAATATATCGAGTTCATCAATATCAATCATGAGCTGGTAGCGATCCGAAGGCGCGAAGGTGAAGGCCGATACCGCTTCAAGTCGCAGATCGCCCATCGCGGTCTGCGAGAAATCTCCGGTCATCTCATCTTCTGTCAATCCGACCGCTAAAATAATGACGTCTTCGGGTGCTGTGACAGCATTTGTTTTTGACAGCTCAAGTAGCTCATTCAGCCTTATAACGGCGTCATCGCGGTCGGCAAACAATTTTTCATACGATGCCTCTGGCGAAAGATCTTCCATGGTCATAAGCGCTCGGCCCATCAATATCTTCTCATTTTCGTTCACATGGATGGTCTTCACTTTTCCATCCGTCACGATGAGCGGTAACGGGCGGTGAATCACAAGTTCACCCTCAGCTAAATGTTCTTTATCTTTTGTTTCAATCTTAACCGCTTCGCCGATCTTAGGGCCGTTGTCCGTTAAGGTCACGGTGTAGGTCGAGCCCTTCTTTTCACGCACGGTACCTGTCTTGACTGTCCCGTCCTCTAATACAACGCGCAGTTCGTCCGAAACTGAAAGTGTCTTTTGGCCGTCAAAGGAGACGGCCATTTTGCCGTCTAAGGAAAGCAATATCACAGATCCGTATTGTTCATGGACATCACGGGCGAACGCGCCTTCCTCGGCGTAAATAGCCTTCACGCGTCCTTCAACCTGATTTCTCAAGACCCAGGGATCGTCAGGGGTGGCCGCACGTTGAATCGCAAGGTTCAAGCTGTCAATCTCCGATTCAAGTTGAGCGATGGCAAGTCTTATCGAAAGCGGATCAAAGCTTACGAGCGTGTCTCCCTTTTTGACGCGGTCATTTTCTTCCACATGAATTGTATCGACTAAGATTCCCGTGGGGACATCAAGTGTCGACTCTTTGCCGTAGCCCAGGTGGCCGGTTCCGACGACCGTCACGGTCAGGTTTCCCTTTTGGAGTGTTGCCTCCCGTACGTTCGTGCTCGATGTCCCAGTTTGATTCGGCCGAATCAAAAAAAACAAAAACAATGCTACAAGGACAGGGACTACAATCCAGGACCAGCGTATTCTTCTTCTTTTTTTCGTCTTATTATTGGTGTCACTCATCTTTTTTTCCGCCATACAATTCATTCAACTTGGATCAGAATACAGGAGGAAGATGGCGATCGCGTGAAATCAATGCAACAACGTTCAATTTTTAAGCATGTTGCGGATCGCCCTCTTACCCCATTCCATCGCCGGCACCATGATGGGACCGACAAGGAAAGCGCCCAGAAGCGTCCCAAACCAGACCGTACCGCCTAAAAGCCATCCGGCAAGCGTCATCAGGATGTCATAGAGAATGCGCACATAGCGGTAGGAGATGCCCGTCTTCTTGGCGATGGTCTGGTTAATGCCGTCCGTGGGACCGAGCCCCAGTTCGGCTGATTGGTATAGCCCCAGCCCGATCCCGATGAACACCGTCCCCAACAAGATCATGACGATGCGAATCAGCATGGAAGGATCGCCGCCCACAACAAAGGGTATAAGGTAGTGAAACAGGTCAATAAAGGATCCAATGGCAAAGGCATAGATGGCCGTGCCCAGGTGGATGAGCTTGCGGTCGACAATGAGTAAAGCAACAAGTGTCACGGCGTAAAGGATATTGGTCGCCATGCCCGCTGTGACACCGAGGGTTCGCCCCAGTCCTTCCACAAAGGCTGTGACGGGGTCCGACCCGAGTTCGGCGCGCAGATAAAGCGCACAGCCCAAGGCGGCGCCCATGACGCCTATGAGGATAAAGATCAATCGGAGAATCAGGCTTTTCAAACCACGTTTTTTATTCATACTCACCTGCTCATCTTGAATTCAACATACAACAGAATACATGAATGATTCAAAAGAGGCGGACGTAACCCAAAAAAGACCGCGACAACGCTCAAACTGATGTATCTCTATGTACTTGTCTTGTACATTTATAGCGCCTCAGAAGGCAATCTTCAAATTTGACGCATGGCCGATACCACCCGGTCTACACTTTCGATCTTGGCGTTGTAGCCCATGAGGCCGACGCGTACGATTTTGCCGGCCAATGCGCCAAGCCCCGCGCTGATCTCGATATGGTGTTCGCCCAATAATGTCGATCGAAGCGCCGATTCATCGACTCCCTCCGGGACCACAAGCGCGTTCAGCATCGGGAGACGGTAGGGCTCATCGACCAAAAGTGCCCAGCCCAAAGGTCCGAGCTGTTCCACCAAATGCTCGTGCGCCTTCACATGGCGTTCGAAGACCTTTGCCGGTCCCTCCTCCAGGATATTCAGCACCGCCTGGTACAACCCGTACATCATGTTGATCGGAGGCGTGTGGTGGTATACGCGTTTGCCGCCACTCATGTATTCTGTTAAGAGTGTCATGTCCACATACCAATTGGGTACCTTGGTTTTTCTTTTTTGAATGGCTTCAACAGCCCTTGCGGAAAAGGTAATCGGCGAGGCACCCGGCGGACAAGACAGGCATTTTTGTGAACCGGCGTAACAGACATCGATCCCCCAACGATCCGCTTCAATGGGCATGCCCCCGATGGCGGTGACCGCGTCGACGATATAGAGGGTATCTTCTTTTAACAACTCCCCGATTTCTTTTACGGGGTTCAATACACCGGTGGAGGTTTCGGCCATGACGACGGCGACGATTTTGAAAGTGTCTTGTCGCAGTGCTTTTTCAACTTCCTCCAAATCAACAGGGGTCCCCCATTCAAAAGCAAGCTCTGTCACCTGGGCGCCCAAACGGGTAGCGACCTCCACCATGCGTACGCCAAAGACCCCGTTTTGCAAGATGAGAACCTTGTCCCCTTGTTCCACAAGGTTCACAAAGGAGGCTTCCATGCCCAATGAGCCGGTGCCGGACAAGGGGATGGTCAGTGTGTTGTCGGTACCGAAGAGTACACGTAAACCGGCCATTAACTCATCCATGATCCGGATAAAGTATGGATCCATGTGGCCTAAGGTGGGCTGTGACATGGCGTGGTAGGTCGAGGGGGCGACGCTTGACGGCCCCGCTCCCATGAGCATCGTGCTTTGTACGCGATCGAGTAGGTTATTCATAAGGCAGTTCCTCCGGTTATCATTTTAAGTTCTCTTTTATCCTACTTGAAATGGTGGAAAGATTCACTTGTGAACGACGAGCCATATCTGTGCGGATTGTGGCGGTCGCTTCGGCAAGAAGGTCTGGGGCAGTTATAAGGGCGACAAGACCTACCGCAAAGAAGTCTGGCAGTGTAATGATAAATACAAACGGCTCGGCAACCCCGGAAAAGGATGCCAGACGCCACATATCACCGAGGAAGTGATCAAGGAAAGGTTTTTAGACGCATTCAATCAACTGATGCATAACCGCGATGGGCTAATTGCGGTCTGCCGACTTGCTCAAAATGTCCTTTGTGACACCACGGCAATTGATACAGAACTTGCCGAATTGTTCCGTGAGATTGAGGTTGTTACCGAACTATCCAGAAAAGCAATTTATGAAAATGCCCGATCGGCAGTAGACCAGAAGGAATGGACGGAGCGTAACAACGCCTATCTTGGACGCCACCGCAAAGCCAAGGAGCGGGGCGACGAGTTGGAATCCGCCAAACGGGAGCGGTTCGGCAAGGGTAAAATTATCGAAGGCTTCATCAAAGATATCGAGAATCGACCGCTTGCCATCGACGGGTTTGATGAAAAGCAGTGGCTTGCCGTAATCGACCAAGTGACAGTCAACCAAGATGGCGCAATGACATTCAG
>Ga0172377_10007075_pt1 | contig 11555 bp, 10 predicted proteins | sample Pumphouse3metaG_FD_119749 | JGI IMG/M metagenome (GOLD analysis project Ga0172377, IMG submission 119749) | Leachate microbial communities from a municipal landfill in Southern Ontario, Canada - Pumphouse #3 metaG | ecosystem: Engineered > Solid waste > Landfill > Unclassified | place: Canada... | reverse complement strand
TCCTCGAATATAATTCTGGTATGTTGGGTCTCTATCTGTTGGTAAGCAAAGACAGAGGAGAAAATGGAACATAAGAATAGGATCAACAGTAGAATCTTGCGCATCGAATACAGACCTCCGGGGATACTAGTATCAATGTACAACAGCCTGTTCATGAGGTAAACAGGCTCTCTGTGAGAATCTCAAAACATTTATATACCTAAGCAAAATCAGCTATTCCAATACTACTACTCATGTTGACGGTCTATACTCATCGAATCGTCCAGTCGATGACCCGTAAGCCCTCAACCCGTTTGAATTCTCTGGTATTATTGGTAACCAGAATTAATCCTTGGCTCCTTGCATGACCTACAATATGGAGATCATTTACGCCGATTATGGTTCTTTTTGGTATTGGGATGCCCGTTCTGCCATAAAATCATCAGTGACACCCACATCGGTAGGATGAAAAAAAGTATCCCAAGAATTATGTATCGGTTCGAGTATCCTGGTAGAACCAACAATCCGCACAGAGACTTTTTTCACCTTATCTGGAAACCTTGTATCTGCAGGCAACCGTACTGCTTGAGCCCTATTGTTTTCAAATACAGATCCAATCTTCATGGCTCCCTCCTTCTTGATTTATACACGAAGTGTATAGCAAATAGGTATTTACATCACCATACAATCCAACGAAGTCCTCACAATACTCTGCAAGGACTTCGTCAGGAATCGATTATACTACTTGTATAGAGACAGCTTAATGTTATCAGGCGATGGTATGGATCCACCCTTCTGGTGCTTCTATTCTCCCCATCTGTATACCGGTAAGGGTATCATAGAGTTTCTGCGTGATCGGTCCCATCTTCTCCATCCCGCTTGGCATCGTGATAACCCCACTTTCTGTGGTAACGGATCCAATGGGAGAGATAACAGCAGCAGTACCGCATAAACCTCCTTCCACGAACTCAGAAAGCTCACTCAGCGGTACCTCACGCTCTTCTGTCTCCAGATGTAGATACTCTTTTGCTACATGCATAAGTGATCTTCTGGTGATAGAAGGAAGAATGGTATCACTCTTGGGAGTTACCACCTTGTTATCCTTGGTAATGAAGATGAAGTTTGCCCCACCAGTCTCTTCAATGAACGTATGGGTTGCCGCATCAAGATACATGTTCTCATCAAACCCATTCTTTTTCGCGGTATAACCTGGATACAGACTCATGGCATAGTTCAATCCTGCCTTAATATGTCCCGTACCTCTCGGTGCAGCACGGTCATAACTGCTCACCTGCAATCTCAATGGCCTCACACCACCCTTGAAATAGGGACCTACTGGAGTACTGAACATCCTGAAGGTATACTCAGGAGCCGGAGCAACCCCAATAACAGGACCGCTACCAAACAAAAATGGTCTGACGTAGAGAGTGGCTCCCGTACCATAGGGTGGCACATAAGCAAGGTTTGCCTTGACCAACTGGTCGAGAGCATCGATGAACCGCTCTATTGGGAAGGGAGGCATGAGAAGACGCTCAGCCGTCTCATACATACGCTCGGCATTGAGGTCAGGACGGAAGGTGACAACTCGACCATCTACAGTGGTATATGCTTTCAAACCCTCAAAGCAGGTTTGCGAATACTGCAGAACACCTGCAGACTCACTGATGCTTACATTGGCATCATCCACCATTGCTCCGTCGTCCCATTTCCCATCCTTAAAACGGGAAACATACCGTTTGTCTGTCTCGATATACGTGAATCCGAGACTGGCCCAATCAATGTTCTTCTTTTCCATACTTGCTTCCTTCAATCAAAGAGGGCTCAGAAGAGTCCGATTTGGGCCATTGTACTACTTCATATACATTTCGTCTATTTATATGCAGAAAATTTGCATATAAATCAGATTATTCTGTTTTCAATGCTGCATCAAAGGCGACAGAAGAAGCACTGAAGTTAATGTTTTTCACGTAGGCACAACTCTCTGTTGCACCAAATACCCGGTCCATACCAGAATCTTCCCACTCAACGGAGAGCGGACCAGAATATCCTGCAATGTTCAACTCCCGAATTATTCCATCAAAATCTACATCTCCATGACCTACTGACACAAAATCCCAGCTTCTTCGGGTGTCTCCAAAGGGAAGAAAGGAACCAAGAATCCCCCCACGTGGATTTCTGTGATTTATCTTCACATCCTTCATATGTACATGATAAATACGTTTTGCAAAATCCCGCACGAACCCTACTTCATCCACTCCCTGCCAGAGCAAGTGACTGGGGTCGAAATTCAGTCCCAGGGTCTCTCTCCATCCAAAGAGTTCAAAGAGACGTTCGGTGGTGTACCAGTCGAAAGCAATCTCGGTGGGATGAACTTCCAGCGCGAACCGAACACCACACTCATCAAATACGTCAAAAATTGGTGTCCAAAGATCATAGACCTTCTCATACCCCTTCTCAATCATTTCGTTGCTGGTCTGTGGATAAGAATACCACCGAGCCCAGATGGGTGATCCAGTAAAGCCATTCACCACTGACACGCCTAGAGCCTTTGCAGCGCGAGCTGTATCCTTCATCTCCTCAATTGCCCAGGAACGAATCCCTTCAGGATTCCCTGCAAGATGGGAGGGGGCAAATCCATCAAGCCGTTCATCCCAGACATCACACACACACTGACCGGTCAGATGTGCACTGATTGCTTGACACTGCAGCCCATACGTATCAAGTGTATTTTTCACATCCTTAATATATCCGGGTTCATGAAGTGCCTTCTGAACATCAAAGTGCGCATGAGTGGCGAGCTCAATCCCTTCATAGCCCATCTCCTTCGCAAGTGCACACAGTGCATCGAGAGCCATATCTCCAAACTGGCCTGAAGCCAAGGTTACCAAACGTTTCATATTCTTTCTCCTACCTATACCATTACACTTGAACCGGTTTCACTGCTCTTGTAGATTGCATCAGTGATACGCATCAGTATCAGAGCCTCTTCTGGGGTGTTGACCGGCTCAATGCCATCCTCCAGGCATTGCACAAAATTCATCGCATTGGAAATTCGACCCATCGTCTCATCTTTTTCGGTGATGATGTTCCGGTTCACCTGCCTGCCATATTCCTCTGTATACAAGACTGCAGAATCAACGCTGGTTTCGTCCACCCCGTCAATCCCGAAGAGGCGCTCAACCTTCCCACCTGCTTTTGTTCCCTGGAATGTAACGCTTACCACTTCCCGCTCATTCATTTCGGCCCAGGAGTTACGAATGGTCAAGCATTGACCACTCTTGAAAGTCACCATCGCGTGGCAAGCTGTTTCCACATCCATCTTGCCCTTCCCATCGGCGATGCCCCAAGGACCCTTGAAAGATGCGTTTCCCATGAAATCATGGAATGTCGATGCCAATACACATTTGGGTTCAGGATACCCCATGAAATAGAGCGCAAGATCAATCATGTGCAGCAGGTCGATGACAGGACCTCCTCCTGAGAGTTCCTTGTCCGTAAACCAACCACCAAAACCAGGAATTCCTGCTCTTCGTATCCATGTAGCCTGGGCTGAATTGATTGTGCCTACCTCTCCCTGCCTGATATAGGAAGCCATTGCTTTGCTCTCTGGCCGCAGACGATTGTTAAACCCAAACATGAGTAGTTTTCCTGAACGCTTCGCGGCGTCATACATTGCCTGCATCTCTGAAGCATTTCTTGCAGGAGGCTTTTCGCAATATACGTGCAAGCCCATCTGGAGTGCTTCGATCGTCAATGGAGCATGGAATTTATTGGGAGTAACGATGGACACTGCATCTAGGTCCGGATGCTGCGTTTTCATCTCTTTCATTGTCCGGTAGGTTGCCGCTATACCGTGCAGAGCCGCGAACGCCTCTGAGCGTTGTTCATTAGGATCAGCGATCCCTACAACGTCTGCCCCAGCTAGGGAAAAACCCTTTGCATGATACGCAGCCATACCTCCAGCACCAATTATACCGATTTGCATAGCTTCTCCTTATTTGCCTTTCTTGTTGCTCTGTGCCAATACCGCCACGATGATGATGACACCCGTTACCAATCCATTGAGGAACGGAGGAACATTGGCCATGATCAACACGGTATTGATGATTCTCAACATCAGTACACCAAGGAATGTCCCGATGATTTTCCCTTTTCCACCGTCCATGCTGGTACCACCTATTGCAACGGCAGCAATCGCATCCATCTCATAACCCATTCCCGCACTTGCTGCTTGAATTGAGGTCAATCTGCTAGCAAGTAGAAAGGCAGCCAAGCCATAGAGCGTTCCTGCGTAGGTGAATATCAAGGTCTTTACACGATTCACATTGATACCACTCAGACGAGCAGCCTGTTGATTTGATCCTACCGCGTAGATATAGGTACCAAACTTAGTCTTGGACATGATAAAACCGGTGAGCAACGTTATACCGGTCAGGAAAAGCATCAAATGAGGAATACCAAGAAATCTTCCTGCTGCGATATTCCTGAATGAAGCATACATCGAATTGTCGACAGTAAACGGACCTCCTTGGCCCATCTGATTGATCACAGACCTCCATGCACTCATCGTAGCCAGGGTAACAATGAAAGGGGCAATTTTGCCCTTCGTAACCAACAATCCATTGATGAGACCAACAATGACCCCAGCACCGAGACAGAACAAAAGAGTCAGGGTGATCGATTTGGTTGAGTTGAGCACCAATACACCAAAACCGCTGATCAATGCAACCGAGGATCCTACTGACAGGTCAATCATACCTGCCGAGATGATCAAGCTCATTCCCATTGCACATATACCTACAATGGAACCCTGTACAAACTGATTGGTGATGTTGTTCCATGTCAGGAAAGAAGGACTCACCATAATTGCCACCAGAAGCAACAACACAAAACTCAGCCAATGGCTGTAGTTGCCAGTAATATTTCTCCAAGTTTCCCGCACCTGCTCCCTAGACAGTGTTACACCTTTCACTTGAGTGCCTCCCTTCTTGTTCCTGTTGAATATTCCATAATCCCCACTTCACTGATATCTTCACGTTCCAGCACGGCACTGCAACGACCTTTATACAAGACCATACACCTGTCAGAAAGCTGATGTATCTCAGGATATTCACTGGTAAATACGATCACCCCTTTGCCCTGCGCTGCCAATTCTGCAATGATCTTGTAAATAGAAAATTTTGCACCGACATCTATGCCTTGTGTCGGATTGTCCATAATGTACAGGTCTGCATCGAGCTGCAACCACCTGCTGAGAATGACTTTCTGCTGGTTTCCACCAGAGAGACTGGTAATCGGGTCAAGGTCACTGCCCACCTTGATACCCATCTGTTTCTGACTTCGCTTGAAGCGATCCGACTCTTCCTTTGTATTGACGAGCAAATGGGAATGCTTTGCTACAAAATACGCCAAGGAGTTGTTGTAGCGAATCGTGAGATCGGGAAGAATTCCCCGCTCTTTCCGATTTCTGGGGATCATACCGATCCCACTTTGCATAACCTTCTTGATATCCTTCATATCGAGTGGGCCATTTGGGCCATCAACACTACCATGATCCAAGCTTGTGGCACCAAAAAGTGCCGTTGCCAATTCATCGGTACCAGATCCTTGCAACCCAGTGATTACCAGGATCTCTCCCCGACGAACGGAAAAGGAGATATCAAAAAAACTCTTTCCAGATAGATTTTTCGCATTCAGCACCACATCATCGCTTATGGTTGCCGGGATGGCGTCCTTGATATGTGCCTGTATGAAACTCTTGCCGATCAATAATTCAGTAGCCTGATGTTCATCAATATCCTTAATGGCGCCGGTTTTAATGAATGATCCGTCACGCAGCACCGTGTATGTATCACAGATGCTGAATATCTCCGGCATCTTGTGTGAAATATAGATGAAGGAAACCCCTTCATCCTTGAGTGCCCTCATGATGGTAAACAGCTTCTCGATTTCACGGTTATTCAATGCGGTAGTTGGCTCGTCCATGATAATCAATTCACTGGAAAACAACAGTGCACGAGCAATTTCGACCATCTGCTTCTGGGCAGTATCAAGATCTGCGACGAGCAAATCAGCTTTGATGCCGCTGTTCATGGAGTCAAGGACCTTTTGAGCGTGCTCAAGTTCCTTTTTCTTGTCTACCCGCAGGCCAGGCTTGCTATATTCGTATCCAAGGAACATATTCTGGAATACCGTAAGATCGTTACAGAGATTCAATTCCTGATGGATGAACCGAATTCTCAGCTCCATTGCTTTTCGTGGGGTCATGGATTCTACCACATTCCCATCAATCTCTATCGTCCCGATATCCGGAGGAAAGGTACCTGCCAGGATGTTCATCAACGTAGTCTTTCCAGCACCATTTTCACCGAGCAACCCGTGAATCTCCCCCTTCCCTACCGAGAATGAGACATCCTTCACAGCTTGTACAGCTCCGAATGATTTGGATATATGCTTCATTTCCAGAATCATATGTATCCTTCTCCCTTATACAAATGATGCCCAGAGGAGACAGTAAAATCTGTCTCCAGAGGGCATGAGGTTTAGAACAACCTACCGTTACAGGCTATAGCGGACCTTGTACAAGTCGCTTTCCATGTACTTCTTGTAGTTTGACTTATCGATCATCTCAGTGGGCACCTTGTAGGTCTTCTCAAGAGATTCGCCTTGCAATACCTTCAACCCAAGGTCGATTGCATCACGGACCATCGAGGGTGAGAAGGTGTAGGTCATGAAGTCGATACCCTCAAGACCAGAATTCTCGAACAGGTTCATGAAGCCCTCGCCAGCAGAGACACCATTGATCAGACGGATGTTGATATCTGCATTTCCATGATAGTTCTTCAGTGCCTCGACGATACCGAAAACTATTTCATCATCATGGGTCCAGATTGCCTTGATGGATTCAATTTCTGCCTTGCTCTTGGTATTGAGGAAGTTTTCCATCTGTTCCATGGCAGTCTGCTGACTCCAATTGGTTACAAAGGACTGTACAAGATTGAATTTTGGACTGGCCGTCGAAAGGAATCCATTGGTTCTCTCCATGGGAACTGAGGAACTATCTCCCTTGAACTCGAGGTAATTCACCTGGCCCTTTGCCAGATCTTCCTTGAAATATTCATTGAAATAGCGACCAGCACCTTCTCCGATAGCAACATTATCACCACTGATTTCAGCATCAGGGGTAAGTCCTTGGATGAAGCGGTCATACACGATCAAGGGAACACCTGCATCCATGACAGTCTGGGCAACACTTCTCAGTTCATCACCATTAACTGGCCAGAGGACGATGACATCAGGGTTCATACCGAGAATAGTCTCTACAGCATTACTCTGTTCACTGCTCTCAGCTGCTGTCATGAAGCGATAATCAAACCCGTACTCTGCAGAGAGAGCTTTTACCTGTGCCTCACTATGCTGGATAGACTCTGCGGTGAATCCATGGTCAGCACTTGGAGTTACAACTCCCATTAGTTGCTTTTTTTCCCCTTCCTTGGCACCTTGAGCGAAAACCATGCCGGTGGTAACCAACAACACCAGAAGCAAAACTAGAATCTTTTTCATCACGAACCTCCTATGCGATTGAATTCGTTAGGATAAGTATAGGACTTTCTGAAAATGTGTCAACTTTTTTCGTAATTACTAGTGATTTATAAGAAATTAGCTAATATGTACCGAGTATTTGTGTAATTCTGTTTCAATTCATGTAAAATTTTTCATATTTGTTCGAAGATTTACTTGCTCATTGAAAAAAGGAGCCTTATAGTGACTTTAGAGAGGAACACATGACAGATTCACAGAAAAAGATCACATACTCAGCAATCGCTGATCGTTCGGGAATCTCCATTGCCACCATCAGCCGGGTCATCAACAACAGCTCAAACGTCAAGGATGATACAAGAAAGAAAGTCATCGAGGCCATGAAATCGCTTGGGTATGATACATCAGCACTCGAAGCAAATACATCAAGAACCAACGACTTGATCATTTTCAATATCCCAAGCTTGGACAATCCTTTTTACAGCCTGATAATCCAAGGGGCGAAAGCTGCTGCACAGAGAAACGGTTATAATATGTTGATCAATGAGGATCCTATCGACGAACGGTCATTGGACTCTTTCACTGCACTCCTGAAAAAAACAAATGCTGCTGGACTGATCACTACAAACTGTATTGCACGATCAACCTTACTCCGTCTCAACACCATACTTCCGCTTGTCCAATGTTGTGAGTGTATCGACGGACTTGATATCCCCTTTGTCACGATCGATGATGTTTCAGCTGCAAGAAATGCAGTTGAGTATCTGATTTCATTGGGCAAGAATAGGATTGCTTTTATCAATGGCCCTCTCGAATATAAATATTCCCGGGACCGACTCAAGGGATACCTACAAGCTTTGGAACAGGCCAACCTCCATAAGGATCCGGACATCATCATACAGTTGCAGGAAATTGATTATGATATGGCCGTCTCAGCAGCAACACAACTATTGAACAGTGAACAGCGGCCTGATGCTTTCTTTGCTTCCAGTGATGTCTACGCAGCTGCAGCCATCAAGGCATCCAGACGTGCAGCGCTTCGGGTACCGGGAGATATCGCCATTGTGGGATTCGACAATATCGGCCTTTCTTCGCTATGCACTCCCTCCATCACAACGGTAAACCAACCAAAGTTCCAGTTGGGATTGCTCAGTTGCGAGATGCTCATCAAGCGTATCAATGCTGAGCAGATACCCATTCAGAGCATGTATATGGACACTGAACTCATTGTCAGGGAGACCACACAGAAATCTGTTAGGTCCTAACCAACTGTACTGGAAGAATCCCCGTTGCCGAGATCTCCTTTTTTAGCAACCGAGCCAGCGCAAGTATCGTATCCCGATTATATGCATACGCAGCAATGCTCCTGATACGTACATCCAGCTCGGCAAGATCATAGGGATTGCGAAGGGCAACAGTGAGGACCGGATGGTCCTTAGCCAGTGCATTGGCCAATGCAATCTGTCCTGAATACTGATGACCGTTGTAGGTTCCTACCACTACAGAGGAGCATTTACTTGCTTGGGAGAGCACCCTCTGGATTTCTTTTTCGTCAGGATTCTCACTCACCACAAGTGAAGAACCTCCTACTAAATGCGCCATATCAGGGGCAAAGTTTACCTCATGTTCCTCACTGGATACTACTGTTGCTTGAAAACAGGTCACTCCCACGAACAAGGGGTTGCCTCCCAGTTCAAAGGGTGCATCCTGTACCAAAGTTAGACTTTGAGCGTATAACCTTTGGTTTTCCTTCTTATGCATAGCACTACCCACCACAGAGAGAGGCTTTCTCTCAGCTTCCTGAAGCATCTGTTTGGCAAGAAGGATCTTCTCTGTCGAGGCATCGAATACTTCGCGTGAGAGGATTCCCTCTTCCAGGGCATTGGCAATGGCTTCTGCTGCTGCGATACCAAGGCTTATTGTGTGGCTGATCAAAACCACATCCACGCCTGCCTTGATTGCAGAGACCGTTCCGTCAACAGTCCCTGAATGCTTTGCAATTGCATGCATCTCCATGCAGTCACTGAACACCAGCCCCTTGAAACCCAAGGTATTCTTGAGCAATTCGGTCATGAAGAAGGGGCTCATGGTTGCTGGAACATTTTCTTTCTCGATATCGGGGAACAGGATATGGCTGCTCATAATCGCCTGGATCCCTCCCCTCACTGCCTCACTGAAAGGCAGGATATGGTTCTGGAGGTCTGAAAGTTCACCACCTACAGCAGGAAGTACCAGATGGGAGTCCTGGTGTGTATCACCATGCCCGGGAAAGTGTTTCCCTACAGCCATCACCCCCTGGCTCTGGATGCCTTCAACCATGGATCGGGCAAAACGCGAAACCACATCAGGATCATCACCATAACTGCGTACCCCTATGACAGGGTTACGTGGATTGCTGTTCATATCCAGAGATGGAGCAAAGTCCACATTGACGCCCAAAGCAGAGAGTTCCCGCCCTGTAAGAATACCTGCCCGCAAGGCACAACGCTCATCTCCGGTAGCCCCAATGGCCATGGCGGAGGGGACTATCGTACAATCACTGGAGAGGCGGCTGACCATACCTCCCTCCTGGTCGATACCGATCAGCGCTGGGACACCACACTCTGTTTGCACCAACTCCTGTATATCAGCACAGAGTTCGAACAGTTGCTCCTTGTCCCTGATATTCCTGGAAAACAGGATAACATTGGAAATCTTGTACTTCCTTACAGCTTTCCTAAACGTATCGTCCAAGGTGTAGTCAGGCAGGCCACACATTAGGTGCTGGCCAATCCTGCATGCCAATGAGAGTTCTAAGTCCATGTGAGTTGCTCCTTCAATGTATCATCATATCACAAAGAGCCTCCCAATACCAAAAAAGACGTTGCCCACACAACGGAGGACAACGCCAGCAAAGGTCAATACTGTTATTTTGGAGATTTACAAAAGTTTCTCGACGGCTTTGGCAACTTCGCCAAGATCATGAGTTGGCTCAAAGCGGGTAACCACTTCCCCACTCCTGTCAACGAGGAACTTGGTAAAGTTCCATTTGATCGACGGATCCTTCTCATACTCGGGGTCAACCTCACGCAATTTTCCATCAAGAATAGGACCAATCCTGTGGCTCATGTCGAACCCTGCGAATCCCTTCTTGCTCTTCAGGTACTTGTACAAGGGAAGAGCTTCTTCACCGTTGACTTCCACCTTTCCGAACTGAGGGAACTTGGTTCCATACTTGAGCTTGCAGATTTCGTGGATCTCCTCGATAGCCTCGGGAGCTTGTCCATCGAACTGGTTGCAGGGAAAGTCCAGGATTTCAAAACCCTTTCCCTGATAGGTTTCATAGAGCTTCTCCAGCTCAGTGTACTGAGGGGTAAAACCACACTGAGTGGCGGTGTTCACAATCAGGAGTACCTTGCCTTTATACTCGGAAAGGTCTACCTGTTTTCCTTCCCGGTCTTGTACTGAGTAATCATATACGTTCATTGGAGCCTCCTATTTATATCGCTTGCTATTTAATTTTTCAAAACTTATATCTAGATAGTACCTACCCCTTATGTATTTGTCAAGTGTTTTGGTAAGGATTTGTTGAAACTACCCCGGACACACACTCGTATGACCGGGGTAATCTAGACTCAGCGACTGCTGCTGAGGGTGAAAGAGAGGCGGTAGACACCACTGGGAAGGCGATACTGCTGAAGTGTATCAGGACCGCAGGTTGCTGTCCCTACCCCTCTTACCGCAGCATCCAGATACAGATGATGTAATTTACTCTGCTCCAGCTTGTCCGCATGAAGCTTTTTCCATAACTCATCAGTTGTATACCTGTGGAAGGCAAAGGAGAAGGGAGAATCACTACTGAACTGTACGCTCCCCGTGTTGCCATCATAGAGGTCCAGACGCCTGAGAGCTGTATGTACCCCATAATCCTGGGGAACGATGTAAGGAACAAAGAGCTCGTCTACTGTTGCGTGGTACTCTCCCATGATCGCCCCATCCTTTCGGTCGGGGTAGTTCTCCTGTGGACCCAAGCCGAAATAACGGCATGCAGACCACCT
>Ga0172377_10007072_pt1 | contig 11557 bp, 6 predicted proteins | sample Pumphouse3metaG_FD_119749 | JGI IMG/M metagenome (GOLD analysis project Ga0172377, IMG submission 119749) | Leachate microbial communities from a municipal landfill in Southern Ontario, Canada - Pumphouse #3 metaG | ecosystem: Engineered > Solid waste > Landfill > Unclassified | place: Canada... | reverse complement strand
TTTATTCCTACTTTTTAAAGATAGATTAGTGAAGACTTCTTTATTAGATGGTAAGGTAATTAAAGAAAAGATATTTGATATTCAGAAGTATGGAGAGTTATCTGCAATATTATCAAAGAATGTTTATATTCTATCAGATTCAATTTATTCTTCGTTAGAAAATCAAGATTCTATTAATCATTATGTTATGACCAAGACAGGGAATGTTCTTGTTATTAATCAAGATTTTGAGATATCGAAAGTGATAGATATTGATTTCTATTATTTGAAATATGCTGAAAATAAGGATTATAAACTTATAGGAAATAAGAGAGAAACTATGATTATTAATAATGATGGAAAAAAGATTGGAGAAATTAAAGCAGGTAATGATTCTAAACTTTTAGGAAACAAGCTTTATGTTTTTCAAGGAAAGAGTTTTATTGTTATTGATTTAACCAAGTTCTCTAAATAATGAACTCTAAGGTTTTGAAAAAATATTTGACAATATACACAAAAGGATTGTAATGTTGTTTTATGAGTATTCCAAAAATAGTTTTCTTTTTTAGAATCCAGGAAGAGGAATTAAGACTGTTGGGATTAATAAAATCCAGCCAAGAATTACCATTGCTAAGATAAATTTCCATGACCATTTAAACCATTTTGCATAAGGTATTTTTGCTATTCCAAGAACACCTATTAAAACTCCTGAAGTTGGAGTGATAAGATTGGTGAATCCGTCTCCTATATGAAATGCAGTAACTGCTGATTGCAGAGGAATACCAACCATTGTTGCTATTTCTCGGAACATTGGCATAAGCATTGCTGCTTTTGCGGTTCCTGATGTGATTATTGCATTTAAGATTGATTGAAAACCATACATTAGGCTTAGTGCTCCAACTTTTCCAGAACCATTTATTGATGTTGCAACACTATTTAAAAAGGTATCAATTATTTTTCCATCTTCTAATATTATTATTATTCCACTTGCTAAACCAACGACAAGTGCTGCTCCTAACATATCTTTTGCTCCAGCAATAAAGAGTTTTGATATTTCGGAAGCATCTTTTCCTAATGCAATACCTGAAACAATAGCCATTGTGAAGAATAAAGCTGCAATATGAATAAATTCCCATTCAAATACCATTACTCCTACAACAAGATAAATAATTGTAAAGATTAATATTGTAAGACAGAACATCTGAATAGATTTCTTTAACATTTTGTAGCCAACAGCAATGAAAATAATTGTTAGTATTAATAATAATATATAAGTGTAGAAACCTCCATGAAATATTTTTGAATTAATTCCTACGTAAATAGTATATGTAGTTATTATTATTGAAGAAAGTATATACGCGAGCCAAGTACCACGATTAGCCTTTGTCGGTTGAAGTTCTTGTGCTGAAGATTGATTTTGTCGCCAATAGTCATCTTCCTCATACATTAGAGATTTCTTAGGATTTTTCTTTATTCTGTTAGCATACCATAATACATAAGCAATTCCTAATCCTGTTATTATAAACCACATCACTAACCTATATTCTATTCCGCTAAACATTTTAATTCCAGCAATATCTTGTGCTATTCCAAGAGTAAAAGGATTTAAAATGCAACCAGCAAAACCTAACCCTGCGGCTAAAAAGCACATACATACTCCAACAATGGAATCATATCCCATACTTATTGCTAAAGGAACAAAAATTATAACGAAAGCAATTGTCTCTTCACTCATTCCAAATATTGCACCAAATGCACTAAACATAATCATTATTAGAATTATGATTAAGTTATTAACTCCAAGCCATCGCAAAAACTTAAATCTTTCTAAACTATTACTATGTTTTAAGAATGATTGCACCCCCATATCAATAGCTTTTGTTTCGTTTAAAATCCAAAAAGCACCTCCTAAAATAAGTAAGAAAGCAATTATTCCTGGAGCTCTTTGAAAGCCTTTAAAGAAAGCAGACATTACCTGCCATGTTTGAGGAGATTGTTCCACTTGATGATAAGAGCCTGTAATTATACCGTTAATAATTTTTCCGCTTTCAGTTGTTTGTGGTTCTCGAGAAAATTCTCCAGCAGGGACAAACCAAGTTGCAATAGCAGCAATTACAATTAATGAAAATATTATTACGTAAGTGTGTGGTACCTTTTTAAACATAGTATTATTTCTTTTTGAGTTTGATTAATATCTTATTTAAGAATGTAAGGATAATAATTACTATTGCAGCAAAAATAGCTCCTTTAGCAATATAATCTCCATATTTAACATAGAAAGTAAGTTTTTTTTGAGGGATAAGAGATTCTTTTATTACTGCTGGTGTCCAGAATTTTGTTCTTTGAAGTATTTCTCCTTTTGGATTTATAAAACAAGATGTTCCTGTATTTGCGCTTCTTGCAATATAGCGACGTGTTTCTATTGCACGCAAAGAAGCATAAGAGGCATGTTGTTTATGTCCTTGAGAATCTTTCCACCAACTATCGTTAGTAATAATAAAAATAAGTTCGGCACCCTCTTTTACTCTTTCTGCAACAAGACCTCCATAAACAGATTCATAGCAAATGGGAGTAGTGATTTTAACTCCTGAAGATTCAGAAACAAATAAGCCATGTTGATTATCTATTCCTAAAGAACCAACAGGAAGATTTCCTAATTCTATTGCAAAGTCAAGTATCTTGCTTATATATTTTTTAAATGGAACTCTTTCAACACCTGGAACTAATTTTGATTTATGATATACTTCAAAACGATTTTCTTTTTTGATATGAACAGCACTGTTATAAACAGAGAAATATGGTTTTGGAGCAAATTCAATTTTACGGGAAGCTTCATCTTTTTCTTCTTCTGATTGAAGTTTACGAGTGAATGTTCCTGTTATCCATTGTGCCTTATCATATTTCCCAACAAATTCACTTAATATTTGAAGACTTTGGTTTTTATCTATTTGATCTTCCCATATTCTTTCTTCCAAACATCCTTCGGGAGTAATAATAAAGCTTGTGTTATTATCTGTTTTTTTTGCAGCCAAAGAGGTAATTAAATCAATAATTTCATAATTAGATAGCTGTAAAGATGGATCATAAGGTTCAAGATTAGGTTGTACAACTACTACATCAATTGGTTTATTTTTTTCATCCTTATAGTTATTCCAAATTAAAAGAGAAATAAATATTGGAATAGCAATTACTAAAGCAAAAAGAGAAAAGTTAAAAGAGAAAACCCTCTTATTAATTATGATAAGTTTTCTTTTCTTAATGTTTATTTGTTTAATAGATTTAAATCCGAAATAGTTTGCAATAAATACCCAAAGAGTTCCTCCAAATATTCCTGTATATTCATACCATTGTACAAGAATAGGTGTAGTTGAAAATCCATTTCCAATAGTCATCCATGGCCAAGTAAGTTCCCATAAATGATGAATATATTCCATAGCTATCCAAAATATTGGAAGAAGAATAAATCCTTTTTTGCCATCAAATAATATTTTCTTGGAAAAATGATAAGTTTGAAAAACTATTCCTCCTAATATTGCATTTATAAATGGAGCAAATAGTCCAAAAAGGGTTGAATAACAAATCCAATAAGTAGTAATACCATTCCAAATAAAGCATGCAATAAAAGAATAATTGAATACTGAAAATTTAGAGAAGCTATTAGAGTTTTTTGAAATATAATCTTCTATCCAAAGTAAAGGAATAAATGCGATTAATAAAAGAGGAGGGAAACCATAAGTTGGCCAAGCTAAGGATAATAATAATCCACTAAGGCAAGCGATTAAAAATAAATGTAACTTTTTCATTTTACTACATAATTCATTTTAACATCCAACTTTTCTGTTGGAACTTTATCAAAAAACTGAAATTCAAAGCAAACTCCGACCTTAATAGAGTTACTAACACTTAATAATCTATCATAAAAACCTTTTCCTCTTCCCAAACGATTATTTTCTTTATCAAAAGCAACTCCAGGAATTATCATTAAGTCAATATTATCAATATCTAAAAATTCTTCTCCAATAGGTTCTAATATTGAAAACATAACTCCTTCTTTCATTGATTCTATTCCTTCAAAAATTTTTAATTTAAGATTTTCTCCATCAACGCAAGGAAGTAATATTGTTTTTTCTTTATACCATTTTAAAATAAAGTCATGAGTATAAACTTCATCGTCCATTGACCAATATAAAAGTATTGTTTTTGCATTTTTAAACCAGTCTTCCTTTTCAATTCTTTCCCAAATAGGAATTGAGAGTTCTTTTTTCTCTAACAAAGTATATTTTCGTTTAGCTTCCTTAACTCTCTGTCTTAATTCTCTCTTTTTATCCTTTAAAACCATAATGCAATATTATATATTAGAAAAGACATTAACCAAGCTGATATAGTTGTATATGATGCAAGAAGAATTGCCCAAAATATTTTCCCACTTTCTTTCCAAACGACAGAAAACACTGCTGCACAAGGAAAGTATATTAAAATAAAAACTAATAGGCTAAGAGCTGTTGCAGTTGTAAAAACAGGTGTTCCAATTTTTTCTCCACTATTATGAACTTCTTTTTTAAGTCTTTGTCCTAAGGCTTGGTCTGTAGCTTCAGGATTTTTTTCATAAAGAACTCCCATAGTACTTATAATAACTTCTTTTGCTGAGGTTCCAGCCAATAAACTTACTCCTATTTTCCAATCAAAACCAATTGGTTTAAGAACTGGTTCTATAAAATGTCCAATTGAAGCAATATATGATTCTTCAATCTTAGATTTATCTTTTTGAGGGAAATAACCTAAAGACCATATTATTATTGATGCAAACAAAATTATTCCGCCCATCTTCTTGAGATAATGTTTTGTTTTCATTCCAATATTGCTTCTAACAGCTTTAAAGGTTGGGATTCTATATGGGGGTAGTTCCATAACAAAAGGGACTCCCTTTGTTTTCATTAAAGTCTTTTTAAAAATCATTGCAAAGATAACAGCAAGCAAGATACCTAAAAGGTATAGACTGGATAAGATAAGAACAGGGTATTTAGGGAAGAAAGTTCCAATAATAAGTATATATACAGGAAGCCTTGCACTACAAGACATAAAAGGAATTATAAGCATTGTTAGGAGTCTATCCTTTTTATTTTCCAATGTTCTGGTAGCCATAATTGCAGGAACATTACATCCAAAGCCAATAATCATAGGAACAAAACTTTTTCCATGAAGTCCTATTTTATGCATTATTTTATCCATCAAGAAAGCAACTCTTGCCATATAGCCAGTGTCTTCCATCAATGAAATAAAAAGAAATAATATTACAATATTAGGAAGAAAAACTATAACACCTCCAACTCCACCAATAATACCTTGAGAAATTAAATCGGCAAATGCTCCAGAAGGAAGAATTCTATTAACAATCATTCCAAATTCTCCAACAATCCATTCTATCCAATTCATTGGGTATTGTCCAATTTTAAAAGAACAGAAAAACATTAGCCAAATAAAGAAAAAGAAAATTGGATAACCCCAAACAGGATGAGTTAATACTGAATCTATCTTTTCTGATTTTGTTTTATCTTTTTTCTTCTCTCCAAATTTATATGTTTCCTTTAAAGCTCCAAGAATAAAACCATATCTTGCATTAGTAATTACTGTTTCACTATCTTCATGAAAAGTGTGTTCTATCTTTTTTATTGCACTTTTAGCAACTTCGTGAACATCGGTGTGATCAATCCATGTTTCTATTTCTTCAATAATTTCTCGGTCTTTTTCCAATAATCTAATGGCATAATATCTTGCCGCTACTTTTTCTGAATAGTTTCTGCTTTCCCTTATTTTTGTTGAAAGACTATTAAGACATCTTTCAATTATATCACCATAATTAATATGGATATGTCTATAAACTTTATTGTTTCCTTCATAAACTTCAATTGCAGCATCTAATAATTTTGAAATTCCTTTTTTCTTATTTGCTTGAGTAGGAACAAGAGGAGACCCAATCATTCCTCCGAAAAGTTTATAATCAAATTTATCATTCTTATCCTTTAACTCATCATACATATTAAGAGCAATAACCATCTTAATATCCATGTCAATAAGTTGAGTTGTTAGGAAAAGATTTCTTTCTAAATTAGATGAATCAATTACATTAATTACTATGTCAGGATTTTGATCAAAAAGATATTTCCTAACATAAGATTCTTCATTAGTGTAAGCAGAAATAGAATATGTTCCAGGAAGATCAATTATATTAAATTTATAACCTTTATATTCTACAATAGTTGTTTTAGCATCAACAGTAACCCCAGAATAATTACCTACTTTTTCTTTAAGCCCAGAAATAGCGTTAAATAATGAAGTTTTTCCTGCATTTGGATTCCCTACTAAAGCAATATTAATAATTTTATCTTTTCCTGATATTATTTTGTTTTCAATTTCGTTGTCATCAATAACACCTCCATATCCAAATGAATAATCTTTAAATTCTTTTTCATCAAGGGGAATAATATCAATTAGAGAAGCATCACTTCTTCGGATAGAAATTTCAGATGAAAGTATTTTATATTGAACAGGATCATTAAAAGGAGCAGCTTTTATTGCTTCAACAATATGACCTTTAACAAAGCCCATTTCTGTAATTCTCTTTAAAAACAGTCCCCTCCCTCTAATCTTTATTATTATTCCTTTCTCTCCGTTTTTAAGATCGTTAAGTGTCATAATTAAATATTTAGTACGTTTTAGTTTCTATCCCTATTGCTCTTATTTTATTTGCAAAAAATTCAAGTTCCTCTTTATTGAGTTTTTCTAAATTACTTTCAGGAGTTATTCTATCTATAGGGTAAAGCATAACATAGCGAGGTTTAATTCTCTTCACAATTTCCAACCATGATTTAAATTCTTCTTCAGTAGTGTTGTCAATTTTAATATTGTCGTTTTCTCCTCTAAGTAGAAGAGTTTGAATTATTGCATCTTTTCCAAATTCAATTAAACGCTCAATTGTTTTTTCAAAACTTATAACCTTAGGCTTTGCCTTATTTATAGCATAAAACATTTTTTCAGTTCCAGCATCAAGTTTTAGTATAGGGTTATCTACCTTATGAAGAGCATTAAAAACATCATCTCTTATTAAATTTGTAGCATTAGAAAGGACAGAAATCTTAGCATCTTTTGCATATTGATTTCTTAACTCAACAACAATATCAATTATCTCACTAAATTCAGGGTGCATAGTTGGCTCTCCATTTCCAGAAAAAGTAATAGAGTCAAGAGGAATATTCTTTTCTTTCATCTCTATTAATCTTGCTTTAAGAGCTCTTTTTATGTCTTCCTTATTATTTAGTTTATCATTTATATCTTTTGTTTCTTCATTCCAACCACATTCACAATAAATACAATTGAAATTACACAATTTTTTATGAGTAGGCAAAAGATTTACTCCTAATGAGTTTCCAAGCCTACGACTTTTTATTGGACCAAATACTATATTTTCAAATAACATTATAGAATTTTTTTTTGCAAATATCCGTAAAAACCATGACAATAAAAAGAAAAAATAATTATTTTTATTCTTTTCCAACTCATTATCAAAATTATGTTGTTGTTGTATTTGAAAGACTTTCTTTGCTGCCCTAATCTAAAGTATATTTTACCTTTCCGACATTTTTGTTATTTCTAAAATTGATATATTGCAAGCAAGTAAATGCAATATTTTAGCAATAATTCTTACAAATAGTCTTTGAGGTTGTTATCAACATAAATTTATTATTAAGTTGAGAAAATATATTTGCGATTCTTTCTCTTATTATATTTGTGAGGTTGAATAAATACTTTTGTCTGCTATTTATTTTGAGTATTAAGAGAGCCTGCACCTAACAATAATAGTAAGAAATAATATTTTCTTAATCTTCATTGTTTTTTCCATCATTATTTTCGAGTGCAAAATTACTATGTTTCAAAAAAGCATGCAATACCTTCTTATAGGTAAAATAAAGGAACTATATACCTAAATAATATGAGTTCATGCAAAAAAAATGTTTATATTCATATGACATTAATATATCACTTAATTTAAGAACCAAACTTTATTCAAACGAACAACACAAATAAACCAATAAAAATAAGTTTCTTACAATTATAAACTTTTCTTGTAATAAGATTTGCAAAAGAACCTTTATATTAATTATTGAGCTTTAAAAGTAGATAATTCTCACTATCAATACTTAATTATTATACATAAAGAAGACTAAGAGCTATTCCTTCTAAGTCTAAGAATTTAGGAACAACACCACACAATTTATATTCCCATAAAAATTAACCAAATCTTTGAAAATAACTTGCAGACGCCAAGAAAATTATTGAATATTGAATTTAGATTGTGTATAATATCGAAATGTTTATTAAATTGATTTGTAATCACTAACGCGTTAAAAATCTATTACATGTACAATCTTTTTCTTAGTAAAAATCTTAAATTAATTCAGCCAACAAGTTATAAGAATTTAATCCTATTATTTGAAAACTCACAAGTAGATTAACACTTATTGGAAATAAAGCCCTTCTTTTTCTCTTTATACTTGATATAATTCTAACGAAATCAAGTTTTGATGTAATAAATCGAGCTTTTTTTTACTTAAAAGATGCACATCTTTTATTTTAATAAATTTTTAGGGGAATATTTGTGTTCGATTTCACTCTTTCGAGTTATAAACTATTTCAATTGCAAATATAAGGAATTTTCTTGGATATGGAATGAATAAAACATAAAAATTTTAATCCTATTATTTGTTTCGGCATAAACGTGTTTTACATTTATAAATGTAATTTATCTATTTAATCTGACCATATAATACCTAAATCCAATTTCTCAAATTATTTTATTTGTGAAACATTAGGATTTGTTTGTTTATTTTGCTTTCTTTGCACTTGCTTTTTTAAAATAGTACCTATTAATATAGTTGGTAATATATTACTGCATGGTGATTATAATTAAAATAACAGGTTATTTATTATGAAGAGAATACTAAGTTTTTTATTCGCTTTTAGTTGTTTGTCTGTTTGTTTTCCACAGTCATATACTGTAAAAGGGAAAGTAATAGATACAATAGATAATTCACCTATTGAAAACGTTAATATTATTGTTCAAGGTACTCAAAATGGATGTAAATCTAATAAGGATGGTAGTTATGAATTAAAAGAAATTTCATTACCATCAATATTACAAATATCTCATATTTCATTTCAAACGCAAACAATATTATTAACACAAAACAATATCAAAAGAGAAAAGACAATTAATTTAGATATTAAATTGCAAGAAAAGACTATTAACATAAAAGGAATAGTTATTCAAGCAAGACCAATTAATAAGTTGGATAGATTTGTTTATGATTTTGAAGTGGGGGATTCATTAATTTATATTATTGGTCGAGAAAATGGAGAAAAGTATCTTAATGTTTATACTTATGATGATTATTTAAAAGATAGAATTCTTCTTCCTCAAGATTTAAATGAATTAAATTATGATTATTCGAATAAATTAGCAATAAAAAAAGAGGGAGAAAGTGAATATTATAATGTATTTTATGATAAAAAAGGGATGCATTTAAACAAACAAAGATATGATATAATAGAGAGAGGTATATTGAAAACAGTATATAATCCAAGGAATTATTCTCCAGAAGGAGTAAATATTAATAGAACAGCTTGGACTAATCAAGTTACATTATTAAGAGGTAATTCTAAATGTAAATATTCTTATTCATATAGTTATATGGACAAAGAAATTACTCTTTATAAGTTATTTGAAAAACAAGGGAAATTAAAATATACAATTATTTATTATGCTCTTTTTGATTTAGATGATTGGTTAAAAGATAAAGGCAAAAATAAAAACTCGTGGTTTAATTATATCCCAAAATACAATACTAAAATAGATAGTTTATGCTTATTAAAGAACAAGTATCAAAATTTATATGCAGACATTAAATCAATAAGAAAAATAGTAAATATAAATTCTGAAATAAGACTTAGAACATTTGTGCCTATAGTTCCTGATACTCCATGTGGTGATTTAATTTATTATTATCAGATGATAATTGGTGTGAAAATACCAGTATATTTTATTGAATTAGCAAGTAATGTATATATAATCAACATTGATAAAAGCTTAATTTATAAATTATCAGATACAGGGTTACCTCTTGATGAAGTAAAATTAGATAAGCAAGTTGCCAATGATTTCAGTGAAATAAAATGCATATTTTCAAATCAAGATAAAACAAAATGTTATGTAGAATACAATAAATTTGGGAATGTAAGTATAAAAGAGATTGATTTAGTAACAGGGAAATATATTAATACAATTCATCTCCATGAAAATTTTGTTGATAAAGTAAGGATAGTTGGAGATAATATTTTTTATACTGCAACAAAAAATGTTGATGGTAGAGATGAGAGATGGTTATTCAAACAAAAAATTAATGATATATCAAATTAAGATGGGAAATTAACAAGAGAAGAATTTTAAGACTTAATGTTATGTAAAAAAGAGGTTCTATAACGAAAGAGTTGGTAGTTGAAATGCCTTTTAAAAACAGAGAAAGAACTCATTTGGATTGTTAATAAACTTATTTGGATTATAAAATGAAATCTTCTGTATGCAAACTCAAGTAAAAATATACTCTATTTTAATTTAGTCAATGGGGGCATGTTAAATTATTATTATATACAAAGTCAAATAATCCAGCTATAATTTGTTTGTAAGCATTTTTTTTGTAATTTTGCATCTCATTTGGCGGGATAGCTCAGTTGGTTAGAGCGTCGGATTCATAACCCGGAGGTCACGAGTTCAACTCTCGTTCCCGCTACAAAAAATTAAAGGTCAGTTCAAACGCTGACCTTTTTGTTTAATATATATACGATTTCTGAAAGTCAAATTTTAATATTCTGATTCTTCTTTTAAGGTTAGCTTTTCGTTTTTAAGATCTTTTGTTAGAAAACTCCAAGATAGGGCTTGTTGAGTTGGAATTTTTATCTTTAGTTTCTTGTTCTCCTTATTTATTATCTTGCTATCACGAATTGTTGGATTTAGATTCCTTAAATATTTATAAGGAACTTTTATCTTTTTAGCGAAGGCAAATAAATCATGTATTGTTGTGTCAATAATTAATTCATTAGTTGGAATTGGTTGATAAGTATCTTTCTTGCGGAAATAGAATCCATATTGTTGAGGGTTTTCCATTATTAGTTTAAAGGCTATTATTCTATATACGTATCTTGATGTTTCTGAATTTGTATATATTTCCCAATAGTTATCACATCCTTGTTCATTCATACGACTTTTTAATCCTCTTTCTCCACAGTTATATGACGCACAAGTTAAAGCCCAATCATTAAAAATTGCATTCTTTTTCTTTAGATAATCACAAGCAGCAATTGTAGATTTTTCTAAATCATATCTATCGTCCCAACCTTCTAATGATTCTAATCCATATTCTTTTGCAGTTCCTGGAACAAATTGCCAAAAGCCTTCAGCCTTAGCTGGTGATATAACATTGTTTAATCCACTTTCTGCAACAGATAAATATTTAATATCTTCTGGAAC
>Ga0172377_10007071_pt1 | contig 11557 bp, 8 predicted proteins | sample Pumphouse3metaG_FD_119749 | JGI IMG/M metagenome (GOLD analysis project Ga0172377, IMG submission 119749) | Leachate microbial communities from a municipal landfill in Southern Ontario, Canada - Pumphouse #3 metaG | ecosystem: Engineered > Solid waste > Landfill > Unclassified | place: Canada... | reverse complement strand
TTCAACTTTAAACAGTTGCCAACAATAAGAACCCAACATGTCTATTAAAAATTTAGTTTGATCAGTTATTCCAACTCCTGCTATAGTTTGTTTTATTGCCTTATCTAATTTCATTGTTATTATCTCCTTTAACTATATATGCTTTGTATTGTACCACATTTTTCTTAAAATGTAAATACCTTTTTAAATTATTCATCTTCTGTATCAAACATATTCTGTAAATCAACACTTTCTTCCTCAGCCATTTCAGGTGGAATTAAGTTATCATATACAGCATCATCTACTGCTTGTTTAGCACTGTCTAAATCTTTATCATCTTTCTTTACTTTTGGCATAGATTTTTCAAAACTTTCCATTTTAGAAGCGGAATCCAAATTATAAAAAGTAGTAACATCACCTCTCCAAAATAGTGGAACATCACCAAGTGGACCGTTTCGGTGTTTTGCTATACTCAATTCCATCACACAATCTTTATGTGAATTGCCTTCTTCGTTATTCTCATCCTCAGGTTTGTGAATAAACATAACAATATCTGCATCCTGCTCAATAGCACCACTTTCACGCAAGTCACTAAGTATAGGGCGACGGTCTTTACCCTTTCGAGATTCAACAGCACGACTCAATTGACTTAATACCAAAACAGGCACATTCAATTCCTTAGCCAAAATCTTCAATTTACGGGAAATCTCACTAACCTCGGTTTGACGATTATCTGTACGAGTACCTGAACCCATTAACTGCAAGTAGTCTATCATAACAAAATCTAAGCCTTTTTCTCTTTGAATACGTCTACACTTACTCAAAATTGCACCGGGGGTGTTAAGACTGGAATCATCAATGTATATTTTAGCATCACTCATTAATTTAACGTGTTGAAACAAACGACGCCATTCTTTATCATCCAATTCGGCTTTTAAAGCCCTTTCCATACTAACTTTTGCAGAAGAACATAAAGCCCTTTGTGCCAACTGTACCTTAGGCATTTCTAGTGAAAATACGGCACAACTTTTCTTCTCTTTAATTGCCATATGATTTACAATATTCATCGCCAAAGAAGTTTTACCTACACCAGGACGTGCTGCCAAAAGTATCATATCACTGTTTTGAAATCCATTTGTTAAGCGGTCTAACCCAATAAAACCTGTTGCAATACCTTGCAAAGAATCAGGGTCTTTTACCAACTTATTAAACTTGTCCATAACCTGAGTTAAACTATCTTTTATATGCTCTAACTTGCTTCGGTCATTTTTCTCAGATATTCCATAGATTTCCCCCTCAGCAAATTCCAAAACATTCTCTGAATTATCTTCATATGCCTTATCTATAACTCGTTGACTAGAAGATATAAGTTTTCGTAAAACTGAACCTCTTTTGACTATGTGCATATATTGTTTAAAGTTTGCAGCACTAGGAACAATGTTTGTTAGTGAAGATATATAACTTAATCCCCCTACACTTTCCAACAATCCCTCTCGCTCTAACTCATCTGGCAAACTAACATAATCTATTGGTTGTCCACTTAAATATAAACTCTGCATAGCACTAAATATGCTACGGTGCGAATCAGTATAGAAATCATCCTTTCCCATTTCATTTAGTATAGTGAAAGGTGCTTCTTGGTCTATTAGTACACAACCTAATACCGCTTGCTCTGCCTCCAAACTATGTGGTAATTTTCGTGCCACTATATCTTGAATTTTTGCCATAATTTATTCCTTTTACTTTTTCTTATGCTTTATTGCTGGATAATTTTTGTTTTGTTTTTGTACGACTTTTTTGCTTACTGTCATCTCTTGCTTTTCTTCCTGCTTCTCGGCAAACGCTTGTGATTGTTGTTCTTGTGCTTCTTTTTCCTTATTTGATACAAAAATGGCACGTTTATTACTAATTCTATCTCGAATTTTTTGAGCAATATAGAGCGTTATAAAAAATACTGCTACTAGAACTAAACAATCTACCACCACCATCCAGAACATAGATAGTTTATTTAACATTAAAAGATTAAGACATATCAAAATTGGTAAGGCAATTAGTATTGCAATACCATACTTTTTTGCATAGCCATAAAAATCTTTCCTTGTCATTGTCTCCTCCATTATGTCTTTTTATTGTACCATAAATATTTCTATTTGGCTATAATTTTTGAAAAATTTTTAAAAAGTTGTACCAAACCACTTTTTATATATTTAAAAAAGTTTCAAAATTTCGCCACATTTCATACGAACAATTATACTTATTACATTGACATTTACACATAAAAAAGCTAAAATATAAACGATAATTATTATAGGAATAAATAAAAAATAAAAATTCTTCCTAAAAATAATGAGAAATAATTATTAAAGGAGAAATATTATGCATTGGGCAGATGAAGTAGCACAACAATTAGTAGCCCGACATCCAGATGCCGAGATCTACACTTGTGCAAGTGGTATAAGTCCATCAGGGCCAGTCCACATTGGAAATTTTAGAGAGGTTATAACCACATATTTTGTAGTTAAAGCCTTACGTGATTTAGGCAAAAAAGTGAGATTTATTTATAGTTGGGATAGTTATGATCGTTTTCGTAAAGTTTCTTCAACTCTTCCTACTGATTACTCAAAATATCTAGGAATGCCCTACTCCGAGATGCCTGACCCTTTTGGTAAAGAGAAAAATTTTGAAACAGCCTTTGAAAAACCTATGATGAAAGCAATGGCTGAAATGAGTATTGATGCCGAATATATTTTCCAGTCCGAACAATACAAAATCGGTAGATATGTTGAAGGAATTATCCACGCATTAAAACATCGTAAGGAAATTTACGATATTGAAATGTCCTTCAAGACACAAGAGGCTAACAATTCAGACCGTGAAAACTACTATCCACTTCAAATATATTGCCAAAATTGTGGACACGATTTTACAAAAGTTACTGGAATTAGTGAAGATTGTACAAAAGTTGAATATGAGTGCAAATGTGGGCACAAAGGCACTTTGGACTTAAATAAAGACTTCTGTGTAAAACTTCCTTGGAAGGTAGATTGGCCTATGCGTTGGGGTGTAGAAAATGTATTATTTGAACCAGGTGGACGTGACCACAGTAGCGAAGGTGGAAGTTACCAAGTATCCAGTGAGATTTCAAGAAAGATATTTCACCGAGAGCCTCCTTTATATCGTATGTATGACTTCATAAACTTAAAGGGGCAAACTAAAAAAATAAGTAGTTCCTCAGGTACAGATATGACACCATCTACCATATTAAAAGTTTATCAGCCTGAAATACTATTATGGATGTTCACTCGTTTTCTACCTGAAAAGGGTTTGGATATTGCTCTTGATACTGATGTATTAAGAACATACCACGAGTTTGACCGTATGTACGCAACATATAAATCAGGCGAGGGTGATGATATAGTAAATCGTATTATGGAATTAGCGCTTGCAAACACAGATACCAGTAAATATTATACTGTTGATGCAAGTTTAATTGCTTCATTTGCACCTATTGTGAACTTTGACTTAGATTTGTTGACAGAATTGTTCCATAAAATTGGACAAAATTGGACAAAAGAACAAATACAACCTCGTTTTGAAAAGATTAAGTATTGGTTGGAAAATTATTGTCCAGAACAGATTATCAAGTTACTTCCTGCACAAAACTCAGAATTTATCTCCACAATAACAGATGAGGAAAAACAATGGATTGCACGTTTGGTAACAGAAATTGAAACTAAGTCCTTAACGCCAGATGAAATGCAGACATTATTATATGATATTCCAAAAATAAATAATGAGCCAGACAAAACTAGACAAAAAAGATTCTTTGAAGTAGTATATAATTTATTGTTAGGAAAGACACAAGGTCCTCGCCTATATCTCTTTTTAACAGCAGTAGATAAAAAAGAAATATTAAGATTATTGAAAATACAAAAGTAGAATAAACAAAATTGAAAATATAAAAATTACTTTTAAAATGGAAATTTACTAAAAATGTTTTATTAAATCTTCATAGACAGAGTTAAAATAGTAAAAAAAATTTTCACAAAAAAATAAATAAAACATAAAAAATGTTCTACCAACGCATAAGTGTATTTATCATACTAGATTGTGTTGATAGGTTATTGAGCACAGTATTTCACAAAATTAGTTATCAAACCTAATACAAAAATAAGAAGAATTATAGAAAGTTTTTTGCGACGTAATTTTTTAAGGAAAATCTTGCCTTTTTGCTTAAGTAATTTTGCGAAAGACAAGAAATCACCAAGCGACTGTACGGAGGTATACTTTATGTATCCGACAGTTCGGGCGGACTTGCGAGATTTAGCAGTATGTGGCTTTGCGAACAATGTTCGCAACACGCTTTGCGTGTAATGTGCTTTGCACATAAAGCCCAGCCACAAAATTAATTATTGCCTTGCCTTTTTGCGACGGAATTTTTCACAAGACAAGGCGCGTAAAAGTTTTGCGGACGGAAGTGTACTTTAAGTATTCGACGAGCGCAAAATCTTTTAAAGAACGCAGTATTGTGAAAAATTACTAAGCAAAAAAAAGGAGATAGAAATGATTGATATAAATTTAATAAGAAATAATCCTGAATTAGTTAAAGACAACATTAAAAAGAAATTTCAAGAAAAAAAATTAGTGCTAGTCGATGAAATTCGTAATTTTGATATCACTTCAAAACAACTAAAACAGCAGATTGACCAACTACGTTCTCAAAGAAATATATTGAGCGATAAAGTTGGAGCGTTTATGCGTGAAAAAAAGGTTGCTGAGGCTAATGCAACAAAGCAACAGGTAGTAGATATTAACACCCAAATAGCCACAAAAGAGGCTGAGTACGAACAAGTATCTGCCGAGATAAAAAAGCGTATGATGGTGATACCAAACATAATGGCTGATGATGTTCCTATTGGTGCAGATGACAGCAAAAATGTAGAACTGCAACAATTTCTACCTCAAACTTCATACAATTTTGAAGTTCCTTATCATATGGATATACTTGAAAAAGTCGGCGGTATTGATATAGAAAGTGCTAGAAAAATATCAGGGCAAGGCTTTTACTTCTTGATAGGAGATATTGCAAGATTACATTCTGCTGTACTAAGTTATGCACGTGACTTTATGATAGACAAAGGGTTCACTTATGTTATTCCACCTTATATGATTCGTAGTGAAGTGGTCAATGGAGTTATGAGTTTTGAGGAAATGGACGCTATGATGTATAAAATTGAGGGAGAAGATTTGTTTTTAATTGGGACTAGTGAACATAGTATGATTGGACGTTTTATTGGTACAACATTAAATGAAAACGAATTGCCTTTGAAGTTAACAAGTTCGTCCCCTTGCTTCCGAAAGGAAAAAGGCGCTCACGGTATTGAAGAGCGTGGAATATATCGTATTCACCAGTTTGAAAAGCAAGAGATGATTATTGTTTGTAAACCAGAAGATAGCAAAGATTGGTATGAAAAACTTTGGAATTATACTGTTGAATTATTTACAAGTATGCAAATTCCTGTTCGTACTTTGGAATGTTGTTCGGGCGACTTGGCGGATTTAAAGTATAAAAGTGTAGATGTTGAGGCTTGGAGTCCAAGACAAAAGAAATATTTTGAAGTTGGAAGTTGCAGTAATCTAACAGATGCTCAGGCTCGCCGTTTGGGTATTAAAATTAAAACTGAAAACGGAAATATACTTGCACACACTTTGAACAACACGGTAGTCGCACCACCTCGTATGTTGATTGCCTTAGTGGAAAACCACTTAAACGCAGATGGTAGCATAAACATACCAACAGTTTTACAGCATTATATGGGTGGAAAGACAAAAATTGAAGTGAAAAATAAATAAAAAGCAAAATAGAACAGGATAGAAATATCAGAATAAATTTACAAAAAATTAAAAATAAAACATAGACAAAAGTATAAAAGAAAAGTGTAGATAAATATCTGCACTTTTTATTTTTTAGTTATTTTTCAAAATGTTTATGTATTTGTTTAATAAGAATTTACTTTTACATATTAGAAAACAAAAAACATTAAACGTACTTAATAAAAAATCTCGCAAATTTGTTTGATATATATTTTGTTATTTTATATAAAAAAAAAAACAAAGAGAGAAAAAATGGAAAAAGATAGTAAATTGCATACAGGGCATTGGCAGAGGTTACGGGAAAAAGCCTTAACTACTGATACTGCAAGATTTACAGATAAAGAAATGTTGGAACTAACCCTACAATATATTTTTATACGTGGGGACGTAAATGAAATCGCCTCTAAATTATTACAAGAATTTAAAACTTTTGATAAAGTTCTCAATGCAAATGTTAGAGATTTAATCAAAATCAAAGGTATCGGGCAATCGGTTGCTGAAAAGATAACTTTACTACCCAAAATAATAAATTTCTATAATGTATCTAATGCAAAAAAACAAGAATATTATGTTAATAGCATTGAACAATGCGTAGAACTTGCAAAACAATTTTTAACTGGCTTAACTGCTGAAAGATTATATATGTTTTGCATAAACAAAACGGGTCAAGTAACAAACGAAGTTGTACTGGGCAAAGGTGAAGATTGCTGTGTTAATGTTTTAGTAAATGAGGTCTTAATCCAAGCAAACGAAAATAAAGCACAGTATGTTGTTTTTGCACATAATCACCCTAACGGAAAAGTTACTCCTAGCACAGCAGATTTAGATTTTACAAAACGTGCTACACAAATACTGTATCTTTCTGGAATTAAAGTTTTAGAGCATATCATAATCGGGAAAAGTGGATTATATTATTCCTTTGCTAACAGTCAATTCATACAGAAATATATAGATGATATTAAAAACATATAAATATGAAATAAAAAAGAGGAAATAAGTTTCCTCTTTTTTATTTGGTTTAAATTATTCTAATTTTTTAAGTTACTTTTATTATTTTATTTATTTATTTTTAGTAATAAGATTTGTTTAAATAACTATAATTATTTTAGCAATTAAATTACTGTTGCTGTTTTATTGATTACAATTATAGTTTCAATACTTATAGAGTTTTGGAAATATAATTTATATACTTTTAGTTATATAATTAAAAATCATCTTACATCTTTTCAGGGGCAGACATAACCAAAAAGTACAAACATTTACCCAAAATAGTTTTTATTATTTTTGTAAACTCGACACGTGTTTCTGTTAGTAAAATATCCTCAGTTATAATTCTGTTTTCATTATAATACTTGTTAAACTCTCCTGCAAGGTCAATCGCAAAACGAGCAATGTAGCAAGGCTCATAATCATTAAAAGCACCTTCTAAAACAGACGGGAATTTCTGTATCAATTTAACTATATTCCAAGCACTTTCACCAAGCAACTTAAATTCTATATTTGCAAATTTTTTATCACCGCATTTTTGCTGTTCTGTAAAAATAACCTCTTGTGAACCACAGCACTGCTTTTCTGTTGCACTGTTTTTTGAATTAAAATCTTGCTTTTCTATTGCACTACTATTTTGCAAATTACTGCATTGTTTTTCCGTTAAGTTTGCATCACTATTTTTCCAGTTACGCAGAATGCTACAACAACGAGCATAAGTGTATTGCAAATATGGTCCTGTCTCTCCATCAAAATTTATAGCACTTTGCAAGTCAAAAACACTATCCTTGGATGATGTGGTTCGTAAAGCATCAAACACCAACGCACTCACTCCAATCTCTTGACTTAACTTGTCCATATCCTCAGATATAGTACCCTTATCAATCAAAACTTCCTTTGCTTTCTTAATGGAAGCGTTAAACAAATCTTTTATTAGTGCAACCGCACCCTTACGTGAAGAAATTTTACCCTCTGGCACAGATATCATACCATAAGTCGTGTGGTGAACTTTATCCATAAAATCACAGCCGAGTAATTCGCCTATCTTGAATAACTGTTTAAAATATTGCTTTTGTTGAATTGCAGTTACGTACACAAACTTATCATACTTGTACTCATCATAACGCTTTAATAAAGCACTAATATCCCTAGTTGCATATAAACTTGCCCCACTGGTCTGCTCTACTATTGCTACACCTAAATCATAAGATTTTAAATCTACAATTAAAGCACCTTTATCCTCGTGCGCTAAACCTTTTCGTTTCAATAACTCTATGGTTTCGTTGTTAAATTGTGCATAGTAAGCCTCGCCTCTCCAATCATCAAAATCTATTCCTAACTTACTATAAATTTGTTTAGCCTCATCAATACTCAACTTAACAAACCACTCAAAAAGTGCTTTAATTTCTTTATCACCTTTTTCTAGTTTTAAGAAAGTTTGTCTACATTCATCCAAAAAAGCCTCGTCTTTATCACATTCAATATTTGCCTTAATGTAAAGTTTTTGCAAAGCATCAACACCCTCTTTTTCCACCTCTTTCTTATCGCCCCATTTCTGATAGGCCGTTATCATTTTTCCAAACTGCGTGCCATAATCACCCAAATAATTTAAACGCTTAACAGTATATCCAAAGTTTTGATGAAGTCTTGCATAACATTCTCCAAAAACAGTACTAGACAAATGCCCTACATGTGGATTTTTAGCCACATTTATAGAACTATATTCAATACACGCTAACTTTTCTTTACCATAATTATTTTTACCATAATTATCCAAATTTTCATCTACTTCGGTTAAAATTCCATTTATAAAAACTTCTTTATTTAAGTAAAAATTAACATATCCATTTAACACTTGGACGTCTGCAACATATTTATTATTTTTAATCTCTTTCACAATAGACTGTGCAATTTCAATAGGACTTTTATGCAAATCTTTTGCAAATGAAAAACAAGGTAAACTTAAATCACCCATATTTTCACGTGGAGAAACTTCCAACAAAGCATAAATCTTCTCTTGGTCTAATTGCTCAACTTTAATTTGTTGAGAAAGTATTTTTTTAATATCCATAATTTACTCCACAATTCTAAAATTTTTTTGCTTTTATCGTTTATTATTCTCTTTATTTTCATCTTTTATCTTTATTTCTATTTTTTCATTGTTTTATGTCTATCTTTATCTTCATTATTTATTTTATCGTTTTATTTTTATATTTCATTTTTATTCTTTATTTTTCAGTTTAATAGTTTTTATTTGTCTTAATAACAAAGTATTTCATTATAAATGAATAACTCTAACTGTAAAACATTGCTAGTTTATTAATAAATTTTATAATATTTTTATGATTTTATTTTTTTATCTTTCAACACAATTAAATGGTTTATTGCACGAGTCGCTCCAATAAAGATAAATTTGTCCTTACAATCACACTCAAACAGTTTTCCCTTTTCAACTAAAATCACTGAGTCAAACTCCAACCCTTTGGACAATGAAACTGGCAAAACTTGAATTTGCGTTCCTGCCGTAGAATAAGCATTTTTCACAAAACTAATCTTGTGTTCCGCCATAACTTTTGCAATTTCATCATATATGCTCTTTGCTGTCTCAGTATCCCCTGTTATTATACCAATATTAACCTTATCTCCAACTAATTTTTCTAATTCACTCATAACTTGTTGTGAAATCTGACAATTATTATCTGCAATTTGTATCTCTTCAACAGGGTGACCATTTTTTAAACGAAAAGCATTATGTTTAGGGTTGCCAATTACATTACTTGCATATTCCACAATCTCTTCACTACTACGATAAGTTTTATCTAACTCCACAAAAGTAGCCTTGCCTTTTGCCATATCTAGTTTAGTTATATCTTCCAAACTATTCAAAGCCCCTGGGATAGTCTTTTGATGTATATCACCAAAGAAAGAAAAGGCAGAGTGTTTACAAACACGTAACAAAAAGTCTATAAATATTAAAGGGTAATCTTGTGCCTCATCTAGCACTACGTGTTTTATATCCATTTTCAACACAACATTTTGACATAATTCTTTCAAAACGCACATAAGTACAGCATCTTCAAAAGAAATCTTTTCATCTATATTTAATTGCTCATATTTGAAATCTTTTAAATATTGATTATATAATTCTTCCAACTTAACAGGTTTGTTCAATTTTAGATATATTTCTTCTAAAATTACTTCTTTTTTATCTATCCCTTCTGCACCAATTTTTTTACATAAATAATCTGCAACTAAACTGATTTTTTCTACATATTTAGCATTTTTAAAATCTTCCGTTAACAACTTATTTAAGGTATCAGCATCAAACTTTTCTCCTTCAACAATAAAACCTTCATTAAAACGAAGTTCCTCACTTAATCCATTCAACCATTTACTCATTTTATCCCGCATAGAAAATTCAATTTTACTCAAAATTCTATCCTGAATTTGTTTTGGACTAAACATAAAACGAGAAACAAACTCATCACTTGATTCAATAGCCCTATTAGTTTTTAAAAATCTACGGATAAATTTAGGAAAAGTTGCATTTCGTGTGTTCTCCTCTCCTAATTCAGGTAAAACCTTACTTATATAGGTTTGAAAAGCATCATTTGGAGAAAATAACAATACATTTGCTGAACTTAAATTTGGCAATCTATATAGTGCATATGCAATTCTATGTAGGGCAATAGTGGTTTTTCCACAACCAGCATATCCTTGAACAACTATAATATCATCTTTTAGGTTGCGTATTATGTTGTTTTGTTCCTCTTGTATAGTACTAGCAATATTCTGCAACTGCTCACCCTTTGTTTTTGCTAAAACTTGTTGCAAAAATTCATCAAAAATATTAAGGTCGACATCATATACATTCAACAACTTACCCTGTTCAATATCGTACTGTCTTTTAAGTAATATTTCACCTTTTATTGCACCATTTGGTGCTTCATAACTTGCTGGACCTTTTCCTGCCTCATAGAACAATTCACTAACGGGGCACGCCAATCTATAACATATAATTGATTATCATAATCTATTGAAACTATCCCTATATACAATTTCATAGTATCCTGTTCACCATTGATTTTGAAGTCAATACGACCAAAATAAGGTTTATCCTTAACTTGACTTAGTTGATTTATATGCTTTATTTGTTCATCTGTAAAAGAAAGTAGTTCATCTAGTTTTGCATAGTTATCAATATATTCGACTTCATCAAAATCTTGTAGGTCGTGTATATAACGTTTTTTCAATTCCAAAGCCCAAGCCTGTTGTTTTGTAACATCAGTCGTTAAATCACCAACTCTACTATCTATAACAGATTCAGTCTTTTGCAAATATTTTTCTTCTTCTTCCCAACATTTAGGCTTTTCCATTCGTATTCCCCCTATGCCATTTACTAATCATTATAACACAACAAAAATAAAAAGTCGATAAAATTGTATTTTAAATATTTATTATTCCTATCATTTTTTTATTATTCATACTTCCTTAAATATTAACAGTTATATCAAACGACTTCTATTTTAACCACTTACGTTTTAATGATTTGTGTTTACGACTTTCTATTTACTGCTTTCTATGTGCTTTTTTCTTCACTGCTTCTGTTTGTTGATTTCTATATAATACTTTTTTTACGTTTTTTTTACTGCTGTTTATTCTTCTTTAATATTTTAATGTGTTATTTTTACTTTTTAACTTTGTTTTCTGTGATTTT
>Ga0172377_10007070_pt1 | contig 11558 bp, 14 predicted proteins | sample Pumphouse3metaG_FD_119749 | JGI IMG/M metagenome (GOLD analysis project Ga0172377, IMG submission 119749) | Leachate microbial communities from a municipal landfill in Southern Ontario, Canada - Pumphouse #3 metaG | ecosystem: Engineered > Solid waste > Landfill > Unclassified | place: Canada... | reverse complement strand
ATATACGCTTCAGAAGTTGTATCGATATAAGTTTCAATTTCACTTTCACTCATTGAATAATCATCAACATAGGTTTCAATATAAGAATTTAGTTCACCTTCAGTTCTTGTGGTTAAATAAATTGGTACATATTGTGTTCCACTCCATTGGTAATTTTTATTGGTATCTAAAGTAACATATGTTTTATTTACATCGCCTGTTTCGGGCAAATCATCATAAGTATCAACTTCCACTAAATTTGCATAACTAATTTTATTTCCTAATTGTCTTAATATGTAATATTTGAGTTCTAAGTATTGAGATGAAGTGATGTCACTATCGATTGTGATTTTACTATCTTCGACATATGTAGTAAAAGTTTCGGATAAATCGTTTTCGGTGTCGGAATAAATCAACTCAACCGTCATGATCATCAACCCTGCAACATCCAAGTTAGTTGATTCTAACTCAAAATGTATAAATTTATATTCAGCGAAATTTTTAAAAGATTTATAAGTTCTATCTTCTTCATAAGGAATCTCGGATGTAACAATATCTTCACGAGTAGAAAGAACTAAATCTTCCGTAGACAATAAATTCGACAATTCAGTAGAATCAGCGGTAAGCCCTGTTTTTGTTAAATGCAAAATAGCACCGCTGTCACTTAAAGTATCGGTGTCGAGATCTTCCCAATAGATATAAATGTCATTGCTAGTCTCTCCCGTTTTAAGAGGATCTTCTTCTATCTTCTCGATAAATTCCCCTTTGTTGTTTAAATATACATACATAATCTAGTTATCCTTTCCCCATATGACTTTTGTAACTTTTTTAAAGAAAGAGTCTATGGCTTTCTTTTGACCCTCTGTTTGATTGTCCTTGATCCATTGAGGGAATGGATTCACTACAACTGAAATTGTCACACTAACTATCATCATCCCCATAACATCCACAAATAGCCCTATGTCGTTTTGCAATAAGTATGCAATTCCCCATACGCACATCATAGGGAGTATTTTCTTTCTAAACCCTGTAATGCACTGAGACACTCTTACATCAAGGGTTCCAGCCTCTACATATTTAGATAGAGTGTTCAGGAAACCAAAAGCAATTACAATGCACACAATCCCCATAAATCCACCAATGGATATCTTAGACGTTTCTTGAAATAATCCGAACTTCCATATTAATATAGCTATAGGGATTATGTATCCAAAGACCGCCCAACTAATCGCCTCCAACCAAAATTTCTTTTTCATTATCTTTATCTCCTTCCAACTTTATGAATTCTTCTTTTGCTTTTTCTTCAATGGACTTTGCTTTAAACCCATTTTTTATATCTATATTGAATAATTGCAATACGTGAGTTTTATATTTGATAAAGTATAATTCCACTAATAGCATGTTGCTTGTGACAATGTATCCATAAAGTATGTTCGATAACATTGTATAGAGTCTAGTAATTAGATTCAACCATCTTTGTTCGTTATCTATGTCACCGTTATTTACGAGCAGTCCCGCAAACACGCTTGTAGTAACAACACCCAAAAGAACTTTGGAAATTATTTGATAGGCTAATTTCACACTTTTTGTAGTTCCTTCTTTTCCTGCTTGTATATACGCCCTGTGATTAGAGAACATACCCCTAATATCATAAAAATAATCGTCAGGGAGTTTATTTATGGTTATCTTTCCACTTTTTATCTCGAGTAACGTTTCAACTTGTTTTTGGGTAAGAGACATAAAGAATTTACCATTATACTTTTGAGGATGATCTAGCAAGCCTTTTATCTCTGTCATATCTAAATTTAGAACATCTAATTGTTGTATGCCCACTCTTCTTATTATATCTTCAAATTCGGCTTGTCTTTCTTGGGGATAATAAACCTCACTGTGCCAATCAGCGAAGCTGTTAGAATGCACTTCATATTCAATCTTTTCTTTCCTAAAATCAACCGCTGAAGCTTGATATTCCCCATTGGGATTGTTATACAAATAACTTTGAAATAGATAATATCCACAAATTATTGAAGCTATAGCGATAGCCGCATTAATTACCAAATTACTGCTATTAGACAAGGCTTCATTGATATCAAATTTCGCTTCTGCCAATGTCATTATAACAATTGATAGAAATAGAGATACTACAGCTCCTATCGATATAACAACTTTTTTGCTAATAAATTTTCTTAAATTCTCTTTATTTTCTGCCATAATAAGTATGATCCTCCACTAAGCACCCCTAATCCTATAAATATCCACATGACTTGTCCTGTGCCGTGAGAACTCCAAGTAACAAACGAATTGAAATTATCATTGACACAAAACGCTGACACTATAGCTATTAAAAGCAATCCAACAATAGTGGAGATGTAAATGAACTTATTTCTTTGATTTATTGTTGGTTTTTTCATTATGCTATCTCCACGTTCGCGGCTACGATTTCATCGCAACTTGTTTTCAATTCTTCTTTTTTAACCGCAATTTCAGCTACGGCGTCAGCTATGATTTGCTTTGATTCTTCAACCAATTCTGTCGATACAACACCTATTTTGCTAATAACTTCAAGAATTGCCACACGTGATTGCGGGGTGTTTTCTTGCTGTAAAACAAGTATTTCGGCAAAACTCTTCAAAACTTCCGCTTGTTTGCTAGATTGTTCGATAAGCTTTGGCATGTATTTGTCCATAACCTCTCCAATTTTCTCGTTAACAACCTTAGAAATTTGAGTCCCTAAAGTATTTTGAACGTTTGTTAAAGTTAGGCTATGAGAAATCTTTAACGATTTATAGCTAGAAACAAATTTCAACATTGTTCCAACATATCCTAAACCAACAAGAAAGATTGCTACCGCTTCTCCGGTAAACCATTTAGGCACCCAAGAGGTGTCATCTTCCGTATCTACAATTTCAAATGTTTCATCTTCTTCACTTGTTGCTTCAACAACCTCACTTGTGCTTTCTATTTCAACACTTGTGCTTTCTACATCTTCTCCCGCAGCATAAGCGGGAGCACCTATTAAGGCTATTGCGAACATTAAACTTTTAATCATTTTCGATTATCTCCTTTACTATTTTAGTCAACTTTGCCAAATCACTTTTTAAACTTTCCACTTCTAGAGTTAAATCTGATACGGTTTTTTCATCTGCTACAAACCTTTTGGTCACTTTTGCTAATATATTTGTTTTAGACTTTGGAACATATTTTTCCTTGTCTGAACTATATACTAGCATGTCTAAGTCTAATGGTTTTGTATCTTTGTCAATTTCTAATATAATTTTTTGTGCCATTTACTTTGTTCCTTTCTAATATTCATTAAAGCTTCTGTCAGTACTATTATGCGCTATTTTGCCTACGGGTTGCAATAGGGAACTATTTGCGTATACAATCTCACTTTTCGTATCATTTAATGATAAATAATAACGTTCGAGAGACGATGTATCTTTTGTAAATTTAATAATGTCTAAATATTTGCCATTTTCCAAAGATTGTACTATCTTTATATTTTCAATGGTCATTAGCGAATACGTTGTTGCTAATTTTCCCCAATCTATTCTTATATAAGGTATATCGGTTTGAACATATCCTGTAGTAACATATGTTCCTATATTATAACCATAATATTTATCTTTGGTATATTCATCTTCTTCTAAATCGGATGTTGAATTTATAACAATTTTTAACGTTCCGTTATCGGCGGTTTTTAATGAACACAAGTTCAGGAAGTTCTTTGTCCATTCGATTCTTGGATTGTTGGAATAGAAATGAAGCTGTACTGTGTGATTAATTATCTCGTTAACATATTTATTGAAGTTTGTATTGAATTTTATATAATCAACAGCGTCAGGATCAAATTCTATTAAAGGCATTTCACTAACGGCGGTAATAATATTCTCCATTTCACTTTCGGTAGAATAAACATAAGATAATTTTTCTTCCTCGAAATCCGTTGTAAAATAGACGTAGTGAGTTTTCCAATAGTCTTCATCCATTATTTCCCAAGTTTGAGCAACACCGCCTTCAGTAGCGTCATATTTATTTTTCAACGATATACCAAATGAGTTGCTGTCATAATCTTCATAAACAAATAAGAAATTGTACTTGTCGGAAATTACACTTAAATCATTTTTATAATAAGTTCCGGTTGTGCTATCCAATATGTTATATCTAATACGGTTATCTTCGGTATGAGGCACACATCCATCAATGAGATGTATTTTTAGAGATACATCACTAAACGTTAACTTATCATCGCTCTTAAAATAATAATTGTCTAAACAGCAATATATTAAGGTATTTTCATATCTTTTAACCGTTCCTTCATAATCTGAATATTCATAGGCTCTATATTTCGTGGCTATGCTTGTGTAGAAATTTCTTAATACATAATCTTTACTTGCTGTATATTGCACAATTGCACAATCTTCATACAAAGATATTTTACGTTTGAACACGATCTTATCTCCGCCGTACAAAGAATTAACAGGCTGTAAGTAACTTAAATCAGTTATACGTTGATTTATAGAGAATACTTCATTTCCCACTCTATCGACCTTATTTTGCTCCACAACTGACAAATCGTCGAATTGTGGAATACTAGAACTTTGATTGTCTAGTTGTTCCAATATATACGGAGCGTTAATATTTGATTTTGGATATTTTATATGAAACGAATTCATAGGTTGATATTCTATTGAGAATAAAATACTTGTTAATAGGGGATATGAGAATAGCCCACTACTTGTTGTCGAAGAAAATTCAGTGGTACGATTAGTCACAATATCAACGTTGGGTTCATAATTGCCATATTCCGAATATTGCATTTTGGGTATTCCGCCAAAATATTCACATATATCAAATTTATCTCCGTCTTGATCCATACCAAATAATTCGTTAGTTATATTTTCTATATAAGTTTTAGTTGAATCAAAGAATCCATAACTAACGGTATATGTTTCACTAAATCCTGTTATTTTTTTGCTACCGACCGTATATTGCACTGTACTATATATGTATTTAGCCATGTCTTCGACACTTGTAAATGTTTCATCTTCCATAGCTGTAAAGTTTGTTTCTAAAACAACTCTTTTCTTTTTTTCCTTGAATAAATCCGTTACATCTTTAACATAATTTCTATAATAGATAAATTCTTTTGGATAGGAATTAGGAGTGCTATCGTAAGAATTATAGTTCATTGTTCCACCAATAGAGTCATAATATTTTTGCTTTATATATTGATTATCCATTAGGGCAATTCTTTGATCTGGGTCTAGCGAAGGCGTAACATAATCGACAGTACCACAACTTACACAAAAATAAGTACGAGAATATGTTGCGGTAGAATATGAATAATAAGGGCTTATTGTTCCATACTTGTACGAAGTAGATTCATCAGCAAGTGTCACATCCCCTATCGATAGTGTTTTGTCATATACAATGTTTCCATTATTATCATATCTAAATGCCGTAACTGTTACACCGCTAAATTTAATAGTGTCACTTGTAATAAGCCCGTCAACATTGTTTTGGAATCTAACAGTGTATGAGCCATTCAAATTTTTTATTTGCATTGAGACTTTAAAATATCCGTTATAACTATAATTTACAAGCGTTGCACTTTCCTTTAGAGGAATTATATAATTAACTTTTTTTATATCATATATTGGCATACGTGTTTGTAATATTAAATTTTCTTTTTGTTTAAGATACACGCTATTCCCATCCCTGAATCCTATATTTTCTACTATGGTGTAATTCTCTTCATCCAAAACATTTTGAGGCTGCATTGAAAGAGTATTGATATAACTGTCACTAGAATTTGATCTAGTTACATAGTTACAGTAAGTCGTGTCAAACTCGGTTGGAGTTGCATTTAAATCTATGTATGTTAAAATTCCTCCTTTAACAATAGGCAAACAACCGACTGAGTTCATTAAAGAAGTGAGAGCGGTACGTAAAGTGGGTTTGTTCCATTGAAAATATGGGCAAGGTACATCAAATTTATCATAGGTAGGAAAAGATATAATACTTTTATATGAATAAGTAAGACTTGTAGAAGTCTGTACTTTACATTTGGGAATATACAAATCTACCATTTCGGTAATAACTTGGTTGATTGTCTTTCTTCCTGTAACTAAAGACAAATTCAACATTCTGTTGGGAAGCTGAATTCTCTCTAAAAATTTTGTGTAGCTCATTAACGCTATTGTGTAATCGTATACTTCTTTTCCGTCTTCTAAATTTAAAATGTTTTCAACATAATTATCAACAAGCATATATTTGGTCTCGCCATAATTGACAAGCACTCTTTCAAAGCATTGAAGATTTGATAATCTATTTTCTACACTTATATTAGATAGAATAATCTTAGCACTATCCAATTGCTCGTTATATTCATCGCTAAAAACGCTACCAGCGACTGCCTCGTATTGAGTCTCATAATTGTTATTTTGAAAATTTAATGTTACTATCATAATAATGTGCTGTTCCCCTCTAAAGTAAGACTATATCCTGCTTTTTCTCTACTAAAAGATAATTGCGTGTTCATCTGAGTAATCTTTATATCTTGCTGATTGAGTTTGATTCCTGCGTTAACGCTAATGCTAACAACCGCTGCAGCTGCGCCAGCCACTGCGCCTAACGGTCCAAACGACGCACCAATAAGAGCAGCTTTACCCACGCTTATAGCGTTGGAAAACACGGTTTTCGCAATGCCTAAATCTCTTTGACCTTGATAGTTGTCTTCTAATGAAAAGTTTCTATCAAAAACATAATATTCAGTGGCTTTTGTAGCGGTACTTATTGTATCGGAAACCGCTTTAACTCTTAGCAAATTATTGAATGTAACAAACTTTTGACTTTCTTCTTTGTTTCCACGAGAAAGAAAGCTTTTGCTTGTGCTTTCTTTTTTTATTCTGATTGTTATATCACTTCCTAATAATTGTGTATAAGCCATGATTATCTCCCTAAAGTAATAGTATGAACGGGTATTTGACCTTTCTTTTGAGAATAACTATCGTTCAATAGTTTTAAGCTTGTGTTCATTTCTAAACTTTGATCTCCAATAGAAAAAGAAACGCTAAAAGCGCTATTTAAGCTTGTTGATCCTAACGCAATACCTAAAACCTTATTTAAAAATGTCGTATTGGCACTATCTAAAATAAAAGAAACGCTAAAAGAAGATGTTAAGTTCATTGTGCTAGTTCTACTGTTGCTTGAAGCAAAAGCTTGAGGATTTGGGTTTGTGCTAAAAGAATATGAAAAGTCAAAGACATCTATTTCTTCACCATCAATTGTCAAAGTCTCCATTGTCAATATGTCTAAACCAATAACAAATGTTCCTTGCATTGACACAGTGGAAAGAAAGGAGCTATCAGCTTCTTCAAATTGTTCTTCGACAGTTGGGGTTTCATATGATTGTTGTATAAACGCGTCTTTAACGGTCACAATCATATCTGCAAGAGTAAATTCTTGCCCATATAGGTCTAATATAGCCTTGGCTGTATTTACGTCTGAAATCGCCTTAATACGCACATCTATGTTTGTTGAGTTGTCATAAATCGTTCCATCTAAAAGTTCGACCACAAAAGTAACTTTTTTGCTTGTCTCTTTTCCTTTGAAAACAAGAGAATCGTAGATATCATAATCGGTAATTCCTTTTTGAGCCATTACTTTGGCTATTTGTGCTTTTGTAATGTACATTACCGTTTCATTTATTGACAAATCCATATATTAAATCTCCTCCGCTGAACTAACTATCGCTTGAGTAACCCAACCTTTGCTGGTTGAATTTTTCACTTGTGTAACATAAGCATAATCATATTGAAAATATTTGCTTGTAGCACTTCTTTGTCTTTTTACTACTCCTCTTGGTTCGTTTTCTCTTCCTTTAGGAGCTTTTCCCGCATATGTAGCTTGTAAGCCTTTAGCTATAGATTTAGAAAAAGTCTTTTCGTTATACCTTTTAGCCGAGATTTTTATTACATATTGAGTTTTCATTTTGTAGCTTGTGATATGGTTAACCAAATTTCCTGATCTAATAGGAGCTTTTGCGCCTAGTTGAGATAGAAGCTTTACAAAATACACTTCTTCAACAGTCCTAGCCATTTATCTTTCCTCTACAAACAAACAAAGTTGTAACACTAGGCTTGGAATAAGAGAACATCAATTGTGAATTGTCCACCTTAGCCGATGGAATTGAATCTATAATAAGTATTCTTCCTGCATAATTAATAACATCATCTTTTTGTAGATTTTCTACATGATCGCCTGTCTCGATAAAGCACAAGTCTTTGTTCTTTTTCATTGTGTCGGAAATTTCATAGTCTATATTTTGTCTGCTTCTTATTTCTCTGCCCCTGAAAAAACATACGGCTTTGCTATAAATAGAAAACTCATTAACATTTTGCTTGTGACTATACCCATAGCACTCCACATGATTTTCTTTATTTGCTTTATTCCATAAATCAATCATAATAACCACCAAAGTCAAAGACATTTCTGCCTCTTATTTTACTTGTGAGCATTCCAGCAAGAACAAAATGTCTCTTAGCGTCATTGCCTAATGTTATATATTCTAGATAATCAGCGTGAATAACGGCACCAATATCTCCATTGTATCCACTGTCAGTGGCCATTTCTCCATTTCTTAATTCGTATAATATTTGTTCCATCACACCTATTTTATAGTGCATTTTTTGGAAGTCCGTTAGTTCCCAATATCTAGTACTAGGACGTGCAAAGAATTTTGTTTCCAAATATGTATCTACCGATAATTGCTTTCGGTATATAAAACGATCTATCTCCGACGTTGTTTTTCCAAGCCAAAGTTTTAAATCCTTACCTGTGTATGTAGCGAATTCCGTTTGATTTATTTGTATATCTTTTAATGATAAAAAATCTTCCATTTTTAGACCTCCTTTTTAAAAAAATGGGAGGAGGATTTGCCCTCCCCCCTTGTGAGTTTTAATTCACGTGTCTAATTAGGATCCTACTGTAATAGCAACTGTCTTAGACAAAACCTTGCCGTTAGCGTCAACACCATAAACATAAAGTGTGGTATTCACACCGTAATCATATGCTGTGTTAAGTGTTACTGCGTCAAGAGCACTTGCGTTTCCATCAAGAGCAACATTTGTAGCACCAATCTTGAATGAGGTGTATGCGATACCCCTTGTATCAATCTTGCTGAATGTGATTGTTCCACCTGTGGTATCATCAACATAGGTTGTGGCAATTGTTCTACCAACGTCGGTAGCACTTGTTGAGCCTAGTGAGACATAAATACCATAAGTCTTGTTCGCAGGAACGAAGAGATCATAGTATAAACGATAATTCAACTTAGATCCATCGAAGTCTTGGACAACATCTGGACCAAATAATTTTGAAAATTCGTGTTTCTTTACAGGAATGACTGAATCAATAGAGACTAAGACGAAGTTAACTTCGACTGCCCCACTAGCCGCTGTGTATCCTGTTTTGCCTGCTGTTTCAATAGCACTGATAAATCTGCGCTTAGGAACAGGTATAATGGGCATTCCATTAAATTGTGTTACTTTTGTGAAGATACCGTCATTACCGGTAAAATCGCTTTGAGTAATATAACGAGTAAGTTCGGGTGTGGTTTGTAAGTAGGCATAGAATGTATTACTACAAAGCATAACTACTGAACCTTCGGGAACTTCTTCATCTGCTAATAACGCACGAGCGTTTACCATATCGGTAAGAACTCCTTGAGCGTTAGTGTCGGCTGTATAGTTTTTTGATACTCTATACTCAGGCAACGCATAAGATATAATTTTTGAAATATTATATGCGTCGACTTCAGGGATGATTTGTTTTCTTGTGAATTGGTCGAGTAAGTTTCCTAACACGATATTCATAGATTCCTCATTATCCATTGTATCAATTCTAAATTGTTTGCCTCTGTCTTGGGTTAACTCGAAAGTCTCCCATTCGACGCCAGCGTCTCCTTGTGCGTACCCTTTATAGTGTTTGCTGGGATCTTGCATATCGGATCTATTATAATCCTCCAAGCCTGATAACAAAATCTTAGGGATTTTGACTGTGTGTGCATTTACGAAAGAAAAACCTTTGTTATTTCTTTGTAATATTGCGGTTACTGAGTTTAGTCTGAAAATCTCATCTAGATAGTCAGCACTAAACTTAGCAACTAAACCAATGTTGTTTGCCATTTATTTTTTCTCCTTTTATTTCTTAATGAATTCTATTTTATCGCCTTCTCTAACGAATGGAAGTTCATTTTCTTCCCCATCAATTATCACAATTAACGTATCTTTACCAATTCTCTTAATCTCAATTCCTATCTCCTTGAACATTTCTAATAAAATATTCTCGCTATTATATTCTAATGGCAATCCTTCTTGCTTTAAAATATAAGCCGGTCCATATCGATTAAGTTGTCTAGAAATACTATTATACGCGTCATCGTAATTGTCATATTTCCCGCTATCTACGGCTTTATTCGCCACTAAAGACGCTCTGTCTTGTCTAGCACTTTCTTTCTTAGGCTTTTCATAATCTCCGGTCATCGGAGATCCGCCCGTTTTGTTGTATAAAACCATTCTAACTTGAGTGTTAGCTTCTTGCTGGTCCATGTCGCTCAACATGTTTAACAAGGCTCTAACCTTGACGTCTTTTTTGGCTTTCGCCATCAAGATTCCATAAACTCGTTTACTTACATAAGCCATTTATCTGCCTCCATTCTATCTTCTTCTTAGCGAAGGGAAATATTCTTTTCCTTTTTCATACTCTTCATCTACTGTGGGAGGAACAATTTTAGGAGCTGTACCAATATCTCTAGGACTTAATGCAGGCTCTCTTTTTCCTCTCGCCCATTCGGGATGAGTGTCAGCTATCATCTTAATGTTTTCAGGAGTTGCTAGCAACCCTTTTCCTTTAAGTAAATCTTTGACATCATCTAATTTCTCTACTGAAAGTTTATTTTCGTTGCAAGCGTCTATAAATTTGTAATTACTCAATTCTTTTTTGCTTGTTTCTATATATGCTTTCAACTCTTCTTTGGTTTCAAATCCAGCTTCCTTCAAAGCTTTTTTAAAACCACTTTCTTCTGCTCTTGTTGCTCTTTCCGCAATTAATGCGTTAATTTCATCTTGAGTAAAAGTTTTTGTCTCTTTTTCGACATCAGGCGTTGGTGTCTCTACTTTAGGCTCCGCCTCGGGTGTCGGTGTCAATGTGCCACCGTTTTCTTCATTTTCCATTGTAAATCTCTCTTTCCTGACTTTAAAGTAAGTCGTCAACTTTCTACAATTTTATTTTAGCACTTAATTTTAAGTGTTACAATACCTATTCTTCGTTTTTCACACCCACGTCCGCTTTGCCTGCGTTCTTGCCTGTGCTACCATCCACGTTATTGTTTTTGTTCCTATTTTCATCATACTTGTTAGGAGCGTCTGTTCCGTCGTCGTTTCCAAACATAGCTTGTTGCTGGAATGATTGATTCAAGGACTTATCGATATATTCTACCTCTTTCTTTTTATCCCAATCATCCATTGTATCGCCATACATTTTCTCGACATACAACTCAGGGCTTATAGCTTTTT
>Ga0172377_10007069_pt1 | contig 11558 bp, 7 predicted proteins | sample Pumphouse3metaG_FD_119749 | JGI IMG/M metagenome (GOLD analysis project Ga0172377, IMG submission 119749) | Leachate microbial communities from a municipal landfill in Southern Ontario, Canada - Pumphouse #3 metaG | ecosystem: Engineered > Solid waste > Landfill > Unclassified | place: Canada... | reverse complement strand
TCAGATGATTTGCAAATTTCAATTTGATTATCATTATTACCACCAAAGTTAGTCCATGCATCATACAAATAGCCATTATATGGGCTTTTTGGACTGTTATCAATCCATAGATGGTTTTTATCAAGCATATTACCCCAACCTGAAGGAGCGGGTGCAACTAATACTGCTGTCCATGTATTACCCTGGTCAGTACTATAGGATATCCCCTGTCCTCCTGATGAGTGAATGTAACCTACATAATACCTGCCCGAAAGGCTGATGGCAGTAGCAGGGTCGCCACTGTTTGAGCCGCCCGCGCCCTGAGTAGATCCGCTCCATGTGTTACCGGCATCAGTTGACAGAAATGAATTTGCTCCATATATTGACTGTGCAGGTTGGGGAGTGCTGTTGTTGGAGTTAAGGATAGATTGATTATTCAACGGATTAATAAAGACAGAGTTCTCGCTTTGTGTTGAATTTTGACTGGTAACCGGAATATCAGGTGAGTTATCAGTGATTATACCCTTTGAAACTAATTTGCTGGAACCATAAACACCCAGTGGAGCTTTAATGTCAGGTTGAACAGGCACAAGTCCGAGTGAAGCCATACGACGCCAATAGGACATATTGTCGATACGGGTATCCACTTTGTATTTCGATGATACCGGATCATTAGGTGTGTACATTTGTTTACGTGGCTTTTGAGCCTCAATGTATGGTATTATCATTAAGGATAGTACCAATGCAATAGTTAATTTTCGTAGCACGTGTGGTGGTTTATTGGGGGTGACTGATTTTAATTACTTAATGATGATTTTAATGGTTTCATCCCGCTGATCGGTTATCAAGTGCAGGAAGTAAAAGCCTGGTTGAATATCATCTGTTTCAATGATGAGTTTTAAGCAATTGGAAGGCATTTTAATTTCCTTCATAGTCTTACCTGTGAGGTTTTGAAGTTTGACCGTACCTTGCGTATTGGGGTTATCGAATGTTACCGTGATGAAGTCATCAGCAGGATTTGGATAAACATTGATGCCTGCTGGTAACCGGTAATCAGCAATGCCAATGTTGCCGCTAAATTGGGTTACATAAGTAGTCGGCTTGCAATTATAACCGGAAACAATAATATTAGCAGGCCCTGCCACTGTAATTGCAGAATCAAGAACAACATTGGCAATGCCATTTTGATTAGTGATTCCTTTGCCAATTAGAATATCATCTTTTATTGCAGCAATCATCAGGTTGTTAGCAGGTATTTCCTGACTGGTAACGGTAACTTCAAAACTTGTACTTCCTGTTTTAATGTTTGTCGGATAGACAACAGCAATAGGAATTTGTTCATTTGACCAAAGTGCCATTGCAGGATCTCCTAATACATTGCAATCATAAAAGCACCAGCGTAAGGCACCTTCTTCCCATTGCCCGGGCGCATTAACCCATGGAGCAGTGGCAATTTTTGATTCCATATGAGCACTGCCAATCCGGTTCAGACTATCAGTAAACAAGGCATCCATAAATTCACGATGAAGGTGGGCAGAAGGTCCTTCGGTTTGTCCTTCATTAAACCAGCCATACCTAGAGTTGCCCACAAATGCTGAAGCGAAGTTATTAATGCTGACCATTCGCTCAGCAATACAGTCATCAACATCAAAAGCACCGCAGATACACCCATGGGTATAAACTATTGGAAAGTTATGTAATATTCCGTCTACCCCTGCAAAATTGCTATTCGTGATGTCTGAATTATAGAACTTCATGGAATACGTATCATTGGCATGGCCCACATGGTTAATAAAAGAACGACCTGAATTGATGGCATCCATCAAATCCTGGGGTGACCATGTGGAGTTTTCATCATACATTTTCTGGATAGGATAAGCGCGGGGGATTCCAGTTGTGGTATAACCGTTTTCTGTTTGTGTACCAACAAGCAATTCCAAGTAATCAGATCCCCAAGTTTCAGGATTATCATACAGGTTTTCACCTGCCAATAAATGATTCCTGAGTTCTCCGGCTATCGGGTTATTCTGATATCTGTTCGTTTTGTTTATCATAGCCGATAACTCAAAAGTATTACTGAACGACATTCTTCCAACCGAAATATCCGGCAGCAAATCATCTTCACCTATTTCGGCCCATAACTCATCACCATCCGTATTCCAGTTGCCATCAAGTGCTGAATAATATAAATCAGAAGGAATGCCATTGTCTTCATAAACGTTTGAAGATTGAACAGAGCAATAGAAGCCCCTGTAAGCCACATGTTCCACATCGCCACCCAGGATTACCTGGCTGATGCCTGATTCCTGATACTGCTGAATGATGTAATTCCTGATTTTTTCAGGCATATCGGCACCACTCACCTGCGACTGGATATCATCCGTTGAAGTGATAACTGTTTTAAGTCCTTGCTGTTTGTAAAGGTTTACCATTTGCTGCATCTGACTCTTAAAATTCTGGGCAGTAATGATCAGAACATCATAACTATCAGTAGAGCGGGCAGGGTTGGCATACAAACTTACTTTTTCAGGATTTTGTGCATACTTGAGGCAACGTGCCTTCACCCGGTCATTAGATGTAAGGTTGAGAAGCGCGTTTTCTGCTTTTGATGTTTCAGTGGTTGTAATAGTGATAGTGATTGTTTGAAAGTATGATAAACTGCCTTCCAGTGGATTATATTGTACCGGTGTAAAAGTACTGAGGGCATATGCATACCCGTTCATGAAGTGAGTGGATAAATTACCGGTTGGTGTTTTTGGCAATACCGTGTTTGATTCATAAAGAGCCTTGTCAATTATAAATGATGGCTCCCTGGTATCGGAAAGAGGGCGTGAATGCTGCATAGGACACAGCTTATAATAGCCCTTTAAATCAACTTTATCTGAGCCTTCAAATGAAATGCTCACAGCCTCATGACCGGGAGGCAGCATTAACTGTACTGCGTAATATGGTAAACCGGGTTCGCCGGCCTTACCAAATATCTGCATATGGTCAAATTTCACGGTTTGATAACCACCTGCTGTTGCAACATTGAAGTTCGTAATCTGGTACGTTTTGCGGATTACTTCAGAGTGGGCACTGATAAACGTGGTTATTAAAAATAGAAGCGTAAAGATTCTTTTCATCAATTAGCTTGGTTTTTGAGTGTATGTATATAGCCTAGAACGACTTCCCCGGGTGCTTTGAAATGCAAATGTAATTGTTTAAGTTATTCATTTGCAAGTTCAGCGATAAATTATAAGGTTGGCAGAGTGAAATCTAATGATGTAGGGCTTCCCATTAATTGACTATAATTTTCAGTAAACAGGTTCTGGCAGGGCTTTTTAGATATAAAAAATACAATCCGGACTTTAAATTGCCCGTTTTATAGGCGTATCCCTGCCCGTTAATTGTAATATTTTGTTCATCAAGCAATAATCCCCTGATATCATATAACTGCATCAAATAGTCTCCTTGAATACCATTAAGGACAAAATGATCCCCTGCCGGATTTGGAGTAACCTTTATGTCAGGGTCATGGTCTATTATGTGCACATTCTCGTGTAAGAGTAAATGCAAATCGTGAACTATAGTATCGCCTAAAGTCACCCGAATAGTATCACATCCCCAATACACACCTTGCTCACCACATATTTCAACTTCACCCGGGAATACTGCAATGATATATTCAGCCAGTTCATTACTCGTCACGCTACTGGAGTCAACACTGACCATTGCTCCGGGAAGAGTAAAACTGCCGGTTAGTGAATCGACATAAACCATACCTTTAACCCAACCAACGGTAAGCGTATCAGGATAAAGATTTTCAACAGCATCTAAATCAAAACCTGCATTAGCTATTTGTGAAGACCCGTCCCCATCATCGGTAATTTTGAAATAGCGGGTTTTATTGAGGGGTGAATTGGAAAGATCAAATGAAGAAGTAGCTGTTCCGGTTCCAAGAAGATACCACGGGCCATCAGTCGTGTTACCCGCATACAAACGATAACCTTCAGGAGTGTTGTCGCTCTCTATAATCCTGATATCGTTTCCGGTTTTGTTCAAAACAGGAACGCCCATATCGAAAATCATTAAACCATTACGACCAATAGAATAAGCTGTTGAATCAGGAGGACCAATCAATGCGGGGGTATTCCCCTCATCAGCCGGATTGTTATTAAGAATTTGGCATGCTACCACTTTCTCAGCGAAGTATCCACCTTTTTTACTTAGCATGACGTTTACCTGTGTCTGACTGCCGGTACCAATCACTATATTGTTTACCTCTTTAGGTTCGTAACCGTTGGCAATCACACGCATGGTATAAGTGCCGGGGTTAAGAAATTTATGATAATCACCCACTAACGGATTCGTATAGAGTGGATAATAGTTATGAATAAAAATGCTTGCTGACACAGGTTCACCTGTCAGTGAATCAGTAACTAACCCATTAATGCCCTGGTTAATAGAGTGTGTAATCATTAACAACATGGCATCCCTGTTTTTAAGGTAGTAAGCCCCTATCTGAGATGAGGGAGGTTGCTTGCTGACCGATATTTCAATAGACCAGGCAATAGATCCTGTGGTGCCATAACCGAAATCCTTAGTACTTCCGTTAATGGCATACATACCGTTGAATCCCGGAGCATATGGAAGGGACACATAGCCTGAATTCAATGAATATTGCTGTGACAGATAGTGATGGATATCTTCATCGGGCGACAATGTTTCTCTGTAACTCCATGGATAACTAATAAACTCCGTACCACTATGGTAACTCATATACATCACCATCTGGTGATCTCTTAGCATATTCCTTAATACACGCGTTTCAGCCTGTGAACATATTTCGGGACTGTTACCTTCGCCATTCCACATATATCCTCCATCACGGTTTATATCTACACCATTATTGTTATAACGGGTCATGTTTTCACGCCCGTAAGGATTGATGCAATAGATAATCCATATTTCTGCATTATTGACTGCATAGGTCATTCCCTCATCAGTGCCGTATGATAAACACAATTCTCTGGCAAAGCGTATCATGTTTTCCGGACCCCCCACTTCATCACCATGGATTCCTCCGTCAAACATGATCTCAGGTTCATTCTCATCAACATTTGAATTGTCGCTGATTTTTAAAGCAACCAAGGGTTGAAAGACGTTGCTATATCCCAGCACATATTTAGTACATATCAGAGGGAAATTAGTTGCCAGACTGTCGGCAATTGCATTCAGCTCGGCAAAAGTATGATAACCCGGTGGTATTCCCCTGGGTTTAAAAGAAGCAGAGAGAGCATTCAGATCATTAACCTCTACCTCAATTTCCAGTTTGTTCAATTGCAGGTAGCTTAATTCATCAGGGGTGACATAACATCTGATGAAGCCATTTGCCTCTTCATAGTTGATTCTCAGATTTTTCAGATTGCCTGTTTTAATAACATCTAATGCATGTTGTGCTTCAGTGATTCCATTTCGTGTAACTATTTTAACCTGCATTTCATTTATACGCCATGGTTGCTGAGCATTCAGACTGAGTGCTAAAAACAGGAACAACCATGTTGCAATAACCAGACTTTTCATGCTGTTATTTGTCATTATGTCTTATAAAGAATTAAGGTGTAAACGTATAAAAAAATACATTTCGCGGGTCTGTAAAATTATCAACCTGTTCAGTAAAGGAGTCCTGAATTACCTTCCTGCTTTAAGGAATAAAGATTACTTGCAACCTTGCATTAATGCTGTTAATGGTATACGGGAGTATAATGGAAGAATCAAGATAAATAAATTCAAGTCTCTTGCAATTCCGGATAGTACCCGGCAGGGTGATCAGGGGGCCTGAGTGAGCAATGTTAAGCTCAATTAAACCGGTCAGATTGCCCAGTTCAGAAGGAAGGCTGTTCAACTGGTTTCTGCCAATGATTAAGTACTTCAAATGGGTCAGATTCCCAATTTCGGCAGGAAGTTCGTACAGCATATTATTGTATAGAAAGAGGAACTCCAGGTTCACAAGGTTGCCTGTTTCAGATGGAATTTCTTTAAGCTGGTTATTTTCAAGGTGTAGTTCAACCAGGTTTGTAAGCTTTCCTATTTCAGGTGGGAGGCTCTTTAGTCTGTTATATTTCAGTGACAGCCGTTTGAGCTTTGTGAGGTTCCCGATAGACGAAGGGATTGATTCCAAATTGTTATCACTGATAACAAGTGTTTCCAGGTTGGTAAGTTGGCCAATCTCTTCAGGAATCGATTCTAGTCCATTTTTAAATAGATAGAGTGACTTGAGGTTTTTCAGTGTACCAATTGCAGCCGGTATACTGTCAATATGCCTGTTGGAGATCTTTAATTTAGTTACTTTATCAGGATTTGCAATAGCCTGCGCCATTTTATTACTTGATGAGCAACCCCAAAGTGTAATGGATACAAGCACTATGAAGCCACCTGATAATAATCTTTTCATGAGAAGGTGTTTGGTCGGTCAATTATTTTTTATCCAGTTTATTCAAAGCAAAAGAATAAGCACCAACCGAAACGGCTTTTGAAGTACCCAACCGGCTAATACCTACACCTATTCTTTTCAGAGAATCATATTTAATTCGACGGGTGCTGAAAGGAACCTTGATTTCTCTGGTGTCGCCCTCATAGAACCTTTGAAATTCATTTTCATCTTCAAGATTGAACACTTTGATCTCCAATCGGTCAAGGGCGGTGCCAATCAATGTTTGGTAATTGGAATTCATTTCATCCACCAGGTGTTGTAGAAATAGTGGGTATGCGCCTGCCAGTCCCCCACCAATAACCACAAGACCGTCAACCAGGGTAACGGCATCTGCAATAGAATCACCGGCAACTTCAGCCATACGATGGAAAGCTTTTATAGCCGCTTCTTTATTTCCTTCACGTGTTCCCATCCCTATTTCAAAAATATCGCGGGGCTCAGGAGCAGTATCCAGAGGGATTTCAGCTTCCCGGCAGTAAATCCGTTTGACACCTCTGATACTCACATTTTCCTCCACACTTGAATTGGTGTGCAGCTTATTACGCATACGGTTGATTTCACCTTGCGCTGAATTGTCGCCTACAAATAACTCGCCACGGGTAACGATGCCGGCACCATATCCGGTTCCGAAGGTCACCCCTAGAAGGTTCTGGAAAATCTTAGGGCTCTTACTGCTTTCAATCCGCTGGTTAATTTCAGGTAAAAACCCTGCAATAGCTTCGCCATAAGCAAATAAATCACCATCATTATTAATAAATACCGGTATCTCAAAGATCTCTTCCAGCATAGGCCCGAGAGCTACTCCGCCTCTAAAGACGGGTAAATTCTCCAAGTCGTCAATAATGCCTAACTCATATTCAGCCGGACCGGGGAAACAGAAGCTTATAGCAACCGGTTTGATTTTTAATTTAGTCTTCACTTCATTGAATCCCTGGATTATTTTCTTCAGAACTATTTCAAGAGTTGTTCCGGTAGCAGGAATAATGATAGGATCAATGATTTCATGCTCAGCCTGTACAGCTGAGAAAACAAAATTGGTTCCTCCTGCATCAAGAACCATTACGATCCGGTTATCGTTTAAATAGCGCATATGTGTGAGACTTTAAAAGTTTATCAACTAACAAATGTATTAAACCCGTGTTCGTTAAGCGAAGTTAATTTTATTTTATGAATTCTTCCGGCAAATTGCATGATGTGTTTTAATGTGCCTCCAGCCAGTTATTACATCGTTAAATTTTACACAAGCGCAAATGGGTATCAAGTTTTAATGTGCCTCTAGCCAGTTATTGCCGGTACTTATTTCAACTTCAATTGGTATACTTAGCGGCATGGCTGTTTTCATCAGTCGTTCAATAATGGGTTTAACAATATCCAGTTCCTCTTTTAACACATCAAATACCAATTCGTCATGTACCTGCATGATCATTTTTGACTTTAATCCAAGTTGCTCAAATTCACTGTAAATATTCACCATTGCAATCTTAATCATATCGGCTGATGAACCCTGGATTGGTGCATTGATAGCATTCCTTTCAGCGAAACTTCGTACCACTGAATTGGCTGAATTGATATCACGCAGGTATCTCCTCCTCTTCATGATTGTTTCAACATAACCCTGGCTACGGGCTTTGATGATCGTTTCATTCATGTATAGGCGGATGCCTTTGAACCTTTCAAAATACTGGGAAATGATATTAGCGGCTTCCTTACGTGGAATGTTCAGCCTTTCAGATAGCCCGAATGCTGAAATACCATAGATAATACCGAAGTTGACGGTCTTGGCATTGCGCCTCATGTCACGGGTAACCTCCGACACATCAACATTATATATTCTGGCAGCCGTAGCAGTATGTATATCCAATCCCTGTCGGAAGGCTTCCTGCATGGCAGCATCTCCGCTCATTTCAGCAATAATCCTCAACTCTATCTGTGAATAGTCGGCTGATAGTAATACATACTTCTGATTACGCGGTACAAAAGCCTTCCTGATTTCTCTGCCTCGCTCGGTCCTGATAGGAATATTCTGCAGGTTAGGATTGTTGGAGCTTAACCGCCCGGTTGAAGCAACTGCCTGGTTGTAGGATGTGTGTATCCTTCCTGTCCGCGGGTTGACCAACAATGGCAGGGTGTCAATGTAGGTAGACTTAAGTTTTGTAAGAGAACGGTAATCAAGTATCAGTTCAACAATCGGATGCTTGTTGATGAGCTTAACCAGTATATCCTCACCGGTGGAATATTGCTTTGTTTTAGTCTGCTTTGGATTATCGGATATCTTCAGCCTGTCGAAGAGTATTTCTCCTAACTGCCGGGGTGATCCGATATTAAAGGTACCGCCCGCCAGTTGATAAATTTCTTTTTCAACCGACTGTATCTCTACCAATAGTTCTTGTGAATACTTCTTAAGCACCTCAATGTCAACCTTCACCCCTTCAGCTTCCATGGCGGCAAGTACCGGAACAAGCGGCATTTCAATTTCATGAAACAACTTGCTGGTATCTGTATCCGCCAACATAGGTTCAAACTGATATCGTAACTGAAGCGTCACATCTGCATCTTCACTGGCGTACTCAACCACTTTGGCAACCGGCACTTCACGCATGGTGCCCTGGTTCTTGCCTTTTTTTCCTATAAGGGTCTCAATGGATATAGGCTTGTATTTTAAATAAACAACGGAAAGATAGTCCATGCCATGCCGCAAATCAGGTTCAATCAGGTAATGTGCTATCATGGTGTCGAACAGCTTCCCTTTAACCTTCACATCATACCAACTCAGCACGGCAATATCATACTTCAGGTTGTGCCCTGTTTTTTCAATGGATTCATTGCCATAAACAGGTGCAAACTCCTGTACTATTTTGCAAGCTTCCCCGTACACTTCAGGAATAGGAATGTACCAGGCTTCGCCCGGTTTTACTGCAAAAGACAGACCAACCAACTCTACGTTATTAGCGTCTATGCCGGTGGTTTCTGTATCAAAGCTGATATTTTCGGCCTTTTGGAGTATGGTAATCAACTCTTTCCTTTTAGTAGGGGTGTCAACCAGATAATAGGAGTGGGGTGTATCTGCCGAAGTCCTGATGGTGGTATTAACCTCCCCGACTTCACTGAACAGTTCAGGAGCACTTACTGTTTTTTCAAAAGGTTCAGTTGACTTGTCTGAATCTGTTTCGGGACCGCCTTGAACATCAAATGAAAGCTCAGGGGCACCGGTTGTTTTTTTTACTTTAACTTCAGGTTTAGTTGCTTTCCCAAAGTCGTTATACACCCTCTCGCCAAAATTTCTGAACTCAAGTTCTTCCAGTAGGGTCTTCAACCCGGCAAAGTCAGGTGTGGTAAGTTTTAGTTCTTCTTCATTATATTCAATGGGAACATCGAGAATGATAGTTGCCAGTTGCTTCGACATCAGAGCTTGTTCTCCAAACTCCCTTACCTTCTCCTTCAATTTAGCATTTTCAATCTTGGAGGCATTCTCCACCATGTTCTCTATACTGCCGAACTGGCCTATCAGTTTGCGGGCGGTAACTTCACCCACACCCGGAATGCCGGGTATGTTGTCGGATGTATCGCCCCATAAACCCAATATATCTTTAACCTGCTCCGGTCGCTCAATGGAATACTTTGCGCATACCTCAGGCACTCCCATAATAATCGCTTTTTCTCCCGGCTTCCCCGGCTTATACATGAAGATGTTTTCATCTACCAACTGTCCGAAATCTTTATCCGGAGTCATCATGTAAACTTGTAAATCAGGACCGGCAGCCCTATGAGCCAGTGTTCCGATCACATCATCGGCCTCATAACCATCCACTGATAGTATGGGTATGTTAAATGCCCTGATCAGTTTCTGTATATAAGGGATCGCAATAGCTATATCTTCAGGTATTGACTCACGGGTTCCTTTGTAAGCAGTATAATCAATGTGCCGTTGTGTAGGGGCTTGGGTATCAAAGGCAACCCCTATTAAGTCAGGCTTCTCATTCTTGATAACCTCATAGAGTGTGTTGGCAAATCCCAGTATTGCCGAAGTGTTGAGCCCTTTGGATGTAATCCTGGGGTTCTTATTCAGGGCGTAATATGCCCGGTAAATCAAAGCCATTGCATCTAATAGGAATAGCTTTCTGGGAGTTTGCGACATAAAAAATTAAATTTTTTAAATTAACAGGTTACTTCGTCTCTCTCAATACCAACATATATAAGTCGTTCTCCAAAGGCAGGTACCCATATTCATAAACAAAACGGTACATGTGACCTTTTTGAGTGGTGTATATGTGTGTAAAATATTCGAAATTAAACCCCCGGTTAGTCAGCTTGTCTTTATGAACAGTAACTTTCCCTGAAGGGTTCAATTCCGAAAGTATTCGTCTGTTTTTACGCAGAATGTTGTTTATTTTGCGTACAGCAATACTCAAATCACTGTTAAGGCGGTTGTTGTAATTATTACGACATTGGTCGTTGCAGAATTTTTTATCGGCACGGCCAATCAATGCTTCCCCACAATCAAGGCACGATTTCCCCATAAGCATCAAACTTGTTCTTTTGAAAATATAATCTTTTGATTAAAAGGCTATCCATTGATAGTGGTCGGTTCACTAATTCAATGGAAAACTGAAAAGTAATCCGTATGCTTTGAACTTGTTATGCCCTGGTTGCTTAACTGCTCGTAATACTAAGCTTTTAAGAAGCCTGGGTGTCCTTAGCTTTCTTTTCTTTCTTCTCAAGCCTCTTTTCTTTTAAAGATTTTGTAGGCTCTTTTTTCGTTTCTTTTTTTGCGTCTTTGCTTTTCGACATGGCTTTAATTTTTTAAAATCCAATAATTCTGATGCCGGAAACTATGATAGTTTCAGCATGTCAAATATAGCAATAAATCGTATCAAAAGAGCCTGTCAGTAATAAAAAGTTTCCGCTTATTATTAAATTCTTCCTGTTTTATAACTACAATGGGATATAAGCAATTATAGTGCTCAAGTTGCAAATATCAGAGAATGGTACGTAATGATACTCATTTGGCAGTTTTTGGCAGACTTTTAGGTATGACACAAAAACTGACACCGTGTATCCACTTGTATCAACCTGTATTAACCTGTATCAACTTGCATCAACCTGT
>Ga0172377_10007068_pt1 | contig 11559 bp, 19 predicted proteins | sample Pumphouse3metaG_FD_119749 | JGI IMG/M metagenome (GOLD analysis project Ga0172377, IMG submission 119749) | Leachate microbial communities from a municipal landfill in Southern Ontario, Canada - Pumphouse #3 metaG | ecosystem: Engineered > Solid waste > Landfill > Unclassified | place: Canada... | reverse complement strand
TTAGGAGGAAATAAATGTCAATAATTAAATTACAAGACGGAAAACAGTTTGATATAAATTATATAACCGATAATGACGTTACGATTGATGGTAACGAATTATTAAGTATAGCGGTTGTTACTAATGATTTTAACGCACTTGAAACTGCACTTGGCAACAATAACGCTGAAAAAATTGATTATGGTGAGTTACATACAGTCAATGGTACTGAGCAATTTGATATTACAACATCTTATGAAGGGTATACTCAAATTGTAAAAATGACTAAAGATAGAAACTTTCAACTAGCTCCTGACAAAACAGGGACAGTTATAACAGTCATTATGGGCAAGCCCGATTTAAGAACAGATTATGAAAAGTCTAAAGATGAAATTATGCTCGCCCTAACAGAGCTTTATGAAATGATACCAGCAAAATAGGAGGTGTTTTATGGCTATTATTTACGCAACATTAATTACAAGAGGACTCAAAAAAATTGAAGATGTCCCTGAGAAGATTAGACCTGAAGTACAGGCTATTGTAAACCAAAATGCTTGATTGGATTCTATTAAAAATATTTAAAACGGAGGTAACAAATATGGCTATTATTTACGCAACATTAATTACAAGAGGTAAAAAAACATTCTCACAAGTACCAGATAAGATTAAAGACAAGGTTAAGGAAGTCTTGATTGGTTTAGATTTGGCAGAACTGGCAAAAGAGTAAACTGTAAGGTGATTTTATGCAATTGACAAACACTAATATTATACAGTATATAAACAACTTAGATGAAGTTTTTGGAATGGGTTGTAAGCTTCCGGGGCGTGTGGGTTATACCATGCGCCAAAACCGGAAAAAATTAATGGAAGATTATTCAAATTATGAAAAAGAATTTGCACAAATAGAATATGCAAAAGATTCTAAACAATGGAATATTGAAGTACAGGAGCTATTGAAAGGTGAGTCTGAAGTTAATATAGCCAAGATAAACCCTGAACTTATCATGGATTATGATGTTGACCCTAGAATATTTGAATTACTTGGATTTATGTTAGATGAAAAATAATTGGGAGGTGATTAGATGGCGGTTGTTAATAAAAAAATAACACTTGATTTACTTGCAAAAACGCCAACAATCAAGGTGTATGCCAAAAGACTTGATAATTGTACAAGACACTTGATTATAACGATCAAGTCTGGTGACGAACCTTATACAATACCTAAAGGTTGTAAAATATTGTTCCAAGGAACAAAACCTGACAATACACATTTTTGTGATGATGTAGTCATTGATTATGACAATAATGTTATTGATGCAACACTGACAGGTCAAATTTTAGCAGTAACAGGACGTTGCAAAGCCGAGATTGAAATTGACGAACAAAACGGCACAATAACAGCGTCAACGTTTAATATGGATATTGTTGAAAGGGCACTATCCCCTGACGTTGTAAAAAGTACAGATGAATATAGAAGTATTTATCAAATGTTACTTGAAGTACGTGATGAAGCTGGCGAAATGCTAGGCGTAACAGAAACTTGTACTAACGCGGCGAAAGAAGCTGAAGAAGCCGCACAAAAAACGTATGATTTTTCACACTGCGTTCCATTAAATTATATAGCAGATAACTTAATAACAACAACTGAAGAACACGTATTGTCGGCCAATCAAGGTAAAGTATTAGATACAAAAAAAGTTGATAAAATTGCCGGTAAAGGGTTGTCAACTGAGGACTTTACAAGTGAAGATAAAATAAAATTTGACAGTATGCAAGCTGGAGCAACACATACAGTTGTTGTTGATAATCTTGAATCAACTGATTCATCAAGCGCACTGTCTGCCAAGCAAGGGAACTTGTTAAGTAAAAGTATACTTAACAAAGATGGTGGCGCTAATAATTATTATGACGATAGAATACCGATAGAAAAATCAATTGAAGATGTCACTTTCCCAAATCCGTTAAAAAAGGGTGACACATGTAGAACACCTTTCTTTACATACTTTTACACAGGGACAGAGTGGCGCCAACTTTATTATGATTCTATGGGCAAAGGCGTGGAGATGTACGGCATTGAAAAACCAGATGGGTATCTTGAAACACTTGACTATTATGTTCCAACAAGGATAATTGGTGTGACATTCTCAAATGACAGACGTGTTGCCGCAGGTTCCACAGAAATTGCGTTTGATAAAGCACAGGACGGGTTTAATTCAGAAACCAGATATGCAAAACTTGAAGATGGTGTTATTAAAATAAAAGTTAAGGGCATTTATGCGATATCTGCTGTGGCTTATATTCAAAACTGTGCTTCAATAACAGACGTTTGGCATTTCAGTATATGGCGCAGTAATGTTATGGTGTCTGAAAATTTTGCAAAGAGCGGACGTAACACCATGGGGGCTTCTGCTCATGCTGTCTGCTTGTGTAATGTTGGAGATGAAATCTCAACGTTCATTGACCCCGAAAATGATCACGATTTATGGGATTTATCTGCAAGGTATACGAATTTGCAATTATATCCTATAAGATTAATGACTTTAAACGAAGTATGATATTTAATTTTGATTTTTTTATGTTTGACCAAGTTGTAAGGTTGTTCGGAGGAATTGTGACAGTGGCAGGGGGTTTAGCAATAACAATCAAACCAATTAGGCGAAAAATAATAGAAAAGCTTACTTGCGATAACGTATCAAGAAATGCGTTGTGTGCGTTATTAAGAAATCAAATATTGTCAGAGTGTCGTAAAGCTAAACGGCAACATGGAATGTATATGTTTGAACGAGATAATTTACACAATATGTTTGACCAGTATGTTTTTCTTGGTGGAAATCATGGTGTTAAAGACTTGGTAGATGAAGTTTTTAAACTACCAACTTTAATTTTTGATGAAGAACAGGAGGATAAATCTAATGAATAAAGATATGATTAAAAGTGTTATCGGTATTATTGCTTTTGTTATTGGTGCATTGAATATGTTTTTAAGTGCAAATGGCTATCAATGTATTGAATTTAATACAGAAGCCGTAACACAGGCCGTATCACTGTTTATCACATTGGGTGGTGCATTTTGGTCTACTTGGAAAAATTTCAACTGGACTAAAGCGGCCAAGGACGGTCAAGCATTTACAGATGCAATTAAACATGGTGACAAGGATGCTTTAAATACAGTATGGAATACAGTAAAACAACTCAAAGATAGTTATGACGAAGTTGTTGCTGTCCCAGTGGACAAGGATGGTGAATAATTATGGCTTGGAAAGGCATGGATGTATCTGAATTTCAGTCTGACATTGACTGGAACGCAGTTAAATCTGATGGTGTAGAATTTGTAATCATACGTGCTGGGTATAGCACAAGACAAGATTATGAATTTGATAACCATATTCAGGGTGCAAATAGTGTTGGACTTCACATTGGATTATATGTATATTCATTGGCTGAGAATACAGATGAAGCAATTAGCGAAGCTGACTTTGCACTTGGATTAGCTAATCAATGTGGCTGTGTTGATATGCCAATTTATATTGATTGTGAAGAATCCGGGCTTGAAGGTTGCGCAGATGGATGTGCGAGGGCTTTTTGTGATCACGTAAATCAATCCGGTTATCGTGGTGGTGTTTACGCTAGTGGTAATTGGTGGGCAAATTACTTGGATATGAATTATTGGTCAGACAAACCTGTATGGGGTGCTAGTTATCCTCAGGGTGGATGGTCTGACCCTAACGACTGTCCAGATGGCAATTATGGAATTTGGCAATGTTCAAGTTCTTGTGCAATTGCCGGTGTCGGTGCTATTGATGGTAACTGGGCCTATGTGGCTGAATGGGAATCACAAAACACACCAAAAGACACCACCCCGCCAACTGGTGACAAACCGTTTTCAGATAGACCAGTTTGTAAAGACAAAGCTTTTGGAATATGGATTAAAAATGTAAAAGATGATGTAGGAATCGCTAGTGTTAAAATTGCTATATGGTCTGTGCTTGAAGGACAACGACCTAACAAATTGTGGCATGATATGTCAAAAACGCCCAATGGTGAGGAAAACGCATGGGCTTATAGCATTAAAGTTAATGACTTTGGTGGTATGATTGATGGAAATAAAATTATAACAGATGTTTATGCTTACGATAAAGCTGGGAACAGTAAAAACTTAGGCCGTGTAGAAACAGTTATTGATGCTAAAATATATCCACAAGTTACGCATAGTGACGGGAAAGTGACCTATACCGCACATTGCCAAAACATTGGATGGCAAAATACAGTATCAGACTGTGAAGTTGCCGGTACAACCGGAAGGAACTTGAGACTTGAAGCTCTTACTGTACAGTCGAATATTAAAGGTGTTGAAATTGAAACATCTGCTCATGTGTCTGATATTGGATGGCAAAAGTTTACCAGTCAGGAATATGGTGTTGGAACGATTGGACAAAGCAAGGCCATTGAAGCTATTAAAATTCAACTAAAAGGTGACAACGCAAGTAAATATGACATCTATTACCGGGTTCATGTGTCTGGTATAGGTTGGATGAATTGGGCTAAAAATGGTGAAGTTGCAGGAACAACCGGTCTTAAACTTAATGTTGAAGCTATTCAGATTATGTTGCAAGGTAAGGGGCTTGAAATCCCACTGGTTGAACCTGACAATAAATTAAATACAAGTACATTTACAATACCAAAAATTAGCGGGCAATATCACAGTCAAAACATTGGATGGAAAGACAGTATCAACGAGGATAAAGACCATATCTTAACGTTGGGAACAACCGGGCAAAGTCTCAAACTTGAATGTTTTAAAATTAAGACTGATGATGTAAATATTATTTTTGATGCCGAGCCACACATTGAAAATTTAGGATGGTGCAAGAAACAAGCCGGTGCAAGCGGCGTAGGAACAACTGGTAAGAATCTTGGATTACAGGCTATTAAATTAAGAACAAATTGTGGATTCCTATCTGTATGGTATCGGTGTCATGTGTCCAATATCGGATGGATGGGATGGACAAGAGATAATGAAAAAGCTGGTACTGAAGGTTTAAGTTTACCAATTGAGTGTATACAAATTTGTATTAAAGGTAAACATGAGTCTGCACCCGGCAAGACTGATTGCCCGTTTAAGTCTAAACAAACCAATGCAAAAGACAATACAGTTAAAAACAACGCACCTAATTTAGCACAAGCCGTACAAAATATGATTAATTTAGTTAATGACCCAGCGCATGGTTATTCGCAGACCAATCGTTGGGGAGAAAACGGGGATTATGACTGTTCAAGTGCTATTATTACTGCATTAAAACAAGCTGGATTTGACACAGGAAACGCTTCGTATACCGGGAATATGAGCGATGAACTGTGTGCAAGAGGTTGGGAACGTTGCTATGATGAAGGGTACCCTCAAGTCGGTGACATTTGTTTAAATGATATCAATCATGTTGCAATGTGTGTAGGTGATAATGGATTGCTTGCACAGTTTAGTATTTCTGAAAATGGTGGAATTGATGGTGAAGCTGGTGACCAGACAGGCGGGGAATCATCAATAATGGATTTTTATGACTATCCATGGAATTGCTATTTAAGATATATAGGATAAATATAAAAGGCTATCTAGCGTAAAAACTAGATAGCCTTTATTTTTTAGTACATGATATTTTTATAAGTATAACCTAACAAGAAAGTCTCAGGTAGTGAAACTTGATCATCAAAATTTGAATCTTCAACCATTCCCCATAGCCTTTCAAATTTATCGTTTTGTTTAATAAATTCTTTCTTGTGTTTAAGTAAATCAATTAATTCCTGTTTAGTTTCTTTGCCTGTCTTGGCATTTAAAAATGGTGTTGTTTTTGCATAAGTCTTTTCATTATTATGCGTCATGTATCTTGCTAATTGACCACATATAAAATAATATAACTCAATATCTTTTGTACCGGAAGGTTTTTCTTTGTTTGATTCTTTGTCTAAAAATTTGTACATATCAATAGCTTCCATTTTTATACCACCTTTATAAATTATTTTTAATTAAATCTGACACAATTGAGGACATTGATTTCCCTGTGTTACTTTGATACTCTCTAAGCTTTAGAGCAATATCATTATCAATCGTAAATGTCATTGCAGTTTTTTCAGTATCTTCTGGATCGCCAAAAGCTTCAATATATTCATCGCCTGTCATGTTTTTTTCGCTCCAATTTTTGGCTTGCTCAATATTAACTGGATGAATAAAATCGTCACCTGATATATTGCCACCCGGACAAGAATAACCATATTGAGACAATGGCCCACCCCAGCAATTCATAAAATATAACCCTGACTTTGATTTGTAAAGTGCTTGTCCCCACGACTCAAAATTACCATAGTCACCATGCTGAACCTCACCGAGTAATTGTGCTTTATCGGTATCATAAACCCTTCCATCAATAACTTTTTTCATATTAGCTTTCCTCCATTTCTTATGTTAAGTCAATAATAGCACGTTGATTATGTAAAGTCAATACTAATTAAGACTTTTAATATAATTATTTCATATACGCTTGATTTGAGACACTTTATTTTCATACCCTAATAAGTAGTCATAATTTTAATAAAAGTTATCACACGGGGCTATAAGGCACCCTAAACAGTGTCTTAAACGTTATAAATCTGGAATATTGCTAAGCTCTTTTTGTTTCATATTTTCTATGATATGGATGTATGTTTTTGACGTTATATTTATATCCGAATGACCTAATATATTGGATATATATTTTATATTTATATCATTGGCAAATAAATTAGTTGCGAATGTATGTCTTAATGTATGAACAGTTATGTTTGACCTTTCAATGTTGGAATATTCAATAATCTTATTAAATGACATCCTGAACGAATGTGGGGACACGAAGTTGTTTTCTTTATTTAATATAACGTATTTACTCTTGTTTCCTTTTCTCATTATTTCAAGACAGTTTATAGCTGTATCATTTAATGGTATTATTCTATTACTGGAATTTGATTTTAAATATTTTGATATTACTGGCTTTACTTTTAATAGTTTACGGTCTTTAATTTCCTGAACCTGCCTTGATACGGTTAAATACTTTTCATTAAAATTAATATCATTCCATTGCAGACCTAAAGCTTCACCTTCACGAAGCCCTGTGTTTAATATAAGAATATAAGCTACACCATATTTGTATTTATAAGAACCATTGTTATACTTATCAAGACAAGCTTGTTTAAGCTGTTCTATTTCTATATTGTTAAGTGGTGCTATTTGTTTTATTCTTTGTTTTTTCTTTACTGGTAGTTTTAAATTAATACACGGATTAAATGAGATTCGTCCTTCACCTATCGCATAATTAAAACAAGCATTTATTGCGTCCTTTGCCTTTTTTATAGTTGAATAAGATAATCCTTGCTTGTCCATTTTATTAATTAATTCTGACTGTATCTCAAGAGTCGTAATTCTATTTAAATAATAATGACCTATTTTTGGTATAACGTGAGAGTTAATAGTTATTTCTAACCTATCAAAAGAAGTTGGCTTTAAGTCATTTTTCTTAACAGTATTTAACCAGCTATTTATATATTCGTCTATATAAACATCATTAAATTGAGACTCGTGTATAACATTCCTCTCTTTGAAAAGTTTGTATTTTTGCATACATTCTTTTTTAGTTTTACCATAAAAACTTTTACGTTTTAATTGGGAATTTCCAATTTTAACAGTAACTTTGTACTCAAATTTACCGTCTTTTCTTTTATAAAATGAACCTTGCCCATTAGCATTTTTTGTCATTTTAATGCACCTCCTCATGTGTCGTATATTACCACATATCTTGAGACAAGTCAATTATTGTCGTACGACAACTAAATACGACAATAATACGACAATTTTTAAGATTCCATAGGATAGTACAGGATAAATACAGGTATATTTATTAATAATAGAATACAAACAATGCTGTTATACACATAAAAAAATACGTTACAAACGGCTATTTAAAGCCAATCTGCAACGTATTAATATTTATTAATTCTATATGTTAGGATTATTCGTTTTGGGTTTTGGAGACCACTGCTCTAGCCTGCTGAGCTATGCCCCTATGCTACTTCTAATGCGGGTTGTAGAACTTTTTATTTTTATTCGTTATCGTAAATACGACAGTTATACGACAATTTATACAAAAAATTTATCTTTTCTACATTGCATTTTTTCCCATTCTCTAAGACCATCCGGCATAATTTTCCATCTATTGCCAATCTTAAATGCTGGGAAATCCCGCTGACGTACTATATTATAAACTTTATCATTACCTATTGCAAGGTGTTTTTTTAAATCTTCTATACTTAAAAGTTCTTCCAATATATAACTCCCATTTTAATATTTAATTTTATCACCATACAAATAATATTCATCGTCAGACAATTCATCAATATATTCATTTATGTTATTATTGACTTGTTTTTTGACATTACCTTTCGTCTTGTTCATGTGTTTGTGCTTTTCATTGTTAAGTCTGGTATTTTTTCTACCTTTGTTTTTATAGATAATACAATCTTCATAGTTTTTATTTATTTCCATTGTTTTGTCCTTCTAATATATTATTGAGTACATTTTCAATATCATAAACATAATTAACTTTTAGTTTTCTTGATGATATTGATATCCCAATTTTATTAGCGTCCTTTATGTTCATTGATTTTTTATTACACGTTTTAGTCCATCCATAAAATATATTAATATCAATATAAAAACAGTTAATATTATTTATACTTTTCATAGGGAACCACACGATAAGGCCAGAATAAACATTGCTATAAACTGACCTTTCAATGAGTGCTTTTACTTGGTGTGGTTTTATTGATGGTACTGCGTTCTCTTTTTTTATGTCGGGTGGTTGATTAAATGATATCGAACCTGTTTTACTTGATTTTAATTCAACATAGAATAAGTTACTTTTATAAAATATATGACCGTCACATGGATTTTTACTTGAGAATCTTGTTTGATTCCCAAAACCAAATTTGCCATTATCTTTATACCTTTCAAATAATATATTTTGTTTCTTGCAACTTGTTTCTATATTCTTTTCAAATTGTTTGCCATAATTACTTGCCATTTATTACCCAATCTATTAAACATTAAATGCGTTTAAATCATAATCCATAGAATATACAACAATCAAATTGATAGCGTGTTTATTTGCATAGTCTTTAAGATACCTAACATCGGTTGTGAATTTATTCTTGCAAAGTGAATAGTTTATTGCACCTTGCATACCTATATTCTCATTAAGCATTTTGTCATACATTCTATCTTCCCATTCTGGTTTTAATGACTTTGAAGGTATAACAATTGTACATTTAATATTATTTTCTAACTGTGCGTCAATAAATTCTTGCATAGCTGAGTTCCAATCAATCCATACATCAAAACCCTGTTTTTCAATATCAATACCTGTCAATAGAATGTCTTTATAATCAATAACCTTTAATTCCTTTATTCCAACTTCCTTTGGTTTATGTAAATATACGCAATTGTTCTTGTTTGTGTATAAACCCATGTACCCAATAAATAACATTTATGTTTGCTCCTTATTTGAATTTATATTTAATTAAATACTCGTTAAGTTTTTTACTTAGACGTAATTTTATCAGTACCACTTGAATAAAGTTGGGTGGATACTTTGTATCTTTGTCTATTAATAGCATCATTGGTGTCTATTGTTGCAAAATCTGTGTCGTTTGTTTTGTTCACGTCTACAAAGTCACTTTTGTTCTGTTTATAAACATCCCCATCAACATACAATGAACAAAACTCTTTATTATAATCTTCTGGATACTCAAGTTTTCTATAAGCGTCAATTAATACGCCAACTTGATTAATCCCATATTCACCATCATTTTTAAACACAATATCCTCAATAACTTCACTTAACATATCACACTCTTCAACGGTAAACACGACCGGTTCCATATTTTCTTTAATATCCATTTACATAAACTCCTTAAATTTATTTTTAAAATCATAATAACTAATTTCAATCCAATCACCGGTATTTACCCCGTCAAGGTGGACGTCTTTACCTGTGATATTTACATTCTTGTCAAGGTTCCATATTGACCCTGACTTTACAGTAATCTCTTGTAAGGTAGAATCATCAATGTATTTAAATGACTCTTCACAACTGTATAATTTTCTAAGCATTTAATACCACCCATCATCAGAATCATTATATTGATAGTCATAATTTTCAACAGGAATGTAATATTCCCTGCTAATACCAGTACCATTAGAAATTACTCTAAACGTGTTATCAACAATACCAAAACCATTGTCAATATAACTTGATAGCAAATCTTCAAAGTCTTTCATGCTACCACCTTCAACCACAACATATTTTAGATTTTTAAATTTACTCTTTTCCATCTGTTTCACTTTCTGCTTCACCTTTAAGCCAAGTTTCAAGCATTTCTGCACAATCATACATTGTATGGTATTCATTTTTAATTTTGCACGGATGGTTTTTACTATCCACGTCACATAAGTCACATTCGCTTCTTGGTGTATCATCTACAAAATTTACAATAGCTTCAACCCTGTTATACAAAAGCTCTAATACTGCAAAGTTTCCTTCATCCAATCCATTTTTAATCTGTTCAAAATTAGTCATTATTATCAGCCTCTCTTTTGTTCCATGATTTCACTGCTTGTTCTTTTGTCCCTCTTGGTACTGTGTTTGCTCCGCAGTCTGTACATCTAACCCAAAAATATTCATTACAAGAATCTTGTAAAATCTTAGTATTAGTTCCACCACAGAATGGGCAAGGCTTAATATCAAAATTTTTAACATATTCTGCGTTACACCATTTTGATATAGCACATTCACACGCATTTTCCCCATCGTCAGTGTCCTCACAATAGTCACTAAATGGGCAACTATCACAAACATAATAAGACTGTTTAAACCATCCTTTGATTAATTTCAGATAGTCGTTAATAAAATCATCCATAGATAAACAGGTTAACCGTTCAAAGTTAGTCAAATTAGTTCCCTTTCCTTCATCATAGTTTATTAATTCATTTTTCATATCCATATAAAACTTTTTGTAATCATCAACGCATAACTCTTTAGCTACATTGTCCATATTTATATTTTTAGTCTCTCTATAAAATGCTACCGAATAAATAACATCAATTCCTTCAGTATAATAAGCGTCATTTGTATTATTGTCAGTTCCGAACCCACAAATATATTCACGTTTATTAAATAGTGTCTTTTTTACATCAATAATAGTACCCCACTCATTTTTATTGTAGTAGTGAATCCCTTTAACGCCGTTATTCTCACTATCTTTACTAATATAAATTAATCTTGTCTTTTCACCAGCCCATGGATAAATTTCAATATTCCCAATTTCTTCATCAGATTTGAACCTAATAAAATACCTTACAGTCTTATAATACAACCCACTTTTTAAATTGTTACACATTACCTTGTAGATGTCTTTAAAATCACTGCCACAATATGCATCACGGGTGAATACACAGATTTCTGGTGTCTCACCACATACTGGGCAAGGTTCTAACTTTTCGTC
>Ga0172377_10007067_pt1 | contig 11560 bp, 7 predicted proteins | sample Pumphouse3metaG_FD_119749 | JGI IMG/M metagenome (GOLD analysis project Ga0172377, IMG submission 119749) | Leachate microbial communities from a municipal landfill in Southern Ontario, Canada - Pumphouse #3 metaG | ecosystem: Engineered > Solid waste > Landfill > Unclassified | place: Canada... | reverse complement strand
TTCGGTTTGCGTGATTGTCATTGCGAGGAGTCGGTACTCCGAGCGACGCGGCAATCCCGATACTATGCGATATAAATGATATGTAAGGTACGGTAAATTTATGGTGATGGGATTGCCACGTCGGAGTACCTCCTCGCAATGACAAATAATACCCCCTCCCTTAACTCTATAAAATTCAACACTTCTCCTATTTCTCTAAAGACCGGCATCTATCCCACTGTAAACTTATACTCCGGCACTTTCTCCAGATGCCACAATTCTTTCCACCCCAAATCTTCCAAACCGGCATCAAAAGTATCGCACCCCAAAGCAATCGCCTTTTCGATTCTGCACAGCCGTAAATATGATCCCAGATTGGAAAAATCCCGTTTGTTGACCCCGGCATGAAAACTGGTAAAAACATTTTGGTATTTTATACCCAAAGAAACACCTTCCGTCTTGCCGGCAATTTCCGCCGTGAACATAACGATATCAAGTTTTTTCTGCCGAACGAGATCGCGATAGTTTTGAGAGCGAAAAGGTTTGTTGAAAGAAGATTCCGCCCCGAAATTTCTTTGGTTCATCTCCATCAAGGCATCGACATCCTCCAAACGATTTTCCATAATCCGAAAAAGAGGCAGCTCTTCCATCGTTTTTTTTATTTTCCGAAACCGGCGGCGGCTGTTGGAACTGAAAGTTTTTTGCAAATAATCTTCTATGCCGCTTATGTTTTTCAGATTTATTACATATTTGTTCTCCAAAAATTCCATGGGCACATATTCATTGTCCCTCACAATATCTTCCAGTCTGGCCTTTTCCCTGATAGCTTCATAAAATTTCGGGATATATTTTTCAAATCCGGGTTTTATGAAGACGTGATTGTCCTCCATAAAGTTTCCTCCGAAAAATTCCAGACACCCCTTTTCGCTATGGTATTGCAGCGCAAGCAATCCCACAGCCTTCCCGTCTTCTTCCCCGACATAGAACCGAAGCGGATATTGAAAGTATTTATAGAACACAAAACAAAAATCCCAATCCTCATAGAGACCGCTCTTGGGGCTTAAAAGATTCCAAACATTTCGGGCCTCATCCAATTTGGAAACAACCCTGATGGAAAACATATTTTTCAAATTACTAAATTAGATTCGCCTGCAAGTGATAATACGGCGGACGGTTTTTGTATCTCCTGATCGCCATGCGGATAATTTCCTCCAAAAAATCTCCATAGTCCATCCCCGTAAGACAAGCCACCGCCGGCACGCATGAAACCGAATCAATCGTGGGGTTCGGATTGAGTTCCAGGACATAAGGGTTTCCGTTCTTATCCACCCTGATTTCCACCCTTCCATAATCGTGACAATCCAAAATATTGTAAGTGTCCAGCGCGATTTCACTGATGACCGCTTCCAATTTCTTGCTTATATTTTTGGGCGGTCTTTGCACGGTGACATATTTGTACAAATCTTCTTCTCCGTATTTCGATTCGAACGGGAAAATATGCCAGCGGCCTTCGGGCATTTTGTCAAAAATCGAACGCGAAAGTGGCAGAACTCTCAAATCGTCTTCTTCGCTTCCCAAAATCGAAACGTCATATTCGTCGCCCTCGATATATTCCTCGATAAGCGCCGGTCTTCCCAGCGTCTCCACTACGTACCGGAGCTGTTTCTCAAGCTGCTCTTCGTCGGTCACAATGGAATCGTTGGTAATCCCGATGGAATTATCCGTATTGGCGGGTTTCACGATCAGGGGATATTTGAGATCCTCTCTGACTTGATCTTTCAGCGAATAAACGTAATCCCATTCCGGCGTCGGAATCTTATGATAGCTCAGCAGCTTCTTCACCCGAATTTTGTCAATGCAGAGGCTTAGCGTAAAAGGGTTTGACCCGGTATATGGAATTTCCAGAACATCAAGCAGCGATGCGACGTGCGGCTCCAAAAGACTTGAATCGTTGACTCTCTCGCAGACGTTGAAAACCAGATCCACATCGCTTTCCTTCAAATCGTTGAACGCTTTCGCCACGTCATTAAAATCAAAAAAACTTACTTTGTACCCCCGCTCTTTCAGTGCCTGCTCGATATGAAATCCGATCGAAGTCAATTCTTTTTCCAAAATGCCGTCGCCTCTCCCTTCGTACAAATTGCAAGCCACTCCGATATGCAGATTTCTCTGATCCTTGATGGCCATTTTCTGGATCTTCTCAATCTTTTCGCTCGTCTTTTGATCTTTCATCTTGGAAACCGACGAAGAAAAATGATCTTTCCGCACCGTCTTGCCGATGAAAGACGCGGAGTGGAAACGCGCCACCTCATATTCCACAAGCTTCTCCGCCTCTTCCATATATTCTTCCACTTCGGAAGAATTATCGCCCGACACCGTCATCCACCCCAGATACTCGTAACCCTCCGGCGGCGCCATTACCACGTCCCCCACCTTCTTGAAAAATTTCACCTCCTCGACATAATCCTTTTTCTCCAGCTCGGGATCTATATCCAGCTGCACCACCACTCCGGAATGATCGGCGAGAAAAGTCTTGGCCATTACGCATTTCTTGGGTTCAATCGGTTTTGTCTTGGGCAAATAAATTCCAAGCGCAATTTTTACCGCGCCCTCAATAAAGTCCACACCCCAGACTTTTTTCACGCTTGAATACATTTCATCTCCGCCCATCCGCAAATTCGCCTCAATCGGCACTGTGCCCCGCTTCGTCAGCTTGGCCTCAAAATGAATACAGCCGTCGCGCACCCCCAGTTTCTCCAGCGTTTCTTCCACCGTCGCAATAATATCCTCCTGACCGTCGTCCGGAAGATTGGAAGGCGTCAGCCGATAAGTCTCGATGAAAAAAGGTTCGCGTGTGGCGCTGTTATCCGAAATGGCATAAGTCTTGATGATCCCGTTCTGCACCAAGACGTCGACGTCCACCTCGCTGCCCTCGATATATTCTTCCGCCAAAATTTGCCGTCCGTCGGCAAGCGCCGAATCCACCTGCTCGGAAAGCGAAGATTTCACATATTCATACTCCTCGCGCAAATCCTCCGGACATTCCACCTTCACCACAAAGGCGCTGCTCGAACCGTAGAAAGGTTTGATCACGATTGGAAAATGAAATTTCTCCCGCACAAAATCCAAATCTTTTTTCGACTCAATCTTCCGATGCCGGGGAGAAAGAATATCATTTTCCTCGCAAAAATTGCGAAAAAGATTCTTGTTGCGTATGCCGCTCGAAACTGCATATGGAATACCGATAAATCCGAACTTGTCGACAATCTTCGACGTCAAAAGCACGTCATCTTCCCAAAAAGTCAGCGCGCCCTCAACCTTGCGCCGCGGATTATCTTCCATAAATTTTTGCACCGCCTTCAGCGACTCCGCATGCCGCGTCGTATCCGCCAATATCCACTCGTCGACGTAAGGCTCGGCCCAATTTTTCTCCGCATTGAGCACCACCAATCTCAGCCCCATCTTTTTGAGCTTTTGCAAAATAAATCGCTTCTTGATCGAGCCGGTATTTACCAGAAGTATCGTCCGCCCCTCCACCTTGCCATTTTGCGGAAGCATCTTCGCCCCGATACGTTTGCCTAATTTGATCATTTTCTTGGCTGTTTTTTCCATAGTATTTTATATGTTTTTATTTTTTAGATATAAAGAAACAAAAAAAGCCTAACAACAAAGCCGGCCTTCTTTTAGAAGTACGCGTAGAGATAAGTCTCGATTTTCACAACCGTGTGAACATCGGGAGGCTCTTCATCATTAATTGTAAATTTCATATATGTATATGATTTTGCCCGAGACCGCTAACAACAAAACACCCTTTCCATCTCGGTAGAATAAAGTATACAACCAAAGATTTTTAAAGTCAACGAGGATCTGATGGGCGGAGCAGCCAACACGCGGAGTAGCATGGCTTTAGCCTGCGCGGCTGTCATACACGCGCAAATCCAAAGTATACGTTCGTCTCTTCCGCTTGGGACAACGGCGCAGGCTAAGGCCGTGCTACTCCGCGACTTTATAAAGCCAAAATATCTTTCAAAAGCAACTCAAATCTATCATACCCCGTCGCGCGATTAAAATGCCCGGCACCGCTGACCGTCTTGATTTTCACTCCTAAATTTTCCGCCAACCCCTCCGCTTTTGCAAGTGGCACGTAAGGATCATTATCGGAATGATAGATGCGAAAATCATTGCAATTATTTTTAATCTTGCCCCAATCGAATTCTTTGTCCGTAAAACTTTTATTCATCGAATTCAACTCGTTATCATCAAGAAAATCGACAAATCCTGCAACCAAAAAACATGCCTTAACAGGTTTCTGCTCCTTTTCCAGCACATTCAAGATAAATGCCACGGCGATGCTGTGACCGACAAAAATCGTCTCTTCATTCAAATAAAATCCATATTCACCAAACACTTTCGTCCAATTTTCCAGAGTCTGCCCATCGGGAGTTGGGAAATTGGGCACAAAAACCTGATAGCCGTTTTTCTCCAGCTCACCGCGAAGCCAGGGAAACCAATTCTCCTCCGCGTTTCCGTAAGCTCCGTGAATTATAAAGACAGTCTTTGACATAGTAATAATTATACAGAGTTAACTGACACTATCTTTGTATCCGGGCCACACCGGAAATGGTGTGAACCACGCAGGATAGGACATTTTTGCGTAGCATTCACACCATTTCTGGTGTGATCCATTACTTCACATTATACCCCAAAACCCGCGCGCGGCAAAACGCCTGATTTACCAAACCTCATCGATATGTTAAATTGTAATCAAGTTTACAGCTTCGTAATTTTGCAATTATGAAAAAATTCTTTGCCATCCTCGCAGCTGTTTTTGCCCTCGCCCTGCCGGCGCTGGCGCTGAATATTCCCGAAGGGGCTATCGTAAAAACCGTCGGCAATCCCGATGTTTATGTCGTAAAATATTTGAACGGCAAGAGTTACAAGCGGCTGGTCCTCAATCCGCAAGTATTTGAGAGCTACAGGCATCTGAAATGGGAAGATTTAGTTACCGTCGATCAAGCCACGATAAATTCTTTTGCGACCTCCGACTTGGTGCGCGTGGACGGCACGACGGAAATCTATCGCCTCACTCCGAACGACGACAACGGCAGCAAAGTTCTCGTGACCGACACCGAAAGCTTGGATCTAAACGGCGTTTACACCATCAACAGCGTCGACTTTGAAAACTACGCCGAAGCCAATGTGGCGGCAAACCTGACCGGACCTTACGACATTTATAAAATCATCGACGGCGATACTTTGACTGTCTCTATCGACGGCGCCAACAAAACCGTGCGGCTGATCGGCATCGACACTCCGGAAATTGCGAGTTCCTACACCGCCGCCCAATGCTATGGGATCCAAGCTTCCCAAGCCGCCAAAGACAAGCTCGCAGGCAAGAAAATATATTTGGAAGCCGATCCTGTCTCCGGCGACAAAGATAAATACGACCGGCTCTTGCGTTATGTTCATCTTGAAGACGGCACGCTTTTCAACAAATGTATGGTCGAGGAAGGCAATGCCAAAGAATACACTTATGCCGGCATCACCTACAAGTATCAAAGCGAATTCAAGACGGCACAAACCTCCGCCGCGACCGCCCGAAAAGGACTTTGGAGCGTTTGCCGTAGCAAATGAAAAAACAAACTGCTAAACGGAGTAGCATGGCTTCAGCCTGCGCCGCTGTCCAATGCAAGAAAAACAAACATATACACCACATTTTCAGCCTGAAACAACACATTTTTTCAACAAAAAGAACGATTTCCAAATCGTTCTTTTCTTATGCGCGTTATCCGAATTTAATAAACCTCCATATATCTCTCCTTCTCCCAATCCGTCACGTGGATGCGGAAGTCGTCCCACTCCGCCATCTTGATATCATAGTAACGTTTGAAAAGGTCTTCTCTCAGCACCGACTTAATAAGCTCGTCCTTGGACAGTTCCTCCAGCGCCTCACGCAGATTGCGCGGAACGGTATCAATGCCGCGATTGACGATTTCTTCCGGAGTCATTTCGTAAGTGGATTCCTCTACCGGCTTGGGCGGAGTCAATTTATTTTTCACCCCGTCCATTCCCGCCGCCAGCATTACGGCATAGGCAAGATACGGATTGCACATCGGATCCGGGCAGCGAAGTTCGCAGCGAGTTGAGTTCGGCGACTTCGGGTTGACGCGCGGAATGCGAATGAGCGCGCTGCGGTTGGTCCGTCCCCAGGAAATATAAACCGGCGCCTCATAACCCACCACCAAACGTTTGTAAGAATTTACCGTCGGATTGATGATGGCGTTCATCGCCTTGATGTGTTTCAATTGCCCCGCTACGAATTGCTCGGCGATCTGCGAAAGCCCGTACTCGTCCGCGCCGTCAAAGAAAGCGTTCTTGCCCTCTTGGAAAAGACTCTGGTTGGTGTGCATTCCCGAACCATTGATGCCTTCAAAAGGCTTTGCCATAAAAGTAGCGTGCAGTCCCAAATCCTTGGCGACCATTTTCAGCACGTATTTAAAAGTAATGGTATTGTCGGCGGATTTAATCGGACTGTCATATTTGAAGTTAATCTCGTGCTGACCATTGGCCACCTCGTGATGCAGCGCCTCCACATCGATGCCAAAATCTTGCAACGCAATCCCCATCGCGTGCCTCGTCGCCGTATCGCCGTCTATCGTCTGGTCAAAATACCCGCCTTTATCGTGCGGCATCTTTTCCAGCGTGCCATCTTCATTTCTTTTCATCAGGAAAAATTCCACCTCGGGAGCCACGCAATAATCAAAGCCCATCGCCTTCGCCTTCTCCACTTGCTTCTGCAAAATATATCGTGGGTTGCCCTCAAACGGTTTCCCGTTCGGCATCAAAATATCGCAAATCACCCGCGCTTCCGTGTGCCCGTTCCCCTTTGACCATGGGATAATCCGAAAAGTGGACATATCAAGCTGCAAAAACATATCGCTCTCGGAAATCCGCGCAAAGCCGTCAATGGACGAACCGTCAAACCATTTCCCGTTATCAACCGCCTCTTCCAACTGATGAATCGGAATCGTTACCGCCTTGAGAGTCCCCAACAAGTCGGAAAACTGCAAATGCACAAACTTCACATCGTGTTTCTCAATTTCTTTTCGCACATCTTCAGATATCATAATTTTATAAGTTAGAATTGATAAAAACAAAAAAATCAAAATTACCCGTAATTTTGATCCCTCTTCTCGGTCCCCTTCGCACCGGACCTTGATTTGAAGAATTAAAAAAAGAGTGTTTTTTTTAATTCTTATTTATATCACTTATGCATTTTCTCACTTTAATAAAATATGTCAACAGGAAAAAAGATGACACAGCCACGGAGTAGCATGGCTGGAGTAGCAGGCTTCAGCCTGCGCCACTGTCCAATGCAAGAAAAACAGACATATACGTTCGTTCTATACGCTTAGGACAACCGCGCAGGCTAAAGCCAGCTACTCCGCATCGTATTCCGCGTATTTCCTGATTTCCTAAAGATGTGGATAAAATACTTGACAAGAACCGTAAAATAGGTTTAGAATCGGGGCAATCAAATATAGTTTGCCTGAATTAAAGGCAAAAAACAAATTTGAGCCAGTGTTTTTGTGGTTCTTTGAAAATTAAACAAAACTGGAGAGTACAAAATGAAAAGGGAAAGAACAACTGCTGGGAAACAATTTATAACTTTCTTGGCAATCGTTTTGCTCTTCACAGGAGTCTGTGGAGCAGCATCAGGGGAGGACGGTCCGAATTTTTCGTACACCGCCAAAGAGTTAGATGTAACTTTCTCTGCCATATTGCCAGAGAACGTAACCGATTTAAGTTGGGATTTCGGGGACGGAACTGCGTCAACCGATCAGAATCCAATTCATACTTACCAGTCAGCGGGAGAATACTCCGTAACGCTGACTGCCAATGATGTCTCTGTCACAAAAACCGTAGAAGTGGCAGAGGCGTTGCCGCCGATTGCAAAGCTTACGGCCGATAAAACAGAAGGTCCTGCACCTTTGACAGTAAATTTTACTGATCTGTCCGAGCACGCGAAGGAGCTAAAACACGAAGTAGACTTTGGAGACAACAGTACTTTAGTATTACCATCCGAAGGAGGCTCCTTTGAGCATACGTTCGAGGCATACCAGTATACCCGTACGGTTATTCTGACTCTGTCAAATAAAAAAACGGGAGAACAGGTCTCTCAGGATAGTATAGAAATTCATGCAAACCCAAAACCAATTCTGCCCGTAGCCGAGTTAGAAGTCAAACCAACCAGTGGTAAAGCCCCTCTAGAGGTAGAATGCATTGATAAATCGACAGGGGCAACTTATAGGACATGGTATTTTGGGGATGGGCAAGAAAGTGATTTCAAAGAAGTGACCCATACCTACGAAGAAGTCGGAAACTATAAGATCACATTAAAAGCCATTAATATGAACGGCACCGACGAAACGTCGGTAATGGTTACCGTTACGGGAGAACCGATTAAACCTGTGGCTAAGTTTGAAGTTGACAAAACAGAAGGCGAAGCCCCTCTGAATGTTCAGTTTACTGACAAATCCACAGGAGATCCAACTGAATGGGAATGGAAGTTTGGAGATGGAGTAAGTTCAACCGAACAGAGTCCAGCCCACACTTACACTGCCGTCGGAAAATATACGGCTAAACTAAAAGTCAGTAACGAAAATGGCAGCACCGAAACATCAGCTCTGATTACAGTCACTGAAAAACAGGAACCCGGTCCAACACCGATTAAACCTGTGGCTAAGTTTGAAGTTGACAAAACAGAAGGCGAAGCCCCTCTAAATGTTCAGTTTACTGACAAATCCACAGGAGCCCCCACCGCATGGGAATGGAACTTTGGGGATAAAGTAAGTTCGAAGGAGCAAAATCCTTTCCATACTTACACCACACCAGGGACATATGAGGCAACACTGACGATCAACGGCTCCACCGCCTCGACGAAGATTCAGGTTTTTGAACCTAAATCACCGACTAAGGCAGATCCTAAAGCAATCTTTGTCCTCAGTCCAGAAGAGGGCTACGCTCCTTTGACAGTGGAATTTACTGATATGTCAAAGAACGCGAAAAAATGGAATTGGGACTTTGGGGACGGAAATACCTCGACGGAAAGAAGCCCTGTGCATATTTATACAAAAACAGGTCGCTTTACCGTCAGTCTAATAGTTTCCAATGAAAACGGAGAAAACTCAGTATTGGAAACTGTTATAGTAAAAGCTGAAAAAGCTGAAGAAGAGAAGCCTTCCTCCTCCGGCCACAAAAGTTGCGGAGGAATGACTTATACTCCCCCTGTTCCGGTCAAGGATAAAAAAGTTTGTCCCGATGAACAAACGACAGTTCCTCCTCTCACATCACAAGAGTCGAAAACCGCTAAAGTTTGCCCCACTAGACAAACAACAACCCCTGACAAAAAGGTAAGACCCGTCACAAAAAAAACAGGAGTCAGTATCTGTAAGACCGCTCCAAAAATAATAATAAACGAGAACGGCAAGACAGAAAGACTCAGCATCGGAATAATAGACATCATTCAGAATATCAAGATTGATGAAAAGAATTCCGCAGGACATCACAGTGGTGCACGGTTGCGGATACTTCCAAAGATAGGCTTTAATGCCAGTATCATCCAGAAAGACGATCAGGGTCTTTCAATACAATTCGATAGCAAATGTTCTCGCGACGTGAGCGGGTGGTATTGGAACTTTGGAGACGGGGCTAAGTCAATCGAACAAAATCCTTCCCATACTTACACTGCACCGGGAAGATACACAGTGAGTCTAGTTGTTGTAACAGGAGATGGATACATAAAGTTAACAAAGATAGATTATATTTATGTAAAAAATATGCAGCCAAACTGAATCAGTTTTAAGCTGCGGTACCGATGAACGAACGAAAAGGGGAGAATGACAACCGTCAATATAATGGCTTGTCAATCTCCCTTATTTTTATTTTATACTCGGAGTAGCAGACTTCAGCCTGCGCCGCTGTCCAATGCAAGAAAAACAGACATATGCATTCGTTCTATCCGCTTGGGACAACCGCGCAGGCTAAAGCCAGCTACTCCGCATCGTATTTCACATCGTATTTCACATCACACTCCGCATTGCGCTCCGTTCCCCCTCCTCCTTTCCTCCATATGCCGGTTTTGCCCAACCATTGACAAATATATTTATCTATGCTATATTTTCGATTGAAGACTAACGACAATTCTTTTGCAGCTTTATTTTTTATAAATAAAAATTCTGACCTTAAGGATAATCGGGTCAGACTTTTTATTTTTTACACCAAGATATAATGGAAACAAAGACATTCAACGGACTCGGCATCAGGCCTGAGATCCTGGAGAGTTTGAACAAACTAAAGTTCACGACTCCCACACCCATTCAAAGCCAAGCGATTCCCGTGGCTATAGAAGGAAACGACGTAATCGGAATCGCCCAGACCGGAACCGGCAAGACGCTGGCTTTCGGCATTCCCACAATCCAAAAACTTCTTGCCTCGCAAGGTACGGCACTTATTATCTTGCCCACGCGCGAATTGGCGCTGCAAGTTGACGAAGCCTTGAATCGAATTGTCCGGAATTTCAATATGCGCTCAGCCGTATTGATCGGCGGCCAAAATATGAACAAACAGTTGCGCGACCTCAGGGTGAACCCGCGCATCATCATTTCCACGCCCGGACGGCTTATCGACCACTTGGAAAGAAAAACCGTGCGCTTGGACAGAGTACAAATTCTGGTATTGGACGAGGCGGACCGGATGCTCGATATGGGATTCGCGCCGCAGATTAAAAGAATTTTGCAAGAAGTTCCCAAGGAAAGGCAGACAATGCTTTTTAGCGCCACGATGCCCGCGGAAATCGTTGGCATCGCCAATCAATATATGAAAACCCCTTTGCGCGTCGAAGTCGCCCCCGCGGGAAGCGCGACCGATAACGTTACGCACGAAATATTTTTCGTGAAAGAAGGCTCCAAATTGGCGCTTTTGGAAACGATTGTCAAAGAGAAAAAAGGAAGCATCCTCGTATTTTCCCGAACCAAACATGGCGCCAAACGCATCGCGTTCGCGTTGCGCAAGATGGGATTTACCTCGACCGAGATTCATTCCAACCGCACCCTGGCTCAAAGAATGGCCGCGCTTGACGGTTTCAAGAAAGGCAAATATCAAGTTATGGTCGCGACTGACATCGCCGCCCGAGGCATTGATGTCAAAGGCATCGAAGTCGTAGTGAACTACGATCTGCCGGATTCTCCGGAAGACTACGTGCACCGCATCGGCAGGACCGGCCGCGCCGACGACCTCGGTCACGCCATTTCTTTCGCCACGCCGAGACAGGCTTACGACATTAGAACAATCGAAAGATTGATCAAAAAAGAACTGCCGGTTTCCCCGCTCCCCGAGTTGCTGAAACTGGACGCGGGTATAATGGACGGTATGCCGGAAAGAGGCGAATCGAGAGAACGCGGCAGCGAAGGCGGAAGAAGTTTCCGGGGCGAGAGCCGCGGACGCAGCGCTTCCGGCAGCCGTTATGGGAGCAGACAGCCTGCTTCAAATGACAGAAGTCGCAGCAGTGAAAGACCTGGGG
>Ga0172377_10007064_pt1 | contig 11562 bp, 10 predicted proteins | sample Pumphouse3metaG_FD_119749 | JGI IMG/M metagenome (GOLD analysis project Ga0172377, IMG submission 119749) | Leachate microbial communities from a municipal landfill in Southern Ontario, Canada - Pumphouse #3 metaG | ecosystem: Engineered > Solid waste > Landfill > Unclassified | place: Canada... | reverse complement strand
CGGTTGTGGCTGTCTTCATCACAAGTTCAAAATAATATTCTTCTTCGATGGAAAGGGTGAGACCCGGAAGTGCTATGAACATATCACGGGCACGACTCTTAAACCATGGATAACCAGCAAGTATATAACGGTCATCATTTTTCTCATGAATGTGGAACTGATGTGCTGCATTAATCAAGCAATGAAAGAAATTATCACGTGGCGTCCTCTCGTCAACTTCTTTCTCAAACAATGGCTTTAGGCCTGTGGTATTGGTTTCTGAAGTGGATGCTGCAAAAATTATGCTTTCTCCCTTTCGAATGCTCATCTCAAAATAACCGGGCACATAGAGATCTTCATTGGAAGCATAACCTCTCTCCTGCTCCTTCGGATATTCAACACCACGATACCAATCAGGCTGGAAGAAAAATTCATTCTTTTTCGAAAACTGCATATACAGATCTGGATAGCCCGGATACATACAAGTCTTAATACCATTATCAATCTGAGAATAATTTTTTGAAGCAACAGAATTCTCATGTGTAAACTGCCGGACACTTCTAAATGCCAAAAAAGGGCGAAAACGAAGCATTGTTGCAGAATGTGCATCAACTAAAGTATAGCGAATAAGGATGCGGTCTTCATAATGTTGAAAGACTACTTCCTTCTTTAATAAAACACCACCTACCCTATAGAGGGTGGTTGGAACCTTGTCACAATCAAACTCCCGAATGTATTTGTGGCCCTTAGGACTAAAGTTGTTACCCTGATACTTATGAAGACCGAGGTTGAATTCTGCTCCATGCTGGATGACAGTAACATCAAACGAAGACAGAAGAACATGGTTCTCATCGTCCAATTCTGGAACTGGGACAACCAACAAACCATGATATTTCCTCGTGTTACAGTCCACAATCGTAGAGCAGGAATAAGCCCCCGAACGGTTGGTACGGAGCAATTCCTTCGGTAGTGACTCCTCCAGATTGGTCATCAAGGCTTTTTCAAATTTCAGATAACTCATAAGGTTATATATAAGGTTTTATAAATTATTGTTAGCAATGATTCAAAGAGGGCGTTTGTAAGAAACAGGACAACCCTCTCGCTTTCAAAGATACAAAAAATATAGATTACAACAAAATAAATCGAATGTAATTTTTGAAAATTGCTTATTTATATAGCTATCTAGAAAAATATGAGATAAAAATTGTTCAATATTTAACGTCTATCCTAATTTGAAAAGATTTGGCATATTCTTTCAGGTATGTATACAAAGAATACGCTCTGCGCATTTTCAACTTCTCTGTAAGATAACACTAATAACCTGCAATGCATAAAGAATGCAAATCCTCGGTGAAGAAGAATATTGTAAAAAATATGCTTTGATAATGTTAAGATTATACAGGTATCAGGAAGTTGACCACCTCTTGTTCTACCTTAATAATAAAAGGTCCTGTTGGTGAATTTAATTGTCTGCCATCTATTCCGACTAAAGCTTTTTGTGCTTCAATGATTTGGACCTCATCTGTACGATAAGAATGCACACTCCTATGATTCAGAAATTTACCTTTCACGAAAAGATACCATCCTTCTATCATTTGAGTCATCTCGGGATGATATACGACACTCACATCCAGCAACCCATTATACGGCACAGCATTAGGAGTCTGCCCATATCCAAGCGCATTTCCCACACAAACAGTCATAACCCTGCGGTCTATATTGTCTGTATTTATCTTGATATGCATCTTATATTCAAGGCGTTGGAAAATCATCAGAATAAAGGAAAGAACAAAAGATGCAGTACGAGAGCCCAACACGTGGCGGGTTTGCCTGCGAAGATTCATTATCGCAGCAACAAGACCTATATTCACACAATTCAAAAAATATCGATGGCAGGCTTCCCCTTTTTTGTTCTGATAATTAATCCTTCCAACATCAATCTTCCTTATACGACGTTCTTTCAGCCATGAAATGGTTTTTTCTTCTTCCCCTTCTTTCATTCCCCAAAAACGAGCAAAGTCGTTCATTACTCCATTAGGTATTACTCCCAGAGCTATCTTGTCACGTGTATCTTTCTCTGTTTGCATCAGGCAATTTACAGCATCATTCAAAGCAGAATCGCCCCCTACTATCACAATTGTCCTATAACCATTGTTGATAAGCATATTTACCAGACGTTCTACACTTCCTGTACTTTCACTTTGAACATAATCGAAGTCTATGTGTTCACTTCTAAGCACTTTCTCTATCTTCTCCCATCGTTTGAGAGGATGGAGAGAATTCTTAGGGCAATACAAGATACCCCACTTGTTTTCATTTACTGCCATAAAGTTAATATTTTTTCTATCTTATCTTCCATCGGAAGCAAAGCGTCTATCCAATGAATATTAAAGCCTCTACGCTCCATGCCCCTAAACCAGGTCATCTGACGTTTAGCAAACTGATGGATTGCTATTTCAAGACCACGGAACATTTCATCATAACTGGTCTTTCCGATAATATATTCTGTGATATATTTATACTCAAGACCATAATAGATAAGGTCCTCAGCCGGGATTCCTTTGCTCAATAAGCCTCTGACTTCTTCTACCATCCCATTCTCAAGTCTTTGCTTTAACCGCTGGGTTATCTTTTCACGTCTCTGATCTCGGTCTATATTTACCCCAATGACAAGGGAGTCGATTTGGGGCATTTGCCGCAAAGACGCTGGATGATCAAGATTATATTTTTCTATTTCAATGGCCCTTATAGCACGCTGGCAAGAATCAACATCTGTCTTGTTGTGCATGTTGGAACCTGTTTTTTGCTTCAATTCTTCCAAGACAGAAGTCAGTTCTTGAAGTGTCTTTCCTTCAAAAGACTTCCTCAAAGAGAGATTCTGAGGAACTGGGGACAATGAATATCCCTTCAATACAGCTTCTATATACAAGCCCGTCCCCCCACACAGAATGGGCAACTTACCCCTTGAGCATATACCAGAATAAACTTCATGGAAATCTTTCTGATATTCATAAAGATTATATTTACTGCCTGGCTCTGCTATATCAATAAGATGATAAGGTATTTTATGACCCTCTATATCATAGTCATTCAGGTCTTTTCCTGTTCCTATATCCATGCCACGATACACCTGCCTGGAGTCGGCACTGATGATCTCAGCGTCGAGTTTCAAAGCCAAATGAGAAGCAAGCGTTGTCTTTCCACTGGCAGTAGGTCCAAGTATCGTTATCATCTTCATAGAATGCAAATATAAACAAAAAAAGCCGCCTTGCAAAGCAAGACAGCCTTTTTTTATTGTTTACCTAACAAATTATTTGTTATTGTAAGCGTTCATCTTCTTGATTAAATCTACAACCTTGTGAGAATAACCAATCTCGTTGTCATACCAAGAAACAACCTTTACGAACTTGTCTGTGAGGTATACACCTGCATCAGCATCGAAGATAGAGGTCAAAGAGCAGCCGAGGAAGTCAGAAGAAACGACTTTGTCCTCTGTATAACCTAAAACACCCTTAAGGTTAGTCTCAGAAGCCTTCTTCATAGCAGCACAGATATCTGCCTTAGAAGCTGATTTCTTCAAGTTAACAGTCAAGTCAACTACAGAAACATCCAAAGTAGGAACACGCATAGAGATACCAGTCAATTTACCGTTCAGCTCAGGAATTACCTTACCTACAGCCTTTGCAGCACCTGTTGAAGACGGGATGATGTTGCCAGAAGCAGCACGACCACCACGCCAATCCTTCAAAGAAGGACCATCAACTGTACGCTGTGTAGCAGTTGTAGAGTGAATAGTTGTCATAAGACCTGTCTCGATACCGAAGTTGTCATTCAGGACCTTAGCGATAGGAGCCAAGCAGTTTGTTGTGCAAGATGCATTGGAAACGATTGTCTGTCCATTATATTTGTCTGTGTTTACACCGCAAACGAACATGTCAGCCTGACGACCATCATCACCCTTCTTAGAAGGAGCAGAAAGAACAACATATTTAGCACCAGCCTGAAGATGCTTCTCAGCACGGTCCATTGTCAAATAGAAGCCAGTAGACTCAACTACATATTCTGCACCGATTTCATTCCACTTCAAGTCAGCAGCATCCTTCTCAGCTGTGATACGAATATGGTTGCCATTAACGATCAACTCATTCTTCTTAACATCAGCCTCGATTGTACCGTCGAAGTTTCCGTGCATTGTATCATACTTCAGCATGTATGCCATGTAATCAACAGGGAGAAGGTCGTTGATACCTACTACTACAACGTCGTTCTTGTTAGCCTCTTCCAGAGTAGAACGGAAAACGAAACGGCCGATACGACCGAAACCATTAATACCAATTTTAATCATTTTACTTTTACTTTTTATTATAAAAATACTTGTTTGTATAATCTTTTTTCTATTATCCGAGTGCAAAGTTACAAAAAAAATCTATATTTGCACCTGAATTGAGTATTAAATTATATAAAATGTACGTCTTGACGGTCGGTTTTTTATTATTTGCTCTTTTCTTCACTTAAGAGTGATAACTCAAGGTTACAAAATGAGAATATTATTAATTAAAACAATAAAAGCAAATGGGTAAATTGTTAACTGAATTCAAAGAATTCGCTGTAAAAGGCAATGCCGTTGATATGGCTGTAGGTGTCATCATCGGTGCTGCTTTTGGCAAGATTGTTTCTTCCATCGTCAACGATATCATCATGCCTCCCATTGGATGGCTCATCGGTGGTGTCAACTTTTCCGAACTTAAGATAGCACTGCCTACTGTGGAAATTCCCGGTGTAGAGAAAATGGCTTCCGCTACTATCAACTACGGCAACTTCGTTCAAAATTTCCTGAATTTCATCATTGTAGCCTTCTGTGTATTTCTCTTAGTCAAGGCTATCAACAAACTCAGCAAAAAGAAAAATGCTTCTCCGAATCCAGCTCCCACACCAGCACCAACTGAAGAAGAGAAACTCCTTACTGAAATTCGCGACTTGCTGAAAGATAAGTAAATCTATAATCCAAACAGTTGGAGTTATTTTTATTTTTGTCATATTATATGACAAAAAACAAATTTTGCATAAAGCGAAAGTAATTGCCTGTTTATACATAAATATCTTTCTATGAGATGGAAAATGGCTTTACACCATGCAAAAAGTAACCTTTTGCATCATAGAAAGTCGTTTTCCACAACCTAAAAGACTATCTTTTACAGACATAAAAACAGTGGTTTCTCTGGAATTTGGAAATTTAGAAAATGGAAATCGTCGAGAAAACGCTTTTAAAGACCACTGTGCCATTCATACTATAGAGGTTCACTGCATGAAGCCAAGACTCATACGCTTCTTTATACAATATACGAATATTATGCAATCTATATTCTTTAACAATGTAAAAATTTTTCATTAATATATTAAAAATATACATAATAAAAAGTCCACGACTTTCAACAAAAAATCGTGGACTTAATTATTCATCAAGACAAAGTCTTCAAAATATTCCCTATTACTCCCATTCTATGGTAGAAGGTGGCTTTGAAGAGATGTCATAGCATACTCTGTTTACCCCCTTCACCTTATTAATGATCTCATTTGAGACCTTAGCCATGAAGTCGTAAGGCAGATGCGCCCAATCGGCAGTCATAGCATCTTGAGAGGTAACGGCACGAAGAGCCACAGGATGTTCATAGGTGCGCTCATCGCCCATCACTCCTACTGAACGAATGGTAGACAACAGCACGGTGCCGGCCTGCCATACATGATCATATAAAGAGGAACCATCCGGCATCTTATATTCGTGCATGTTCTCAATATAAATATCATCCGCATCCTGCAAGATACGAACTTTTTCATAAGTGATATCACCAAGGATACGCACTGCCAAACCAGGACCAGGGAAAGGATGACGCTTGATAAGATGATCTGGCATGTTCAGCTGATAACCAACACGTCGTACTTCATCCTTAAACAACCACTTTAATGGCTCGCATAACTGGAGTTTCATCTCTTTAGGAAGCCCTCCTACATTATGATGACTCTTGATGGTCATACCCGTAATACTGAGACTTTCGATGCGGTCTGGATAAATCGTGCCCTGAGCAAGCCATTTGGCATCCGTAATCTTCTTGGCTTCTGCATTGAAGACCTCCACAAAATCACGGCCAATAATCTTGCGTTTTTTCTCAGGATCAGAAACTCCTTGAAGATCCTTAAAGAACTTTTCAGAGGCATCCACGCCTATCACATTCAGCCCAAGACCAGAATAAGCTTCCATCACTTTCTGGAATTCATTCTTGCGGAGCATGCCATGATCAACAAAAATACATGTAAGGTTTTTGCCTATGGCCTTATTTAATAAGGTAGCACAAACACTGGAATCCACTCCACCAGAAAGACCCAGTATGACGCGATCATTGCCCAACTGCTCCTTGAGGTCGTTCACCGTACTCTCCACAAAGGAAGCCGGGCTCCATTCTTGCCTCGAGTGGCAAATATCAACCACGAAATTTTTCAGCAAAAGAGTGCCTTGCGTAGTGTGGAAAACTTCAGGATGAAACTGCACAGCCCAAAGAGGATTCTTGCTGGAAGCATAGGCGGCAAACTTGACATCTGCCGTAGAGGCTATCACATGACAATCCTGAGGAATTGCCGTGATGGTATCCCCATGGCTCATCCACACCTGTGAGTTCTTTTCAAACCCTTTAAACAAAGGATTATCAAAATTAATCTGTTCCAGTTTTGCTCGGCCATACTCACGTGTTCCGACCTGTTCCACCTTTCCACCATTAGCAAAGCTGATAAACTGAGCTCCATAGCAGATACCAAGAACGGGATACTTCCCCACAAACTGTGAAAGGTCCACTTTAAAAGCTTCCTTGTCATGCACAGAATAAGGACTGCCACTCAAGATGACACCAATGACAGAAGGGTCGTCTTGAGGAAATTTGTTGTAAGGAAGAATTTCACAGAAAGTGTCGAGCTCTCTCACCCTGCGCCCTATAAGTTGAGTGGTCTGGGATCCAAAATCGAGAATAATAATCTTCTGTTGCATATATTTTTAAGATTTAATATTTCATATAATGCCTTTTATTAAAGGCCCTTCAAGAATGTTTCCGCATCATGGAGCGTCTCCTGTTTGCCAACATCCATCAAGTGGAGATTCTTTTTCAGATAACCTCGAATATTCAATTTATTGCATTCTTTCAGGTAAAAGTCCATAATCGGAAATTTATCCGGCCATGCGTCCATTGCCTTGAAAACATTTTCGGAAACAAGATGGATGCCGCTGAAGGCAAATTTCTTATAGTTTTGAGGATTGAGATGAGGGTAAGGACTCTTAACTTCACCTGTTTCAATATTCGTCCACCCCATGAGGCGCATTGTCTCATCAAAAAGAAGATAGCGCTTAGTATTTCTCTCACTCACAAGCAACAGGGCATCTACATCTGGCATATCACGCTTAGCATCATAAAAATTACCCAACTGTACATTACTCAGAATGTCAACATTATGTATCAGAACAGGACTATCCTGATCAAACAATAGTGCTGTTTTCTTCAGCCCTCCACCTGTATCCAAGAGCCCTGAAGACTCATCACTAATACTAAGATCCGTGCCGAAATTATCATTTTCCTTAAGATAATCAATAATCTGACTGGCAAAATGATGCACATTCACGACAATATGAGTGAACCCAGCCTCTTTCAGAAGACAGATGACACGTTTAAGCAAGGGCTCTCCCCCAATCTCAACCAAAGCCTTTGGCATGTGATCGGTCAATGGTTTAAGTCGAGTACCAAGACCTGCTGCAAAGATCATCGCTTGCTTCATGACTGCAAAGTTAATAAAAATATATCATTTTGCAGATAGAACATTGGAAATATTTTGCTCCCGATGAATAATGTGAACCTCAATTCCAAACTTCTCATGAATATGCACCCCTAGATGCTGAGCGGAATATACACTCCGATGTTGGCCTCCTGTACAGCCAAAACAGAACATCAAGTTAGTGAAACCTCTTTGAATATATCGTTCCACATGATGGTCAGCCAGCTTATAGACCTCTTCAAGGAAATTCAAGATTTCCCCATCATCCTCAAGAAAGCGGATTACAGGCTCGTCCAAGCCTGTAAGTTTTTTGTAGGGCTCATATCGTCCGGGATTGTGAGTACTGCGACAATCAAACACATATCCACCACCGTTTCCAGTCATATCTTCTGGTATTCCTTTGCGATAAAAAAAGCTATAAACGCTAACAACAAGTGGCCCCTTTCCATCATATTTAGAGAAGGTGGCAAGACCATCAAGCGGATTAGTCTTGTAAATATCCCTGTCAGTAGTTTTATAGCCATCTTCCCTACTGCCAACAGTTTCTTCCCTATATGCAAATTGCGGAATCTCAATAAGCCGCCTGAGCATCTCCATCATATAAGGATAGGGAAAAACATCATCTCCCATAGCAATCAAATCACGAAGATTATCTATTGCGGGAGGTATAGAATCCATGAAATGTTTTTTACGTTCAAAATATCCACGGAAACCATATGCACCTAGCACCTGCAAAGTACGGAAAAGTACAAAGAGATTCAAACGATTGACAAAATGACGTTCTGAAGGTACTTCTGTATAATTTTTCAATGAATTATAATATTCATAGACAAGTTCTCTACGAAGTTTATTTGGATATTTTGCCGAAGCCTGCCATAGAAAAGAGGCTAAATCATAATAGAAAGGACCCCTTCTTCCTCCTTGAAAATCTATGAAATATGGATGTCCTTTCGCATCGAGCATTACGTTTCGCGCCTGAAAATCCCTATACAAAAAGCTCTCACTCTGTTCTGATGTTAAATCTTTGGCAAACATACGGAAATTGGCTTCCAACTTCAGTTCATGAAAATCAAGTTCCGTAGGCTTCAAAAAACAATACTTGAAGTAATTCAAGTCAAACAAAGCTCCGTCTACATCAAACGCCGGTTGAGGATAACAATAGGAAAAATCAAGATCACGAGCACCTCTTACCTGAATATCTGGCAACTCTCGAATTGTATTCTTGAGCAATTCTTTCTCTTCTTGATTATATCTTCCACCCGCCTCGCGGCCACCTTTGATGGCATCAAAGAGAGAAAGCGTGCCCAAATCAGTCTGTAAATAACGAAGTTCATCCTTGCTTACTGCTAAAATTTTCGGTACCGGCAACTGCCTCTGAATGAAATGTTGGGAAAGATAAATAAATGCGTGATCTTCATCCCGGCTTGTCCCCACAACACCGACAACAGTCGATCCGTCATGACTTTTTATACGATAATAGACACGATTGCTTCCTGCTCCAGGGAGCTTCGTTATATCCGCAGGCTCTTCCCCTCGCCATTGGCGATAAAGATCAATCAGTTTTTCCATTCTTCCGATGATTCCGCTCATACTGAGCCAACAAGGCATCTATCAGGAGCAACAGTATAAGAATACCTAAAGACATAAAGAAGGAGCCCCAAGGTGTCATTCCTATTGCTCGCGTGATATACAAAAGTCCTACTATAATAAAGACTATAAGTAGTATTTTTTTCCATTTGAATAGTTTCATGTTGCAAAGATAAGAAAAAGGATTGAGTTTAATGTTGAGTGATAAAAAAAAGTGCACAAAAAAAATCGGATATCATCACGACAGCCGATTTCCAAAAACAAACTACTTAAAAACTAATCTACTAAAACAAATCAAAAAATATCCTTACCGGATCACTCCGACTTTATATTGGTGCAAAGATAACAAATTTATTATTACAGTCAAAGTTTTTTCAAGAAAAAATGCATTTTTCTTGAAAATATACAAAAAAGGGATAGGCTCATAAACCTATCCCTCTCATACTTATAATTGAATTACTATTACATCATCCCTGCCTGGGCAGGCATTGTAGGAGCTTTATCTTCAGGTTTGTCAACAATCAGACACTCTGTTGTAAGGAACATTCCTGCTATAGAAGCTGCATTTTCCAATGCGACACGAGCAACCTTTGCAGGGTCAATGACTCCTGACTTGCGAAGATCCTCATAAGTATCCGTACGAGCATTGTAACCAAAATCGCCCTTACCTTCACGTACATTATTCACTACTACGGCACCTTCACCACCAGCATTAGCAATAATCTGACGCAAAGGCTCTTCGATAGCACGAGCTACGATATTGATACCTGTTTGCTCATCTGCATTGTCTCCCTTGAGATCCTTCAAAGATTCCTGAGCACGGATGTAAGTAGTACCACCGCCTACAACAACACCTTCTTCAATAGCAGCACGTGTTGCGCAAAGTGCATCGTCTACACGGTCTTTCTTTGACTTCATCTCTACCTCGGAATTTGCTCCTACATAGAGGACTGCAACACCGCCTGCGAGTTTAGCAAGACGTTCCTGGAGTTTCTCTTTATCATAAGAACTCTTTGTATTAGCAATCTCGTTCTTAATCTGAGCAATACGTTCCTGAATGCTCTCCTTTGTTCCATGTCCTTTCACAATAGTAGTATTGTCCTTAGTGATAGTAACCTTATCGGCAGAACCAAGCATCTCAAGAGTTGCCTGTTCAAGCTTCAAGCCCTTATCTTCACTGATTACAACACCGCCTGTCAGCACTGCGACATCTTCGAGCATAGCCTTACGACGATCTCCGAAGCCCGGAGCCTTAACTGCACAAATCTTCAGCCCACCACGCAAACGGTTGACAACCAATGTGGTCAAAGCCTCAGAGTCTACATCCTCTGCGATTACAAGCAATGGACGGCCACTCTCTGCAGCTGGCTGCAAAATAGGCAGGAAGTCTTTCAGATTACTGATTTTCTTATCATAGATGAGGATGTAAGGATTATCCATCAGGCACTCCATCTTGTCAGTATCCGTCATAAAGTAAGATGACAGATAACCACGGTCGAACTGCATGCCCTCTACAACACCGATATTTGTATCACGGCTCTTGCTCTCTTCAATGGTGATAACGCCATCTTTAGAAACTTTACGCATAGCGTCAGCCAGCAATTTACCGATTTCAGGATCATTATTACCCGAAATAGTAGCAACCTGCTCGATCTTATCATAATTGTCACCTACAATCTCGGCATTTTCTTTGATAAAGCCAACGACCTTATTCACAGCCTTGTCAATACCACGTTTCAAATCCATAGGATTAGCACCTGCAGCAACATTCTTCAGACCTTCGTTTACAAGGCTCTGTGAAAGAATGGTAGCGGTTGTAGTTCCATCACCGGCATCATCACCAGTCTTAGAAGCTACGCTCTTAACAAGCTGGGCACCTGTGTTCTCAAACTTGTCTTCAAGGTCAATTTCTTTAGCCACGGTAACACCATCCTTGGTTATCTGAGGAGCACCGAATTTTTTCTCTATCACTACGTTACGGCCCTTTGGACCAAGTGTAACTTTCACTGCATCAGCCAACTGATCAACCCCTTTTTTGAGAAGGTTGCGGGCATCTGTGTCAAATTTTATTTCCTTTGCCATAATTGCTTTAAATTCTTTAAATAGTTAAGTTTAATGATTTTTGAATTATTCTACCACTGCAAGTACATCACTTTGGCGCATCATGAGATATTTCTCACCTTCGTT
>Ga0172377_10007063_pt1 | contig 11562 bp, 6 predicted proteins | sample Pumphouse3metaG_FD_119749 | JGI IMG/M metagenome (GOLD analysis project Ga0172377, IMG submission 119749) | Leachate microbial communities from a municipal landfill in Southern Ontario, Canada - Pumphouse #3 metaG | ecosystem: Engineered > Solid waste > Landfill > Unclassified | place: Canada... | reverse complement strand
CGAAGGTCAGGAAATTCCGGAAGAAACTGTAGACTGGCAATTACACAAAAATTCTCTTATCAGCGTAGGTAAGAGTGGGGTAAGAATCCAATACTCAGATGAATTACAGTCTGACTTAGAATTTGACCTTGTTTCTGTGATGTTGTCCGAAGCAGGCCGAGCAATGGCTCGATTAAAAGAACAAAAAGCATTTGACGAGTGGTTACGACATGGCTGGACAGTCTTTGATAATAGTCTTCGTGCTAAGATTCCAGCAGCCGGAACTACCGGTCTTGACTTTGAAGGTAACTTAAATGATACATTAAGTATTGATGACTTACTGGATATCATCATCGCTGTTTACAACAACGAATATACTCCGACTGACTTGATTATGCATCCATTGGTATGGTCAGTATTTGCTCGTAATGGCTTAACCGGTTCTTTAACCGCTCCATTCGACAGAGAAACCAAACGAGAAACTCCGAATGCACAATTTAAATTAGGACCTGAAAGTATTCAGGGTCGATTACCATTTGCATTTAACGTTAATCTCTCACCTTTTGCCCCGATTGACAAAGCTGGCAAAACATTCGATATGTTCTGTGTTGATGCTAACAATGTCGGTGTTCAAATCGTTAAAGACGAATTAAAGACCGAAGAGTTCAGAGACCCATCTCGTGACTTGAATAACATCAAAGTTATTGAACGATACGGGTATGGAACTTACAACGAAGGACGTGCTATTTGCAGTGCTAAAAATATTGGCATGGCTAAATCTTACGCAACTCCGGAAAGACTTCACCTGATTGATTAATCTAAAAACAGGAAGGAAAATACAATGATTAGATTTGCTTTAAACATTAAGAAATTTAACAATTACGCTTTCTTTTGTCCTGTTTCAAGATTGCACTTAACATTAAGTAACCCTGTCGGTTTTGCTGACAGGGTTACTCCTGCTATCGCAAGAGCTTTGACAGCTCAAACAATCTTGGACATTGACGGTAAAGTTGACATGACTACAGTAATGACAACCAAAGATGCTTTAAAAGAAAAACGAATTGCTAAATCTGAACCGATTCTGACAAAAGAGATTGCTGTTGAAGAAACTCCAGTTGAAGAAACTCCAGAAATCGTAGAAGAAGCTCCGGTAGCTGAAGAGGCTGTCGCTAAAAAGTCAACGCGAAAGAAAGACCCGGTCCCAAAAGTTGAAAAATAAATAAAAGGTGATACGTATGGATAACAACAATGAAACTATTGGTTTGAGAGTGTTAAGCGTATCTCCGAGTAATTATTCTACAAATGCCAACGTACATGCTTCAATCGAAGTAACGTTTAGTGCAGACATTAACCCAGGTAGTCTTGAAAAGAACATTGTTGTTCTTGAAGATTACAATAAGATATATAAAAACATTAATAGCTTGAAGGATTATTCACAGTACAGTGTTACCAAAGGTTCTATATCATACAATGATAAGATTCTTACGTATGTACCCGATGAACCATTTAATACAGACACCTGTTATGTGGTACTGTTAAGTGATGGAATCACTGATATTGTTGGAAACAAAATGATAATGAAACATGTTTCTTGCTTTTATACGGAATCGACTGCAAGCTTCCCTCGTTGTGAGATAATTTCTCCTAAGTATGGAAGTATATTAAATGCAATGCCTGAATTTGTATGGAAGAATCAGTGTTCTGAATCATATGTTTTCCAAGTTGCAAAGAATAATTCCTTTGAGCTATTATTATGTGACGACGTAATTGCCGGGAATCAAATCGAAGAAGTTATTCGGTATACTCCTCATATAGCGTTAGAAGAAGGAATGTATCACTTCAGGGTTAAAAGTGAGAATGGTGAATGGAGCAATATCTCTCAGATATTTATTAAAGTAATTACGGATGCAGTTATAGCAAACGAAGACAGTCCGGAAGCAATGCATTTCGACGAATTCATCGATGGACTGGAAGAACCAATTGAAGTATTAGAGTTTTTCCCAGAAAATGACGCTGTTAATGTTAGTTTAAAGACTAATATTATTTATCTTAAAATAAAAGGTCTTATAACAGAAGACAGACTTAAACTTGATGATTGCTATGTCTTTGGTGAAAGCTTCGATGAAGAACATGAAGAATATAGTCATGATACCGTTGATGGTAAATGGGCAATTATTTATGATTCTTATTTTGACGTAACCTATGTTATCTTCACACCAGTAAATATTGACGACACAGAAGAGCCAGAGTTTATCGAGACATTAAGAGACGGATTATTAATCGAATAAACATCAGGAGGTGCTTGAAATTGAAAATTAAAGAAATGGTAGCAAAGACATCCCTTGAAATACAAAAAACTGATGTCTTTCTCGTTGAAGACTTAGAGGACACTAAACAAGTCACAGCAGAAGAACTGGTTGAATATTTATTTGCAGGAGATATGGCTAAAAGAATTATCACTGCCGCTGTAAATGAGATTTTGAGTGACGAATACATTGGTTATTCTATAGAACAGGATAAGTAAAGAATATGGGCTTTGAAGTATCATATATTGCAGGCGGGGAACTGGACAAAGTTAAAAAAGTCGATTATGTCAAGCAAATTAAAAACTTTGCTCAGCTCAGTCAGCCTTATAACAAAATGACAATGATTAATGTCCCGGCTATTGCAGGAGTCTATGATTTGGACTACACAAGCCCGGAAGAAGAAACCGAGTTATTATCATTAGTCGTAACCTGTACCGGTTACGGAGAAAATGATTATTATAACTTATTCGTAAATGATGAGTTATGGTTTGACACATGGTTCCCGACCGAAGTAAAAGAAGGCTTATATATTGGAACATCCACTTATGTATATAAATTACCACCTTCTTCGAAACTTAAACTTAAGTTTGTTAATATAACCGGGACAGCAAAGAAAGTATGGCTTGGCGTAAGATTATTACGAAATGCCGCCAAAGAAGAGCGAATTACCGTCGAACTTGTTGATACCTTTCAAGTTGCTGTTCCTACCAGTGAAATAACAAGCGAAGAAATGGAACCCATTAATAACGCATAACCACTAATCTTATTGGTATATCATATAATAAGACAACTTAAAAGGAGGTAAATTAAATGGCCGCAAATGCTAATGGAGAATATAAAGTCTTTAAATATTACGAAGGTTTATGTTCTTCTTCAGATTTTCCAAAAGAAATTGCCAAGGTTTTGGCATTAGGCGTTAAAACAAAAGCAGTCAAAGACGTTGACGGAAACGTTATAGAAGAACCGTTTATTCTTAAATCTAAGAATTGGGATATTGCATATCCTCAACCGGATAGTTCTTTAGGTATTGACCTTGAAAACCTGACAACCGAGGAATACAAACGTAAAATCGATAATCAGGTGGCAAAGATTGCAGATACCGTTATTCTTAAGACGACAACAACGCCAAAAGAATTAAGCGACGAAGAAATCGATGATTTAACAGTCGATTCAGATTCTAACAAGGCTTCGTTAACGATGTACCTTGAAATTTACAAACCATCATATATTGTTAATCCGGAAGAGTATCCTCTGGACTGTGAACGACAAGGGATTACACCTAAGTTAATCACTAAAGGCATGTATGAAAATTCTTTCAGAGTTCAACACGCAACAGAAGAATATATTTATACTTCGTCTATTTGCGCGGTTGACAAAAAAGACGACACAACAATTGGGTCAGTTGAATTAGCATATTCAAAATGCGATGCTTATGTAAGTAAGTTAAACAATATTTTTGGTAATACTTCTTTCAGTGTTCCTTCTGTAAATGGAAGTACTACAACGCTTGAAATCAATGCTGCATATCTTGCAAAAATTAAACAAGATGATGCCGAATTGTACGAATTATTCTTAAATACCCTTGACGGTGGTGAAGGAATTGAACCTAAAACTTATTCACTATTAAGCGCTATGACGATTGAAGTTACTAAAGAAAATGAAATTTATACCATGATTTTCGAAGGGATTAAAAAACTTACAACTTATTCGATTACTAAAGATAGCGAATACATTGTAAAAAATATTCCACTTGAAGACCTGACTCCTGAATTCTATCTGGATGGTATTTACATTCCATTAAGTACGACTCTTTATCATACGGATAATCAACGGATTATCTTTGATGATAATATCTCGTTTGAGGCATCTACCAATGGGGTTATGGTTATTCGTTATGCATATGAAGTCAGCGGTAATGACGTTATTCCTGACCGAGTGACTATGTTAAATAATCACCATGTTTTAATGCGTTTATTTGACCACATTAATGAAGTAGGTAGTGGTCCAATGGATAACGTATATAACTCAAGTGGTGAAATTGTTCAGACTAATTCGCATATTTCTCCTTGGTCCAAATTGTCATGGTTTAGAGACTTTGAAGAAATCATGATTGACTCAGTTGACACTGACCCGAGCATTACAAGTATCCATGACGGAACAGTTTTTGTACCATTAGAAACTTCTGGACTCAATGCTGATACGAAAATGCGATACTGGATTAATACCAATAATGACAGATTTAACGTCGTTGTTATGGGGAATCCATCACTTGATTACCAAAAAGACCGGCACTTGATTTCAGCTTGTTATTGTGGAAAAATCGATTCATTCGATAATTCATTAAATGATACTGCTGGGAATTTTGCTTTATTTACTTCGTCATCTACAGAACCTTGTAATACCACACTGACAATGGAAAAAATTACCTATGATATGGTTAATTATTCTTTAACCGAAGCTGAAATTACAGATAAGACTTATAATCAGGCAAATTTTAGTAATTTTACTTCTAAAGATTGTCCATGGAGTAGCCCTTGCGGAAATAATCAGGTTTATTATATTCAACTTACTGATAAAAATTACTTCAATCGTGAAAAATGGCCGAAATATGTCATTGTCGATTCTTCTGGCAAACCAGTTACGCCACTTATGTCTGCCTACAAACGAAACTTCATCATGAATGAAGGAAAGGCTGACTTATTACAGCTTAGTGTTGACCCAACTTACGTTACTTATGATGATACTTACACGATTCATGTCTGCTTTAGTTATTATCAAGAAAAGTTTGTAATTAACAGCGGTGTTTCACGAGATGTTTTCGGTAACGTTATCGACGTTGATAAAATTGATGACTATGGGATTAATACTTCAGACGGCGTTACTTCAATTATGATGTATCATACCCGGTCCAAAGCGTATTACCAACGGCATCACATGATGTTTGCTACGACTGAGGAATACATGAGTAAAGTTATGTATGGTAAATCCAGTTATACCGGTGAGTATTATGCTGATAGAATTAAAGTTACACACAGTAATGACGGCCCCCGAGGAACATTAAGCGACTTACTTATTATCGATAGCTCAAGCTTATATGCTCTTGATGAACTGGTTATTAACAAGGACTTCGAAAAAGACCCGAACGAATACGAAGAAACCTTTGTTTACTTCCCGGTATCTGCTCCATTCTCTCCGCTTAGCGATTCGCCTAACTCTCGTTATGGTGTTGCAATTAAGAAGAAAGAGGTTGAGCCGCAATATCGGGATGAAGAGTTAATTCTCAAGATTGCTATGAGCGAACTTGGTAAATTAGCCGAAGAAGCTTGGTGGCCAGTAGATAAAGACATTATTCCAAGAGATAAAACATCCAATGGATGCAGTGTTTACTGGAGTATCGTTCCGGATTCTGCATGGGTTGGAACCGAAGCGACTAAATCAGATTATGTTCCAGTACAACTTGCGGTTATCAATACTAGCGAATACGAAGGTAATTTAACTACTCCAATCCTACCATCAACCGGTGTAGCCTTAGAACAGGGTGCAATTAAAGCTGATACGACCAAATCTTATCTTGGTATCACTGGATTTACAGCAAACGCGGGCGAAAAGATTTTATATGGTATTTCAGGTACAAATATCCCTTCGTTTGGAACAGGCGCTCAAATCAAAGCTGTTCTTAAAGATGGAACAACTGAAAATGAAATATTCGAGTATAAAATCGATGAAGTTCCGTATACTGCTGAAATTGGTACAGAACTTCCACTTGGCGACGTTACTCTTATCGATGCAACTCCAGACAAATTCTTAGTTCTTTATTCTGTTAAAGAAGAAACCGTGTCGACACAAACAAAACATGTCATTACTAAGTTTGCGGTTGCTCCACTCAAAACAGAAGGACATGAGAAAAACTGGTTGCTTCAATATCCATGTAATCTAAACATTTATATTGAAGGCGGAAAGGGAGCAATGATTTATGATGGTCAAACAGTAAGTTCGGTTACAACATCCATTGCCTATGACGGAACATTAGCTTTGCCATTAATACCGGCAGCTGGCTATAAAATCGCCAAAGCAACTATTATTAATACAGACAACGAAACAGATTTCACAACTATTGACTTATTCGAAGACATTACGGTAGGGACGACTACTTACAAAGGTCTTACTCTTGCTCAGGTAAACAAAAATTATAAAGTCAAAATTCTGTTTGAATTAATTCCATAAAACAAATATGCCCCTAGTATTATACTAGGGGCAATAATAAAGGAGGATATAAAATGTCTTTTGTTGGTTTAGTTACACGAAAAGAAAAAGATACTGGCGTTAGTCTTATGGCAAAAGTAGTCACCGAAAGTAAGATTAAATTCGCAAGAAAAGCGTTTAAAGTAAAAGTTAAAGCAAACGCTCTTGATGATTTTACCTGTTGCGTTGTAGACCATGAAGCAGCGGTTGGTAAAATCAATCAAACACAAGATATGACAAGTATCATTAAAGATATTACGTTATCATATAACGGTGTCAATAATACAACAGTTTCTTATCGCATTATTGATATCGAAACACCTAAACTTTCCGGGTATATGACAAACGATGGTAAAGTTACAGGCAGACCAAAATTCGGAGAAGGAAATGCGACAGGTTATATCGAAATTACCGTGTCAAAAAACGAAGCAAGTCTTGTTTCCCGCATTCTTACCTCTATAAAATCCACTACAGCCGATGAAGTCCTTAATGATGCTACTTTTGGTCAGATGGCATTATGGGGGGCGATTAGAGGCACAAATGATTCCTATATCCAAGGGAGTGAGTGGTCTGGTCACAATAATGTCATGAGTAAACTTAATCTTGTTAATTCAATTGATATTGCTGCCCTTTCTACCAATCCAGTTGGCGTCACATGGTCTGTTAAAGATGATACTCTCAGCTATGCTTCAGCCCTTAATATTTACACAGAAGCTCGTATAAATGCAGGAACGGGTGATATCTCAAGATGTGCTTATAAAGATGCCTGTAAACTTGTTGATGGTATTAACGGTATTACAGTTAAAGTTATTGCTGGCGTTAGTGCAAGTGATACATTACAAAACCGGGTACGCATCGGAGGAATTACACTCACTGCCTCACTTACCCTTGGAACTGTTATTAAAAATGTTGTCTTTAACTGTTCAACTGTTAGTAAATATTTAACTAACACGGAAGTCATGGATGTCGTACTTAATAATATCTGTCTATTCAGACAAGATTATTCTACCAATATTGAATACAAAGAAGTTGCTGACGCTACATTTGAAACAATTGTAGCCCCTTCTGTCGGTGGCTCTTATGTTCTTCGGTCATACGGAAACAAAGGTAGTCTATTATTTGCAGCACCTGAACTTAAAATCGCCGAAGGCGGTATAATCGGAGTATCTATTACAAATAATGTCTATGATTATGCCGGAGCGATTCCATACACCGATGCCGGTTTGTTAGCAACAGCGTTTGATGGTGGATTCCAGGCTGACGATGGCGAGTCTTATATGAAATTGACTCTTAATTTTGCAGCATTTAAAGCAGCAACTATCGAAAAGAGAAAATTTGCCTGTAATGCCAAAATTTCAATTTCCGGATATTCTTCTACCGGGGATACTCCGGGAGGCAGTCCGTTAATTAGCCAACGATTTGCACAAATTGTTGTAGATACAGCTGCTATGGTGTAAACTAAAAAGGAGTGTTAATATGGGCGAAATATCCTTTAGCTTTAAAGCCGTAGCTGAGCCACGACATGAAACAGCTTTTCAATATAGCTATGCTAATTCAATCGAATATGGTTTTACTTATGAGAGATGTATCGCCCTTTCTAACACAAGTATTCTTAATAGTCCTGTCTCTATCATAAAGGTAGCGACAGGACTATCTGTTTTATATCCGTTATTTATTGATAAAATGACGCATTCAATAATTTACCAAAGTTCGTTAATAGAGTTTGGTAAAATCGAAGATGATATATCTCAAGATATAAACAAGAAAGAAATCGTTATAGATACAAATCCATATTTATTAAAAGGACTGGAAAACCTTGTAAATACATATAAACCGCTTCCTTATGGTTCTGACATTTATGAGGAAAATATATATATAAAAAGAATCAAAAGGTCAGAGCTCGATGTTTTTGAACCCGGTAAACGTATCAATATTTATGATTATCTTAATATCGACAAAAATTTAATTCTTGAAAAGATTTCCGGAATTGATTTATCGATTTATAAAAAAGGTTTTATGTTTCATCGTAATTTAAAAGTAATCAAACAAAAAGACTTCGCTGTTTCTTTCTCTCACAAAAGAGGACTTAGTCTTTATGATGTATACATAGCAACCCCTCCTACGGATAGGATTAATATCATCAAGACCTTTATTTTTGGTAAACGAGATTTAATTGCTAATTATAAATTACAATTTTATAGAGTCTTTCAAGATAAGTCTTCTATTAATGTTATTCAAAACCTTATGATATCACCGGAATCTAGCATTGTAATAAACATGCTTAAAAATATATACACAACAAAGGAACGTCAGTCGATTTATGTACTTGACACTTTATTTGCTAGCGGAGGAAGAAAAGGTTTTAGTATATTAAATCAATTAATTGCTGAAAAAACAAAATTAAAAAATAATTTAAGTAAAATAACAAGCGGGACTAAGCCCATTAAGAACTCTTTGATGTATGACGTACTGGGCGCAGGCAATGATAATAAAAAGATTACCCTGAACCATATCGATTCATTTGGCCTTCCAAACAAAAAGACCGGTCTTTTTGAGTTTTACGATTGCATTAATTCAAGTAAAGAAAGTGATATTTATAAAATACCGGAATTTAATAAATCTGTAAAATCGACAATTGAAAGTGAATGGCTTAATGGCTCGTTTGAAATAGGTAAAATCAATTTATTTAATTTAGACAATATAGAAAACGCCAAGATTAAAGACAAAAAAGCTTTTATTAAGCATTTTTCTGGTTTTGATAAATTTAATAATAAATCGACTTATTTAAAAGACACTGTTATTTATAAAGATATCGGTTCAGGTTATACTCTTTACGAAAATATGTTTGCGACAATTAGTCAAAAACATAGTCTTTTATTTAATTACATATCATTAAAAGCCAGCCAGAGACATGGCGATATTCAAAAAAACAGAGTGTTATCATCACTCGCTATTGGTACAAAAATTGATTCTTTTGATTTTTCCTTTGAGAAATTCAGAAAAGAAATGCAGTTTTATTTTATCGAAAGCATAGCTCAGACAAATCGATTTGTTTTTGATATAAAAGATATTTGGTCATTTAAGGAAAAAGCTGAATTAAATATTGATAAAATACAGCAGTTCAGTCAAAAAGAACAGCCTTGTATTAATAAAAAAGATACAGGTGTTTTAATATATCGAGAAGATGGGTATACTAATTTTCTTTACGGCCAATCTTTTATTAATAAAGATAAGCCATTTATTCATTCTGACAATAATTTTATTGCTGTGACAACAAACAGTAAAGAAATAAATCATGATTTTAATTTTATATCGATAAAAAGAAAAACCGAACTTTTATGGGAGTTAACCAACGCATTTATCAGTAAAGACCTGAACTCTTCCTCTGGCCCAGTAAATACTCTATGGGGAAAAAAGAAAGTCTTTGGGGTCAGAAAACCTAAACAAGATTCTATCGGTAAGTTTAAAAAAGAAATTGACCATCACCAAGCGTTATGGGGATTAAAAACTAACTGTGGCTTTTCTGTTTTTTGGCAAATAAATAATGCTATTAAACAAACTCTTTCTATACGGGTTTTTGCAATAGATAATTTTATTAAAAATAGACTCTCAATGACAGACAATCGTGATGCAATTTTAGCCTTTAAAGCAAATGGTCGGCTTTATCTTGATTATGGGATAGGCCAAGGAACTAAAATAACACAAGAAACAAATGCATTAAAACAAGATAGCGCTTATAAACTTATAGATAATAGTTTTATTCACGAGTTAATTAGTGCCAATATTTATTATAAAAATGTTTTTATTGAGTCAATGTCTTCTTTTGATGTATTAAGTAAACAAACCAATGTTTCTGATATTTGCGGTCTTGATGGTTCAACTAAGATAATTAACAATATTTTAAAGTCAATTACGCCAAGCAAGCATACAAAATCATTTATTGAAAACAAATGGATACATGGAAAAACAAAAATAGGTCAAGTCCATTCGTTTAGTGTTAGTAACGGAACTAAAAGAAACAAAACATTTATTGAAAATAATATGTTAAGTTTTGAAAAATTTGATAAACAGAGCCTTTACGAAAGAGACCTTTACGGCTACAAAAATACCAATACAACTTATTCATTTGATATCGGAACTTTTGCTATCACAGAATGTAAAGACAGTATTGTATTTAAAGATACATCGGTTTCGTTTTCTTATGCTAATTTAAACACTAACCAAATAGGGACTTGGTCTAAGAAATTTAGCAAAAAAGCGCAAGAGTCTTTTATTAAAAGTCTTGATTCAGTTAATAAGTTTATTTTTGAAGAATCGAAGAAATTGTTATTATCAAAACATGATAAAGAAACAGTAACAGACAAAAAACACAAAAGCGCAAAAAAAGAAAAGTTTGGTATTAAAGTAAATAAGACCGGCCTTTGGGTTTACCCAGAAAATAGAGCTATTCAGAATATGTATCATGGATTCTTTATTGGAAAAGACAAACAATCTTTTATTATACAAACGACTTTATTCCCCGTTACACAAGAAAGACGAAGTGCGATTCTTAAGGCTGATTTTTTACTGTTTGCCGAAAAGACAAGAAAATCAATTGAAACTTTTAAAAATGCTCACACTTATCGAAAGAAAAACGAGCTGTGGTTCGATAACTATGATACAGGTACTCACCGAACACTTTATTCTATTCCGGGTTTTATTGATGCGATATGGCTTAATAAAGGCTCTTTAAGTATCGTAATACCAGATAATATTAAAGTAAAAACAAAAAGACGAAGTATTGAGTTTAATAAAGAGTTACAAGTATTAAGAAATCATCGAGATATTTCAATGTTTAAGCAAATTAATAGTATTTTTAGAAAAGCTATTTCAATCGAAACACTTGATATCGATACGGTAATTCGAAATAATATTTCAATAGATTTTATGAATGATTTAAACAATGGATTTGCTGGTACACTTGTTCCGATATCTAAAGTGAGAAATCAGATTTATATTGACAATGTGACCAATACTTGTATTCGCTCAATGCGGG
>Ga0172377_10007062_pt1 | contig 11564 bp, 6 predicted proteins | sample Pumphouse3metaG_FD_119749 | JGI IMG/M metagenome (GOLD analysis project Ga0172377, IMG submission 119749) | Leachate microbial communities from a municipal landfill in Southern Ontario, Canada - Pumphouse #3 metaG | ecosystem: Engineered > Solid waste > Landfill > Unclassified | place: Canada... | reverse complement strand
TATCGCCCCATCTATGCGGCATGCCATAGCTTTTCCCCCAGTCCGGCCTAGTATCACTTGGGCACAGATAAACTCGAGGCATAGTTATCTCGGAAGTGGTGGCTGTATCGCCAGAAGGTTTTGAGTACTTTGCTGCAGGAAGATATACTTGCAGCGTTGTGCTCCAGGCCGCAACTTTACCGGCACTATTAACGCACTCGCACATTATGAATGTCTCATCGTAATCCTGCGCATACATAAGCCATGCCGTGCCTATCTGTTTCAGGTTATTCTGGCAGGTTGATTGCCTGGCCTTCTCCCTTGCCTTGGCAAAGACCGGAAAGAGTATGGCAGCTAATATTGCTATTATAGCTATAACTACCAACAATTCAATAAGTGTGAAACCCCGGTTCCTGTACATTTCTACCTCCTTGTTTCCGCCTAATGTTTGCTGTTTGCAACCGTACTAACTGCCTGCAGATTCACGCCATATGAACTTCATGGGCAATTCTACCCTGCTGGCAGGAATCCCCGGATCCTTAAAACGAGAGTAGAGCATTTGCAGAACTACATCTATCATCTCGTCTTCGCGCCTGTCTACGCTGGCAAGGGGCACAGTCTGATACTCTGCAATTGTTATATTATTAAAACCTACAACGGCAATATCATCAGGTACGCGGATACCTCTTGAATTAAGCCAGGACATGGCTATTATTGCCGCTTCGTCGCAACTGCAATGAAGCGCATCCATATCTGGACGGCCATCTGGAAAATGGCTATTGAGAGCTTCAACGAATGCGGAACACTCTGAATCAGATACACTGTTCATGTTTAATATGGATTTCTCACCATCCGAAAGCCCATGAGATTCTAATTGCTGGAGAAAAGCTGCTACCTTGCGCTCATTAAATTCAACATTTGCAAGATACCGTATACGCCGCCGGCCTGAGGCATAGAAGTGATCTACCACCTCGCGGATGGCTGCAGTTCTATCCTGCACAACGTGGCTAAACGGCAAGTCAGCTGGCTCCGATGTAATTACCGTAACGGCAGGAAATTCTGCAAGGAGAGATAATACTTTCTTGGACAGCAATCTCTCTGAGCCCTGAAATATAACACCATCGACATGGCGTTCAAGGTATTCAATAAGCGACTGCTCTGCAGATGCTACATCGCCCAGATGATCTGAAATATAGATTACGTATTCTTCTTTGCGGGCACTAATGGTTATATTTCTAAGAACCTTGAGTATGCTTGGCGTAGAGTTCATGCTTATAAGGAGCCCTATGCTTTGGGTGCGCCCTCCCCGGAGCGCCCGGGCATGCAGGTTGGGCCGGTAGCCAAGCTCTTCTGCAACGGACATTATGCGGGCGCGCGTTTTGGCTGCCACCGGCGCAGAGCCGGAGAAGGCCCTGGAGACAGTCATGGGGCTTACTTTGGCTACTCTTGCTATCTCTACTATGCCTGATTGATTAAACGGCACCCTTGGTTTTGACATGCCATCCTCTTGAATGATAAAGTTATCATGATAATGTTAACATTCAATTTGAATCTTGTCAACCAATTTTTCAATAATACCTTCTGTGTAATTTACTGGATAAGATGGAGGGGATTGCTAAACAACATCAGACGTCCAGCACCATGCCGTCGTAGGCCACTTCTATGCCGTGGGGGTTGGCAAGCGCCTCCAGTTCTGCGTGAAGCATCCCTATGTTATGAGAGAAGTGGGTAATCACAACCCTGGTGCCGGATGTTACCGCTCCCGCAGATCTTAGCCTGCCTACAAAGTTAAGCACAGACTCAAAGTTCATGTGCCCTATGGGCGGAATATCCAGCGTGCCGGAGGTGCATTCAATAATGAGCAGGTTAAACTTAAGCCCGCAAAGATAATCTATAGTTATATCCGGGTAGACGCCCGTATCAGATGCATACAGTACGGTGGAATCCCCGGAGCTTATTACGTAGTTCAGGCATTCCTCATCCGGCATATGCGCGGCAAGCACAGGGGTGAAGGTAAGCTCCCCTGCAAAAACCGGCGCAAATGGTTTTATAACCGTTGTCTTAATTGGAAACCTGTTCCCCTGGTACTCAGCGTTTATCTTATCTACCACTGCACTGCTGCCCAGTATATTGATGGGGGCGTTTGCAAGGTTATGCGCAAATGGAGAGGCCATCATCTCTATTGTGGCAAGGTCAAAATGATCCATATGCGAATGGGTGATAAAGAGGTGTGACAGCCGGGAGAGGTCCAGGGCATGAGTGGCCATATGGTGGTAGGTATCCGGCGGAAGGTCTATTTTAAAGGTTTCGTTTATCTGCAAGGATGACCGGCTCCGCAGGTCTTTACCGCCTGCCGCCCGGGCACGCCGGCATGTGCTGCAATTGCAGAACAGTGCCGGCCATGCCTCTGCGGCACCGGTTCCAAGAATTTGCATGTGCATATCATTGCCTCCAACTACCGGCAGCGGTTATGCATTGCCGGCTTAATATACAAGCGGATTCTATCACCAGGCATACGGCATGTCAAGGGAACGCGGGCACGCTTAATCTATATATATGCCAAGGCTTTCCATGCCAAAGTCAAAGAGCTCATAGCCCCTCTTTATCCACTCCATGCGGACAAAATGCACAGGGCCTATACCGCGGGCATCTTTAATTCCCGCCGTGCGGTTGGGGCCGAAGGCGTTTACAAGGGTGGTGGAGGCTTCAAGCTCTACCGTGTTGCTGCCGGATTCAACTGCATGGGTGATATCTACAATAAAGGGCGCCCACCGGAGCGTGCGGCAATCTTTGCCGTTAACCCTTACCCTGACGGATGCCAGGTTGACGCCGTTAAGCTGCACAAGCACCCGCCCCGGAATCTTTGGCAGGTTGAACTCTGATTTGTAAAGAGTACGGCCGCCGTAGAACGGGTAGCCCTCCACGGTAAGGTTCTTACCAAAAGGCTTCTTGTACGGGGCTATGCCGAAGCTTCCATCAGAGAGAGGCCGCACGCTGAACGGGCCGCAGATGTATACCTCTTCCGCCTCTGTGGGCGTATGATTCTTCCAATCATCAACCCTTATGTGCCAGCCCGGCCCGGTGATGTTGTTTACCTTTTTGCCTTCTATAACAAGGGTGTTCATACCCTCTGCAAGCGCAGGCAGCGGAACTTTTGTAAAGCAGTGATCCTTCCATGATTTTGAGGGATTAAATGCTCCCGCCTCTCCCCTTGCCTTTAACGCATGCACGGGCACGCCGTTTAGGGTGATGGAATCCAGGTTCTCTGCAACTTCTATGGCGGCAAAACAGCCGGGAACCGCCTGGGAGGAGTGGAATCTGTACGTAGCCCTGAACGGTGTGCCATCCGGCGCCGGATAGAAGTGCGTGTGCCATGCGCCGCATACGGGGCCGCTGTAGACCTCTTTGCCGCCCAGTTCAAGCGTAAGATCATTTAAGAGCAGCACGTTCTCTTCCATAGGCGTACAGTCTAGATTATCTATAAGTACATCCGGCACGCGGTTATCTAAATTATCAAAGGCGGCGCCGCTTAGAAGGGCGGCGGGGAGCGCATCCTTTGCCTCTGCCGCTTCACTTCCGGCAATGATAAGAAGGCTTCCGGCGGGGGCCAGGGTGACATTAAACCGTCCACCCGCGGCGGGGAGGCTGTAGAGTTCTCCGCTGCCCAGGTCAAAGGCGGCAAGCGGGACGGAGGCGCTGCCGGGCATCTTTACCAAGGCACTCACCTCACGGTGCTCATCCGTATTTACAAGAAGATACCGTGCGGAATCCCCCACCCTCCGCTCGTGTACGTAGATTGTGCGGGCATTTGCGCCCGTCAGCTCGTCCGTTATCTCTATGCGCCCGGTAAAAGCCTTACCTGCCATCTCTGCGGCCTCTGCCACCGTTCGGGCAAAGAGAATGCCGGGGAGGTCTACTCTCTGCACCTCTCCGTCTACAAGCGACGGTACGCCCCCCACCGCTATAAGGGTTCCACCGGCGGCGGCATAATCACTTAGCAGCTTAAGGGTAGAGGATTTAAGATTAAGCGCAGGCGGAATTATAACGCACCCGTAGGCGTAATCTCCCACCTTAAGAGCCTTCCCTTCCACGGAACCGTGCTCAGCCATAAGGGTTTCGTTGCCGTAGTGGAAATCCAGCTTCTCTTCAAGCAGTCTTTTGGAGAGCTCTGCAAACGGGATATCGTACACCTTCTCCGGCGCGTATTCTGTCTCTTTGTGGAGGGGTGAATATTCGCTCCACACGCTGGCAAGGGGCTGCAAAACAAGAATATCTACGCTCCGCCTGCCCTGGGATGCAAAGGCGGAGAGCCTTCCCAGGTAATCTGAAAAGCCCCGTTCATCCTCCCACCAGGGCTGCTGGTAGAAGAGGTTTGCCGGGTAGTCACGCTTGCGCTCCCCCCGCATGGAGTAGAGCGAGAGGTGATGGTTGACAAAGCTTATGCCAAGCGCCGCCTGCCAATCTGCTATCCATTTGCGATGAAAAAAGCTTACCTGGCCGCCCACGCAACCAAAAACCTCACAGAAGGAACGCTCCTTTTGCAACTGGTCAACCACGGAGGTAACCTGTTTTATAGTGACAACCTGCTCTATATGCCTGCTCAGTTTATCTACTCCCGGCCAGTGCATAAGCTGGTAGTGGCTCATAACATCCCCGGACCATTTTGTCTGTTCACACAGGCTGTCCTCCGCCATAAAGTGACCCGTCATAATAAGGTTGTTCTCTTGGCACCAATCCGCGTACTGGCGGGTAAAGCTCTCCTTAAACAGGGCCGTTGCCGCATCGTAGAAATCAAATCTTACCTTGTTGTAACCCTCCATATTAAAGAAGAGCTGTGGGAGGTGGTCTTCTATGCTGTAGCCCTTCATCTCCCTGAAGAAATCCGGCAGGAAATCCGACCAGGGGACTACGGGGACGTTATAATGGCTCCACATAAGATAGCAGGGTTCATCTGTAAAAATGCCGGGGATGCGCCCGCCGAACTCATCTCCGCAGGCCGCCTTGTAACGTTCATGGGTGCAGTTTATAAACTCCCTAACGGCGTCGGGGCTCATAAGGTCTACGTAGCTGGCTCCGTTAAACCAGATGTTTCCAAGCGGGGATACTCGTTTGCATATATCATAATCAACGCCGTCGAAGGTGCAGGAGGCCAGTACGGTATCATCCTCCGTAGCCTCACCCTTGTTTAGAAGCACAAGCGCGCGGGAGCGGTATTTGCTGCTCTTCTCCGGCACTTCTCCGCCGGCAAACCCGGAGGGCCATTTATCTTCATCATAGAGCCAGGCATAGGTATTAGTTTTTTGCGCTTCTCTTACGCAGGCGTTTACCAAGTCCATCCATTCCGGGGAGAGGTAGCCCGTTACAAGCCCCACGCGGGAGTGCATAAAGTAAGACCCCCAGCCCTTCTCTGCCATCTCTTTTATCTGGCGTACCAGCTCTGCTTTATCAAGTTTGTCGTTCCAGCTCCAGAACGGGGCGGGCCTCATAAGGGGCGAGGGGTTCTTAAGGTTCTGCAAGATACTAATTCCTCCGGTGAATTATTGATTATCTTAATAACGCCTTATGCTATTTAAGCAGGTCTCCTACCACAAGGAGCATTCTGGGCAGATGGAAGAAGCCCTTCCACTTGCCGCCTTTTAAGGTGTGGGTTACATTGCCGTAGCGGTCTAGGTAGCCGTACCATTCGCCCATCTCCTTGTCTGGGAAGCGGGCCCACGTCCAGTCATGCAAGCGCTCAAACCACTTGGCAAACTCTTCTCTGCCCGTAAGCTTGTACGCCATGGCGGTGGCAATAAGGGCCTCGTTGTGCACCCACCAGAGCTTCATGTTCCACTGAAGTTCTACGTGCGGTTTGCCCAGAACGTCCATAAAGTAGTAGATTCCGCCGTATTCCTTATCCCAGCCGAAATCAAGTTCTGCAAGCACCACGTCCGCCGCCCGCTCTACGGTCTCCATGTCGCCCATTCCGGCGGCCAGGTTCATTATAAACCACATTGCCTCTATGGCATGCCCAGGATTAAGCTGGCGACCGTATATGCTGTTATAATCAAAGCTGCCGTCAAGCCCCACGTTCTCAAACATTACGTTATGATCCGGGTTCCAGAACTGGCTTAGGACGATGCTTATTGTCTCCCTCATGCTCTCCCTGAAAGATGTGTCTCCCAGGCACTCTTCAAGCACGGCGTAGAGGTTTGCCTTCATCATGTAGAAGCCCAGGCTCTTGCATGGAACGCGCCCGGAAAGCTCCTTTGTCCACTCTCCCTTGGGCCGGGATTCCCGCGATGTATAGTTTTCAAAGGCCCTTACGGCCTCTGCCTTTGCCTCTTCATCTCCGGTTGCCCTAAAGTATGCGGCGCATCCCATAACGGCAAAGCATTCTGAAAAGACGGAATACGGCGCCATTGTGGGCCGGCCGTCCTGGGCAAGGGCAAAGTAATAGCGTCCCTTCTCATCCTTGCCGTGCTTTGTGAGAAAACGGTATCCGCTCTCTGCAAGGTTCAGCCATTCCTTGCGGGGCTCCAGCTTTGAGTAGAGTTCTGAGAGCATCCAGACCACGCGCCACTGCATCCACATAAACTTTTCCGTATGATAGACGCTTCCGTCTCTATCCAGGCAGGTGAAGTATGCGCCGTACTCCGCATCCGGGCAGTGCTTCTCCCAGAAAGGGATTGTGTTTTGCACCAGTTCATCCCGGTAGATGCTTCCGTATTTATCAAGCAGGGTATATGGCTTCAAGTCTCTACTCCTTGTTTCTGTTAAGGTTGAGTTTATGTAAGCCATTCTACCATAATCTTGCGGTAAGTTACAGGAGTTTTATGGGTGTTCTGATTCTATTACCCGCCCGTCATCGGCAAGATACAGGAGGGCCAGTTCAATCCTGGGCATACCCATTATCCGCGGAATCTTAGCAGCCTGCGGAGGCATTTGCGAAGGCCCATATAAAAACCGGCCCCAGGTCTTACGCAAACCCGGGGCCGGAGCAGAGCGGCTGCTGTTGCAGATGTTACAGCATAAGGTGCTGCAAAGATTTGCCGTTAAGCTCAAAGAGCAAGGCAAGGGATATGGGCGCGTTGGTCCATCCGCTGTAGATGCTGTTTGCCCCGCCTTCGTACCTGTCTCCGCCGCCCCAGGAGTTGGTCTTAATATCAAACATCCCCCGCCAGCAGCCAAAGAGATGCTTCTGCGGGGATGTATCCTGTATGCTCGCAATAAGCTCTATCGTCTTATCCAGGGCCGACTTATACTGCGGGAGCCCTGTAAGCATCCACAGCGACTGGAACCCAAGCAGCGCCCAGTTTTGGGTGTAGATGGTATCTACAAGTTCCGTGCCTTCCGGGGCCTCTGAATGCTCGCTTGGGATATCACCCTTGGCGCCCATCCGGCTGATAAGGTAATCTGCAGAGGCGCGGGCAATATCCGCCATTTCTGCATCATCAAACAGGGTGGCGCAGACTGAAAAGGCCATTACAAGATAGGCATGGTTGCTTGTGCTCTGCTCCTTTGATATGCATTCCATATACTTGCGCACAGCCTGTCTGCATGCCTCGTTGCCCGTCTCTTTATATATGAAGGCCATGGCCATGGCGGCAAGACCCATAAAATGGGGGGCCATGTTTCTGCCACCCGTTACATTTACGTCATAGTTGCTTGCGCCATCAAGAACATCCTGTGCCAGCGCAAGAAGGGATTCGCCCGTGCGCAAACCGGCGGCGCGCAGGCCCAGTTCTTTATCAATTACAGGGTCAAGCCTGGCGGCAGCCAGCGCCATGGTGCAGTTCCAGGAATTATCATCTACCCAGCAAATACCGGACCATTGCGGGTTGGCCCAGCGCCACAGCCAACGGGCAGGGTCCTTCTCATCCACCCTCCATGTTCCGCTCCGCCTGAACAGGTAGCGTAGAATGTTTCGCCCAATGTTTGTATACTCCTCTTCCCCAAAGTAAATGCCTGCCGCAAGAAAGAGCACAGCCGTTTCAAAGTTGCAATCAGGGCGGCGGTGTTCTAGTATGCTGTACCCATCAAAGGGAGTATAACTGGAAAATGACTTGTAGGCTATCTCTACTGCAGAATTACCCTTTGTAAGCAGTACGCGCTCCCCTACGCCCCATGTTCCGTCACACGGGTCCATAATGCCGGAATTCATGAACCAGGCAAGGTTGTTTTTTACTGCGGCTTCAATCCTGCCCTTAGTAATGCTCTCTTTCAAAATTAAACTCCTTTAATCTGTGGTGTTTCAACAAAATTTTAGTGGGCCAGCAAGTGCTTCGGCAGCGGCGCCTTCGGCTCTGCGACCGAAGTATCGCCCCGGGGGATTAACGCACCTTGCTTCGGCAGCGGCGTGCTTTGCACTCTGCGACCGAAGTATCGCCCTAGGGGATTAATGCACCTTGCTTCGGCAGCGGCGTGCTTTGCTCTGCGAATGAAGTATCGCACCCATGATTAATTTGGCAGATGCTGGTTTTATGGAATCTACCTCTAGCTTCATTCTACCGGCGGCGCTATAAATCCTCCACGCAAAGAGTTTTAAGCGTTATGCCGTTTATATACTCAATACAATCGGCGGAAGTGCTAACTGTTATGCCTGTACAATCGGCGGAAGGTGGGGTATACTGTAGGCGCATGGGCTGCATGCGTATTTACTGGTTACAAACCATCTGGAGGTCTTTAGTATGAAAGCGTGGGAAAACCCATCCTTGCTGCATAAAAACCGTCTGCCGGAGAGAACGTATTTTACTCATTATAAAAACAGAGATAACGCTCTTGAAGGCGGGCGTGAAGCATCCCCCCTGTTCCAACTTCAGAACGGGGAATGGAAGTTCTACTGTGCAGATTGCCCGGAGCACGCGCCGGAAGGGTTCACCGCACCCAACTTTAATGATTCCTCCTGGAATACCATACGGGTGCCCGGGCACTGGCAGCTTCAGGGGTATGGCAGGCCTCACTACACAAACGTTCGGTACCCCATCCCGGTAGACCCCCCGTAAGTGCCGGACGAGAACCCCACCGGGTGCTACCGCACAACTTTTAATATCCCCGCAAAGTGGCAGGGCATGCGCATAATCCTGCGTTTTGAGGGGGTCGATTCCGCCTACCATATTTGGGTGAACGGCATAGAGGCGGGTTACAGCAAGGGAAGCAGGCTGGCATCTGAGTTTGATGTTACAAGCCTGACAAAGCCGGGAGAGAACCTTCTTGCGGTTAAGGTCTACCAGTGGTCGGACGGCTCATATCTTGAAGATCAGGACTACTGGCGAATCTCCGGCATCTTCCGGGATGTAAGCATTCAGGCCGTACCCGCTCTTGGCATTGCAGACCTTATAGTTAATACCAGCCTGCAGAATAATTACGCAGACGGGCAGGTAGAAGCCAAAGTCCTCCTGGAAAATACGGGCGATGCAGAACGGGCATCCGTGCTGCGCCTCTCCCTTCTGGATGCAGAAAAACAAACCGTGGCTGTAGAGGAACTCAACCTCCATACAAAGGGAAACGGAGAGCGCCGGGTATCCGCACAGTTTAAGGTTCCGGGCTGCCGCAAATGGTCTGCAGAGGACCCATACCTTTACACCCTGCTGGCGGAGTTGCTGGATACATCCGGCAAACCCGTAGATACCACCGCCGTAAAAGTTGGCATACGGCAGGTAGAGATAAAAGGGAGCATCTTCCTGGTAAACGGTGTTGCCATCAAACTTAAAGGCGTGAACCGTCATGATTTCCACCCGGAGAAGGGCCGGGCCGTCTCTTACGAAGATATGCTTAAAGACGTTCTTCTTATGAAAACGCATAACATAAACGCCGTAAGAACATCCCACTACCCCGCAGACCCCCAGTTCCTTGATCTCTGCGATATCTACGGCCTCTACGTAATAGGCGAGTGCGATTTGGAGACTCACGGATTTGGGCAGGACGCCTGGCGGCGCAACCCCACCAACGATCCGCAGTTTGAAAGCTCCTGCGTAGACAGGATGCAGAGGATGGTTGCAAGAGACAGAAACCATCCCTCCATCATAATGTGGTCGCTTGGCAACGAATCAGGATTTGGGTGCAACCACTTTAAGATGTCAGAGGCCGCGCGGGCCATGGACCCCTCCCGCCCCATCCACTATGAAGGAGATTATGAGGTGCAGACGGCAGACGTCTACAGCCGCATGTACTCCCACATCTACTTTATACAAGACCTTATGGCGGGCGCCGCCCAGGCACGGGTATCCGCAGCCGATGATTGGAAGGTGCCGCTTAACTTACGGCATAAAGAGATTCCATTTATCCTGTGCGAATTTGCCCACGCAATGGGTAACGGCCCGGGCGGGCTTAGGGAATACTGGGACCTTGTCTACAAGCACCCCTCATTCATGGGAGGCTTTATTTGGGAGTGGATAGACCAGGGCCTTGCAATGAAGAGCAAGGACGGCAAGACCTGGTACGCATACGGCGGGGACTTTGGCGAGTACCCCCATGATGGCGATTTTATATGCGACGGGCTTATCTTTCCGGATAGAACCCCCTCCCCCGGCCTGACCGAATATAAAAAGGTAATAGAACCCGTCCGTGCAGAGGCTGTTGATCTTGAAAAAGGCATCTTCCGCATAACCAACCTTTACGATTTTGCAGGGCTGAACCATCTCTCCTCCGCATGGCAGGTTAAATCAGACGGCAGGCTTGTTGCAGAAGGCGCGCTCAGCATCCCAAAGATTCCGGCCCACGAAAGCGCAGAGATAAAAGTTCCTCTCCCAAAGGAGGTTACGGGCCAGAACTGCTACCTTACCATAAGCTTCACCCTTGGCACAGATACCCTATGGGCCTCTGCTGGGCATGAGGTGGCATGGTCGCAATTTAAACTCCCGTCTAAAAAGCCCTCTGTAAAATTGGGGACGGCAGAGCCGCTCTCCGTAGCACAATCCGGCAATGAGCTTGTAGTAAGCGGCCGGGATTTCGGCATTACATTTGCCGGACACAGCGGCAAAATAGTCTCTTGGAAAGCGGCCGGAAAAGACCTGGCGCTCACCGGGCCGGAGATAAGCTTCTTCCGCGCACAGACAGATAACGACCGCATGTGGAATACCAACAGGCAGGGCGGATGGAAGAGCGAGAACTACCGGTACATACAGGAAAGATTGGTAGACCTAAAAACAACCAATCTGCCGTCAGGTGCAGTGCGCATAGAAAAAAGAGTCCGCCTTGTTCCCGTAGCCGCACAGAGAGCCTTCAACTGCAACTACACCTACACTATCTACCCGGACGGCAGAGTTCACCTGCTGGCAGGCGGCGAGCCGGAGGGAGTGTGGCCGAAAGTAATGCCAAAGATAGGCCTTACCATGACCCTTCCCTGCGGGATGGAGAACGTGGAGTGGTTTGGCCGCGGCCCCGGAGAGAGCTATGCAGATACCTTTGAAGCACAGCGTTTTGACCGGCACCGCTCTACTGTTGACGGGCTCTTCACAAACTACGTATACCCGCAGGAGAACGGCAACCGGAGCGGCGTAAGCTGGGTAAGCCTTACGGATGAAAAATCACAGGGGCTGCTGGCTGTGGGCTGCCCGGAGATAAACTTCAGCGCCCACCACTTTACGGCGGGGGATATTGAAGAC
>Ga0172377_10007061_pt1 | contig 11564 bp, 10 predicted proteins | sample Pumphouse3metaG_FD_119749 | JGI IMG/M metagenome (GOLD analysis project Ga0172377, IMG submission 119749) | Leachate microbial communities from a municipal landfill in Southern Ontario, Canada - Pumphouse #3 metaG | ecosystem: Engineered > Solid waste > Landfill > Unclassified | place: Canada... | reverse complement strand
GGAAGAAAATATCTCAGAAATTTCGTGTCACGCGATGGGTGTACATGTTACAAATCCAGAAGTCAAAGCCATTATTGATATTGGTGGACAAGATGTTAAAGGAATTGCAATTGATGATGATGGAACTGTTAAAGAATTTGCGATGAACGATAAATGTGCGGCTGGTACTGGTCGTTTCTTTGAAACTATGGCCCGTGCTTTTAAGTTATCACTTGATGAATTTAGTGCTTTATCCTTAACCGCTAAAAACGTTATTCCAATTACTGCACAATGTACAGTTTTTGCTGAATCTGAAGTTATTACGCTTGTTGGTGAAGGTAAACCTCGTGAAGAAATTGCAGCTGGAATTGAGCAAGCCGTTGCTAAACGTTGTTTCATTATGGCTAAAAAAGCTGGCGCAACAGATCAAATTGCTTTAACTGGCGGATGTGCGAAAAATGCTGGACTTAAAAAAGCTATTGAAAGCGTCTTACATATTAAAGTTATCGACTTAAAAACTGACCCACAACTTATGGGGGCTTTAGGTGCGGCGGAATTTGCTCGACAAAAAGGAATGGAATAGTTTATGGCATGGTATTGGATACTTTTAATAGTAATTGGCGCTGTTATTCTATTCTTCTTCTTATTAACTTTTATTATTTATATTACAAATGGTGATATGAAGCTTGTTGAAAAGCTTTATAATAAACTTATGGTTCACCACGATAAGAAACATCAAAAAGAGGATATTTAATGAAAGCTTTTGATGATTTAATTCTTGATACTTTAGATCATTTAAAATCTTATAAGATTAATTCTTTTCCTTATGAAGAAAATAATCTTGCTCCAGTTGGTGAACAAAATGAATTAATCCTTCAAAAAGAAACTGCTTATGAATTAGGTGCTGGTGGACACGATAGTTTATCTTTTCTTTGTGTCACTGAAGATAGAACTTTAGTTAATAAAGATGAAGTAATTCTTGTTGGTAAAGATATTAATGAGATTAATAAAGATTGCTCTTATGCTCGGATTGTTTTCTTACTTGTAGATGATGTTGAGAAGAATGGTCCAGATGCCTTTTATGAGATACTTAAAAATATTGAAATTAGTAAATATAATGTAGCAATTAAAGGCTACATGTTAAGAGCTAGTGCTCTTACCTTACGCGAACAAGTTCGCGTTAGTAAAGAAGCAATCAAAAGCAAACTAACTTTTAGTGAAATAGGTAATTCCTTTATAAATGAATTTCATAAAGACAAACATGTTCTTGGAGTAAAGATAATCTTTATTACGGGAGATGATGGACCTTATAATGATTTAGAGTTTATTGCAAGTAAAGCAAATAAACGTAGTGAAGCTTATAATCATATGCTTAAAGATAGTGTGATGAATTGCGCAAAATGTTCATGGAAACCAGTTTGTGCGGAAGTTGATGAGATGAAAGAATTCCATAAGAAGATGGCTGGTAAAAAATAAATAAGTAAAGGAGACTAAAATATGGATAAAAAATATGAACCATTGTTCACGCCTTGGAAGATAGGTAATGTTGAGATTAAAAATCGTATTGTGATGTTACCAATGGGTGGGACTTGTATTTTTGGATTTAGCGAACCAAATCATTTTGATAAAGAAGCTGCTAAATTACTTTTAGAAGTCGCGCAAAATGATTGTGGTTTAATTCTTCCAGGTATTGCCCCCGTCCACGATATGGTTGGACCAAAATGGTTATACCAAGGAAAAGGGAAATTTAAAGAATTAAAGAAGTTTATGGATGAAATCCATAAAACTGGGGCGAAATTATTTATTCAACTTACGGCTGGTTTTGGTCGTTCATTTGCGGTTAGTCAACCAATTGAAGCCATTGGTAAAAATCCAGTTATTCGTTATCTTGCTAAACCTATTTTAAATGTTGATGATTTAACGGCGGCTCCAAGTGCTTCACCTAATCGTTGGAGTGATAAGATTCCTAGCAAAGAAATTACAATTAAACGAATTAATAAATTAGTTGAAGCTTTTGCAAAGACTGCAAAACTTTGTAAAGAAGCGGGCGTAGATGGAGTTGAAGTCCACGCAGTTCATGAAGGTTATTTAATTGATCAATTTACGATGAAATATACTAACCACCGTACCGATAATTATGGTGGATCATTTGAGAATCGTTATCGATTCCCAGTGGAAATTGTTCATGCTATTAAATATGCTTGTGGAAAAGATTTTCCAGTATCACTAAGATATTCAGTTGTTAGTAAAACTAAAGGTTATAGAGAAGGCGCTTTGCCTGGCGAAAAGTATGTTGAAGGCGGACGAGATTTAGCGGAAGGCCTTAAAGCAGCTAAATATCTTCAAGATGCAGGTTATGATATGCTTAATTGCGATAATGGAACATATGATGCCTGGTATTGGAATCATCCACCAATGTATATGCCACTAAATTGCAATTATCTTGAAGCAGAAGAAGTTAAAAAAGTCGTCTCCATTCCAGTTGTTGTTGGTGGACGTAACGAACCAGAATATGGTGCAGAAAAAATAAAAGAAAATAAGATTGATGCGATGGGTGTTGGTCGCCAATTCTTAGCTGATCCTGATTGGGTTAATAAGTTAATTAATGAAAAAGAAGATGATATTCGTCCATGTATATGTTGTCACTCTGGTTGTTTCAATCTTTGTCACTATAAAGGTGTCCCAAATGATCAAACCTTAAGTGAAACAAAAGGAATGTGCCATTGTGCGGTTAATCCTGCTTCTATGAATAGTAAGAAGTATCATATTACAAAAACTAATAATAGTAAGACAGTTGCGATTATTGGTGGCGGAGTAGCAGGTATGGAATGCGCTCGAGTCCTTGCGTTACGTGGTCATAAACCAACAATTTATGAGAAGAGTTCAGTATTAGGTGGAGTTTTTATTCCAGCTTCTTCCTTTTCATTTAAAGAGAAAGACCAAGCCTTAATTGCTTGGTATCGTAAACAAATTAAAGATCTTAATATTCCTATTAAATTCAATACAGAAATTAAAGATTTATCATCTTTAAAAGAAGACGAAATTATTGTTGCTACCGGAGCTAAAGCAAAAGTCATTAGAGTTCCTGGCTATGAATTAGCCATGTCTGCTGTTGATTTTCTTAACCACACTAAGGAAGTTGGCGATAACGTCGTTATTATTGGCGGATCTCTAACTGGATGTGAAATTGCTTATGACCTTTGCTTAAAAGGTAAAAAACCAGTTATTGTTGAGATGAAAGATGATTTAATTGCTGCTCACGGAGTGTGTTTAGCAAATTCAAGTTATTTACGTGATTATTTTGCTTACAATAAAACTCCTGTTTATCTTGAATCAAAAATTAAAGAAATTAAAGATGGTAGCGCAATTATTACTACTAAAGATGGCAAAGATGTAACTTTAAAATGTAGCGATGTCATTATGTGCGTTGGCTATAGTGAAGCTCCACTTAGTAAAGATAAGAAGGTTCATCTCATCGGTGATTGCAATAAAGTTGGCAATATCATGTCTGCTGTTTGGAATGCCTGGGATATTGCAATGAAATTATAAAGATTTTTCTTTTATAATCTAAAAAAATATTAAAATAACGCTTTGGAAAAAGCGTTACTTTTTTGTTTATTGTGAATTTAAGCAAATAAAAATGCCTAATTGTTTATATATGAGATTAAGAATAATGGGAGGGATGCAATTAGGCGATTTTTAAAAACTTATTTAATGTCGTCTCTTAAGAATTTTTTGTCTTTTTCTTCAAGATCTAAACCAATCGTTCCGCCTGGATTCATTAAATAATCTTTGTCGAAATAATCTTTTAAAACATGGTAGATACCGAATTCTTTTCTGCCCATGTAGCCTTCAAGCCATGGAGCAAACATTTTTCCGACACCATGGTGGTGACTAATAGCAGCTCCACTCTTTTGAATAGCATCAAGAATAGTGGTGTGGTACTTTTTAAAATCTTCACTAGTCTCACTATGAGTGATAAAAATGAAATATAAGTTAGCACCTTGTGGATAAGCATGTGACAAGTGAGTGGTAACGACTGTATTTGGTCTAGCGTGACAAATTTTACGAACTTCTTCGTGAACTTGAGCCATATTTGACCAATTGACAGTACACTCTAAAGTATCGGTAGCAATGCCAAAATCAAGAAGGGTATCTCTTAAATATGGATCGTTAAATCTTCCGTGTTCCCAGCTTTTGCAAACAAGCCCAGTTAAAGAACGAGCATGATATTTTCTAGCGACACGAGCGATTGTTTTACGAACATTTTTGGAATATCCTTTGTCTCCTTCAGTAAAACCTAACATTAAACTTCTTTTCATTGGTTCAAAACCAGCTAAGAAATAACGTAATGGTGAATCATCAACATTATATAATTTAAGCATCATATCAGTTTCTTCTGGGTCAGATACTCTAAAAGCTGATGGATAGCCATCTTCGCTTTGCATGATTTCACGAGCGGCATTCATAGCATCTTGCCAGTTTTTAAACATATAAGAATATCTTTTACGATTTTTTGGCATATATCTAAAGACTTTTAAAGTTACTTCAGTTAAAACACCAAATGTTCCTTCTGATCCCATCATAATTTGATTAAGATTTGGTCCGGTTGATTCACGAGGATAGTGGGAAGTTTTAATAGTTCCGATTGGTGTAGCGTATTTTTGTGATAAAACAATATCAGCAATGACACCGTAATATGTACTATTTTGTCCAGCTCCACGAGTAACAACCCAACCACCAACTGAAGAATATTCAAATGATTGTGGGAAGTGACCGCAAGTATAAGCTCTAGATGCATTAAATTCTTGCATAGCATTATTAAGATGTTTTTCTAAATCAGGTCCACTCATACCAGCTTGAACAGTGATGGTTTGATCGATATCATTAAATGATAAGACTTTATTGAAATTACGTCTCATATCAAGAGAGACACCGCCTTTAATTGGTTCAACACCACGAGTGACACTTGATCCTCCACCATAAACATAAAGTGAGATCTTATTTTCAGTACAATAAGCAACTATTTTTTCGATTTGATCGGTATCTTCTGGATAAACAACTAAATCAGGAACACTATCGAATTTATGCTCTCTAATTCTCATGACGTCATATAATGTTTTTCCGTACATTACGAATAATCTATCGTAAACATCGATTGAAATATTTTTTTCACCAACAATTTGTGCAAAAGCTTTAATATCTTTTTCGCTCATTTTTGTTGGAATTTTAATATGGACATCTTCTAAACCAATATCGTTATGATAGTGTTTGAAATCCTCGTCAGTCATATTAAATGTTTGCTTCATAAATTTGTATAAAGCAGGTTTTGGGAATTTGACGAATTTTGGATCTCCCCATCTTCCAATTGATCTATAAGATCTTGGAGAAGCTTCTTCAGTTACCCATTTTGGTAAAAATTCTTCTTTCTTTTTTGTCATAATTTTTGTGTCCTTTATTTTATATAATTTTTATAAACCCCACGAATGCTTGGATATATCTTTTTAAATTTGGTTTGATATATTTTTTCGTATTCTTGGTGATTTTCTTTAATTGGTTCGTAAGTTTTAGCATAACCTACCATGTTGCTAGCAGCTTCATTGAATGATTTATATATTCCCATTCCAACGAATTCACACATTGCTTAACCTAATCCACATGCTTCACTTTCTTTTGATCTTTTGACTAGAAGATTAAAGATATCAGCAACAATTTGACAAATTGTTTCGCTGACTGAACTTCCTCCAGAGATTACAAGAAATTTAGTGTGATGTTTTGAATTTTTCTCTAATGTTTTAAATCCTTGATAGAGAGTAAAGACAACACCTTCAATAATTGCACGATATATATAATATTTATTGTGATCTGGCATAAAACCTAGAATTGAACCTCTGGCTTCAGGTTGTTTTAGTGGAGCATTCAGATAAGGAAGTAATATTAACCCTCCAGAACCAAGTGGTACTTTATCGAGTTGACGATTGAGAATGTGTTCTGGAGAAACACCTTCTTTTGCAGCTATCAATTTATCTTCGTACCCGAAGTTTTCAATAAACCAATAGAACATCCAACCAGCGCGCATAACTTGTAACTCAGGATTATAGAAATCTGGGTTTGGAGAAGGGTAAGCTGGTAAGAAGGCTGTTGGTTCAACATATTTTTTAGTAGCAAATTGAATTGTGGCGATAGTGCCCATTGAAAGAGCTGCTGAATAATTATTCATAACGCCAGATCCGATGGTTTCGCATCCTTTATCAGAACCGCTAGCAATAACTGGTAATCCTTCTTTTAAACCGGTTTCAAGAGATGCTTTTTTTGTAATTTCACCAATTTTTGAAGTAGGTTTAACAATTTTTATAAATTTATCAGGTTCAAGACCGAATAATTCATAAGTAAGTTCATTAGTTTTCATCCAGTTACGTTTTTTATAATTAAACGGAACACGACCGATACAAGAAGCGTCACAATCGACAAAATTTCCAGTTAATCTTGCATTTAAGATGGCGTTAATATTACAAAATTTTTTAGTTTTAGACCATAAATCGGGTTCGTTTTGTCGAATCCATGCTGGTCGACATATTTCTCTTTGTCTTTCTATAGCGTATTCCATACCAACTGCTTTAAATATTAATCGCTTAAATAAGGGCATCTTTTCTTGTTCTTCAGCTCTTCTTTGATCTAACCAGAGAATAAAATCTCTAATTGGATTACCTTTTTCGTCGGTACAAGTGAAGGTATCGCGAATTGTAGTAATGGTGACACAAATTATATTTTCAAACAATTCTTTGTTTTGCTCCTTTAATTTATTTGAAGCAAGGCAAGCGTGTTTATAATATGTATCAAATGATTGTTCAGCGTAACCAATCTTTTTTGAGTAGTATGGTGGAAGATATTTTTCTCTAACCAAAGCAACTATTTTGCCACATTTATCAACTAACATAGCACGAACGCTTTGTGTTCCAAAGTCAAATGAGAATACTAATGGTTCGGTATTATTCATGAATCTCTACTTTTTCAATTAGGATGTTACTTGTGACAATTACGTCCACATTCAATCCTAAACAACTACTAATTACTTTGTACCCTCTTTTAACTCGTTTATCAAGAATTACTTTATTAATTTCTTCCATAACATCGAATATTTTATCTTTAGGAATTTCTGCTGAAACTCTTACAGGAACAACTGGTGCATCAGGGAAAGTGGTGCGAACTGTTGAAGAAATTGTTCGCATCGGACACGTCATCTCGTTTATAGCAAACTTCTCTCCTCTTTTACATTTATTTCCGGTTACAACCCATACATCGTTAACTTTTTCAATTTTCAAAGAACAACTATTTGGGCAAACTATACAAGTTAATTCTTTCATAATTATCCTCTTTTCATAATAAGTTTGAAATCTCCATTAATCATTAAATCAGTTGATTTAATCGAGATTTTTTCCATCTCTGGTGGTTTAAGATGTTGATAAGTTTTAGAATAAATAACTTTATCGTTACATAATAATTGAACTTGAACTTTAGCTTCAATTTTCTTGGTACGGAAATAGAAATCAACATTTTCGCTTTCAATATTTTTAGACAATCTTTGTGGTAAGACATACTCGAAATCTTTACTAGCTTCAACATTATTATATGTTTGTTCTTTTATTTTATATTTTGCAGCGCTTTGTCCGGCTTTTTCAGCGGTGAACGAAACGTAATCAACTAAATCATTAACTTGCATTGCATTTCCACAAGTGAATACCCCATCAACCATTGTCATATAATTTTCGTTGACAATTGGGCCTCTAGTTTTAGGATCAAGTGGAACTCCCAGTGATTCAGCTAATTCATTTTCTGGTAATAAACCGACTGATAAAATCAATGCATCACACTCAATTTTTTCTTCTGTTCCTTTAATTGGTTGCATTTTTTCATCAACTTGAGCAATTTCAACAGCTTCTAATCTATTTTCTCCATATAATTTTGTAATGGTGTGTGAAAGATGAAGTGGAATATTGTAATCATATAAGCATTGATGAATATTTCTTGTTAATCCTGATGGAGAAGGAAGAATTTCATAAACTCCAAAAACTTTAACTCCTTCAAGAGTTAATCTTCGAGCCATAATTAATCCGATGTCGCCACTTCCTAAAATTACGCATTTCTTTGAAGGTAAAACACCTAAAATATTCGTAAAATATTGAGCGGTACCAGCAGAAAATACGCCATATGGCTTTGTTCCGTTAATAAAAACTTGTTTTGAAGTTCTTTCTCGGCAACCAGTAGATAAAATAAGGGTCTTTGAAGAAACTGCTTTTACTCCGTCTTCTGAAACGTATTCAATTAAAAATTGATCATCTTTTTTTGTAATTTTTGTAACAAAACTATTTGTAGTATTTTCAATTTTTAATTCATTAAATTTATCAATAAAATTTTGAGCATATTCTGGGCCTGACAATTTTTTATTGAAATAAAGAAGTCCAAAACCATCATGAATACATTGTTTTAAAATTCCGCCAAGTCGTGCTTCTCTTTCAATTAAAAAGACTTTTGCGCCATTATTGTGCGCACTAATGGCGCTAGCTAGGCCAGCTGGGCCACCGCCAATAACGACTGTATCGTAATTAATCATGGTTCTCTCTTTTATTTGATTTAAAGGTAACTGGATAATCACTTTGTTTTCCTTTAACGTCATATATATTAAATTTTTCGTGATCTGAGATTATTTTAGCAACAAGCGGCATACAGAAACCACCTTGGCAACGACCCATACCGGGTCTAACACGACGTTTAATTCCGTTAATTGTTGGAACCTTGATGTTTCTATTAAGGCAATCAATTATTTCGCCTTCACTGATTTGTTCACAACGGCAAACAATTCTTCCGTAACTTGGATTCTTTTTGATTAAAGCATTACGTTCTTCTGAACTTAATTTTCTTAATATAGGATCCTTTTTTCTTATTGGATTAAAGCTCTTATTTTCTTCGACTTTCATAACTTCACTCAATTCTTCGATAGCCATTTTACTAACATCTTTGGCCACAAGTGGAGCAGTAGTTAATCCAGGTGATTGGATACCAGCGCAATGAACGATATTTTTGGTTTTTCTACCTTTATTGATATAAAAATCCTCTTCGTATGTTGCGGCTCTTGTTCCAGTAAAATAAGCGATGATATCTTTCTTGTTTAATGATGGTAAGAGTCTTTCTTGCTTTTTAATTATTTCATCTAAAGAACCGGCAACCACCGAATAATCTTCTCTATAAGGAGTTTCGTAGACGTTTGGACCAATTAAAACATTATTATCTATAGTTTTAACTATTCCGCCACCTTTAGAATGTTTCTTTTTATTCTTTTTTGCGCTAACAAAAGATGAAATATGGTTTATTTGACCACTGATTTTATTATCGAAAATGAAATCAGTGCCACTACGTGGATGAATAGTAAAGAATCTATCGTTAGCCATATCAGCAATTTTGTCTGAAAAACAACCAGCTGCATTGATGACTACTTTTGGACAGATTGTTCCTTTATTTGTTTTTACTGAAATAATTTTATCTCCTTTAACTTCAATATCTAAAATTGCGGTATCTAAAGAAACTTTTGCTCCGTTACTAACAGCATTTTCAGCAAAAGCAATTGTTAATTCATATGGAGAAACAACTCCTGATTGAGGATTAGAAATTGCGCATTTTACCTTCTTTGTAAAATGAGTTTCTTTTTCTTCAATCTCTTTTTTATTAGCAACTGTCGTTGGGCAGCCATTCATCGATCTAAATTTAGCATATAATTTTAATAGTGGATTAATTGGTTTATCGAAACAAGCATATTGTCCACGTCTAACAAAATCAACATCCAATTCTTTACAAATATTTCCAAATTCAGGGTTAGAACGAACGACATAATATTGTTTTTTACTTCCTTTATTTAAGTCGACACCCGGATGTACTTCTCCATCGTTTCTACCACTTGCTTGCATCGCTAAATCGCTTTCTTTTTCAACAAGTAAAGCAGATATGTTATATCTTGTTAATTCTCTTAGAATTGAAGTGCCAGAAATTCCGCCTCCAATTACTAAACAATCAACTCTTAAACCATCTAGGGTAGTATCGTTAGTTTTTGGAATACGTATTTTTGGTTCTTCAAATCCTTTTAACTTAATATCGTTAAGAACTCCAAGGTAACGCTTCTTATCAACAGACATATAACCAGCATTAACAATGTCATCCCGATTATCAAGAGTACCTGTTAAGTGTACACAACCATCTTTTGTGTCTACAACTACTGAAGGATAGAGTTTTTTGATTTTTCTCTGTAATGTTTTAATTTTCATTTATCGTCCCATAAGATTATGTCGGTCAATTGACCGATTGATTATTTTTAGTATATATAGAATGAATTGGAAAACAATATATTTTAAAGGAATGAATTATGGGAAAGAAAAGATCAAACGAAAATATTAAAGAATTGATTTTAAAGGAAACAGAGAATTTATTACAAAAAAAGAATTTTTCGGATATTTCTTTAAGAGATGTTGCTGAAAATTGTAATATAAGTAGTGGAACTATCTATTATTATTATCAAAACAAAAGTGATATTGTTTACGATATTTTTTCAAAAAGAATTGATGAATTATATAACGAATTAATTGTTTGGATTGATAATAAAGAAAAAGATACCTCGCTTCATAGAATTGTAAAATTTGTTTTACTTAAGGGAACCGGATCGCCTTCTTTAAGAATTAATTTACTTGCTGAATGCACTAACGGAAACCAAATTTTAAAAGAGAAAATGATTAGTAAATACAATTCTTTTAATGATTCAATTTATAAAAGGCTAGAAGGAGAATATGGTCAAGAAGAAGCTAAATTTTTCTCTTGGTTAATATTAATCTTAACTGATGGAGCTATCGTTCATAAAGGACTTCAAAATTCATCTTTTGACTTTGAAAAATTTGTTGCTGAAGCTGAAGTTTTCTTTACAAAAAATAAATAATTATATAAATGCTTTAATTAAAAACCTCAAATTTAACACAAAATTCGAGGTTTTAATTTAGTAATTTTTAATATTAATGATGTTTATAAATTAAGAATTCAGATGATTCATCAATACTGCCTTCAATGACTCTAATTTGAACAATTTTATCTTTGATGGCTTCTTTATAATGATCGATATAAATTACTTTTCCGATAATTTTAGTTTTAGATCCTTTAATGAGGTATGTATTTTTGCAAAGATCAAAATCAACAAGCGTTCTTTTATCAACATCAAGAGAGTGTTTTGAACCAATTTTATCTGCTATATCTTGTTGAGATGAACTTAAAACTGATATGCCAACCATATCTCCAACATTTAATACGTTCCCGGTATCAGATTGACTTCCGATACACATAATCAAACGATCATAATCAATTTGAGTAGCCCATGCACAAGCCATCGAATAAAATTTTTCGTTTTTTTCAATGGCAATAATGCTTACACTATTAGCAAACATCCCATTTAATTCCATAAAAATGTACCTTCTCTATAATTGACCTTATTATAAATCAAATATAAAAAAATATTGTAAAAAATTCTTTGCAAAGAGCAAACTATTTGTATACAT